>Ga0164243_10002490_pt1 | contig 30380 bp, 25 predicted proteins | sample OricompcompostOP_FD_108781 | JGI IMG/M metagenome (GOLD analysis project Ga0164243, IMG submission 108781) | Organic Plus compost microbial communities from Emeryville, California, USA - Original compost - Organic plus compost (OP) | ecosystem: Engineered > Solid waste > Mixed feedstock >... | reverse complement strand
GATTCCGCGTCTTCGCTAATACGCTTGTATCAACACATATTTTCTTTTGAGCTGCTCCTGCCGTAGATGAACCTGATAGCCCCCCACAAAAAACGGGAGGAAACGGATGCTAAAATAACAAATTTTGCGATTTCATTCGCAAAATTTACAGTATATTTGCGAATGAAATCGCAAGATTTATGATTGACAGAGACATTACCCAGTCTGTGCACGGCCGACTTGCTGACGAAAAAGCGATCATTCTTTTGGGGCCCCGGCAGGTTGGTAAAAGTACCTTATTAAAGCAGCTTGCCCCGGCATTCCAGCAAAAGGTTGTTGAATGGAGCGGAGATGACGCAGATGTGCGTACACTGTTGGCCAATCCCACTGCAACGATGCTCAGGCAGTATATCGGTGCGGCCAAGACGCTGGTCATCGACGAAGCCCAGCGCATCGAGAACATCGGTTTGTGCATTAAACTTATCGTGGATCAGATTCCGGGCGTTAAGGTTATTGCAACCGGGTCTTCTGCATTTGATTTGGCAAATCGGATCAACGAACCGCTCACCGGCCGCAAGTGGGAATACCGCCTATATCCCTTTTCGTTCGGCGAAATGGTGAACCATCATGGTTTTATGGAAGAAAACCGGCTTTTAAACCATCGGCTGATTTACGGCTATTATCCGGAGATCGTGAATAATCCGGGCGAGGAAGAAGTACGACTGAAGCAATTGTCCAGTAGTTACCTGTATAAAGACATCCTCACGTGGGAACGCATACAGAAACCAGACAAAATGGAACGGCTCGTTCAGGCGCTGGCTTTTCAGCTGGGCAATGAGGTGTCCTTTAATGAGTTGGGGCAACTGACCGGACTGGACAATGAGACGACCGAGAAATACGTCGATCTGCTTGAAAAGTCGTTCATCGTCTTCCGGCTGGGATCGCTTAGCCGAAACCTACGCAACGAGTTGAAAAAAAGCCGGAAATTCTATTTCTACGACAACGGGCTCCGCAATGCGGTTATCAATCAATTCAGTCCGGTTGCCTTGCGGCAGGACATCGGAGCGCTTTGGGAAAATTTTGTTGTAAGCGAACGGGTCAAATACCTGGCTTATCGGGAGATCAATTGCAACCGCTACTTTTGGCGGACACACGCACAGCAGGAAGTCGATTACATCGAGGAACGAAATGGCCAAATGAACGCGTACGAATTCAAATGGAATGTCAACACCAAAGCCCGCTTTCCCAAAACATTCCTGGACGCATACCCAGGTACGGAGACCCATATCCTAACTCCCGAAAACTTCCAGGCGTTTTTGCTTGAGAGCTAAATTTCTCCGTTGCAATTTTCCAAAAAAAGAGTACTTTTGTTGCTCAATTGGTTTGTCGTTTACATGCTTGATTCACTCATTACCTCCAAAACCCGTTTACGTTTGCTGGTGAAATTTTTCATCAATGCGGCCAACCGCGGCCACATGCGGGGGCTGGCGGAGGAATTCAACGAATCCACCAATGCCATCCGAAAGGAATTGAATAACCTTTCAGAAGCAGGGTATTTGGAGAAAGAAGCCCAGCAGAACCGTGTATCGTATCGGGCCAATATCAAACATCCCTTGTTTGGTTCGCTGCAAAATATCGTACGTAAATATCTGGGTTTGGATCACATTGTGGAGACCATATTAAACCGCATGGGTGAGGTGGAGCAGGTAGTTGTTACGGGCGATTACGCTGAGGGAAGAGATAGCGGTTTGGTCGAAGTGACGATTGTCGGGCCGTCGCTCAATGCAGACTACTTGAAACGCCTGGCACCCAAGATAGAAGGGGTAATTGGCCGAAAAGTGGTGTTTACGTTGAAGGATCAGCCGGTGGATAAAGGACTGATATTGTATGAACCGTGAAAATAAAATGGCGCAGTTTTGGCTAGGCCTCAAGCCAAAAGTTAAATTATATGTACTTTTGCCTTGTTTGAGCGTTACAATGTTAAAAAAAGCGAATAAATCGATGAAGCGATACCTTTTGTTGCTGGCAGGCTTTTTCTGGTTGGTTACGGCCTATGCACAAATGCCGGATGTCTCCAAAATCCGAGTAGAGCAGTTGTCTGATGATCAGGTAATCAAACTCATTGCCGAGGCCGATCGGCGGGGCATGACTGATGATCAACTGCTGCAAACCCTCGGTCAACGTGGCATGTCTGCCGCTGAACAGCAAAAGCTACGCAGCCGGATGGCCACATTACGTCAGCAGGGCACGGGCAAAGGTAGCCCAAAGACCGATTCCAACACTTCTCTGACTCAGACTGGCCGGCAACTGACGGGCGGTGATACCGTCTTTTTTTCCGATACGCTGCAAGCCAGCCCACCGGATACCAGTCGTGCCAGTCGTATTTTCGGGGCTAAGCTGTTCCGCAATACGGATATCCGGTTTGAACCGAATCTCAATATTCCTACACCCAAAAATTACGTAATTGGCGCCGGGGATGAGCTGCAGTTGGATATCACGGGAGACAACGAGGCTAGTTATCGGCTGAAGGTGTCTCCTGATGGTAATGTCAAAATAGATTACATCGGTCTTGTTTCGGTTGCCGGTCTAACCATTGAAGATGCCAGCAGTAAGCTGAAGCAACTGATGCAGTCGACCTATTCGCGGCTCCGCACAGGCGAAACCCGCCTATCGCTGACGCTCGGTAATATACGCAGCATCAAGGTTACACTTACAGGTTATGTTACCCGACCCGGCACCTACACCCTGCCGTCGCTAGCCAATGTATTTCATGCACTCTATGCGTCGGGAGGTCCATCGGAAAGAGGTACCTATCGTAACATCCAATTGATCCGCAATAACCAGGTTATCCAAACCATCGACGCATACGATTTTCTTACTAGGGGCGTTCAACCCGGAAATGTGCGGTTAGAAGACGGTGACGTCATCCACATTCCGGTATTTGGCCGTCAGGTGGAGGTCGAAGGATTTGTCAACAATCCGGGAATTTTCGAACCCTTGCCAAACGAGTCATTGGCGGATGTGCTTCGCTTCGCCGGCGATTTCGCACCGGAAGCCTACACCGCTGCGGTAAAGGTGTTGCAGATTACGAATCGTGAGCGCAGCGTTGCCGATATCTATGCGGAAGATTACGACAGTTATACCCCTCAAAATGGGGATCAGTATATTGTTGAAGAGGTGCTTGACCGGTACGCAAACCGCGTAGAGATTGAAGGAGCTGTCTTCCGCCCCGGCAAATATGCCCTCACGGAAGGGCTTACCCTACGGCAACTTATCCAACGGGCCGACGGCCTCAAAGAAGACGCCTTTATGGCCCGGGCGTATATCAATCGCTTAAGGCCAGATAACACCCAAGAATTGATTACAATCAATTTAAACGAGCTGATGGCAGGCAATGATCAGTCCAACCACGTGCTTCAACGCGAGGACCGTGTTATTATCTCATCAATCTTCGATCTTCGTGAGGAATACACCGTGTCTATCAGCGGGCAGGTGCGCCAGCCCGGTCAGTTTCCATACGTTGAGCAGATGACCTTGGGTAGCCTCATACAGATGAGTGGAGGCCTTGCCGAGGCAGCAAACATCGAACAGGTGGACGTAGCACGGCGGATACGGAGGAATACGAACGAGCGGGACTCGGTGCTTTCCGAATTGGTACATGTCCGTTTCAACAGCCGCGAGGAAGCTTTGCAATCGGATTTTGTATTGCAACCTTTTGATATGGTGAGTGTGCATACCAGCACGGGTTACCAAGTACAGCGGCAGGTACGGATCGAGGGAGAAGTGATGTTTCCCGGTGAATATACGCTGCTGAAGAAAGACGAAACCATTTCCGACCTGATCCGCCGAGCGGGCGGAGTTACCGAGTTTGCTTACTTGCCGGGGGCATCGTTGAAGCGCAATATTTCCGATGCGTTGGTGGCTCAGGGGCATAGCGCACTGACCAACCAGGATCGGCAAGAGCTACGTGAATTGGAGCAGGAACAGAGCGAACTGCAAAGCATTGCTTTGGAAAACACCGCTGTGGATGGCACAAGAACTGATCTGTTTTTTAGCAATTATGTAGGTATTCAGTTGGATAAGATCTTAGAGGGGAATCGTAAGTTCGACATCCCGTTGGAAGACGAGGATGTGATTACCGTACCCCGTCAACTGCGTACGGTGATGGTGCGCGGGCAGGTACTCAATCCTAACCGAATTGTGTATCAAAAGGGGAAACCGTTATCTTACTATATTCGGCAGGCAGGTGGTTTTACTGCTAAGGCCCACAAGCGTAAAACGTTTGTGCAGCATGCAAATGGTGCCGTAGAGGGGAGTAGGGGTGGATCTCCCGACGTATTGCCGGGTAGTGAGATTATTGTACCTGCCAAACCTGAACGGGAAAAGCTCCCGGCACAGGCGTGGGTGAGTATGGCTAGTGTAGTTACGTCGATGGCAGCCGTGATCGTCAGTTTGTTGAGGTAACGTGGCATGAGAAAGAATGCAAACCAACAAGGTGACCATGCTTCTACCACATTAGTAGAAAATGCCAAAATAGCCATTATCGGCTTGGGTTATGTGGGTTTACCACTAGCGATTGAATTTGGAAAAAAATACGATGTCTTAGGTTTTGATATTGATCTTGAACGTATCATAGAGTTGCAATCGGGAACAGACCGTACGCGTGAAGCTAACTTAAACGAACTGAAAACCGCTATCGGTTTAAACAAAAAGGTTGGTGTCGGATTGTATTTTTTCTCTACCATAGAGGATCTCCGTTCATACAATACGTATATTGTCACGGTTCCTACCCCGATAGATCAGTTCAAAGCGCCCGACCTAACGCCTTTAATAAAAGTATCAGAAATGCTGGGCGAGGTGCTCGGAGAAGGAGATGTCGTCATTTACGAATCGACTGTATATCCCGGCTGCACCGAAGAGGACTGCGTGCCCGTATTAGAGCGGGTATCGGGATTGAAATTTAATCGTGATTTCTTTGCCGGTTACTCACCCGAACGAATCAATCCGGGCGACAAGATCAATACGCTGACCAAGATAAAAAAGGTCACCAGCGGCTCTACTTCGGAGATCGCTGACCGGATAGACGATCTATATCGGTCTATCATTGAGGCGGGGACCCATAAAGCTCCAAGTATTAAAGTTGCAGAAGCATCCAAGGCTATTGAGAATGCCCAACGCGACGTCAATATTTCATTTGTCAACGAGCTTGCGCTGATCTTTGATCGGATGGGTATCGATACGTATGATGTATTAGAAGCAGCTGGCACCAAATGGGATTTTCTCCCTTATAAGCCTGGATTAGTTGGTGTCCACTGCATCGGTGTAGATCCTTATTATCTCGTCCATAAGGCCCAAAAGCTTGGGTATATTCCCAACGTAATCCTTTCGGGGCGGCTCGTCAACGAGCAGATGGGGGCATTCGTGGCCAATAAGGTCATCAAATTGATGCTACAAAAAGACATAGCAATAAAGGGAGCGCGAGTGTTGATTATGGGAATCACCTTTAAGGAGAACTGCCCGGATACCCGCAATAGCCGGATAGTGGATATTTACCATGAATTAGTACAGTTTGGCCTACAGGTAGATATTTACGATCCTTGGGCCGATGTAAAAGAGGTTAAGGATGAATATGGCTTGGAGGTTTTCCCCAAACTGACGATGGAATCCATTTATGACGCTATTGTAGTCGCCGTGGCGCACGATGAATTCGTGCAATTCGATTATAAAAAGATAAAGCACAATAACGGGGTGATTTTTGATACGAAAGCATGTTTGGACAGGGGGTTGGTTGATGGTAGACTTTAATGAATAGACAATTTGTGAGCAGAAGTATTAGAATAAATCAAAGTTTGGGTTTTAAGGATATTTATATAACATGCCGATTCATCACCATGTTGGAGGATATTAGATCGTCGAATTTATTTCTTTATGCTGTGTAGGTAATTTGCTGTGTAGGTAATTTAAAAATTATATCATATTGAGTAATTTCATAGCTGATTTAATCTTTCCATTAAGTTGTTGCTAGAAAAGAATACAAAATATCGAAAGAATAGAGGAGATCTATAGTAGTGTGAGTTAAAATTATCGAATTAACTGATTTTGAGGGTGTTGAAAAAAAGGAAAGTTTGCTTCGACGAGGGTAGATACGCGTAATACTGATGGCAGAAAAGAACGGCTGGGGAGTGAAAGTGGAAGTCGTCGAAGAAAGTCTTGTTAATACTTCTAGCTACCCAAACATAAAAGATTGCTAAAAACGGCTGTTTGATCCTGAAAATGTAAGCAATGAAACAAATGGGTACCTTTGATACTCAATTCAATATTGTATTAATTATAACCATAAGCACGATTGTATGAAAATATTGGTCACCGGAGCCGCGGGATTCATTGGGTATCATTTGGTAAAGGCATTGTTGTCTGATGGAAACATTGTTGTAGGATTAGATAATATCAATGATTATTACGATACCGACCTGAAGTATGGGAGGTTAAATCAATGTGGTATTTCGAAATCCGATATCGTGGAGAATCAGAAGACTATAAGTATCTCTGAACCTAATTATCGGTTTCAAAAGAGCGATATAACTGAGCTTCAAATACTGGATCATTTGTTTGCAACAGAGCAATTCGATTATGTGCTGCATATGGCTGCCCAACCCGGTGTTCGGTATTCGCTGGAAAATCCGCATGCCTATATTCAATCCAATATCGTAGGCTTTATGAATATACTGGAATGTTGTCGAAGTTGTAAAATAAAGCATTTGGTATATGCATCAAGTTCTTCCATTTATGGAATGAACGACAAAATACCGTTTAGCGAAGATGATCAGGTAGATCATCCAGTCAGCATATATGCGGCCACTAAAAAAAGCAACGAACTCATGGCGCACACCTATAGTCATTTGTACCAGTTACCTACTACTGGGTTGCGATTCTTTACGGTATATGGCCCTTGGGGACGACCGGATATGGCACCGATGCTTTTTGCAAAGGCGATTTCTTCGGGCACACCCATTAAAGTCTTTAACAATGGCGATATGCAACGGGATTTTACTTATGTAGACGATATTATTCAAGGGGTTGTCCGTACGATGGCGAATATACCGGGAGCTAAAGAAGAGAACCCGTACTATCGGCTCTTCAATATTGGTAATTCAAACCCTGTTCCATTGATGGATTTTATAACTGAAATGGAAAAAGCTATGGACGCAAATGCGGTATTGGAAATGTTGCCTATGCAACCAGGGGATGTCCGGTCAACCTATGCGGATACTACCAAGCTTAAAGAAGTTATCCAGTATAGTGCAAAAATCGACATTACTCTTGGACTGAATAAATTCATTAGTTGGTACAAGGAGTTTTATAAGTTGAAAATTCAATAAAAAAACATGGCGTTAGTAACGGTAGTCATTCCTACGAAAAATAGAAGAGAGTTGCTGGAGAAAGCGTTGAAGAGCGTTTATCAGCAATCGTATTCCAATTTCGAAATCCTTGTTATAAATGATCATTCAATAGACGATACTGAACAATTCCTTAATGCCGAGATAGCGAAGGGAAATCGGTTGAGGATGCTTATTCCGGAGGAGTCTAAAGGAGCGGCGCATGCACGAAATTTAGGCATATCGCAGGCGACTGGGCAGTTCATCGCTTTTTTGGATGATGATGACGAGTGGCTACCTACAAAAATAGAACAACAACTGGTCAAGTTCGACAATCCAGAGGTCGGGCTTGTTTATACGGGAGCGGAGATTGTGGTTACGGATTTGGGATTTTCCTACTATTCAAAGCCTAAGTTACGGGGAGATGTATTCGAAGATCTGTTGATTGAGAATTATATAGGAACGACAAACACCGTGGTGTTGAGAGCGGAGATTGCCAAGAGCTTCTTGTTTGACACGAACTTGCAGGCTAGGGAAGAATATGATCTTTGGTTACGCGTAGCGAAAGAATGGAAGATTGATGGGGTCTCGGAGCCTCTTACTAGGGTTTACTCGCGCGATTCCTTAAAAAGAATCACAAGCGATATAAACAGCTACATTGATGGGATTAAGTATATTAACCAAAAGTTTGAGCAAGATATTCAGCGGCTTCCTAAGCGTCTGCAAGTCAAAAGAAAATCGGCTCAGCTATTCTTTCTTGGATCACAATCTGTCAAGGCGAACAACATAACTTTAGCCCGTCGTTATTTTCTGAAAAGCACACTGGCGAAACCCTCGATAAAGGCGTTTATAAGTTTGTGCGCTTCTTTTGGTGGGGTCAAAACTGTCCTCAATTTGAGAAGATTAAAGTAAAATCATGAGCAGTTATAGCTTAACCGAGCGTTTATTAGCTCAAACACTGAACAAAACCCCTTGGTTAAAAAGACTTTTAAAGATATGTTATCAAACGCTCAATTATTGGGTGTATAGGAAGTCATGTCGTTATCAATCTACCCAGCCTTTAAATACGATTCCAGTCAACCTGGAAACCTTTTTTGGTTATTACGATAAGTCGCCAATTTCTATTGATCAACACCATATCCTTTTTCACGGAAGTTCGTTGGATACCCGATATCGGCCTGATAGTGACACTTCGATTTCGGTTTGTCTTTGGAATGTCGATCAACAAGCGGTCGTTTACCAAGCTGCAGCCAAAGCATATAACTGGCAGCAAGGAGCTCGATCACAGTGGTTAACCTCTTCGAAGTTTATATATAACAACTATTCGGATGAATTGGGGTATCACGCTGTTATGGTTCAGTTGGGAGATAGCGGATATAACGAACAAATAATTGCCAATCCAATTTACGACTGCTACAAGGATGTTTTCGCTCTTTCGCTGAGCTATGAACGTCTGCATAAGCTGAGGCCGGATTATGGATATAGGAATCATGCTGAAAGTGGACTTATAGCCGGCGACAACGAAGATGGTATTTTTTTTATTGACCTTCTCACAGGTCAAAAGAAACTGTTGATATCTTTGACAACTTTATCAAACATCAAGCCGCTTCCAAGAAATGACAAGATTCAACACAAAGTTAACCATATTATGATTTCGCCAAACGGCGAACGATTCATGTTTTTGCATCGTTATCTAATTAGCGGAAGAAGGTATGATCGATTAATGGTAGCGAATACCGATGGGACAGATCTAACTATTTTGGCGGATGATGAAATGGTAAGTCACTGTTGTTGGTTAAATGACAGCGAAATTCTCGGCTATTTGAGAAATAGCTTGTTAGGAGACAAGTATTTTAGAATCGATGTGAACACTAAAAAGATTGACGTAGTCGGGAGCGGGATTATTGACAAATTTGGAGATGGACATCCAAGCATATTTAAAAATTTAATGGTATTTGATTGTTATCCAAATAAGTCTAGAATGAAGGAGCTTTTCTTATTTAATTTGGAAACGAATGAATTAATCAAACTTGGCGAGTTTTTTGAGTCGTTGAAGTATAGGGGGGAGACCAGATGTGATCTTCATCCCCGGTTTAGTGAAGATGGTACAAAGATATTTTTCGACTCTGTGCATACTGGATTGCGAAAACTATATTGGATAGATTTATAATATGGGTTTTTCAGTATTGATGTCCATTTTTGCTAAAGAGCAACCTGACTTTTTTGACATTGCGTTGGAAAGTGTTTGGACAAGTCAATTATTAAAGCCTTCGCAAATCGTGATTGTGAAGGATGGACCATTGCCGGACGCATTGGAAAACGTCATCGCAAGATGGAAGGAAATCATCGATGACAACGTGCTGACCGTTATTGGACTAGAAACAAACCGAGGGTTGGGCTTCGCCCTTAATACCGGTCTCGCCCAATGTGACTATGACATTGTATTTAGAATGGATACGGATGACCGGTGTGCTCCAGACCGATTTGTAGAACAATTCAGCTTTTTCAATAATAATCCTAATATAGATATTATTGGTACCTGGTGTAAAGTAATTGACAGTAATGGCAACGTCACGGGAGTAAAGGAATATCCGACTACGAATATGCAATTGAGAGAACTCATCTGGGCATGCCCCCTAGTGCATCCGTCAGTTGGGTTCAGAAAGCATAAGATAGAAGCAATAGGTTCTTACGATGCTTTATTGCGGAGAAGACAGGATTACGATTTGTGGTTTAGGGCAGTGGCTAACAACCTGGGGTTGGCCAATATTCCCAAGTATCTATTATACTATCGCATCGACGAAAAATATTACAAGAAAAATAACTTTAAAGCAAACTTAGACCAAGCGAAGATTGGTGTAAAAGGATTACGTTTGGTAAAAGCTAAAAAAAGCGCATATTTAGCAGTATATCTTCCCGTCTTACGGTCTTTATTGCCCACTTTTATAGCAAAGCAATTCCATAAGCTGTTAAATTATTTTGACCCGAGGAAGCGTCCAACGTCATAATGAAGGACTATAATATACCAAATTTCTATATATTCACTGAAAAGAGTACATTTGTTACTCATTCTTAAAATATCGTACATGAAAGTTGCTTTTATAACAGGTGTTACGGGTCAAGACGGAGCTTATTTAAGTGAGTTTTTATTGAAAAAAGGATATACCGTCCATGGACTTAAACGTCGGACGTCATCATTCAATACTGACCGGATCGATCACTTATATGAAGATCCACATGTTGCCCATCCGAAGTTTGTCCTTCATTTTGGAGACATGACGGACAGTACCAACCTGATCCGTCTCATTCAGGAGATTCAACCTGATGAAATCTACAATCTTGCGGCAATGAGCCACGTCAAGGTCAGCTTTGATACTCCCGAATATACCGCCAATGCAGACGGGGTCGGTACCTTGAGGTTATTGGAAGCTATTCGTTTTTTGGGTTTGGAAAGGAAAACTCGAATTTATCAAGCCTCCACGTCTGAGCTATATGGGTTGGTACAGGCAGTACCTCAATCGGAAACTACTCCGTTTTATCCGCGCAGCCCCTATGCCGTTGCCAAGATTTATGCCTATTGGATTACGGTTAACTATCGGGAAGCTTATGGTATATTTGCGAGCAATGGCATTCTGTTCAATCATGAATCTCCAATCCGCGGCGAGACGTTTGTGACCCGCAAGATTACCCGTGCAGCCGCTCGGATAGCCTTAGGTATGCAGGATAAACTGTACCTAGGCAACCTTGATGCTCAGCGGGATTGGGGCCACGCTAAAGACTATGTGCGTATGATGTGGATGATTCTCCAAGCTGAAGAGGCTGAGGATTGGGTTATTGCAACAGGCACGACCACACGCGTGCGCGACTTTGTAAAAATGGCTTTCGGGGAAGTTGGGATAACACTTGAGTTCATAGGAGAGGGAGTAGACGAAAAAGGTTATGTTAGATCATGCAGCCACCCGGAGTATCAGTTGCCCATTGGGCAAGAAGTAGTAGCTGTAGATTCTCGATATTTTCGTCCTACGGAAGTCGATCTGCTAATTGGCAATCCCACCAAGGCGAAAACCAAACTCGGTTGGGAACCCGAGTTTACTTTGGAAGATCTGGTAAAAGACATGATGAGCGGCGATATCAAACTCATGAAAAAGGAACAATACTTAAAAGAGGCCGGATACCATACATTGAATTATTTTGAGTAATGGATAAAAGCTCCAGAATATACGTAGCGGGGCACCGTGGTTTGGTGGGTAGTGCTATCCTGAAAAATCTGGAAAAAAAGGGTTATACCTCGTTGATTACCCGTACCCACTCAGAATTGGATTTGATTGACCCCGTAGCGGTGGCGACGTTCTTTGCTTCCGAAAAGCCCGAGTTTGTTTTTTTAGCTGCGGCTAAAGTGGGTGGTATCATTGCCAACAATACTTACAGAGGTGATTTTATCTACGAAAATCTGATGATACAAAGCAATATAATTCATCAGAGTTATAAGAACGGAGTTAACAAACTTCTCTTTTTAGGCAGTACCTGCATATATCCTAAAGAAGCACCACAACCAATGCAGGAAGATTCGCTGCTCACAGGTCCGTTGGAATATACCAACGAGCCTTACGCTATCGCTAAGATAGCAGGTATTAAGCTTTGCGAAAGTTATAATATCCAATATGGCACGAATTTTATTTCCGTGATGCCTACCAACTTATATGGTCCGAATGACAATTTTGATTTGGAGAAATCACACGTATTACCCGCGCTGATTCGCAAGATTCATTTGGGGAGAGCACTTGAAAACAATGATTGGAAAGTCATCAAAGACGACCTGGATAAGCGTCCCATTGAGGGGGTTGATGGAAAAGCCGGGGTGGGTACAATTTCGGAGATATTAGCTAAATACGGTGTGTCCAAATCCAATGAAGGGGTCGTGGAAATTGAAATCTGGGGTAGCGGCAAGCCCAAAAGGGAGTTTCTGTGGAGCGAGGATATGGCAGATGCCTGCGTGTTCATTATGGAGCATCGCAATTTCAATGACTGTGTTTCTCTTCAGGACAAAGAAATACGTAATACTCATTTAAATATTGGTACTGGAGAAGACATTAGTATAAAAGACTTAGCCACCTCGATTAAGAAAGTTGTAGAGTTTCAAGGTGTCTTTCGTTTTAACACCGAAAAACCCGATGGGACGACGCGGAAGCTTACCGACCCAACCAAGCTTCATAAATTGGGATGGCGGTTCCGTGTCGATTTAACCAATGGCCTTCATAAAATTTATCGATGGTATTTGCAAAGCTGATTGATGAAAAAAAGACCTTTTGATCTGCCTCAATATTTGGTTGATTTTGTTCAATATAAGAATTTGAACAGTCATATGTTCTGGTTTCAGAAATTTAGGGGCAAACGCTGGATTTATGGACAAAATTTTGGTGACTACTTGTCTTTCGTAATCGTTGGAGAGTTGCTGAAAAGAAAAGGTTTGCTACCCCTTAAGTCTGCAAATAGTACTCGGAAGTTATTGGCGTTAGGTTCGGTTATGCATTTTGCGAATGACAACGATATTGTTTGGGGAAGCGGTGTCAATGGGAAAATGTCGGTAGATTACTATAAGTTCAATCAACTTGATGTTCGCATGGTACGAGGGCCATTGACCCAATCATTCATTGAACAAAGAGGAATAACCGTTCCTGATAGTGTTTTTGGAGATCCCGCTTTACTGCTACCTGAGCTTTTCCCTAATTTAAGAAAAAAAACCATTCCGGGATTAGTCACGGTACTTCCTAATCTCAATGAATTTAACATGATACGTCCGTTAGTACCAAAAGAATTTAAGTTATTGTCGCCTATTGGCTATTGGAAAAATATTGTAAAGGAAATTCTAAAGAGTGAATTGCTTTTGACATCTTCATTACACGGACTGATTGTTGCAGAAATATTCGGAGTTCCGGTTCGTTTTGTTGGGCCCAGTGGCGGAGAGACTTTATTTAAATATAAGGATTATCTTGAAGGAACTGGCCGGACATTATCCGAAACACCAAACAATTTTTTAGACGGTGTCACAATGGATATGGGAGTTGGATTTCCAAGTCCAAAAGTAGACGTGCAGGGGATGATTTCTGCTTTTCCGGATGATTTTTTTAGTAAAGAAAAATGAGAGTGGCTTTTACTCCTTTCTATAAGGATAATCCCTATCAACAAAAGCTCATGGGCGCGTTGAGACAATGGGGCATTGTTGTTTCGGATGTCGAGTTGAATATGAAAGTAATGTTCTTCGATAGAAAGGCGTTAGATAACATAGACATTTTACATTTCCATTGGCTCGAGCGTTTCAATGTTGGAAATAACTATATTCATAGTCTTTTAAAATCGGTATTATTTCTGATTGGAATCCAAATATTTAAAAGAGGAAAAAAATTTGTGTGGACGGCTCATAATCTTCAGAGTCATGACAGTAAATATCCAATCTTGGAAAAATGGTTCGTTAAGCGCACCATCCGTATTATGGACGCAATCAGTGTTCACAATAATTATACTAAAGAAAGGTTGGTCAAAGAGTACGGAGTTTCTTCTTCGAAATTACATGTTATCGCTCACCCAAACTATATAGGTGCTTATCCGACAACGAGTGAAGAAGATGTGTTGAGGTTAAAAAGCACACTCGGCATAACTAGTAACGATTTTGTTTATATGATACTAGGAAAAATACGACCGTATAAAGGGGTGCTGGCAGCTATTGATGCGTTTAAAAATCAAAACTTACCAAACACAAAGTTACTGATTTGCGGAAGTATAAAGTTTGATGCAGACCGGTTGTTAATTTATAAAGCCATTGCCGGAGCGAACAATATCCTTGTCGTGCCCAAATATATAGAAGATATCGAGATAAGTAGATACTTAGCTTTAGCGGATGTTATGATCTATCCATATCGAAGTATTTTAACTTCAGGAGCGTTACTATTGGGGATGTCATATAAGAAAACATGTATCGTTTCTGACATTGGTAGTATGCACGAATTTGTTGAAAGTAATTTTAGGTTTGATGGTGTTGAGGGGCTGAAAGTAAGACTATCAGAAGTTGGCCAATTCTCTAAAGAAGAACTAAGAAGTGTCGGAGAAAGTAATTACCAGAAGATAAAAGACGATACGTGGGATAATATGGGAGCCCTTACAGCGGCGGTATATAGAGGTTTGTTTTAACATCCTCGGGATTAATGTATAATATAGAATATCCTTGACTAATTATTATGATTAATTTTGATTTTCTGAGAGACTGTAATTAATACTCATTACTAAATAGCTTCATTTTCAAGTTTATGGACTACAAAAATCAGGAAGAAAAAATAAGTATAACGGGCCTGTTAAGAGAAATCTATAAAAACAAGCTAATACTCACCTATTTCGTCGTAGCCTTTCTTGGGGTTGGGCTATTGGTATTTGTAATTAGTCCGAAAGAATACACTTCCTCTTCTGTTATACTGCCAGAAAACCCAACTTCACAGTCCTTGGGCGGCATTGGTAGCATAGCTAGTTTAGCGGGTTTCAACATTGGAAAATTTGGTCCTTCAGATCGTGCGCTTAGTCCGTTAGTTTATGAGAATATTATCAGAAGTGCCCCATTCCTAGATGGACTCGTCTCTCGAAAATATTATTTTCCAACAATCGGTAAGGAATCTACAGTATCAGAATATATTATTAAACATACGACCCCAACGGTATTTGAGCGAATAGTTGGTATTGGCAATGTTTTTAAAGGGAACCCCTCTGCTGCTTCAGCCCTAAAGGATACACTAAAAAATGCAGAAAGAGTTGATTCAGTCGAGGCGTCTATTTTTTCTAACACGGTTTTTACACCTGATAATCGACTAGCTATATATAAGTTAAGGAATCGTATTTTTTATGAAACAGATTTACAAACTGGATTGATAACCATATCTGTAGACCTGCAAGACCCCGAAGTGGGTGCAAAATTGGTCCAGGAAATCGTCGCCCGGTTGATAGTAATCTCTCGACGTTACAGTGGGCAGCGTGACAGCACGAGCATCGAATTATTGGATCAGCAAATCTTGGAGAAAAAGAAGGAATATGAAACGGCGGCCAGGCGACTGGCATCTTATACAGATCAAAATAGAAACATGGTTTTCTCAACAGATAAGGCAGCATTAGAACAGATGCAAAATACGGTGGCTTTAGCGAGTGGGATATACACCTCATTACTTCAACAGCGCGAGCAAATCTCCATCCGTAGCGAAACAGAAGTGGATCCAATCTCAATTATTGAACCGGTTCAAGTAGCTACGAGCCCTTATAAGCCGAAGTTATTACTAACGTTCATTATAAGCATCTTTTTGGGGGTGTTTTTTGGCTCATGTTTTATTCTCGCGCGTAAAAGCATATTAACAATTATTAGTTAATTAGTATTTTGGATTTCACAGTAATAGTTGTCACGTATAATCGGATGGCGTTTCTTAAAGCCGCTATTCAGAGTGTCGTTAGTCAAACACATACAGACTTTGAGTGTTTGGTTTTCAATGATTACCCCCAAGCTAATAGAGACGTAGATACATTGTTGGCAGAATTCGATGATGAAAGAGTCCGGTTTTTTCCTGGTAATGAACGTAAAGGGGCAAATTTTTGGCGGAACTACGGGATAAGAATTGCGAAAGGCAAATATGTTGCTTTTTTGGACGATGATGATGTATGGTTTCCAAAGAAATTGGACTTACATAAAAATGCACATAATGACACCGCCGCCGCATTGGTATATTCGGATTATATACTGATCTGGCCTTCGGGAAATCAGAAGAATAGGATAAGTAGCAATCCATTGCCTGTAGGCCACTTACTTGATCATATCAGACACGGCAAGTTCTCACTTACCACATCGAGTAGTGTTACGCTAGCGAAGAGCGCTTTGCTCAATACAGACCCGGTGTTTGACGAAACTCTGCCCTCTTTCCAAGATTGGGATGCTTGGTTTCAGTTGGTTTTGGCAAACAAGGATTTCAGCATTTATCGAATAAATGAGCCACTTGTCTACTTTACACAACACGACGGAGATCGCACATCGACTAATCCGGAGAAAAGGGAGCGGGCGCTCGTTGCAGTAAAGGAGAAATACAAGAAATTGAAAATCGATATTACTGGGTTTCTCAATAAGGAATCCTTAAATATTTTCCTAGCTAAGAATAGTGATACACCGAAGATAGTTGGAATGTGTAAAACTGTTTTTTTTATTATCGGAAATCCCGGTATGTTGTTTTCGAGTTATACGTATCGAAAAATAGCTAGACATTTTATTAAGAATATGGCCGAATAGAGGGGCTACATAAGTTGGTGACATCAAAGCATAAATCACATCGATTGGATTACTGGCTGTTAAATCAGGTCGGAGTTTTTTCGTTGTTCTTGTTTATCTATGCCCCCCAGCCTAAGATACTACCTGTTAATGTTATGTATCTAGTTGTAGCTCTGGCAATTACATTTTTGTGTTTTCGATATAATATCCATTATTTGGTTGACATAATCAGGATAAGGCCATATTTTAGCTTTATTTTCTTTTTTTTGTTCTGTTCAATTTATACGTTAATTATCCCTGCATTCTCAAAGTGGTCATTCGATAAGACATTCTTTTTAGTTTATTTTCGATTATTTTTTGATTTGCTGTTGGTTATTCCTGTATTCTTATGTTTCTTTTTTTATCAGTTGAACTACACGATTTATGATTTTTTTAATCTGTTAGTGAAAATTGGAGTAGTGCAAGGGATTTTCGCGATAATTCTCTTTTTGATACCAGGAGCTCGTGATATATTGTACGGTTACATTCTAGAACTTCCCGCTGAGAAGCTCTTAGCTACATCATATCGAGGGTTCGGCTTATCAAATGATTTTCTATTTTCTGGACCGCTTTTTCAGGGTATTGTGTTTATGATTAATACGGTTTTATATATAAAAACATCAAAAATAAAGTACCTGTACTACTATCCGTTTATTTTTGCCTTTATGGTGCTAAACGCAAGGGTATCATTGCTAGTAATCCCCGTTTTCGTTTTAGTTATATTTTGCATAAGTCTATATTACGATAATTTGCGGTGGTTGCGGAAGCTATCAGGTTTTGCCTTGTTCTTTATCGTATTGTTGATAGGCATGGGAATATATTTCTATATGAATCCTCAACAATCTAGGGTTTTGCTTTGGGTGGCGGAAGGCGTTATGGGGGGGCTCAATGCGTTAAGTGGGGACATTGAGGGATCCCGAACTCTCACGATCATAGCTTATGAGCATTTTCATTTTCCAAAACGTTTTATCGATCTAATGTTTGGAGAAGGGTTAGTGGTTTTTAATAATTCGATTTCGCCGGTTAAATCTGACTTAGGATATATTAGGTACCTCTATTTTGGAGGAATTATGTTATCCCTACTTGTTTACTTTGCGTTTGCAAATTTCTCCATTAATAGAATCCTTCATGTGAGCGATCCATTGATAAAGACATTGCTTATAAGCATACTAATTATCACTTTTGTTGTACACTTCAAGGGCGATGTTTTCTATTCATCTGCGTACGTTAAAGGTTTCATGTTAATCCATGCCGCGACATTTTTTAAATCATCTAAGTATGACGTCACTTCAGCATAAATCTGTTGCATTATATTTTTCTAATGTTAATCATTATAGCCTCCTAGACTTAGTATTGAGGTGTCTGAAGATATTAGACTGTGAGGTTAGACTTTTTTTGGCAGAAGGATTGACCCAAGATGTTTATAAAACATCGGGAATATTGTCGAGTCAAATAATTTCAAATAGAAATTTCCCCTCGCGAGATATTTTCAAGGCGTTCAACGCGTCGGACTTTGTAATCATTGACGAGTTATATTCATTTAGAGAATTAAGTTCCTTTAGTGTTTATCCGTTGCGCCGGCCAAACATTTTTTTGATACATGATTGCAATAGTTGGCTAGCTCCCAGCTCACCCCAAGGTATAGTGCAGAAGCTGAAATACTTAATGACTAGGCGGGTGGCAAAAAAGGTTGGATATTACGGCGTAGCCGGGGAGAATATGCAAAACTATTGTAAAAATGAATTGGGAGCCAAAAACGTCACGCTCATTCCCTTTCGTTATGCAGATTTTAATCCTTCGGTAGATCTACCTGACGAGTTTTATAAGCAAGGCACACCGATACGGATGGTCGTGCCGGGTATGTTATCAAGACGACGGAATTACCTCGAACTGTTAAAAGCAGTATGCCGGGAAGAACTTAAGGGAAAGGTGGAGTTGATTTTATTGGGTAAGCCCGATGGCGAGCATGGACATGAGATTATTTCGAGGGCTAGAGAACTTTCTAATCAAGGATATTCCGTTCGATATTGGAGCCATTTTATTCCGAATGACGTTTTTGATGCGGAGATCAAAAATGCACACATCCTTTTTTCATACTTCGAAACTACCTATCCCACAAATAATGGTCAATTGGAAGTCTATGGTGTTTCCAAGGAAACCGGCATTGCATCACTCATGCTCAATAAAGCCAAAGTTGGGTTGTTGCCAAACGAGTTCAACCAAATGGAAACAATTAAGTGCCAAACTTTAACATATAAAAGCATGAACGATCTCGCTGGTATACTTGCAAGCATCTATGATGGCACCATTGATGTTGGCCCTAAAATTAGTCGCGCCGTCTCAAATGCTGAGTCTATGGATCTTATGCACATTGTACGTAATTTAGATGAATCCTATAAGGAACAGATTGCAGACTTTAGTAAAAAATAGTCGACAAAATTTAATTTAAATTCTATCCCTTGTCACGGTCTAAAAGAATCGCAAAAAACTCACTTTTTCTGTATGTCCGGATGTTATTAACACTGGCAGTTAGCCTTTTTACATCCAGAATAGTTTTGAATGTGTTGGGTGTCGAGGATTTCGGGATATATACCGTGGTTGGAGGAGTAGTTGCTCTTTTAGGCTTCTTAAATTCAGCGATGTCAACCGCTACGCAGCGGTTCTTAGCTGTCGATATCGGTAGAGGAGATTGGGAGAACTTGAAGAAAACTTTCAATGCCTCCTTAATTATTCATGTCGGAATCGCCGTTGTGGTATTAATCGTCGCAGAAACAATAGGATTATGGTTTATTCACCATAAATTAAACATCCCGGTTAGTCGTATAAAAGCTGCAAATTTTGTTTTCCAGTTTTCGATATTGGCAAGCGTAGTGAGTATTACTCAAGTCCCTTTTAATGCTTTGATTGTAGCAAGGGAGCGAATGAATGTTTTTGCTATATTTAGTATTGTCGAAGTATTACTTAAATTATTAATTGTTTACCTATTGCAGATATCGCCGTTCGATCACCTTAAGACATACTCATTTCTTTTGCTTGTAGTCGTTTTGTTGATAAGCACCTTCTATAAAATATACTGCCTTAGGCATTTCAAAGAATCTGAGTTCAGATGGTTTTATGACAAGACTCTATTTAGGGCCTTAATAAGTTATTCGGGATGGAATCTTTTCGGTAATGCGGCTTTAGTAGCTAAGGGCCAAGGTACAAATATGCTGCTTAATATATTTTTTGGAACAGTTGTAAATGCGGCATACGGCATTATGATGCAAGTGCAAAACGCCGTTAATCAATTTGTGTCAAATTTTCAAATGGCGGTAAACCCCCAAATTATTAAACTATACGCAACTAAAGAAATTAATCAGATGCAAAAACTGATGTTTCAAAGTTGTAAATTTTCCTACTTTCTGCTGTTAATTTTAGTTTGCCCAATCATATTCAACATTGACTTCATACTAAAATGGTGGCTCAAGCAGGCACCTCAGTTTACATCTATTTTTGTTGTATTGTGCCTTATCAATTTAATGATAGAGTGTTTGTCAAGACCATTGATAACAGGCGCGATGGCAACAGGCAATATAAAGTGGTATCAAATCACTGTCGGTACAGTACTGTTTTTAAATCTACCATTAGCTTATTGCGTTTTTAGAGTCAGCCACGATCCGGTTCTTTTTTTGCACATTGCGATCGTATTATCTCTAATCACCTTGGTTTTGCGTCTTACTTTTTTGAAGCGGATGATAGGTTTAAAGATAGGCGACTTTGTATTGCAGGTCATATTGCCGGTTATACCGGTGACTTGTGGTGCAGCCATTGTTTTATATGGAATGAATACCGTCGTTGGCCCATCCACTAGTTTTGCTGAAATGGTGGCGACTAGTTTCGTATCGCTATTGATCAATTCAGGTATTGTTTTTTTGGTGGGATTTAGGGCATCCGAACGTAATATGATATATAACTTGATACGAAAATGAAGGTTAGTATACAGGATATTGTAAAGAACGATCTTTGCACGGGATGTGGGGCTTGTATTTCAGAAGCAAACGGGGCGCTCGCAATGAAATGGGACACGTATGGCTTTTTGGTTCCAACGCCTACTAACACTCGTGTTTTGGAGAATGAGGCAGTTCGGGTTTGTCCGTTCAATCCTCAGCCAGATGAAGAGGTAAAAGATGAGGACAAGCTGGCGGGTATCTTTTTAAAGGAGGCGGCGAAATTTGATTCTAGGATTGGGCGTTTTAATAACACGTATGTTGGGTTTAGCAAAAATCATCGCATAAGCTCTTCATCGGGAGGTATTGCCACCTATATTTTTGAAGAGCTACTCCGCAGACGGATAGTGGACCACTTGTTTGTAGTAAAAGAAGTCAATGGAACCTACGAATATCAGTTTTTTGATTCTGTAGAATCTATAAAGGCTATTTCGAAGACGAGATATATTCCAGTCACATTGGAAGGCCTATTTGCTCAGATTGATCAGAAGGAGGGAAAGATCGCTGTTTCTGGTGTAGCCTGTTTTATAAAAGCAATACGGCTAAAACAATACTATCAGCCCGAACTCAAAGAAAGAATACCATTTTTAATTGGAATTATTTGTGGGGGTTGGAAAAGCAAATTCTTCACCGATTATCTCGCTCAAAGAAGTGGCATTTCGGGTCCATATACGAATCAAGAATACCGAGTTAAAGATCTAAATTCAAGAGCAATTGATTATTCCTTTGGGGCCTACGACCAACACAATCAATTTCATCGTTTGAAGATAAGGGAAATAGGAGATTTATGGGGTAGCGGTCTTTTTAAAGCAAACGCATGCGATTTTTGCGACGATGTAGCTACAGAACTAGCCGATATTTCACTGGGAGACGCATGGATAGAACCCTATAGCAATGACGGCCAGGGGACCAGTGTCATTGCAACGAGGAATGCATTGGCTGATCAGTTGATTAGAGACGGAATAGATAATCAAACATTGGAGGTTGAGGAAATCAGCGTAGACTTGTTCAAACGCTCTCAAGGGGCTAGCTTCAAGCACAGGCAAATGGCACTGAAATATCGTGTCAAACGCATGAAAAGTCAGGGTCAGCTCATACCTTATAAACGGAAGCGTTTTTTCCAATCAATTCCTTTTGAATTTAAACTTGTTCAAAAGCAACGGATGCGAATTAGGCGCCGAAGTCTGGAAGAATGGAAAACAAGCCCATCGGCTAGAAGTTTTGATCAATCCATCGCTGAAACGAAAACAAAATTAGCTAAATTAACTAAGCAATATCATCGTATACAAAGGATACGGAGAAAATTAAGGTTGAGAACGATTTAGCAAGTAAATCATGAAGAAAAGGAAAATAGGAATTATCACTTTACCCTTGCACACCAACTACGGAGGGATATTGCAAGCTTTTGCATTGGTAACGATCTTGAAGAATATCGGACACGAGCCATGGTTGATTAAAAGGGAATCATCGCCGGTGCCAAGACTTAAAAGGATTAAAATAGTTGCTAAACAATTGATTAAGAAATACATCCTTAGAAGAACCAACATCGATATCGATTTTACTTCAAGCCATGTAAAAAAAAGGCGGCGAGAAATTACGCGTCAGCATATCCAGCGTTTCATAACCCAATACATTAGTCCGCATACTGATTATTATTATTCCTCCGATGCCTTATCACGAAATATCAATAAGTATCAGTTTGATGCTTGCATCGTAGGGAGTGATCAAGTATGGCGTCCGCGTTATGCTGCTGACAAGTTGCAAGACTTCTTTCTAGGGTTTTTAAATGGTAGTCAAACAAAGAGAATAGCCTACGCCGCTTCTTTTGGTACGGAAGACTGGGAGTTCTCTCAAGAACAAACACAACAATGCGCTAAGCTGTTAAAGGAATTTGATGCTGTTTCTGTGCGTGAAAATTCTGGCGTGGAGCTTTGCAAGAAAAAGTTTGGGGTTGCAGCTGAGCAAGTACTTGATCCCACTTTACTCCTTCAACAGCGTGATTATTTAAAATTGATCAGACATGACGATAAGCAAAAACTTATTGAATTGTTTGTCTATCTAATAGACACCACAGCTGACAAAGAGGCTGTTATTTCGAATATCGCCAGTCATTTCGACTATACGGTGTCTCGGATAAATAAAGTGACTCTACGGGAAGAAAGCTTAGGATTGCCAGAGCAACCAGTAGTCTCGTCCGTAGAAGATTGGTTAAATAATTTTGCCAATGCAAAGTTTATAATAACAGACTCGTTTCACGGCTGTGCCTTTGCAATTTTATTTAATAGACCCTTTGTTGTCTACGCCAGTTTAAGCCGGGGTCTTTCGAGATTTACTTCTTTATTGTCTATATTCGGATTGGAGGACCGATTGATATATTCATCAGAAGAACTGAGCGATAAGCTATTAGAAGATATCGATTGGGAAAGAGTTAATGCCATTTTAGCCGAAAACAGGGAGCAAGCACTTCTGTTCTTAACAAAAGCATTGTCATGATTAGTTTTATCATACCTTCTTATAACAGGAGTAGCTATTTACGACAGTTATTGGATTCCATTCTTAAACAAGATTATGATAACATTGAAATCATCGTAGTTGATGATAATTCAGCAGATGACACTCCAACGGTCATGCAAGAGTATGTCAGAAATTATTCTTTTATCAAATATTTCAGAAACCCTCGGAATATGGGCTGTGGGTACAATCGAGGGTTCGGGTTTAATCAAAGTATCGGCGATTACGTAATATTTGCAGATGATGACGATTATTATACGGACAATTCGTTTGTGACAAAATCATTGTTGAGATTTGCGGAATATCCTACCCTATCTTTCGTTTCTGGCAATGTGCATATCAAAACGGAAAAGAGCAACGACATCAAAGTGGCTAGAATGAACGTTAGCGGCTTTTTAGGTCAGAAAGACTATCTAGAGAATTTTAATTTTAAGTACGACAAGCCCCAATCGACGTTTCCAACTGTTTTTAGGCGAAGTTCATTGATCGAAGCTGAAATTGGACAAATGAAGATGGTAAATGATGCTGCAATTTATTTGCGGTCATTGTTATATGGTGATGTCTATCAAATGGATGAACCTGTAGGAGTTTACAGGATTCATGACACAAATATCACTAAATCTTTGTCTTCCGATTTTATTATTGAAAATCTAAGTGAGAAGAAATACGTTTACGATAAAGCGATAGTTTCTGGTATTATTTCCAACGTTGATTGGATGAAAGAACAGTTTCTATTGACAGTTGAATATTATTTCCGTTGGTCTAAACCTACGCTTTTAGATCTATTTAAGATTTTAAAGTGGGCTAAAGCAAATGACATTTCGAGCCATATGTTAAAAACTAGCAAATTATATGGGGATAGCAAATTAAGACGACTCAAAAATCAGGTGAAATCATTCTTACGTAACACGGCTCAACAAGCCAAGCACAACCAGCACGGAAATCAATTGGACCCGCAACAACAACACGACAGGTAACATCTTTCCTGCCTTTTCGAAATCTTTTGGCGCCTTTTAGTAGATTAAGGGACCGTGTCTTCAATCATAAATTCGCTTCCGATCCCATGTTATATTTTCTTTTAAGATTTTAGCTGGACATCCTCCGATCAGGATGTTGCTTTGTTGAAAACCTTTCGTAACTACGGACCGTGTTGCCACTACAGAATTGGCTTCAATTTTTACTCCTTTTAGTATTGAAACATGAGAAGCCACCCAAACGTGGTTTCCAATTATAACGTCTTTTGCATAATTAATCCGTTTATTTGTTTCCAGATTAATTATTGAATGTGAATCACCCGTTCTTACGTCGATATCATATGCAAACATACAATCATAGCCTATAGATATAACTGAATCCGACTCTGTAGCCGCTAAATGGGTATGTCCATTAAATGTCGTGCTTTTTCCAATTTCGATGATGCAATTGTCTCCTTCAATCCATAATAATCCTCCATTTCTAAATTCTATGTCTTTCGAGATAATGATCTGATTATTATTTCCTTTTATATAAAATCGAACATTTTTTAATACCGCGGAAGTCGATATGGTGACGACATTGGATCCACCGAAAATTTCGAACTTAACACCAGTCAAAAAGGCAGATCGATCAAGCCGGAGGAAGTTGCCTTTTCCCTTGATTCTTCGCTTATGAGAGGCTCTAAAAAACTTACGGTTGCGTATTGTGCGGAAGAACTTCAACAATATTGGCCGACGCTTAATAAAGGTTTTTATGTTGTCTTTTGTCATAAAAATAGAATCGAGTTTTTGAGAGGATATTTATCCGCGACAATCATAAGAAAATATTGTTAGTTTTGAAACAGTAGGATGACAGTGGTTTGATATTTGCTAATAAAAGGTTTTAAAGTAGTTGTAAAGGTAGTAGCGTATTCCATATGAAAACAATTAAGATTTTTTGCATTCTTTTTTTTCCTTTTTTTGTCTTTGCGCAGTCAACCAATTTAGTGACTAATCCGGGTTTCGAAAAAGGCACTAATTCTTGGGTTGTGCGGACTGCAGAATTAGACAATAGTGTCAAACATACTGGAAAGACTAGCTTGAAATACACAAATTCCGACGCGGGTAAATATCAAGTGGTCGTCACTCACATAAATGTAAATGGAGGAGAAACATTTCGGTTTTCTGCTTGGGTGAAAGGTAAAGATATTGGAAGAAAAGATTACGGCAAGAAAGGTGCTGGAATTTACCTGCACGCGTATGACAAAGCTGGCAAGGCTTTAGGGGGAGCCAATCCTCCGACTCCCTCTGGTACGTTTGATTGGACTGAGACCGAAGGTGTGTTTGTGGTACCTAAGGCAGCAAAAAAAATAGCCGTCAGTCTTTACCTTGTCCAAGGTAATACGGGAACAGCTTGGTTCGATGACATAACGGTTGAGCCATATGATCTTCGTGAATTGTCTTCGTCTGACTTAAATTTAGGAGTAGTAGCTGCTTCTGCAGTAGCCGAATACGCCTCTAAAAAAGCGTTATCTAGTGCTACAAAAGAGTCCTTAGAAAAAACTGCGACTTCCGCAATCAAAAGACAGGCTACAAATTCAAGTTCTGTTTTCGACAGCGAGGGTTTTTTGATCAAGGATGGTAAACGTTTTTTTCCATTTGGCATATATTTGGGCAAGGCTGATAAGCAAGGAATTTGGAAGAACGTAGATGTCCACTTGAGTCGGATAAAGGATGCCGGATTTAATTCTGTCTTATCGTATACGTATGGGGATAACGCTGATGCATCCGATTATTTGGATAAGCTTGCCAGCCATGGCTTGAATGGTATATATAGTTTAGCTTATTTCTACGATGGATACATCGATTATAATCCGCGAGACAATCAAACAGCTGCAAAACGGATAGCAGAATTGGTATCTAGTTTAAAGGATAAGTCTCCACTCCTAGCTTGGTATGCAGGAGATGAGATCGAAATGAGCCATATTTTAGCGGCCAAGCAGAATTACAATTTAATTAAGAGCATCGACCATGTGCGTCCGGTTGTTCAGATTACTAACAAACCAGAAATGCTTCCTTATCTTATCGGAGCCGCTGATGCTGTCGGAACCGATCCATATCCCATAGGAAAGAAGATAACGGTTCCGAATATCAAAGCGGTCAGTCGTTCTGCCAATTCGGTAGCTCAAGTTACACAACCTGGTATCCATAAAGGGATGTGGCAGGTTATACAAATATTTAATAAAGTAGGATTTCAAGGGAAGATAGATAATACTTGGGCGGATCCAACCTATGAACAAATGGAGAATATGTTGTTTCAGTCTGTGATATCTGGAGCTAAGGGCATCTTGTTTTACGCCTACCACCAACTTTGGTGGGGTAACGATTCTCAAGGAAGAGGGGGCTTCAGCGAAGCGACATATCAGCGAAGATGGGCAGATGTCGCAAAATTGTCCAAACGATTTAATGACGTAATTATTCCTATTATCTTGAAGAATGATGTTGTCCAAGTGGATGGACTAAAATCTGATGGAGATGTTGTCTATAAAGCTTGGAAATATAATGGAACGGTTCATTTGATGGTAGCTAATTTGGAAAATAAGCAGGTTACGATAACTATTCCTAAAAAGGAACCGCTTAAATTAGCAGCACAGGGAACGGCATTCGTAAAAATATGACTTCAACTGAAAAAGGAGAGGTGAATATATTAATGTCAGGAGCAAGTGGTTTTCTCGGTACAGTTTTGGCTTCTGTACTAAGAGAATCGGGATTTGTTATAAGTGAAGTTGTCTCTAAAGATGCTTCCAGAATCAACATAATATGTCCTTTTGCCCTATCAGAGGGTAATTACGAATTTGTCATCCATGCAGCGGGGAAAGCTCATTCCGTACCTAAAACACGGATTGAAAAGCAGGAGTTCTATCGCGTGAATGTTGACGGCACGAAAAATCTATGCCATGCATTGGAGAGATCAAGCCAATTACCTAAGAGTTTTATTTTTATTAGCACTGTCTCCGTATATGGAGTCGATGAGGGGGAACTAATACAAGAAACCCATCCGTTAAATGGAATAACTCCGTATGCGGAGAGTAAGATATTAGCCGAAGAATGGCTTCGGCAATGGGTTTCGGATAAGCAGGTAACATTGGGTATTCTTCGATTGCCGCTTATTGCCGGGCCCAATCCGCCGGGTAATCTAGGAGCCATGATTCGTGGTATAAAAAGCGGGAGGTACTTAAGTATCGGTCAGGCGGATGCAAGAAAGAGTGTCGTCTGGGCGAAAGATGTCGCACATATAATCCCTCGTCTTGCTCAAACAGGGGGTACGTATAACCTTACCGATGGATATCATCCTACATTCGGCGAGTTGGAAGAAGCTATCGCTACTGCGTTAAATAAAAAGAAGCCGGTTAAAGTACCGTATTGGGTAGCAAACTGTTTGGGGAAAATCGGTGATGGCGTTGGGAAGCGTTTTCCGATCAACTCTGATAAGCTGAAGAAAATTACTTCAACACTTACGTTTGACGATACGAAAGCAAGGAACGAGTTAGGCTGGAGCCCAACGACCGTACTAAGTGCGGTCGGCGAGTGGTTGAGATAATTCTGGTCGACGACTTGCCAAGATATAGCGTCTTATTCCTAAGTATGCTAGGGACAATAGAAGTAAAATACATGTTGTCGTTCCATATTGGGCGTCCTTGGGACGATCTGCAGCGATTAAAACAAGCACCCCCACCCCCACCTGCAATACCCCATAGCACGTAGCAATCACCAGCCGATTGCCCTTGGCTTCATTGGCCAAGTACTGATACAAATGCGTCCGGTGCGCCTTGAAGATGTTCTCCCGCTTAACTAACCGATAAACAATAGTCAGCACGCTATCCACCCCATACACCGCAAAAAACAGGATATAGATCGGGTTGTCAGTAGCCAGGATCAAGCCCAGTGTTGCGAAGATCAGGATAAAACTCATGCTCACGCTCCCCACGTCACCGGCAAAACAGCGGGCTCGCCGACGAAAATTGAAGAAAGCAAATACACCATTGGCAATGGAAGTGCAATACAGCAGGCGGTCGTCCACGAAGTGAATGTCACGATTAGCCTGCCACAGCAGGAATAAGACTGCAAAGCTGTACATTGCCGTGATGCCGTTAATCCCGTCCATAAAATTGTATGCATTGATGGTACCGATGACCAAGACCAACGCTAAGGGGATTGCCCACCACGGGTATGTAAACAACTGTACTTCCACAAAAAGAAGTAGAACGGAAAGCAAATGGATACTTATGCGAATACGATTGCTCAGCGTAAGCATATCGTCTAGGAAGCTGATCAGCGTAATCAGCGTCAGCCCGGCGAAGAAATACGGATGGGCCGCACCACTCCAGATAAACCAAACCAGCGCCCCTAAATAGAACACGACCCCTCCACCACGTATGGTAACCTGTGTGTGACTGCTACGTTCATTAGGTTTGTCAATGATGTTGAACCGATCTGCCAAACGGAAATATACCAACATGGCCGCAAAAAGCGATACGGCTAGCAATACGTAGATCATGGGGCAAAGATACATCTTTGAAGGGATTATGTTTTCACTTGGATATGACCTAGATAATCGGTTGAGGCATTAAAGTCTCCCATCCACCAAACCCCGGTCTAAACACGCTTTGGTGTCGAAAATGACACCGTTATTGCGTCTTATTTTTTGATAATCGAATTGCAGAAATTCATTATGAGCCACAGCAACGATAATCGCGTCATAAATAACATCATGGTCTACCTCATTAAGAATAGTTAAGCCATATTCGTGTTTTACCTCAACGGCATCAGCCCAAGGGTCGTAAATGTCTACCATCAGCCCAAATTGTATCAATTCATCATGAATATCCACAACACGTGTATTCCGGATGTCAGGGCAGTTTTCTTTGAAAGTAATACCCATAATGAGCGCCCGCGAGCCTTTAATTTTATGGTTTTTCTGAATCATCAGCTTTACGACCTTCTTGGCCACGAATGCACCCATCTGGTCATTAACCCGGCGCCCGGATAAGATAACCTGTGGGAGGTACCCAAGCGACTGCGCTTTATGGGCGAGATAATATGGATCTACGCCGATGCAGTGGCCGCCGACCAGCCCTGGCTTGTATTTCAAGAAATTCCATTTGGTACCCGCCGCCTCAATGACGTCGTTCGTGTCAATGCCCATGCGGTCGAAAATCAACGCTAACTCGTTTACGAATGAGATGTTCACATCGCGTTGAGCATTTTCAATGGCTTTGGACGCTTCGGCCACCTTGATGCTAGGAGCCTTGTGGGTCCCCGCCTCAATAATGGAACGGTAAAGCTCATCTATCCGTTCAGCAATTTCCGGTGTAGAGCCACTGGTGACCTTCTTGATTTTTGTCAATGTATTGATTTTGTCGCCAGGGTTAATGCGTTCCGGGGAGTATCCTACAAAAAAATCGCTGTTATACACTAATCCTGAGGCCTTTTCCAGAACCGGAATGCATATTTCTTCCGTACATCCGGGGTAAACGGTAGACTCGTAGATAACAATATCCCCTTTTGTTAGCACCTTACCTAACATGTTTGACGCGCTGATCAATGGCTGCAAATCCGGTGTCTTAAATTCGTCGATGGGTGTGGGTACGGTGACGATAAACGTGTTGTAATGGTGAAGGTCGTCTAAACTTGCCGAGAAGCGCAACCCTGGTTCTACGCAAGATTTATTTTCAGGGGCTTGATCTATTCGGGTGACCGAATGTAAATAAGCTAAATTAGCTTCTCGCGTGCGGTCTATCCCTCTTTTCAATTCGGAGATACGCCCTTTATCAGTATCAAAACCTAACACTCGGTATTTTTCGGCGAAGGCAATAGCTAAAGGTAACCCTACATAACCCAGTCCAATAACCGCAATTTTAGCATTTTCTACCGCGTTTGATGAATAATTGTCCACTTCCCAAGATTAACGATGTAATTTTACAAAATTCTATTCAAATTAACCTTAACCTAAATCGTGGAAGTATTCGGTTTGTCAACGATTTTGACATGACCGCAGTGAAGCGATTTTATATAATTGAAAATAAAGATACCGAGACGATCCGCGGATGGCGGGCACACCGGTATCATACATCAAAAATACGCCGATTATAGAATTTCATTACTTTTCTTAAAGTGAGTGTTTAAAAATAGTAATACTTTTTTAAATACTCAATTCCGTGGTAACCAGCCGGTGGATGATTTCCGTCTTATC
>Ga0164243_10002487_pt1 | contig 30384 bp, 28 predicted proteins | sample OricompcompostOP_FD_108781 | JGI IMG/M metagenome (GOLD analysis project Ga0164243, IMG submission 108781) | Organic Plus compost microbial communities from Emeryville, California, USA - Original compost - Organic plus compost (OP) | ecosystem: Engineered > Solid waste > Mixed feedstock >... | reverse complement strand
CCGGTGGGCTTCTCCCGCCAGTGCAGGATCGTCTCGGCGTCATCCGCGAACCATTTCCTGCGCTCCGCGGGGGACCAGACGCCCACCTTGTTGACCCAGCCACCGAGGTTCGTGGACGACGAAACGTCCGGGCACAGCGTCACCACCCGTCGTGACGTAACGCCGTGCCAGCGCACGCCAGATCGGGGCCGTGGCGCCGATCCCGACCGACCCCGTCGAGTAATCGACCGGGTCCGGGTCCTTCGAGCGCGACGGATAGGACTGCAGGCCGCCGAACGCCGGTAACGTGGTCAGGTACTGCTCGTCGAGCTCGCCCGGCAAGTAGTTGATGGCGTGCAGCACCGGTGGACCGCCGACTTTCAGCCCACTCGGGTTCGGCCGGACCCGGTTGGCGTGGTCGATGATTGCGATGGCCAGCCACCGCACCCGCTGCTCGATCTCGGCGAGTACGGCCAGCCGATCCTCGGATGTGTCGGGCATGCCCGGGGGAGCGACGGGCGCGGGCATCGAAGAACTCCTTCGTAGCAACAAAAACGGACGCGACCCGACCGAGGCGCGTTGTGGCCAATGGTCAGATCAGCGGTGTGATGTGGTCGGTGCGGCCGAGCAGGGCTTTGCCATAGACCTCGTAGGCGACGGCCGGCAGCACTACCGCGTGCCGGGCCGCGACGGCCGAGTCCCGCCAGAACCGCTGTAACGGGTTGCTTTGGGCGAAGCTGCCCGCGCCGTGAGCCGACAACAGGATGTCGATGGCGCCGGTGACGTGTTCCAGTGCCCAACCGGTGTCGGCCCGAACCCGTGCGCGGCTCAGGACGTCGAGGTAGCTTCCTTCGCGGGCGGCGGTGTCGATGTCGTCGGCGGCGCGGTAGGCGTGCAGGTTCGCGGTATCGATCATCTGGGCGGCCCGCGCGATCTGCAACTGGAAGGCCACCGAGTCGGCTTGTGCCGTGTAAGACGTGTAGGAGATTGGCTTTGTCGCCGCCTTGGCCGTCACCAGCTCCAATGCCTTGCGTCCCATGCCCAGTTGGGGTCCGGCGAGGACCAGGGCGAGCAGCGGCACGAAGGCCGCGCGGTAGAGCACCTCGTCGGTGTGCTCCGTGGGATAGTGGCCTTCGATCGCCTTGGGAATCGACATGATGCGGTGTGCGGGCACGAAGACGTCCGTCGCGATGATGCAGTTCGAGCCCGACGATGACATGCCGGCCACGAACCAGTTCTCCTCCAAGTCAAGTTCGGTTCGCGGAATGAGCGCGAGTCCTTGGTCGATGGCCTCGCCCGCGTCGTCGACGATCGGGAAGCCCATCAGCCCCCAGGAGGAGTGCCAGGCGCCGGAGTTGTAGTGCCAGCGACCGGTGATGCGGAATCCGCCATCGACCTTGACCGCTTCGGCGGTGGGGGACAGCACACCGGAGACACGCGTATCCGGGTCCGCCGCCCAGACTTCGTCCTGCGCCTGTTCGGAGAACAAGCTGGTCAGCCAGGCACTGACGTTGCACAGAGCGACCACCCACGCCGTCCCGCCATCGGCCTCGCCGACCGCGGCGGAGACGTCGAGCATCGTGCGCATAGATGTCTCGTATCCGCCGTAGCGGCGTGGCTGTGCGATGCGGAAGATGCCGGCTTCGCTGAGCGCGGTGATGCTCTCCTCCACGACCCGACGGTTGCGTTCGCCCTCCGCCGAGTGACCGGCGAGCAGCGGCGTCAACTCGCGAACCCGCGCGACCAGTTCCTCCGACGTCGGTATGACACTCGACGAGGATGAGCTCTTGAGGGTGTCCATGTGAAATCCTCTCCGTTGAGACGGCCAATGTTATATCAGATAACAGGGTGACGTACAGGCTGATCGGGCCCGCGCCGCCGGGCCGTTCAGTCGTGCTGGGAAACCATTAACGCCGCAGTGAGTTATCGCCTTTACAGGGCGACCGTAGCGGGGTCCTTGGCCCGGGCGGAGCGTGACCACTGTCGCGCGGGCAAACCAGCGTGGATGTTCCGGCGACGAGGTTGACGGTCAGTGCCGCCGTTGGTCCCGGCGTGCGAGGCGTCGACCTAACAAATATGTGTGATAACGCAACTGGCCGACTTAGGTATGGGAGGTGCAGATCGGAGGCCTTCCTTCGGTGCGACACTCCGACCGTTGGCACAGTGACTTGTTATAACACTTCGGCGTAATCTCGCCCGCGAGCATGACCCATGCTTCAGACACGCGGCGGGATCGAGGGCCTGGGTGACATTCGCCAGCAATTCGACCGGGCGTGAAAGCAGGTCCAGCCGGTGGGCGAACTTGCCTCGAACGGCCCGCGTCGCGCCATTGTGGACAGATACCGGCCGGGCCCGGTTTGCGGTTGTTTGGTGGTTCCGTTGGCTGACTTGCCGTCCGAGGTGCCGCAACGCTGTGGAACCATGAAGAAGATCAGCGGCTACCTGCCTTTCGCCGTAACCGTTTGCCGGTGCGTAGGTCCGCTCCGGTATCGGAAGATGCGGTGCACCGTATGACATCCCTGACGATCGAGGAAGGGCTCGACCTGTACCGCACGATGGCTGTGTGACGTCGCACCGCAACGGCGCGGCGACGAAGGGCAGGCATGCCCCACCACTCACTGTCCCGGTAGCGGGCTGGGCCGCGGCGAAGTGCCCGGCACGGACCGGACGGCTGGTGGTCGCCCACGAGGCGTGGGAGGTGGGTGGACTCGGTGCCGACATCATCGCGCACGTCTCCGCCCACTACTTTTTCCGCGCTGCGCCGACCACCGAGCGAGTTCTCGAAGCACCGCGGCGCGGCAGATCGCGGAAGCCAACCTCGCTACGGTGTGTCCCTGCCCGCCGGACCCTATTGCGTGGGTTCCAGACGGACCGGCAGGTGTTCGAAGCCGAACTCGTTGAAGGTTCCGCCGGAGAACCGGATCGGCGGCCGTTGCGGATCGAGCGTGATCGAGCTGACGCGTCGCGCGATGGTCTCCAGTGCGATAGTGGTCTCGAGCCGAGCCAGCCACTGGCCGACACAGGTATGGATACCTTGGCCGAACGCAAGATGCATACGCTGTTGCCGGTACGGATCGAACACCTCAGGGGTCTCGATGGCGGACGGGTCCCGGTTCGCCGAGGCGATAAGCATACGAACGACGGCCCCCGCGGGAATGCGGGTCCCGGACAGTGTGACCTCGCGCGTCGTGACACGCAGGAGCCGATGAAACGATGGCCTGGTACGCAATACCTCCTCCACAAAGGATGTGGTGAACGATGGGTCGTCGCGTATGCTCGCCAGGTCGCCGGGACGCTCGGTGAGCATGTAAATCGAGTTCGCCAATAGATTCGTGGTGGTCGTATGCCCCGCGACCAGTAGCACGACTACGAACTCCGCGCACTCCTGCTCCGTGAGCTCACCCTGCCTTGCCGATTCGCCCAGTTTCGCCACGACACCGCCGCCTTCCACGTTGCTCGATCGGACGAGCTCCGCGGCGAAGCCGACCAACTCCCTGTTGGCGGACAGAGAGTCGGGAGAGGGTTCACGACCAAGCCGGATCGCGCGCACGTATTCACCGCCCAACTTGGTGAGCTGGCGCAGGCGCTGGACATCGTCCACACCGACCCCGAGAACCCGCGCGATGGTGGCCACCGTCAACTGGCCCGCGACCACATCCACGAAATCGCAATGCCGCATTTCCAACGCGGCCGAGATGAGGCTCTCGATCTTTTCCGCGATGTACGGTCGTATCGGTTCGACGGCCTTGCGGGTGAACATACCCGACACCATCCGCCGCAGCCGCTGATGGTCCGGTGGATCAGTGAACAGGAGGTTCGAGATCGGTGCCGTGGCGCTGGAAAAGGTCTCCGGATCCCGCAGCACCGTGAGGATGTCGTCGCGCCGGCTCAGGATCCAACATGGTTGGCCCTCGAAATCGCTCTCCAACACGGGTGCTTGCTCGCGGAGTATCGGATAGTACGGGTACGGGTCCTTCTGGATTTCCGGATCATCGGGCCGAAACTGGCCGGCAGTGTGTACGCCGGTCCCATTTACGGTGGTGTCGTTCATCGGTGCAACCCCCTCTTCGTCTGTGCTTCGGCACTACTTCCCACCGGCGCGGATAAGCTGACCGGCTAGCTTTCTTCGGTCAGTTCGATAGCCATGGCGGGGCATGAACCGGCGGCTTCACGGAGCGCTGCCCGCATGTCCTCTGGTGGCTCGTTGTCAAGCAGGACAACGACCCCATCCTCGTCCCGCTGGTCGAACACATCCGGTGCGAGTGTGACGCAAATACCCGCGGCGCAGCACTTGTCCTGATCGACAGCGACCTTCATCGCACCCTCCTTTCATATCGGCACCTCGTCACTCGACAGCCAGTCCGCTGCCGCCTTCTTTATGCTCCGTTCCTGCTCGCTGTTCTTGACCGGATAGGTTCGCTCGACCTGGAAGCCGCTGGCCACGAGTAGGTAGGCGAGCGATGCGTATTCGATCGGGAACCTGGCGACCACGTCCTGCTTGATAGGCGTGAAGGACCCGGTCGGGAAGGTGAAGCTGCTGAAGTCGTAGATGCTCTCGCGCCGGACGATGCCCCATCGGCCTGCGCGGCGTTCGACCCGGTCAATGTAGCGATTGTGTGTGACCGTGCCGAGCGAGAGGCTCCGGTTCTCGCTGACCACCATGGCGTTCGTCTCGGTGATGGCGCGGTCGCCGGACTCTGAGAACGTGATGAGTGGCGCCGTGATCACGTGCTTGCTCCGCAGCTCGGACTGTCCCATCTTCGCGGACGCATCGACGAAGTCGGAGGCGAGCCCGTCGAACCACGACACGGAGATGCGCGCCTCGGGGTGGAACAGCTCGCGAAGTTGGTCCCATGCGCCAACATCACGGTGAATCCAGCCGGTGATGAGGGCGGCGATGTCGTGGTTGTCAGCGGAGTGCGTCATAAGGGCTTCCTGTCTTTGAACGGCTCGGGCCGCATGCTGTTATATTGTCGCACAGACGGGCCGCCGCGCGCGCCTGGCGGCTGTCGCGGGACTCGGCTTCCGGGCCGGGTGCGGTCAGTACACCTCGGGCAGCAGGATGTCGTCGGGAATCTTCTCGGGTCGGTAGTCCCCGGCGCGCGCACCCTGGTGGATCTCGTCCTTCGACAGCCCTTTTTCGCGGGCGGCCACCAGCTTTGCGGGATCGAAGAACTCGCCGATCGCGTTCTCCGCGAATTCTCGCGAAGCCCACATCCACTCCTTGGACCTGGCCCAGTCGCCGAAGCTGTCGACCTGGATCTCGACGCCGTTGCCTTCCGGGTCCGCGTAGTACATCGACATCGTGATCCCGTGGTCCAGGCACATGAACGGGACGATGCCCGCTTCCTCGAGCCGCGTGTAGTTGTCGAGCCACTGGTCGAAGTCGGTGTACTCGAAGGCGGTGTGGTGCAACCCGGCGCTGGTGGGCTTGCCGACCGGCTTCTTGATCGCGGGATGGCAGATCAGCGCGATGCGGTGGTTCGCCTCGTCATTCGTCAGCCATGCGGCGTTGTCGCTGTAGTGCACCGGAGTCAGACCGGTGACTGTCTCGTACCACGCGACCATCTCGTGCAGTTTCAAGGTCAGGAAGGTTGCGTGGTGCAGCTTCGGCGGAATGACCGGACGGGGCCTGCGTGCGGATTTCTCAGACATCGTTGTCTCCTTCTCCGGGGGATGCGCTTTGCGGGATTGGTTACGTGGTGGCTACCGGGATTCGGGCACCGGATCGAACGGATCAGCCAGGCCGCGGCGGTACGGTGCATGTGGTCTCCGTCGGCTCGGACATCCGGTTGTGCTCCCAGAAAGAGTAGACCTGCGTGTTATAACATTCAAGAGGTCTCGCGGGCGAGTCGATCGACCGGGACACCGCGACTCATCCCCAGTCTGCGAACGGCTTTGTGGTCGGGTCGGGTCGCAAAGGTGAGAACCATTGTGTTATAACAAGTCAACCTAGCTGGATGGGCGCCGGCTTCGCGGCCGGGATCGGGTTGCACCGGACCGAAAGGGGCGACTATGTCCGACAGTCATTTCCCAGTTCTTCAGGTGATCGTGGCAAGCACCCGGCCCGGCCGGGCCGGCCTGGCCGTGGGCCGCTGGGCGGCCGGACAAGCGGAGAAGCACGGCGGCTTCGCGGTCGAGCTGGTGGACCTCAAGGAAGTCGCGCTTCCGCTCGTCGACGAGCCGAACCACCCGAAGCTGCGTCAATACACCCACGAGCACACGAGGAGGTGGAGTGAAACCATCGATCGCGCCGACGCCTACGTCATGGTCATCCCGGAGTACAACCACAGCTTCAACTCCGCGATCAAGAACGCCATCGACTACCTGGTGCTCGAGTGGGCGCACAAACCGGTGGGGTTCGTGAGCTACGGCGGCGTCGCCGGCGGTACGCGCGCGGTTCACGCGCTCAAGCCGACACTGTCCGCGCTGAAGATGGTGCCACTCACCGAAGGGGTGATCATCCCCTTCATCGGCACGTTCCTGCGCGACGAGGGAGACGCCCGCCGGCTTGAGGCCAATGCGGAAATGGAGGCCGGAGCCTCGGTGATGTTCGGCGAATTGCGCCGGACGGTTGCCGCGCTTGCGCGGTTGCGCACCGCGAGCGGCGCGGGCCGGCCGGCGTTGCCGGCGCGGGGGCGAACGAGTCAGGTGTCGTGAGACCACTCAATCGAGTTGTTATACTTCGTAACAGTGCGTCAATCACCACAAACCGAGCAGAGGACCTATTCGTGGCAACTTCGCCGGGAGGCGGCCTACGCCCTGTCGAACCACTGTCGGTGACCGACCAGGTGACCGCGGAACTTCGGCGGTCCATTTTGTGTGGCGCACTTGAGCCTGGGCGCGAGTTTTCGCTGCGGGAAGTCGCGGGCATGCTCAACGTCAGCTTCATCCCGGTGCGCGACGCGCTGCGTCACCTCGAAGCCGAGGGGCTCGTCATCACCCGTCCAGGTCGCAGTGCCATGATCGCCCCTCTCGATCTCGGCGACCTGCGAGCCATCTACCGCCTGCGGCGCACCGTCGAACCCGAGATCGCGGGTCGTGCGTGCCTGGTACTGCCCGACGAAGAACTCGACCGCCTCGAGGAGCAGGCCATCGGTTTCGGTGATGAGAAGCTCCTCATCGAGGAGATTTACGAGGCGCATCACGAGTTCCATCTGGCGTTGCTCGCCCCGGCCGCAAGTGCATGGGACAAGAGGCTGCTGAATACGCTCTGGCGAGCGGCCGAACGATACATCCGAATCGGTTTCGGCGCTCTCGATCCCGATCTGCACGAACATCACCGCCGCAAGACGGCGCATGTCGCCCTGGTCAACGCTTTTCGCCGGCGCGATCCCATCGTCGCGGGCCAGAGCGTTCGCGAGCATCTCGAGCACAACGAACAAATCGCCTTGCATGCCCTCGACAGCAGGCGGGCAACCATGGCGGAACAGACCTCGATCGCGCCGGCCACGACGCGAGCTCGAAAGCCGGGCCCGGTCGGCCGGAAGCGTCGGCGGTAACGGAAGTCAGATTCACGTCCCCGACCGGCCCTGGTCGGGAGCGCCGCCGAGCACCAGGTGGCTGATCGTTTCTTTTCGCCTTGCTGTTATCACATATAGCCGCTACGTTCGCGCTAGGCGGTAGCCGACCAAGAACTCCACGTTCGTTCGCGAGAGGTACGAGTTCGGGTGTGCCCGGACCGCCTCGCCACAGGAGAGAGGTGAGGGTGGTTGACCCTCGGACGCATCGACACGCATACCCATGTGCTGCCGCCGCCCTATCGGCAATGGCTCGCCTCGCGACCCGGGTACGCCGGGCCGCATTTCGAGTGGAGCCCGGCGGGCGCGAAGGAGGCGTTCGAGGCCAAGGACGTGCGGACTGGCATCCTGTCGGTGTCCAGCCCCGGGGTTCGCTGGCCGGGTGACAACGACGCCGAAGCGAGGCGGCTCGCCCGCGCGGTCAACGAATACTGCGCCGAAGTCGTCCGCGAGGATCCGGATCATTTCGGCTTCTTCGCAACGCTGGTCCTGCCGGATGTCACCGGCTCGATCGTCGAAGCCACCTATGCGCTCGAGGAACTCGGCGCCGACGGGGTCGTGCTGCTGGCCAACAGCCAGGGTGACTACCTCGGTGCCGCGGAGCACGACCCGTTGCTGGAATATCTCAACGAGCGCGACTGTGTCGTCTTCGTCCATCCGACGAACCTTCCGGGGCCGGGTGTGCCCGGCATCAGCCCCGGGATCGTGGACTTTCTCGCCGACACCTCCCGCGCCGCCGTCAACCTGCTCAAGCGCGACTGCCTGATCCGCTACCCCGCGATCCGGTGGCTGCTTTCCCACGGCGGCGGATACCTTCCCTATGCGGCGAACCGGATCGCCAGCACGGTCGCCACCACCGACGCGGGCGAAGATGCTGTGCTCACGCAGATGCGACGGTTCTATTTCGACACCGCGCTCACCGGCGGACCATTCGCACTGCCATCCCTGCTCGCCTTCGCCGACCCGGCACACCTCACCTTCGGCACGGACTGGCCGTATGAGTACCGGCCCGGCCAGTCGGCACGGTTCACCGACCGGCTCGACGCGTATCCCCTCCCCGGCCACGACCGCCAAGCACTGAACCGAGGCAACGCGGAAATCTTGTTTCCGCGTCTGCGTTCCCAGGAAGGACGCACACCTTGACCGTATCAAGCGACACCCCACAGCAGCTTCCCGACGAGGTCACCTGCGACGTGCTGCTCGTCGGTTACGGCCCCGTCGGCATGACTTGTGCCGCGCTGCTCGCGCACTACGGGCTGAACGTTGTCGTCGTCGAACGATTCCCGAGTCTTTACGGGCTTCCCCGCGCCGGCCACCTCGACGGCGAGACGATGCGTGTGTACCAGCGGCTCGGCATCGCCGAGCAGCTCGAACTCGTCGGCCAGTCGCTGCCCGAGGCTCAGTTCGTGAGCGCGGACGGGGAAGTGCTCGGCAATGTCCAAACGGGAGAGTCCGGTTCCGGCTGGAAAGCCGACTACATGGTGTACCAGCCCGATCTCGAAGACATCATCAGCGCTCGGGCCGTACAGCTCGGCGTTGAAGTCTTCATGGGCGTCAGCGCCGAAGCGATCGAACAGGACACCGACGGTGTGCGGACAACCGTCCGGCCGAGCGCCGATCAGGACGCCAAGCCGGTCACGGTCCACTCGGCCTACGTCATCGGCGCGGACGGCGCCAACAGCTTCGTCCGGTCCACCTTGGGCATCGAACGCCTGGATCTCGGTTTCGAGGCGATGCCCCAGCTGGTGGTGGACTTCGAGTTCTACGACCAGGACAAGGAATTTCCCAAACTCAACAAGCTCACGTGGCTTGGCGACCCGGATCGGCCCCAACTGTCGGGGAGGTACGCCGGTGAGCGCATCTCACGGGTGGAGATCTCCGCCAAACCGGGCGAGAGCGCTGAACAGCTCGAGAACGAGGAGGCCGTCTGGAAGTTCATCGCACCCTGGGACATGACACCCGGCACCGGGAAGCTCATCCGCAGCGCCGTCTACGAGTTCGAGAGCACGCTCGCCGCGCAGTGGCGCGACGGCAGAGTATTTCTCGTGGGCGACGCCGCGCACACGATGCCACCCGTACTGGGCCAGGGAATGCTCGCCGGGGTCCGCGACGCGGAGAACCTTGCCTGGAAACTCGCGGCCGTGCTCGCGGGTGAGGCGGACGAGAGGATCCTCGACACCTACCAGAGCGAGCGGGCACCACACGTCAAGGCGATCATCGAGATGGCGATGGAGGTGGGCTCGATGGTGCTGGCCGTCGATCCGGAGCAGGCGCGCAGGCGCGACGAGATGCTGCGGAGTTCGGGAGGAGTGTCGCAACCACCGTTCCCCCATCTCGGTGCCGGCATCGTCCGCCCGCCGGAACCGCACGGAGTGCATGGCCGCCCTGGCTTGCAGGCCCGCGTCGCGACCAGCACACGAGCCGGCCTCCTGGACGACTTCCTCGGCAGCGGACGGCAGTGGCGCCTCATTTCCCGGCATGCCGTCCCGGATGACCTGTTCACCCCGAGGCAGAAACGTTTTCTCGAATCGTTGAACATCTCCTACGCGCACATCCACCGGGGACGTACTGACGACGCCGCGTACTTCTACGACATCGATGCGGAATACCACACGTGGTACCTCCGGACGGGCCGGAGAGCATACATCGAGCGCCCGGATCGCTACGTTTTCGGTGCCGTCGCGACGATCGAGGAACTGCCCGCGCTCGTCGACGAACTGGCTGCCAGTCTCACCGCCCACGGCTGGCTCGCGGGAGTCACTTCGAAGGAGCAGGCGCGGTGAGCGACATCGAGGAGATCAGCCAGCTCATACTGCGTGAACGGCAAGCCCGTGATCAGGGCTGGTGGGATCGGATGGCCGACTACTATCACGCCGACTCCCTCATCGAGGTGAGCTGGTTCAAGGGCACGGGCGCCGAGTTCATTGAGCAGAGCCGCAAGACCGCCAACGGCGGTCGCCCGCCGGGAACACATCGGCTCTCGCCGCCGGCCGTCCACCTCAATGGTGACCGGGCGTTCGCCGAGGTGCCCATGGCACTCGAGCAGAGGTTGCGCGTCGACGGTGTCGCGGCGGACCTGGTCGCGGCCGTGCGTGTGCTCTACCGGATACGCCGGGCAAAAACCGACTGGAAGATCCAGGCGACCGTGTGTGTCTACGGCCGGGACACGCTCACCGCGGTGGTGCCCGGAACCACCATCGATATCGACGAGGAGAAACTGAACCGGTACCGGGAACCGTACCGATTCCTTGCCTACTGCCTGACCAAGGATGGGCACACGGTCACCGACGATCTCTACGGTGATGACGAACCGGAGCGCATCGCGCAGTTGTACCAAGCCGCGTTCGACTGGCTGCAGGAGAAGGAAGGCCGGTGAATTCATGACTCCAGGACGGAGAAACCCGTGACCGAACGTCTGCTGCTGGCTTCCTGCACCGTTATCGACACCCGGGACGGCGCCTTGACGCCGGACACCGACATCCTCGTCCAGGACGGCCGCATCATCGATGTCCGGCCCGGTATCGAGTCCGACGCCGACCGGATCGACGCGAGCGGGACCTACGTAGTCCCCGGCTACAACGACATGCATGCGCACCCGCTGAACCTCGCGGACCCGACGGCGACACTGGAGCTGATGCTGATCCACGGCATCACCGGATACCGGCAGATGTCCGGCAGCTCGAAGCTGCTGAACCAGCGCTCGGCCGGGAAGCTGGCCTTCCCCGCCGCCTCGCCGGCGCTGCTCGCCACCCCGGGGACGATACTGACCCCCGCCAATGCGTCTACTTCGGACAGTGCCATCGCCACCGTGCGGGAACAGCATGCCGCCGGCGCCGACTTCATCAAGGCCGGGGTCGTCGGCCGCGAGGTGTTCTTCGACGCCCAGGCTGAAGCACTGCGCCTGGGCCTGCCCATCGTGGGCCATCTCCCCGCGGGTATCGACGTCGAACACGCCTCCCGGGTCGGCATGAAGTCCATCGAGCACCTCGGCCCCGGAGTGGACCTGTTCGCCTGTTGCTCCGCTGACCACCACAGCATCCGGGAAACCGCGGCCGCCGGCGCGCCGGCACTGAAAGCACCGCCGGTCAAGCTCCCGTTCCTGGACAAGATCATGGAGCGCGTCCTCGCCAAGGTCGTGCTCAACCCGATCAACCGCAGCACCCCGGCCGATCACACGAATCTCGCCCGTGCCATCGGCACGTTCGACCGCGAGCGGGCGCATGCGCTGGCTGAACGGTTCGTCGCCGACGGCACTTGGCAGGCTCCGACCCTGATCAGAATCAAGACCCAGGAACTCTGTAACTCTCCGGCCTTCGCCGACGATCCGGATCTTGCCTATATGTCACCTGCCACGCGGAAGAAGTGGCGCGCCGCGGCCGCGAAGTTCGGCGCCTTTCCGCCCGGCGTGCGCGCCACCTTCAGTGAAGCCTACGAACGGCAACTGGAGCTGACCAAGCTCTTCGACGACGACGGGGTCAAGCTGCTCGCAGGCACCGACTCCTCCGGTGCGGCCTGGGTCGTACCCGGTGCGGCTCTGCATCGCGAATTCGAGGAGTTCGCGCGTGCCGGCCTGGCTCCGCTGCGGATTCTCCAGACGGCCACCCTGTTCGCCGCGGAGTTTCTCGACGCCACGGACACGATGGGCACGATCGAACCCGGCAAGAACGCCGACCTGGTGTTACTGGCCGACAACCCGCTCACCGACGCCGCCCACCTGAGCCACATTTCAGCCGTCGTCAGGGCCGGGCGGTACTTCTCCGGGACCGAGCTGGCGAACCGCAAGCAAAAGCTGGCCGAGGCGCACGTGGTCTGCTGACCGTGCCGTCGAAGCCGCCCAGCGTCATGTTTTTGGCTATACAACGGTGATCCGGAGCGTATGCAGATGCGCCCCGCCGGAAAGAGGACTCCGTGGTGAGTGTCGAGCACAGGACTCAGGACGACCGGGTTCCCAAGGTGTTGTGGGAACCGGCGGAAGAACGCGCCGAATCGTCGGCGATGGCGCGGTTCTCGCGCTGGGTTGCCGAGCGGGGGCACCTGGCCGATAGCTCCTACGGCCCGTTGTGGGAGTGGTCGGTCCGGCCTGGCGCCGGATTCTGGCCCGCGGTGGCCGAGTTTTTCGAGATTCCGGCGGACGGGGACTGGGGTGTCGAACGCGAGCCCGGGCGGACGGACCTCTCGGGCGCCGGGTGGTTCCCTGACGTGCGGCTCAACTATGCGGAACTGGCCCTGCGCGCAGGCCCCGGGCGAAACGCCTCGGACGTGGCGCTGCTCGCGGTGAGTGAGGGTCAGCAAACGCGGGAGGTGACACGGGCCGAGCTGCGGTCGATGGTGGGTGCGTTCGCCGAGCGTCTGCGGCGCTGGGGGGTCCGGCCAGGCGACCGCGTCGCCGGTTATCTGCCGAACTGCGTCGAATCCGTCGTCGCGTTGCTGGGTACGGCCGCGATCGGTGCTGTGTGGTCCTGCTGTGCCCCTGACTACGGAACCGACGCGGTGATCGATCGGTTGGCGCAGATACGGCCGACCGTACTGGTAGCCGCCGACGGATATCGCTTCGGCGGTCGTGACATCAGCCGGACAGCGGAGATCGAGGCGATCGCCGGCAGCCTGCCGTCGCTACGGCAACTCGTCGTCGTGCCCCGGCTGAACAACTCGGTCCCCGCGGGCGCCGCGTCCTGGGCCGACGTGGTCGCCCCAGGGGGCGAGCCCGTGTTCGAGCGGATGCCCTTCGCGCACCCGCTGTGGATTCTCTACTCATCCGGAACCACTGGGCAGCCGAAGGGAATTCTCCATTCGCACGGCGGCATCGCCCTCGAGCACTGTAAGTGGCTGGGCTTGCATGCCGATGTACGCCCGGGCGACCGGTTCTTCTGGTTTACCTCGACGGCGTGGATGGTGTGGAACGGATCCATCTCGGCGCTGCTCCTGGGCGCAACCGTCGTGCTGTACGACGGCGCGCCGAACCGTCCGGACCCCGGACGGTTGTGGGAGATCGCCGCGCAGGTGCGGGCGACCCAGTTCGGGTGCAGCGCCGGTTACCTGACGGCCTGTCAGAAGTCCGGTATCCGGCCCGGCACCGATCACGATCTGACGGCCTTGCGATCGGTGGCCTATTCCGGGTCGGTGTTGCCGGCCGACGGCTGGCGCTGGGTTTACGAGGCGGTGAAATCCGACCTGTGGCTGGACGCGCCGTGCGGCGGCACCGACGTCTGTACGCCCTACGTCGGTGGGAATCCGATGTTGCCGGTCACCGCGGGGGAGATGCAGTGCCGGCTTCTCGGCACCCGGGTCGAGTCGTGGGACGAACAGGGGCGGCACGCGGTGGATCGGCGGGGTGAGCTGGTGGTCACCGCGGCGATGCCGTCGATGCCGATCGGGTTCTGGGACGACCCTTCCGGTGCCCGGTTCCGCGAGGCCTATTTCGATGTCTATCCCGGTGTGTGGCGGCACGGCGACTGGATCACTATCACTTCCCGTGGGACCGCGGTCGTCCAGGGGCGTTCCGATTCGACGATCAATCGTCATGGGGTCCGGATGGGCAGCGCCGAGATCTATGCGGCGGTCGACAGGATCCCGGAGGTCGCCGACAGCCTGGTGATCGGTGCCGAATTGGACAACGGCGGTTACTGGATGCCCTTGTTCGTCACCCTCACCGACAAGGCCGTCCTCGACGACGAGTTGCGGGCCAGGATCACTGACGAAATCCGCCGAAGCTGCTCGCCCCGGCACGTCCCGGACGAAATCCTTCTGGCGCCGGCGATCCCGCGCACCCTGACCGGTAAGCGCCTCGAAGTCCCCGTCAAACGGCTGCTGCAAGGAACGGACATCGCTCGGGCGGTCAACACCGGGGTCGTGGACAGGCCCGACTCGCTCAGCTGGTTCGCCGACCTTGGTACGCGGCGCCGGCAAGAGGGTGACAAGGGGTGATGCGCGGGCGCGCTGATCGCTCGCGCCGCGCGATTGGCTCCACCATCGGCAAAGGAAGGAACATCACGATGAGCACGACCGACAAGACAGAGGTGTCCAGGCGATGACAGACGCGGAACTCAGTAACTGGGGCCGGTGGGGGCTGGAGGACGAGCTGGGCACCTTGAACTTCATTACCGACGAGGTCCGGGCCCGCGCCGTCGCCGAGGCAACGACCGGGCAGGTGATTTCCCTTGCGACTCCGCTGGCTCCGGTGCCGCTGGGCGGTGCCTTCGGTTTCACCCAGTACACGATGCCTCCGGCGGTGACGCAAACACTGACCTATACGAGCGCCGCATCGTCCGCGTTCACCGACACCCTGACGATCGCCGTGCACCATGCCGACTCGACACACATCGACGCGCTTGCGCACGTCAACTGCGATGGCAAGGTGTATCCAGGGATCCCGGTCGAAAAGGCCATCGCCGGTGGAACCGTGCGTCAGGGCTCCTCCACACCCTTTACCAAGGGAGTCATCACGCGGGGTGTGCTACTCGACCTCGCCCCCGGCGGCGCTGTGGAGCCGGACCTCGAGGTGACCGCTGCCGACTTCGAAAAGGCCGAACAGCGGGCGAACGTCCAGGTCGAATCCGGCGACGCGCTCCTGGTCCGAGGGGGTTGGACCATGTCAGCGAAAACCGCCAGTTCGTTGCCCGTCGTGACCCTCGACGCCATTCGCTGGATGGCTGATCGCGAGATCTCCCTCTATTCGGGCGATATCGGTGACAAACCACCCATCGTGCCCGGGGGATCGACGGTTCTGCACAAGGTCGCACTCGGCCGGCTCGGCATCCCGCTCGTCGACGGCCCGGAGCTGGACGAGCTCGCCCGAACCTGCCAGGAACTCGGCCGGTTCAGCTTCCTTTACGTCCTTGGCACCATCCCGGTCACCGGTGCGACGGGCCTGCCTGTCAACCCCTTAGCGATCTTCTGAGGTACGCCGAACCCACTGCGGCATGTGTGGCTTCGAACTCGAGCGCGCGCACGGCGATGTGCCCGTCACGGGTCGTGAGGCGGAATTCGCCGATTTCTGCGCTGAATGGGAGGACCGTTCAAATACGCGACGAGATTTCGGCCATAGCGGCAGCAATGGCCGGGGTTCGCCACCAACACACCGGGCCGGGGTGCGCTGGTGTTCATGTAGCCGTAGGAATGGTGCGTAGCCCGGCGAGTACCAGGTTCAGGCCGAAGGTGAATCTGCGATCTGCCTCGGCGCGCTGGTGGCCACCCTTGTGTGCCTGTTCTTCGATCGTGTAACCGTTGAGGTAACTGGTCAGCACGTCGGCGGCGGCCTCGGCGGTCGGCCTGTCCATTCCCGCTTCCGTGAACAGCCGATGCAGCCGTTCGGTATAGGCCTGCGCCAGGGGGCCGGGCGCACCCATCTCGACGATGATCCGGGCACCGTCGGTGTGTGCGAGCATCGCATCCCTCAGGGCCTGGATCATCGCGCCGGCCTGCTCCGGCCAGTCCTCGTCCGGGACCGGCGCAGCGCACGCCTCGCCGATGATGCGCTCGGCCACCGCGTCCAACAGCGCCTGTTTGCTCGGGTAGTGCCAGTACAGCGCCCACGCGCACGCCGAGCCGAGCGGCGAGCTTGCGCGTGGAGAACGTGTCGAGGCCCGCCTCGTTCAGGTGCGCGATCGCGGTGTCCAGCACCACTGCCGGAGTTAACGGCATCCCTCGATCATGCCACCAACCTTGCGTTGAACAGTGATCAAGTAAATTGAGCACTGTTCAAGTCGTCTCGCTTTCGGAGGTGTGTGATGCATGTTTCCGTGATCGGAGCCGGTCTGGGAGGTTTGTGCCTGGCTCAGGGCCTTCGTGGCACCGGCTGAGATGCGGGCCCGGCGCCCTGCGACTCGTCTCATCGTCCCTACGTGCACCGCTGTTGAAGAAGTGCCACGATCCGCCAGGGCGGCGACCAACCCGGCCGGGTCATTCTCATCAGGTGGCGCGAGGGGGTGGGCGAGCCAGATGTGCAGCCAGCGCGCGGTGTCTGAGCTTGTCCCCCGAGCTCGGATGTCCGACGAACGGGGCAAAGCTCATGAACCCACAAACCGTGGGTTCAGGCCATTCCGATGTCCTGAGACATCACATGGTCGGGATGACAGGATTTGAACCTGCGACCCTCCGCTCCCAAAGCGGATGCGCTACCAAGCTGCGCCACATCCCGTCCGCCCGGTGGGGCGGTGCGATCACTCTAGCGTGGCCCGCTAGACTGTTTGCGGGCACCGGGGTTGCCGGTGCCATGCGGGCGTAGCTCAATGGTAGAGCCCCAGTCTTCCAAACTGGCTACGCGGGTTCGATTCCCGTCGCCCGCTCCAGCGCTCCGACGCAGGTCAGGGGTACGATCCGGGCGGCGGTTCCCCACCTGGGGCGCCGCTGTTTTCGGTGCTCGGGCCGTTGGCGTGCCATTGGGCATCGAGAGGCCTGCGAGCCAAGCCGTGGTCGCGCCACGCGTGTAGTTGAGCGTCGCCCACGCCCCGCCGATACCTGCCACTTCTTCGGCGGATCAGCGGGCCGGGGTGCTTGGCTTGTGGTCTGACATCATGATCTGGAAGGCGTTGGTGCCGCAGGCGCCGTGGACGCCGCCGCCCGGGTGGGTTGACGCGCCACAGAAGTACAGGCCGCGGACAGGACCCCGGTACTGCGCGTCGCCCTCGCGGACGGATAGTTTGCGGTCGGCGCCTCCCGACAGGGAAAGTCGTTGAGCCAGCACACTTTCCGCGACGTTCGGGGCGTACTCCTGCCACATGGTCGCGAAAGCGGCCGGGTACGCCTGCTCGATGCCGGACCGATAACTCCCGTCCAGGCCGTCCGGGAACGCGCAGTCCGCGCCCGCCACGTGGTGCCCAGGGGGAGCCTGGCAGGGATCCCACAGCGTGTTGACGCGAACCGGGCCGCAGGGGGACGGGAGGCGGCCGGCGTGCAGGTCACGCAGGTGATTGGTGACCTCGGCTGTACTGTCCAAACCCACGAACGTCTGTGCGCACATGTCGATATCCGGGTTGTGCACACCGCTCTTGTACCGGGGTGCCTCGGCGAGGCACGCGGCGTAACTCCCCACCAGCCCCGCGCTCGCGTCCTCATAACGGGACAGGGTCGCGCGTTCCGCGGCGGGCAGTACCTCGCCCGAGAGCAGTACGTTGAGATTCACCTCGTAACTCGCGCTCGAGGCCACCATCCGGCTCGCGATGAAGCTCCCGTCCTTGAGCCGCACCCCCTGAACGGCATCGCCCTCGACGACAACGCGCTCCACTTCCGTGTCGAGCCGGAGGTGCGCGCCCGCCGCCGTCGCCTCGCTCGCCAGAGCCTCGGGGACGGTGCTCATCCCGCCGAGGGGGAGCGTCCGCCTGCCGAGCAACCAGAACACGTACCCGAGCAGGCCGACGTCACCTCCCGGCTCGTCGAGGTCTCCCGCGAACTCCGTCGTCAGCAGATAGAACAGCGTGCGGACCTCATCCGACTCGAAGAGCTGATCGATCACTGTCCGCGCGGAAGCCCGCCCGAGCCCCGCCGGATCGACGATATCGCGGAAGCCCTCCGACACCTTGGCGAAATAGTCGGCGAACGACGCTGCGCGGGGCGGCGAGAAGAACAACTTGGACAGGGCGCCGGTGAGCTGGTCGGCGATCGCCTTGCAGCGTTCGTAGGTCGTGGCGTCCCGGGGCGAGTACGTCGCCAGTGACCTCCTGGTCTTCTTGCGATGGTCGCGACGGTAGATGATCAGCGGCGGACGGCCGTCGCGGAAACACAGACCGTGCTGCGCGATCGGCGTGACAGTACGGGGCGCCAGCGCGCGGCAGGCGGGATGGGACTGCACGGCGAGCAGATCCTGATAGGACAGATTGTTCGCATGGGGATGAACGAGAAAGCCGGGCAGCAGTGGCTCGTCCGTCCTCGCCTGCCCGCCGACCCGGCTCCCGCTCTCGACGATCAGCGTCCGGAGTCCGGCACTTGCCGCGTTCAGCCCGGCGGACAGGCCGTTCGTGCCGGCGCCGACAACGATGACGTCATACATGAGGTGCGCTACCGGCCGCGCCCGCGAGGACCGATGTAATCGCGCATGATCTTGTTGATCTGGGGCAGCGTGGCCTTGGCGTATTTCGTGTCGGGATACAGGTAAATGAAGCCGTGCCCTTGTTGTGGTCCTTCGATCAGATGCACCGTCACACCCGCGTCCCGCATCCGGTTCACATACGCCATCGTCTCGTCGTGCAGGATTTCCCATTCGCCCACCCAGACCAGCGCGGGCGGCGCATCCTTCAACGATTCGGCGAGGATCGGCGAGGCCCGCCAGTCGTAGCAGTCCTCCCGCGACCGGAGGTAGTTCTTGCTCACGAAATCGGCGTCATCAAGACGCAGTCCGTATCCCGACGCGAATTCCAGGTCCGACAGGTAGGTGTTGCGCATATCGCAGGCCGGAGACCAGAGGAACTGGATCGCGGGCGTGCGTTCCCCGGCGTCACGGGCCATCAGCGAGATGACGGTTCCGATGTTGGCACCGGCGCAACCCCCGCCGACACCGATCCGGGCAGGATCGAGGCCCATCTCCCGTCCGTGCCTGCCGAGGTAGGTGAGCGCGGCGTAACAGTCCTCGATGGCGGCGGGGAACTTGTGTTCCGGCGCGATGCGGTAGTCCGGCCGGACCACGGCGCAGCCCCAGTCCAGCACGTGCTGTCCTTCTTCGGCGTCGTGGTACTCCATGCCGTTACCGAAATTCCAACCCCCGCCGTGCGTACTGAGATACACACCGACCGGGCCTTTGGCGTCCTCCGGCATCCAGACCCGGGTCGGGATGGGGCCGGCCGGCCCTGGGATCTCGATGTTGTGTGCGGTCACCCCGGGCGGAATGACCGCGTTCTCCGGCTGCTTGCCCGATTCGCGGATCGCGTCGATACCGATTTCGCGGATCGACGGGCGCGCGGCCAGATCCTCGTAGATGGCGCGCATCTCGGGGTCGACCTCGGTCATGCGCTGCGCGCGCAGTGCCTCGTAGTCGCGCGCGACGGGAATGCCGGGGAGACAGAGCAGCCCGTCGTTGGTCGCTGCCGCTGTGGACACGGTTCCTCCCTCGTCGGCCGTGGCGTAACCGGACGTGCCGGCGATCAGTCCGGCCGCGCCGGCGGCCATGCCCAGAAAATTGCGACGGTTGGGGCCTGATGCGTTCGTGGAGCTCATGCCAAGCCTTTCAGCAGTTATGGTCGGTCGATATCGGAATCAGTCAGACGAGTGACCGCGGGCGCGATCCAGCACCGCGGGCGGATCGGTCTCATCGGCCCCGCCACGCCAGGCGACGTGCTGGTCGGGGCGAACCAGGAGCAGGTCGGCGCCGGTGAGTTCGCGAAGGTCGGGCCGGTGCAGGTGCAGCCGGGTCAGGGGGACGCCGCGTTCGCGGGCGGCGGTCTCCCACCCGGGGCCGGCGGACGCGCCCAGTTCGATCAGGGTGAAGCCGGGACCGAGCGCGTCGTAGAGGGAACGCTCCGCGGTGAGCCACAGGTGCGGGAGGCGAGCCCCGGGCGCGGCCGACTGGCGGTAGTGCGAGGTGGTGGACTCCGGTGCGGGGCCATCGTCCTCGGCCACCAACGGCGATCCCCGGTAACGGGCGCCGAGCACGAATCCGAGCGTGTAGAGCTCGGAAGTCTTGGCCTGCCGGATCGCGGAGGCCGCGGCGGCGCGGGCGTGTTCGCCCTCGGCTCCGTCGTCGTCGAGCCCCGGTCGGGCGAGCTCGCCGGTCAGCACCCGCATGTTGCGTTCGGCCTCGGCGATCGTGCGCAACGCCATCGGCCGCCGCTCGGCCTGGTAGGAGTCCAGCAACCCGGGCCCGGCCCAGCCCGTGACGGCGGCGGCGAGTTTCCAGCCGAGGTCGGCCGCGTCGCCGATGCCGGTGTTGGCACCGAAACCGCCCCACGGCGGGTTGAGGTGCGCGGCGTCGCCGAGCAGGAAACAGCGCCCGGCGCGGTAGTTTTCGGCGACGAGCATGCGCGCGGTCCACGGATCGCACGCGAGCACCTCGAGCGGACGTGGGGCGCCGATCATGGTGGTGAGCGCGTCGCGCAGCCAATCCCGGGACGGGTCGGCGGGCGCGCCGAGGATGATCGCCCACCAGGTGCCGGTCGTGTCCAGCGGTCCCATCAGGCCGTTGACCCGGTCGTTGACGATCCAGTACTGCACGGCCCGGCCGTGGTCGTGCGCGGCGCCGAGCCCGGGCGCGCGGAAGGTCGTCTGCAGGTTCTGGATCTCGTGGCTGCGCCCGGAAAGCCTGATCCCGAGCAGCTGCCGCACGGTGCTGCGCGAGCCGTCCGCTCCGGCGAGGTAGCGGCCGCGGACCCGCAGCTCGCCGCCGTCCGGGCCGGTGGCGATGGCGGTGACTCCGTCGTCGTCCTGCTCGACACCGGTCAGGGCCGCGCCCCAGAGCGGGGTCACCGTCGCGTGCCGCTTCAACGTCGCGCGCAGTGCCTCCTCCAGCCGGTTCTGCGCGCACCACTGCGCGGGCTCGGCCAGCTCGGTGGACCGGATGTCGGCCAGCGCGAAGATCTGGTCGAACCGTTCGATGTGGTGCCCGGTGAGGCTGGTCGCGAACACGGCGGAATCCGCCCACCCGAAGGGCAGCCCGGACGCGGCGCGGATGTCGTCGGCGACGCCGAGGCGGCGGAAGATCTCCATCGAACGCGGGTTGACCTGCTTGCAACGCGGGGAACCGCTGCTGGGCGCCTCTCGTGGTTCGACGAGCACGCACGCGACGCCGCGGGAGCCGAGCTCGTGGGCGAGGGCGAGGCCGACCGGTCCGCCGCCGACGATGACGACATCTGTCTCGTACTGCTTCACGACGCTGTTTCCTTGCTGCGGGCCCGGATTCCCGTGCGGGACGGCAGCACGGCGATGACGAGCGCACCGATGACCGCGGGTACGACGAAGGCGTAGAAACCCGCGTCCGGGATGGCGATGAGGACGGTGGCGGCCGCGAGATAGCTCGGCCCGGCGATCGCGCCGAGCCGTCCGACGCCGAGGCTGAATCCGAGTGCTGTGCCCCGGATGCGCGGCGGGTAGAACCGCGCGACGTAGGTGTTGACGAGGTTCTGGGTACCGAGTGCACCGAGCCCGGCGAGCGCGGACATCGCCAGCAGCAGCCACCGCGGCTGCGGCGTGCTGAGCGTGAGCATCGCGACGGCCGCGAGCAGGAAGCAGATCACGGTGACCACCTTGAGGTGCCCGCGATCGGCGATCGGCGTGACGAGCACCGTGCCGATGATCGCGCCGAGGTTGAAGGTGATCGCGAACTCGAGCGAGGAACTGAGGTCGTAGCCCGCGCTGACCATCAGCGTCGGCAGCCAGGTGCTCGCTCCGTACACCAGGACCAGACCGAGGAAGGTCGCGGCCCAGAACAACAGCGTGGGCAGGCGGTAGCCAGGCACGAATAGCTGTGCCGCCGCCCTGCGTTCGGTGGCACCCTCCGGTGGGCTCGCTTCGGGATCGGCCGCGGGTACCTCGCGCGGCACCAGGCGCCACACCAGGGGAGTGAGCAGCAGCGGCACCGCGCCGATGAGGAACAACCGCTGGAAGTGCAGCTCCGGCAGGACGGCGCGGCCGAGCAGGGAGGCCGCGAGGCCGCCGAACGCGACACCGGTCAGCGCGATGCCGCCGAAGAGGCTGCGCCGGGCGGGCGGCGCCCAGTCCGTCACGAACGCCACCACCAGCGGAATCAGCGCGCCGAGCCCGATGCCGGTGGCGAACCGGGTCGCGCCGAACAGCCAGAGCGTCGGTGCCAGCGAGCTGAGCAGCATCCAGATCGAGATCCACGCGAGGCTCACCGTCATCGGGGTGCGCCGGCCCCAGATATCGCCTGCCCAGCCCGCCGCGATCGCGCCGATGGGCATGCCGAGCGCGGTGACGCTGCCGAGCAGCCCGAGGGTCGCGGGCGTGGCGCCCCACGGCTGGTAGTGGAGCAGGGAAGGTCCCACGGTGCCGAGCACGAACAGGTCGTAGCCGTCGATGAAGAGGATGGACATGCCGAGGGCGAGGCCCGCCGCCGAGCGGCGCAGGGGCGGGGAGGATTGAGTGGCCACGTGCGGACTCCTTTGTCGCGTAATGGGCCGGAAGCGGTCAGCGCAGGGCATGCGCGCCGGTCATCAACGCGCCGAGGTCCTCGGGCTTGAGGAACGACGGCGGCGGAGGCGGACCCCAGTTGAACAGTCCCTTGGCGCCTTGGAGTGTCTCCGGGGTCCAGAGCTGGTCGTCGACGACGCAGTCCATATCGGAGTAGTACTCGGAGAAATTGCCCGCGGGATCCTTGAGGTACCAGAAGAAGTTGGAGCCCGCGTGGTGGCGGCCGAGGCCCCAGACGTGGCGTTCAGGATGGTCCTCGAGCATGGTCATCGCGCCGCGGCCGACCTCGTCGACGTCATCGACCTGCCAGGAGGTGTGGTGCAGGAACGCCACCGGCGCGTTCAGGGCGAGCACGTTGTGGTGGTCGGTCGAGCAGCGCATGAACGCGCCCGCGCCGGCGATGCGGTCGGACAGTTTGAATCCGATGCCCTCGAGGAAGAACCGCTCGGTCGTGGCCAGGTCGGTGGTGCCGATGACGACGTGGCCGAGCTTGCGTGGCCGGACCGGGCCGGTGCGTTCGACGCCGGGGGCGCGCGTGTTGGCCCGTTCGATCCGTCCTGGCCCGTTGTACGGGGTCGCCGCAACCGCGGGCTGGTCGAGCCGTGGCGTGATCGCGACGATCGCGCGGACCCCGGTGGCGGGTTCCACGGCGGTCACGCTGCCGGACGTCCGCGTCACGGCGATGTCCAGCCGGGCGAGTCCGCCGGCCACCCGGTCCAGATCGTCCTGGTCGTCCGCGCCGACGGTGAGCCGGACGAGCCGCCGGAACGGGCTCGGGACCAGCCGCAGCTGTTCCCCGCCGTCGAGGGTGCGGAACGCACGCTCGCCAGCGGTGCCGCTCTCGGTGGGCGTGAGCCCGAAATCGCTGTAGTACCGGGCGGTTTCGGCGACGTTCGGCACGCCGATGACGACCGAGGACAGCCGGTGCAGTCCCATGTCAGGCCGCCTTCCGCTCGTCGGCGACGAACGTCTGCCGCATCTCGCCGATGCCCTCGATCCAGCTGGTCAGTTCCTCGCCGGGGCGCAGGAACCGCTGCGGTTCCCGCCCCTGGCCGACGCCGGCGGGGGTGCCGGTGAAGATGAGATCGCCCGGGTGGAAGGTGATCGTCCGCGACAACCCGGCCACCAGCCGGGCGACGGGGAAGATCAGGTCACGGGTGCGGCCGTCCTGCACGGTTTCGCCGTCGATGGCGCAGCGGAGCCCGAGATCGTCGCGGTCGGGTACGGCATCGGGGGTGACCAGCCACGGCCCGACCGGCGCGAAGTTCGGGAACGACTTGCCGAGGCTGAACTGCGGCGCTGGCCCGGCGAGCTGCGAGATCCGCTCGGAGATGTCCTGGCCGATGGTCAGGCCCGCGACGTGGTCCCAGGCCTCGTCCTCGGTGACCCGGTGCGCGGTCCGGCCGATCACCACGACCAGCTCGACCTCCCAATCCACGTGGCCGCCCGCCGGGATCGCGACCTCGGCGTCGGGGCCGGTCAGCGCCGAGACGAACTTGGTGAAGGCCGGCGGCAGGCGGTCGGGCGATTCGAAACCGGACTCGGCGGCGTGCGCGTGGTAGTTCAGGCCGACGGCCACGATCTGCGAGGGCGCGGGGGACGGTGAGCGCAGCTGCGACCGGCTGAACGAGATCTCGGGCGTGGCCGGCGCGTGGCCAGCCCAGGCGCGGAAGCTGTCCCAGCTCTCGTAGATCGACGGCAGGCTCGGGCCGAACTTGCCGGCCGACGCCAGCTCGATGTCGAGGCCGGTGTCGTCCGCGGTCAGCAGGACGGCACGGCCGTCGACGTTGGCCAGCTTCATCGGGTTTCCTCCTGTCGCCGATCGGCGCTCAATCAGCAGAATCAATCATGATTGATTATGGCCATAATGCCGACACGGCGATCCGACGTCAACCCCTATGCACTATCATCGATCATGACGAATAGGTGGGGTAGTTTGCGGAGGCCGGTGCTATGGCGGAACTGACCAACGACCACCTGGCCGTTCCCGGCACGCACATCGGAAGCCGGGCGGAGTACGCGGCGCGCAGGCTGGAGGGGCTCGCCGAGATGGCCGCGCCGGGCGAGCGCCTGGGCACGAAGGTGGAGCTGCGCGAGTTCTGCGGCGTCTCGGTCGGCACGTTCAACGAGGCGGTCAAGCTCGCGCAGAGTCGCGGCTACGTCGTCTCCCGGTCGGGGCCGGGTGGTGGCATCTTCGCCGTCGAGCGTTCGCCGATCGCGCGGCTGGGCAATTCCGTGCTGGCCCTGGACAGCAGCGCCACGTCGGTCGCCGACGCGGTGCGCATGCGGGACGCGCTCGACCCACTGTTGGTCGACGACGCCCTGTGGCACTCCTCGGCCATCGACATCGGCAGGATGCGTGCCTGTCTGGAGGACATGGCCGCCGCGCGGGACAGCGACGATCCCGTCGCGTTCGTGCAGGCCAACTGGGCGCTGCACCGGCAGATCGCCGAGGTCAGTCCCAGCGCGATCCTGCGCTCGGTCTACATCTCGCTGCTGGAGCTGATCCAGGCGCACACGCGCGGCGTCGGCGGCGCGGGTGAGCAGCCCCTGTCCGACTACGTCGCCGCGCGGTACGTGCTCCACGAGCGGCTCGTGGACGCGATCGAGGCGCGCGACCAGGACGCGGCTCGCCGGCTGATCCACGAGCACAGCAACACCGAAACCGCGCGCTGAGGCGGCCGGGTCGGGCTACCCGGGGTGCCCACGACACACGCGTACAACCGACGACCGCCCCGAACGTGTCGCACTCGTCCAGCGCGCGATGGTCGTCTATCTCTGCACGGCGATGGGGCTCGACGAAGGTTCCCGGATTCCGCGCCACCCTGGCGGCGGCCGGTGAGCCGCTGGGCAAGATCGATTCGAAATGACGCGGGGGCCGGCCCCGGCCCCGGGCGCGGTCAGTCCGTGGTGAAGTACGCGGGGCGGTCGAGGTCGGTCAGCAGGTCCGGCCCAGCGGGCGTCCAGCCGAGTTCCTTGCGGGTCAACGCATTCGACACGTGGTTGTCCCGGCTCGCGAACGGTGCGAGCCAGCCGAAGTGGGCAGCCGCTTCCCGGTTCGTGAGGGACCTCGTCGGCACGTCCAGGCGCCGGCCGATCACCTCGGCGATGGAGCGCATCGGCACGCCCTCGTCGCCGATGGCGTGGTAGCGTGCGCCCGTTTCGCCCTTCTCCAGGGCCAGCCGGAACAGCTCGGCGACGTCCAGCCGGTGCGCGGCGGCCCAGCGGTTGAGGCCGTCGCCGACGTAGGCCGCGAAATTCTTCTTGCGTGCCAACGTGATCAGCCGCGGCACCATGGCCTTGTCCCCGTCGCCGTGCCCGGCCAGCGCCAGCGTCGCCTCCTCCGAGGTGATGCGCGGTGCTCCGGGGGAGTGCGGGTCCGGCGCCTCCTGCTCGGTCACGAGATGCCGGGAGGCCAGCGTCATCGTCGGGAACGCCACCACGAGCGGGCCGCCGGTGGTCGCGAGTACCGAGCCGAAGGTTTCGATGGCGCGCCGGTCGGCTTCCGCGCCCGTCGCGCCGAATCGGGCCGGTATCCGCCGTGGGCTGCCACCCAGCAGGATCCGCAACCTGGTGGCCGGCTTGGGGTTCGCGATGCCGTGGAAGTACGCCAGGTGGATCACGCCGTCCGCCTCCGCCGTGCCTCGCCGCAGGCTGTCCAGGTCCTCCAGATCGCCACGGTGCACCCGGGCGCCGGCCGCGATCAGCGCCGCGGCACCACGTTCCGAACGTGCCATGCCCAGCACCTCGTGTCCGTTGTCGAGAAGTTCGCCCACTACCGCCGACCCGATGAAACCGGTCGCACCGGTCACGAAGACACGCATCAGGGAAGTCCTTTCGGAGTCAGGTATCGCCGCCGTGACGACATCCGATGTCATCACTATAGCTTCGATGACATTGAGTGTCATCGAATAAAATCGGAACGCTGTGGGAAGATTGACGTGAACGAGGGTCAAGCTTTCTCGGATGATGACATGCGATGTTGCGGAGGAGTGAGGTATCGGTGGGGCGGTGGCAGCCGGACGCTCGCGGTCGCCTGGAGCGGGCGGCGTTCGAGCTGTATCTCGAGAAGGGGTTCGGCCGGACCACGGTCGCGCAGATCACCGAACGCGCCGGGCTGACCACGCGCACGTTCTTCCGGCATTTCGCCGACAAGTGTGACGTGCTGTTCGTCGGGCAAGAGGAGTTGCGAGCGCGTATCGCCAACACCGTCGCCGCCGCACCGGAATCCTGGCCGCCGGTACGGGCTGCCGCGTCGGCCCTCAACATCGCCGCGGCCGCGCTCCAGCTACGCCGTGAGGAAGCCCGTGATCGCCGGAAGTTGATCTCCGCCACGCCGGAGTTGCGGGAGCGGGAGCTGAGCGTTTTCGCAGCGGTGGCAACGACGGTCGCCGACGCACTTCGGACCCGGGGGGCCGAAGAGTGTACGGCGCGGATCGTCGCGGAGGCGCTGACCGCCGCGTTCAGGGTGGCGTTCGAGTCCTGGGCGGAAAATCCGGACCGGGAACTGCCTCAGCTCGTCGACGAGGCGCTCGACGAACTCAGGGCAGCCTTCGCCTGAGCGGCGTTCATTCCGGGTAGTCGCCTGCCTCGAGGTCCTCGATCAGGCTCGGGTGGGCTGGTTGCCAGCCGAACTTCTTCCGGGTCAGCTCGGCCGACGCGGGCTGGTCGATGGCGAAGACCGCGCCGACCGGGCCGAAATGCTCGGCGGGCACGGAAATGGTGGGCAGGCCGAGTTCGCGGCCGATGACGTCGGCGAGGTCACGCATGCGATCGCCCTCGTCGGCGACGGCGTGCACCACCGTGCCCGGCTCGGCTTGTTCCAGTACCAGCCTGAACAACCGGACCGCGTCGAGGTGGTGCACCGCCGGCAAGCGCTGAGTGCCGTCGCCGACATAGGCGGAGACCCCGGTGCGGCGGGCGGTCGCGATGAGCCCGGAGGCGAGGCCGTAGCGGTGGCCGCGGGAGTGGACCGACCGCGGCAGCCGCACGACGACCGAGCGGACGTCCTTCTCCGCCAGGGCAAGGGTGTACTGCGCGGTGCGGCCGCGCCTGCCCAGAGGCGTGTTCGCCATCGGGTCGCCGGCGGTGGGCGAATCCTCTTCGGTGGCAAGGCGACCGGGCACGATCGGGGTGCCTGAGGCGATGAGCAGCGCCTTGCCGGTGCCGGCCAGGACAGTGCCGAGCGTCTCGACGGCCTCGGCCTCGTCGGCGACCGACTGCGCGATGTCGGGGGAGTGGTTGAACGCCACGTGGATCACCGCGTCGGTCTCGGCGGCGCCGGCGCGCAGGGTCGCCGGGTCGGTGAAATCGCCGCGGAGCACGCCCGCCCCGGTGGCCGCGATCTTCTTCGCCGAGGCGTCGGAGCGGGCCAGGCCCAGCACCTCGTGTCCGGCGGTGATCAGTTCGGGGACCAGCAGGGAACCGATCCCGCCGCTCGCTCCGGTGACGAAGACCTTCATGTCCAACCTCCGTGATAGCAGTTACTGCTATCACTGTAGCACCGCCATGGCAGTCACTGCTATCACCTAGACTCGTGGTCATGGGTCGATGGGAGCCGAATTCGCGCGGCAGGCTGGCCAAGGCGGCGGTTGAGCTGTTCGCCGCCCAGGGCTTCGACCAGACCACGGGTGCGCAGATCGCGGCTCGCGCGGGCATGCACGAACGGTCGTTCTTCCGGCTGTTCCCCGACAAACGGGAAGTGTTCTTCCACGCGGTGGAGACGGCGCAGCGGGAGGCCGTCGCGGCCATCGCGGACGCGCCCGAGAACGCCGCTCCCATCGATGCTGTCGCCGCGGCGCTGGAACAGCGCTGCGCGATCATCCAGCAGTACCCGGACGCCGCGCTGACCCGGCACGATCTCGTGGTCGCCAACGCCGAACTGCGCGAGCGGGACCTGAGCAAGCACGGCGAACTGGCGGCCGCGATGGCGGAGGCACTGCGCGAGCGCGGCACACCGGATCCGGCGGCGAGGCTGGCCGCGGACAGCGCGGTGGCCGTGTTCCGCATCGCGTTCGACCGCTGGATCGCCGACCCCGGGCGGCAGGATCTGCCGGCGTTGTTCCGGGAAGGGCTCAGCGAGCTGGCGTCGATTTTGGCGCCTGCGCGCGCGGTTCACTCACGGAAAAGCGAATAGCTGCTTCGTGTCAGTTGCGCGAGATCCCTCGGCAACGGGCGGTGCGCCGCTACGGACACCACGAGAGCCAATGTCAGGCTTACGCTGCCCGTTCGGCGGACAGGGTCAGCAGGACCTCCCGGCTGACTCGCGAGGCCGTGGTGGTCACGGTCGCGGTCAGGGACAACATGTCCTCGCCCGCCGCGCGGCAGGCTGCGATATTGCCCTCGATCGCCGCCAGCATCGCGGTGCGGAGTTCGGTGTTGACGTTGACCTTCCCGAGGCCCGCGCGGCCCGCGGCGCGCAGGTCGTCCGCGGGCAGGCCCGATGCGCCGTGCAGGACCAGCGGAACGGCGCCCGCCTCCTCCCGGATCCGCGCCAGCAGCGGCCAGTCGAGGGCCGGTTCGCCCCGATAGTGACCATGCACGTTTCCCACTCCGCACGCGAGCAGGTGCGCACCGGACGCGTCGAGGAACGGACGGACCTCGCCGGGGTCCGTCTTGCCCGCGGCAGAGACCGCGGCGGCGCGGTCCTCGGCACCGGGGACGCTGCCGAGCTCGGCCTCCACCACGACCCCGTCCCCGGCGAACGAGCGCACGTGCCGGACGAACGCGGCGTTCTCGGCGGGCGGGAGGTGCGAACCATCCGCCAGCACGGCATCCACGCCCGCAGTGATCGCGGCCCGGATGACCTCTTCGTCCTTGGCGTGATCGAGCTGGACGCACACCGGCACGGCAGCGCCGTCCGCGATCGCTCGCAGCGCACCGATCAGCCGCGGCCCGGTCCCGGCACCAGCGGTGGACGGCGCGACCAACAGCACGACGGGCAGGCCGAGTTCCCCGGCCGCGTCGACAACGGCGAGCGCGGTATCCGCGCCATAGCAGGTGAAAGCGGGTACCGCGGCGCCATCGGCCAGGCGCTGCGCCACCACCTTGTCGAGCGCGGCCCTCACCGGTCACCGATCCCGAGCGCGCCGAGGACCGTGACGAGCGTGTCCGGTCCGCCCACATTGCCCGGCACCACGACGTAGTTGATCTCCCGTCCGTCGCGCACCGTCATCCGCCACACCGACACCCCGGGCAGTACCTGGCCGAGTACCAGCGCGGAGCGCGCACCCGCGCCGGTACGGGCGACCTCCGCCGAGGTGATCCCGCCCTTGGCGACGATGACCTCCGCCGAGCCCAGCAGTTCCGCGACCGCGGACGTCAACGCGGTCATGATCTTCTCGCCGTGGTCGAGGGTTCCGTGCTGCTCCTGCCGGACGCGTTCGCTGGCCAGCACGGCGAGCCCATCGCTGTCCAGGCCGGCACGGGCCCGCGCGGCCGCCGCCCGGCCCTCGGCGACGGGATCGGCCAGCGCCGCCGCCGTGTCGACGACGGCGGCCGGACCGTGCGCGGCAAGCACCTCGGCCAGTTGAGCCGTCGCCCCCTCGGTGTGCGATCCGCACACCAGCAACGTCGGCGCCGGCCGCGCGAGCAGCGGCCGGGGGAGCAGGCCCCGGCTGGCCACCCCCGCCAGTTCGGCGGCCAGCGGCGCCCCGGATCGCACCACGACCTCCTGCCCGGCCTGGTTCACCGCCTCGGCGATCGCCGCGATATCGGCCGCCGTGACCGCGTCCGGCAGCACGACGCTGCCCGCGGGAGCCTTGCGCAATTCCCCGGCCAAGCCACCGGTGCGCACCTCGCCGAGGGAGACCGGAAT
>Ga0164243_10002486_pt1 | contig 30386 bp, 26 predicted proteins | sample OricompcompostOP_FD_108781 | JGI IMG/M metagenome (GOLD analysis project Ga0164243, IMG submission 108781) | Organic Plus compost microbial communities from Emeryville, California, USA - Original compost - Organic plus compost (OP) | ecosystem: Engineered > Solid waste > Mixed feedstock >... | reverse complement strand
CGGAAAACCCTCCTCGAGGATGAAGCCTGCTGAGAGATAGAGCGGCCGCGCACCCGACATGGCGACGTCGTTCAAGGTCCCGTGCACCGAGAGACAGCCGATATCGCCGCCGGGAAAGAACAACGGCGAGATCACGTGCCCATCGGTGCTCATGACGAGCCGTCCCGCCGGGACATCGAACGCTGCCTGGTCGTTGCCGGCGCCCAGGAGCGGGTTGTCGAAGTGCCGCACGAACAGCTCGGAAACGAGCTGCGCCATGGCCCGACCGCCCGCGCCGTGCGTCATGTCGACGGCACCAGCCTTGACGTCGAGCCGCGAGGAGAAGCGCGTCATGATGGTCATGCGGCAGCCTCCTTTTGCGGACCCTGGCGGAAGCGGCCATAGGTCCAGTAGGCGGCACAGGCCCCCTCCGAGGACACCATGCAGGATCCGATCGGGCTCTCTGGCGTGCAAGCCGTGCCGAACAGCTTGCAATCGAGCGGCTTCTTGGCACCGCGCAAAATGGACGGGCATTCACAGCTTTTGGCGTCGCGCACTTTCCGCGTCTCGATGGAAAAGCGCCTCTCGGCATCGAAGTCGCCGAAGGCCTCCCTGATGCGCAGCGCGCTGAACGGCACATCGCCCAGCCCCCGCCATTCGAAAGTGTCGCGAACCTCGAAGACGTCCGCCACGAGCGCCTGCGCCTTGAGATTCCCCTCACGCGTGACGACGCGCACGTACTCGTTCTCGACCTCGTGCCTGCCCTCGTTGAGCTGCCGGATGACCATCAGCATGGCCTGCATCACATCAAGCGGCTCGAAACCGGCGATGACCACCGGACGCCCGAACGCCGCTGCGAACGGCTCGTAGGGCTGGCTGCCGATCACTGCCGACACGTGCGCCGGGCCGAGGAACCCGTCGATAGCGATGGTTCGGCTCTCGCTCACGTCCGGCGTTTCCATGATGCGCTGGATGGCAGGCGGCGTGAGCACATGGTTGCAGAAGACAGAGAAGTTCTTGAGACCCTCCGCACGCGCATCGCGGATGGCGACCGCGCTCGGCGGAGTCGTCGTCTCGAAGCCGATGGCGAAGAACACGACCTCCCGCCCCGGCGTCTCGCGCGCGATCCGCATTGCATCCCGGATCGAATAGACCATGCGGATGTCGGCACCCGCGGCCTTCGCCTTGATGAGGCTTTTACGCTCCGAGGCCGGCACACGCATCATGTCGCCGTAGGTGCACACGATGGCGCCATGGCGCTCGGCGAGCTCGATCGCGTTGTCGATCCGCCCCATGGGCAGCACACACACCGGACAGCCAGGGCCGTGCACGAATTGAACATTCGCCGGCATGAGATCCTGAACGCCATAGCGGAATATCGCGTGCGTGTGCCCACCGCAGAACTCCATCACATGGTAGCTCCGCCCCGTGTCGGCTTCGCGCGCAATGCTGGCCGCGAGACGTTTGGCCAGATGACCGTTGCGGAACTCGTCGACGTATTTCATGCACTGAGCTCCTCCAGCGGGTCTTCGCCCGCTTCCTCGATCATCTTCAGGGTACGCGCCGCCTCCTCGGGCGACAGCCTGTGCAGCGCAAACCCCACGTGCACGAGCACGAAGTCGCCGACTGCGATCTCCTCCAGCAGCGCGACGGAGATCTCCTTCTTGACCCCGCCCAGGGCCACGATGGCTGTCTCGTTGTCGGCACTGATCGCTACGACTTCTGCGGGAAGCGCAAGACACATGCTCAAGCTCCTCGCGCGCCGCCGACCGGCGTTGGTGCCACGCGCCCGGTACGCGCCATCGTATGCGCCGCCTTGATCCACTGCACCCATGCATCGAGGCCTTCGCCCGTGCGCGCCGAGAGTTGCAGCACCCTGATGCGCGGGTTCACCTTGCGCGCGTTGGCAATCGTCTCGGCAACGTTGAAATCGACGTGCGGAAGAAGATCGATCTTGGCGATGATCATCAGGTCCGCGGCGTGGAACATGTCGGGGTACTTGAGCGGCTTGTCCTCACCCTCGGTCACCGACAGGATCACCACCTTGTGCGCCTCGCCGAGGTCGAACGCCGCCGGACACACGAGATTGCCGACGTTCTCGATGAACAGCACGCTATCGTCACCTGGCCGCAAGTGCGCGACCGCATGCGCCACCATGTCGGCATCGAGGTGGCAGCCCTTGCCCGTGTTCACCTGGATCGCCGGCACCCCCGTCGCTCTGATGCGCGCCGCATCGTTCGATGTCTGCTGGTCGCCCTCGACGACGGCAATTGCCGCCTCCGCCGCCAGACACTCGATCGTCTTGACGAGCAGCGTCGTCTTGCCCGAGCCAGGGCTCGACACGAGGTTCAGCGCCAGAATGCCGCGCGCGTTGAAATAAGCCCGGTTCTCGCCCGCCGCGGCATTGTTCTTCGACAAAATCTCCTGCTCGATCGCGACCGTGCGCGCTTTGCTGAGGCCCGGAACGTGCGCCGGCCCGTTGCCATAGTCGATGACGCCATCGCCGTGATGATGGTCATGATCGTGATGTTGGTGGTGATCGTGCTGCTCGTGCTCATCATGGTCATGGTCATGGTCATGAGCATGCGCGTGCGTCGTCCCATCGGCATGCGTATGGACATGCGCGTGCCTCGCCCCTGCCCCTTCGATGCGCGTCTCGCCCGCGCCGCAACCGCATACCGAGCACATCAGTCGACCTCCAGATCCTTGATCCTCATCTCCTCGCCGGCCGTGACCTGCAATTGATGGCCGCCACAGAGCGGGCACGCGTCGAATCTCTGCCGGATGGCCACGCTCTGCGCACACGGCAGGCACCAGGCCTGCGCCTCCATCTCGATGATCTCTAGCACGGCGTCTTCCGCCAGCGTTCCCCTCGTGACCGCGTCGAACGTGAAGCGCAGCGCCTGCGGCTCGATGGACGACAACGCGCCGATCTCGAGCCGCACCTTCCGCACCCGCGAATAGCGCTGACGCCGCCCCTCGTCCTCGAGGATGCTGAGAATGCTCTCCGAGATGGCCATCTCGTGCATCAGTGGACCCTCACCTCATACCCGACGCACGGATCGACCGAAGAGACGAACAGCGCGGCGAGCGCACGCACGTCTCCTTCCAGGCCAGCAATATCAGCAAGGCCCCGCGCCGCACCGCCCTCGGCATGAAAGTTCCACTCCGTCGGCGCCAGGATCGCATAGCGATGCACCACGTCGCCGTTGAGCTCGACGCCATGCACCAGCCGGCCACGCGCCGCCTCGACCTGTGCAAGCCCACGCCCTTGCGGGATGCCATCGACGACGTGCACTTCATCATCCTCATCGGCATCGACGAGGTCGGACATCATCCCTGGCAGCCTGGCGATCTCCACCAGCCGGGCGACAACGCGCGCCAGCAATCCGTGGCCATGGCTGCGCACCACGTCACCGACCAGCGGACCTGCCGCCTGACGGGAAAGCGCGCTTGTCTCCTGCGGCACTCCGTTCCACGTCGGCGCCGCGACGAAAGCCCCGCTCTCCGCGCCGAAGAGGCGTTCCGCAAGCTCCGTCTCGGATAGCGCGGGCAGGAAGTTGACCGCAGCACCGCCCGCGGATGCCCAGCCGCGGTCGAGCACCATGCTCACCAGCTTCTGCGCTGCTGTCGTGCCCGTCTCGCACCAGCGCTCCAGGTCACCAACCACACCGCGCTCGCTCCACACACCAATCGGCTCGCCCAGAACGAGCTCCTCGACAAGCTCGACGGCCTCTCCAATCACCGGCATGGTCCTGTCGCGATCGCACGCGACACCAGCGCCGATATCGAAGGCCGCCGCGCCAGGATCGAGCCGGCGGCGCGCTCCTGTGCACAGGCGCATGACGCGCAACATGCTTTCCGAACGCGGCTCGCTTCCTAGAAAGCGCTGCCAATCCAGCACCACGCGGACGAGATGCTCGCGCAGCATCTCCATGCACACCAGGAACTGGCGCAGTCGGCCCGCATCGGGCTCGGTCTCGACACCAAGCGCGCGCTCGCAGGCCTGCGCTGCCGCCGCACCCTGCGCAAGTCCGCAGACGTTGAACAACAGGGGAAGCGTCTTGACCGCATCGTTGGCCGGCCTGCCGACCAGCGCGCGCACGACCCCCAGCGGCCGGCTCGACACGATCGTCGCGCGACCGGCGCCATCAGGGCCGCGCTCAAGATCAATGGTCAGGCGCCCCTCCATGTTCATGAGGTGGGTCCCCGTTCGGAGGCAACCTTGCCCATCAGCAAGCCACGTCGCGACACGCCGCTGGGCGCATCAGCATCTGTCTCGCTTCTCTCTGCTGCCTTGGGGCGCTCTTCATCGAGGTCCGCGTCGAACAGCGCCTCAAGCGCCGCCCGTCCCGCGATGCGCGCCGCCGCCTGATCCTGAAACTCGAGCACCGGCGAGAACAGCGAGCACATCTGGTAGCGCCCGATGCCAGCCTCATCGCCAACGAGAAATTCGAAAATCCCGGCCGGAAAGCGGTGCGACGTGCCCGAGCCGAGCGGCAAGGCACTCCAGGCCGCCGCCTGCTCATCGCTCACCGGCAGCAGCATCAGGTTAATGAACCACGGCGTGACGACCAGGGCGAGCCAGTGCCCGTTCCACTGCCGCACGCCGATGACCTCCACCTCGAGCCGCGGATTGAGGATCGGCACCCCGTCCATGCGCTCGGCATGGATCTTGGAGAACACCGCGGCAAGTTTCTCCGCGATCTCCGTATTCTCCGGCGCTTCGCTTTCAAGCGCGTCAGCCACTGGCTTCTCCTTCAAGGACCATGAAGCCGGCCTTGGCGCCATCGCAGTTGGGACACGTCCAGTGGTCGGGAAGCTGCGTGAAAGGTGTGCCAGGCGGGATCTGCCAATAGTCGTCGCCCGCCTTCGGATCGTAGACGTACCAGCAGATCTTGCACTCGAGCCGGCTCTCATCGCCGATCTTGGTCGCATCGCCGCCATAGGAGCCGGCAAAGAATCCTTCGCTCACTGGTACACCTCCAGTATCTCACCGATGCGCTGCGCACTGTCGGAGAGATCCTCGGGCGCCGCGCAGGCAACGCTTGGCACGTCTACAATCTCGATCGTGTTGAGCACGACCACGTCGCGTGAGTTGAAATAGCAGACCCACCAGGCGTTGCGCGTGCCCGTCGAGCTGATGCGGCAATTGCCGTAGCCGCGCGACAGAACAGTCACCGAGCCTGGCCCGAGCCGCTGGTCCAGGAAGGCGACATCCTCCTCGCTGAGCGGCAACAGCGTGAGATTGATCACGTGTGCATCGGCACCGGAGCGGTGTGCAGCAAGCTTGTCGTCGATCTCGGTCGCCAGCGCTGCTGCGTTGACGACACCGGCAGGCAACGCACCGCGGTGAGAACGCGTCCCTTCCAGCGTCGCCTGCTGCGCGACATCTAGCACGCGCGCTGGAAAGGCGCCGATCTCGATGGCGTCGAACGCGACGCCACCCGTGTGACCGAATTCCTGCACCCGCCAGACGCCGGCGAAAACCGATTCCTGCGCCTGGATCCTTGCGCCGGCAACGATCGACACCTCGCCGTCGCCGAGCGCCTGATCGAGAAATGCGCGGTTCTCCGCGTCGAGATCCGTGATGTCGATGCTGCACCCGGACTGGTCGATACCCTGAGCCAGCACCGCGGCCCTGACCTGCGCAAGTATCGCCAGCGCAGGCCCGACACCGCGTGCCTCCTCCGGTTCTGGAAGCATGGGCGCCGAATAGGTGCGCATGCCTTTCGGCATCTCCATGTATTCGAGCGCCGCATCATCCGCTTCGCCAGGCTGCGTGCCCGGCCCGACGATCGCATGTGGATTGAAGCCGCTCATTGGAACTCTCCCTGCGCCGCATGCTCACCCTCGTGCGCAGCGCCGTTCGTGTAGCAGCCGTCGGGGAGCTTGAAAGGCGGTGGCTCACTCACGTCGCGCGCGAGAATGGCAGGGATCTCGCTCATGTAGTCGGCCCAATCGAGCACGCGCGAAAGGACGCCGAGATAGCCATCGCCGCGCATGAAGACGAGCGAAGGAAACGCATTGAAGCGAAAGCGCCGTTGCAACTGGCGCTCGGAAGCCTTGGCGACCAGCGCCGGAGCCAGCGTCTTGCGATACACTTTGAGGATCTCTGGAAGTATCACGGCGACATCGTTGCTCTCGACCAGCCGCTCGGCGTCGCCTGGGAAAAACAGAAGACTGTGTGCGTTGGCAGCGAGGAAGCCATCGAGCGAGGCTTCGTCGACGAGCGCGAAGCCGTGGCGTTCTGTAAGGGCTTCGATCAGCGGCGTGGTCATCGACAGGGTCTCCTCAACTCGGCCTCTTGGTGCGTTGGCTCTTGAGATGATCGGGCAGCTCAGGCTCGCGCCTGGCAAGATCGGGAAAAAGGTGGTCGAGGTTGGCCTCGGGGTCGCTCGTTGCAATGCTCAGGGCGTCCAGGGCGCGGCCGATGAGAGCGGCCTGCTCGGCGCTCACCACCTCGCGCGCGGTGTCGAGGAAAACCAGCACCCAGGTATCCGGCCGCTGCTGACCGACAAGCGTCATGTCGATCATCGACTGCTCGCGCCGGCCTCTGCCGTACCGTTCACACAGCGCACTGCCCGGAAAGGCCTTGATGACGCGCATGGGAATAGCGATGCACATGGCTAGGCCTCCTCGGGCATGGTGGCTGCCGCAGCTGTGAGCACGCGCGGATCGCCGAAGCGGCATGCATCGCTCTCCGACGGACGCTGTCCTTCGTAGAGGTCGAGCGCGAACTCGGGCGAGGACAGCGTCGCGGTATCGGGAAGCGGTTGCGTGCGCACCTCGGGCACGACCCCAAAGCGCGCGACATAAGCGAGGGCATGGGCAAGCGCCGGAGCGATCTGCGCCTTGACTGCCTCGCGCAGCGATCCGCCGTAGTCGTCGAGCTCGACCGGTTGCACACCGATGAGGCAGAGGTGCTGCGGCAGGTCGCCGAGCATGTCGGCCATGGCCAGCACCTCCTGAAACCCGGTCTGGTGCAGGCTCATCTTCTTGGCGCCGAGGAACCTCGGCACATCCTCCCCGACGACCTTCAAGGTCCCCGGGGCGAGCCCGTAGTCGATCGCATCGAGGATGACGAGCACGTCGGCCTTGCGCACGTGCTCGATGAGATAGATCCCCTGCGTGCCGCCATCCATCAGCGTCACGTGCTCAGGGAACACGTAGGCGCGATGCAACGCCTCGACGGCGCGCACACCGAAGCCCTCGTCTGCCCAAAGCAGATTCCCGATCCCAAGGATCAGGACCTGTGGTCGTTCCTCCATCGCACACCCTTTGTTTTTTGGTTGGGCGAGTGTTGCGTTAAGAGCCGTAAAGCAAGTGCCGGACCAAACTCCTCCGATGCGTTATCGCGCCGCTTTTGAAGCGACTTCTGTCAGACGTCTGCAAAGACACATTCCAGTCATTCCACAAACCGGAAAGCAACTGATCATTTCTGCTCTAGATCAGCCGCACAACGGGCAGCAGTCAGCCATAACTGATAAAGTATACTTTACACGTATACTTTAGGCGCGATTGGCAGCGCGCAAAAAAGCCCACCCTTGGCAAGGGTGGGCAGGGAAGGAGGCCGCAAGGCGTCCTGGGAGCTAATCACGGCAGCGGGGAGGAGCGCCGCCGACGGCCGCCTAGTTGTGCCCCTTCTGATCGTCGGTAGGGCCTCCATCCTTGAACGTGCGCCAGCCGGAGATCATCGTGCTGACGATGCTCTGGCGGGACATGATGTCTTCGCGCACGGCCGCATAAATGTGGACCATCACGAAGATCACGATCACCCACATTCCGAGGTGGTGATAGGTGTGCACCCACTGACTGTTGCCAAACAGCGGGATCACCCAGCTCGAGAACAGCGTGTACTGCCAGGAGCCCATGCCCTCGCCTTCGCCATAAAGCGCGAGGCCCGTGATCATCATGAAGACGATGCCCCACACGAACAGCACGTGCATGGCAAGAGTGGCGAGCGGGTTGTGGCCGACGTACTTCTTCGGCTCGGAGGCCAGGAAGAGGTACCACTGGATCTCGTGCCATACCTCGCGCCACCACTTCTCGCTCCTGATCGGAGGCAAGAACATCTGCCGCGCGTGCTCGTTGCCAGCCCAAGCCCAATAGACGCGCAAGGCAAATCCGATGATCAGCACATAGCCCGCCGCAAAGTGCGCAAAACGGATGTAGCCCATCAGAAAATGACTGCTCGCCTCCCCGGGCATGGTTGGTAACGGGCTGCCGATGAAGTAGCCCGTCAGGCACAGGATGAGGATCGCGAAGGCGTTCACCCAGTGCCAAAGCCGCACCGGCGCCTCGTAGACATAGACGGCGGACTGGAACCGTGACTGGCTGGTCGTCTCATGCGTCGCCATGGCTTCCCCCCTCATGCGGTGAGAAGATATGCGCCGGCCGCGGCAATGGCGGTTCCGGCCGCAAGCGATGCATAGCGTAGCTGCGTCAATCCCAGGCCCAGCCCGATGCCGGCGACGTGCAGCGACGCGGTGGCAATGGCGAAACCTACCATGTAGGCGAGGATGCTGCCCGACGCTTCCGCGCCGTGAGCATGGCCATGCACGATGGCAAACAGGGCTATGACCAGCGTGCCGAGCGCCAGCGGCAGCTCGAGCCGCGTCACGATCATCAGGCCGAGCACGATCACCGACAGCGCGATGCCCGTCTCCACCATAGGCAGCGGAGCCTGCAGGTAGCCTAGAGTCGCACCGAGCAGCATCGCCGCAATGAACGCCGCCGGCGCCACCCATATGCGGCCCGAATGCTCCTTGTTGGCTAGCGCCGACCAGATGCCGACCGCCAGCATCGCCAGCGTGTGATCGAGACCGCCGATGGGATGGCTCAGGCCGGCGAGAAAACCGCTCGCATGCCCGACGCCTGTGTGCGCCAGCGCCGGCCCTGCCCCGCCTGCCAGAGCGGCGAGAGCAGCGATGCCGACAATTCGTAGATGCCTTATTGCCATTGTCCTTGTCCTCCCAACCCTCAGCGCACCTGTACGCGCGTCAGCTCTTGTCCATCCTCGCCTATGACGTGCGTCGAGCAGGCGAGACAGGGGTCGAAGCTGTGGATCGTGCGCAAGATCTCCACCGGCTCATCGGGACGCTCGACCTTGGTGTCCATGAGCGAGGCCTCGAACGCACCGATGTTACCCTCATTGTCGCGCGGTGACGCATTCCACGTCGTCGGCACGACGCACTGGTAGTTGTCGATTTTCGTGTCCTTGATCTTCATCCAGTGGGCAAGCGCGCCGCGCGGCGCCTCGCTGAAGCCGACGCCCTTGACATCCTTGGGCCACGTCTCGGGGTCCCAGCGCTCGACATTGGCGGTCGAGGAGTCGCCCGCCTTGATGTTCGCGATGAGCTTGTCCATGAAGTGGCGCTGCAGGTGGCAGCAGCGCTGCGCCTCGAGCGCACGCGCCGCGGTGCGGCCCAGCGTCGAGAACAGCGCATCGACCGGCACGTTGAGCGCCGCCAGCGTCGCGTTGATCTGCTCCGTGATCTCCGGGTGCCCTGCCGCGTAGCCGACGACGTAGCGTGCGAGCGGGCCCACCTCCATGGCGTGCCCGCGCCAGCGCGGCGCCTTGATCCACGAGTACTTGGCGCTCTCGTCGAGCTCGACGATGTTGGTCTTCGTTCCCTTGGCGTTGGGACCGAGCTCGTAGTGCGGCACCGTGATACCGTCCCAGGGATGCAGGCCCACCTTCTCGTCGGGATACTTGTACCACGAGTGGGGCACGAACTCCTGGATCTGCTCGGGGTCGCGCAGATCGACCGGCAGCACCTCCTTGAGGTTGCCGTTGATGACGGCACCCTGCGGAAACAACAGGTTCTTGGCCGAGTAGTCGTTGGCGATCTCCGGGATGTCGCCGTAAGCAAGCACGCTCTTGCCCGACAGCCCACCGCCGTACAGCCAGCCCTTGTAGAAGTTGCCGATGGCGATGATGTCGGGAATGTAGACGTTCTCGACGAACTCCGTCGTCTGGTTGATGACGTCGGAGACGAAGTTGAGCCGCTCCATGTTGATGCCGCCCACCGCACCCACGCCGTCGACATTGATGGCGCACGGCACGCCGCCAACCAGCCAGTTCGGATGCGGATCCTTGCCGCCGAAGATCACGCGCGTCTTCATGATCAGCGGCTGGAAGTCGAGCGCTTCGAGGTAGTGCGTCGTCGCCATCAGGTTGGCTTCCGGCGGCAACAGATAGGCTGGGTTGTCCCAATAGCCGTTCTTGAACGGCCCGAGCTGCCCGCTCTCGATGAACCGCTTCAAGCGGTTCTGCACGTCGCGGAAATAGCCCGGCGAGGACTTGGGATGGTTGGGCGAGACCTGCTGCTGCAGTTCGCTCGTCGCCTTGGGATCGGCCTTCAGCGCCGTGACCGGGTTTACCCAGTCGAGCGCATGCAGGTGATAGAAGTGCACCAGATGGTCGTGGATCTGCAGCGAGAGCTGCATGATGTTGCGGATCGAGTTGGCGTTCTCCGGGATCTTGATATCGAGCGCATCCTCCACCGCGCGCACCGAGGTGAGCGCGTGCGTGCCCGTGCAAACGCCGCATATGCGCTGCGTGAACGCCCATGCGTCGCGCGGATCGCGGCCCTTGAGGATCACCTCCAGCCCGCGCCACATGGTGCCCGTCGACACCGCATTGCGGATGTAGTTGTCCGGCCCGATATTGACCTCGCAGCGCATGTGCCCCTCGATCCGGGTCAAGGGATCGACCACGACGCGCTTGCCGCTGGTGTCGAGATTGAAGCCGTTCGGCGTCTGGATGGCCATTATTCATTTCCTCCCTTGGTCCGAGCGCGCTTGACGGCGCTCACCGCCGCATGCGCAGCGACCGCGGCACCGACGACACCGGCGGTAGCGAGACCGATCTCGTCCGCATTCGCCTCGACGCCGAAATGATTGATGTTGGTGAGCCGGTTGTAGAACGAGCCATTGTCCCAGAAGCCGTCCTCTGAGCAGCCGATGCATCCGTGCCCCGACTGAATGGGGAACGACAGCCCGCCGTACCAGCGCGTCGTCGAGCACGCGTTGTAGGTCGTCGGACCCTTGCACCCCATCTTGTAGAGGCAGTAGCCCTTGCGTGCGCTCTCATCGTCCCACTGTTCGACGAACTGGCCGGCGTCGAAGTGCGGGCGGCGGTAGCACTTGTCGTGGATGCGCTGCGAGTAGAACATCTTCGGCCGCCCCTGACGGTCGAGCTCGGGCAGCTTCTCGAAGGTCGCGATATAGGTGATGATCGCCGTCATCACCTCGGGGATCGGCGGACAACCCGGCACCTTGATGATCGGCTTGTCGTAGATCACCTTGTGGACCGGCGTCGCCTGCGTCGGATTTGGACGCGCCGCCTGCACACAGCCCCACGAGGCGCACGACCCCCACGAGATGATCGCCTTGCAGTTCGAGGCTGCATATTTGAGCTGATCGACGAACGGCTTGCCGCCGATGATGCAGTACATCCCATCCTCGTTGAGCGGTGGATTGCCCTCGACGGCAAGGATGTAGTTGCCCTTGTACTTCTCGACGATCTCATCGACGATCGCCTCCGCCTGATGGCCGGCCGCAGCCATGATCGTGTCATCGTAGTCGAGCGAGATCATCGACAGGATGACGTCGGAGGCGAGCGGATGCGCCGAGCGGATGAACGCCTCCGAGCAGCACGTGCACTCGAGCCCATGCAGCCACAGCACTGGCGTGCGCGGCTTGGTCTCCAGCGCATTGGCCATCGTCGGCACGAACTCGGGCCCAAGCCCGAGCGAGGCAGCCGTCAAGCTGCAGAACTTCAGAAAGCTTCGGCGTGATATGCCCTGCCGCCGCAGGACATCATAGAAGGTCTCGGTCATTGCTGGCGTTTCTCCCCTGCTATGCTTGTTCTTCGCTTGGGGAGTGAAAGAGCAAGACCCGGACCAGTCATACTTTTCCTTGCCAATCAGTTCGTTGCAGGTTCGCTGCACTGCACGATGCTGATCGGCGGATTTGCAGCGCTCACGCGAAGTGGATAGCGCCTGACCGGCAGCAGCCGGCGACTAGTCGGCGCTGATGTAGCTGCCGAGCAGCCGCGTGACTTGCTGCATCTCGTCCAGCCGATGCATGAAGATGTCGCGCATGCCGATCACGCCCACGAGCTGCTCGCCATCGACGACCGGCAGGTGACGGATATGCCGCTCGGCCATCAGCCGCGACGCGTGCGCGACGCTGTCCTGCGGCGAGCAGGTGACGACACTCTTTGTCATCAGCGCCGACACGGGAAGAGCGTGCAACTGGCCGCGGTGCAGCGCCAGCGCATAAGCGACGTCGCGCTCGGAGATGATGCCGTCGACCGTACGGCCGTCCTTGCTGACGATCATGGCCCCGAGGCGCTCCTGCTGCAGCCGGCGCGCCAGCGTGCCGACCGTCTCCGACGGCTTGATCGTCGATGCTCCCGGCGCTTTCGCCTTCAGCATGTCCGCAACTTTGGCATGGCGTTTGATCTTCATGCGATCTCGCTCCCTGATGTTTCTTCTTCTCGCTGCTGGCGCGAGGCAGCGGGCGGAGCAAGACCCGGACCAACGGGGAAACAGCGCCGGCCGCCACGCCACCGCAAGCCCCTGCGGACGCCCGTCGGACCACCGCTGAGCGTGCAGCTCTCACTCCAGCACCGTTTTGGATAGATGCTGACCACTTCCGTGGCGAAGCGGTCTCAGCTTCCGACCGCAGCCGCGAACGTGCGCCGAACCCATCGACAACCCGCCCTGGAGACACCTTACTGCGACGTGAGTTCAGCAGCGCACGCGCAGTAGCGTCGGAGTTGTGTGATGCGTATCCGTTTCTTGGTCGCGTACGGCGTCCCCGCCGCATTTCTCTGCACGCCGTCGTCCGCACAGCAAGTGCAGCAATTGCCGCCCGTGACGGTCACCACGACCGCCAAAGCACCTGCGGCAAAATCCCCAACGAAGCCCAAGCCTATTGCCGCCAAACCCACACAGGCACCTGCCAGCGCCTCAAGTCCGACCCAGAGCACGGAAGGCACCCTGCGGCTCGCTCCGATTGACGAGCTAGATCCACGCAACGAGGGTGTCTGGGTAGCACAGTCGGCGAGCCAAGGCGTCGTGACGGCTGCCGAGCTGGCGGCCCGGCCGGTCTACCGCACGGGCGAGCTGCTCGAATCCGTGCCCGGGCTGATCGTCACCCAGCACAGCGGCGAGGGCAAGGCCAACCAGTACTTCCTGCGCGGCTTCAACCTCGACCACGGCACAGACCTCGCCATCACCATGGACGGCATGCCGGTGAACATGCGCACTCACGGTCACGGCCAGGGTTACGCCGACACCAATTTCATCATCCCCGAGCTGGTCCGCGGCCTCGCCTTCCGCAAAGGTCCCTACTTCGCCGAGGAAGGAGATTTCGCCTCGGCTGGCGCCATACACCTCGATGCCTTCGACCGCCCCGTCAATTTCGCCAAGATCGAGGTGGGCGAGTTCGGTCATCACCGCGCCGTCGCGGCGCAGTCCGCCTCGGTTGGCCTCGACGGCACACTGATGGTTGCCGGCGAGGCGGCCCTCTTTGACGGACCTTGGGAGAACCCGGACGACCTGCACCGCCTCAACGGGGTCGTCCGCTATTCGAAGGGATCGTACGCAAATGGCTTTGCGTTGACAGCCATGGCCTACTCAGGCCGATGGAATTCGACCGACCAGATCCCCCTCTACGCCGTCGAGTCGGGGGACCTTGGCCGCTTCGGCGCCATCGACCCGACCGACGGCGGCGTCTCGCATCGCTACAGCCTCTCCGGCCGCTGGCGTTCGACGGATGCCGACTCGACGACGCGCATCAACGCATACATCGTCAAAAGCGACCTCGCCCTGTTCAACAACTTCACCTACTTCCTCAATGACCCTGTCAACGGCGACCAGTTCCAGCAGGCGGACGACCGCGTGATCGCTGGCGGCAGCGCCGCCAAGACCTATTTCGGCACCCTCCCCGGAGGCCTGCGCACCGAGACGACGGTCGGCATCGACATGCGCTACGACGACATCGACGTCGGACTATTCAACACCAGGCAACGCGAGCGCCTCTCGACGGTGCGCGAGGACGGAGTGAAGGAGGCGAGCGCCGGCGTGTTTGCCGAGACGACCCAGCACTGGACACAGTGGCTGCGCACGACGGTCGGCGTCCGGGCCGATATCTTCAGCGTCGATGTTGCGGGCGACCGCGCCGAGAACTCCGGCGACAAGACGGACGCGATGCTCAGCCCCAAGGCAGGCATCGTTCTCGGTCCCTGGGACAACACCGAGTTGTATCTCAACGCGGGAACCGGCTTCCACAGCAACGACGCGCGCGGCACCGTCACGACCATAGATCCGGTGAGCAACGATCCTGTCGATGTCTCGCCACTCCTCGTGCGCTCTAAGGGGGCCGAGGTTGGCCTGCGCTCGCAGCCGACGCGCAACATAACCACGACACTCGCGGCCTTCGTGCTCGACTTCGACTCGGAGATCCTCTTCGTCGGTGATGCGGGCACGACCGAGGCTAGCCGTCCCAGCCGCCGTATCGGCGCGGAGTTCTCACTGCAGGCCCAACTCCTGCGCTGGCTGTTCCTCGACCTCGACGCGGCCTACACCCAGGCACGCTTTGAGGACGAGGATCCCGCGGGCAACCGCATCCCCGGTGCCATCGAGGGCGTCGTAACCGCCGGGCTCTCCTTCCAGGACGTGTGGGGTGGCTTCTTCGGCGGTGTCAACGTGCGCTACTTCGGTCCGCGCCCACTGGTCGAGGACAACAGCGTCCGCTCGAAGTCCAGCACACCCGTCTCCGCGCGGCTCGGATACGATTTCGGCAACGGGCTCATGGTGCAGGTCGACGGCTACAACCTCTTCGACGAGGCGGCGAGCCAGATCGACTACTACTACGAATCGCAGTTCCCCGTGAGCGCCAGCCCGCAGGATGGCATCCACTTCCACCCGCTCGAGCCGCGCTCGTTCCGCTTCGCCGTCACCAAGCAGTGGTGAGGAAGTAGGGCCGCGATCACGCACTCTTGGCGAGTTCGATGACACTGGATGCCGGATGCTTGTCGCCGGTATCCAGTGCGCCCTTGTCTCCCGCCGGAAGCAAAAGGTTGCCATAGAGGCGCTCTGCACTCAGCACCACGAGCAGTGCACTGTCGTCGCCGTCATGTGCAATCACGGTGTCGGCATAACCTTCCTCACCGGCCATCATCGCCGGCAGCGGCGCCAGGCGACTGGCCAGCACCTCGACGATCTCACCGAGGTCATCGACCAGAAGGCCAAAACGCCGGTCGCCAGGCGCAGCCATGACGATGATCTGGCCCGACAACCGTTCATCGCCTTCGTCTGCCTCGTCTTGCCCGACGACCTTCGCCAGGTCGAAGACCGACAGGGCCGCGCCGCGGTGCATGACGCATCCGACCATCTCGTCGCGCATGCAGGGCAGCGCCACGATGTTCATGTCATTGATGATCTCGATGATCTCGCCAGTGCGTGCCGCAAACCAGCCACGTCCGGCACGGAACGTCGCGATGTCCTCCTTTGCGCCCGTCTGCATCCGATCGGAACGCACCGATGGCGCGGCGCGCAGCGCCTCTGCCTGACGGGTGTTGACGCCACAAAGCCGCGTAGAGATCAGGGCAACGACGTCGTTCTGATAGGAATCGTTCTCGTCCTTGTACTCTCGGTAGCCCGACGAAGCCGTAGTACCGACCGCGTAGAAGGCATCGCCCAGTTGCACGACCCCGGACCGGCTGCAGCCACGCCCGAGCTGCACCATTGCGATGTCGATCGGCAGCGTCTGGCCCGGACGGAAGAACTCTTCCGTGCAGGCAATGACCCGACCCTTCAGGTCGACGAAGAACCCCATGGCGCTGAACTTGATGTTGCCTTCGCCATCGCGCGGCAAGGCATCTTTCAGCATTGCGCCAAGCTGCGGCTCGGCATCGAACACGCATGCCACACCCCCGACGGGCCGCCCGCCGCGGGCCGAACGCACCGCGGCACTATAGATGTAGGTCGAGCGGTCGTCGTAGAGCGGAGTCGGCACGAACTCTGACACCACATAGCCCTGCGGATCGCGCAGCGCGAGGGTGCGGCCGACCCACTCTTCCTCGATGACCAAGCCGACGAGGTCCTGCCTGCTCTCGTTGGATACCGCGACGACCCTGCCATTGCGGTCGAACACGATGAGATTGGTGTACACTGTGTAGAGAGCGTTGATCTCACTCAGCACGGCCGTGATCGTCTTGCCGTCCTCCACGGTCAGACGATCGCCCGACAGGAGCTCTGAGAATACAGAGGCCAGCGCCCACCAGCGGCAGTCATTGGCACGCTCGTAGAGATTGCGGTCCATGACATCCATGGCCAACGCAGCAAGTGATTGGTTGTCGCGCAGGAACGACGTCACCACCGTCTGGTGCAGGTCACCGATCGAGCCGCTGAAGACATCCTTGGTCCTGCCGCCCGTTTCGCTGATCTCCTTCAGCAGCACACGCGAGAAATCCGGCGCCCCAACTCTTGGCGCGGCCGCCTGCGACATGCGCCCGTTCCAGAGTGCCTGGTTGAGCTCGCGTAGGATGCGCTCCGCCTTCGAGGGGATGCTGTGCACGGCTTCCGAGAACAGATCCGACGAATGCGTGATACCGGCCAGCACTTCCTGCTCGACAGCCGGACCTGCCTTCGCGTCGTTCTGATCGAACGCATGCTGCAGCGGCACCATGACGTGGCCGTACCACCGAGGACCGCTGTAGCCCTGGTACGGCTTTGCGGCGCGGCTCGTTGCGATGTACTGCATGGGACCGAACTTGACGATCCTGTAGTCGGCATCGAGCACCGGGGTCAGCACGACGCCGAGCGGGATATGGATCGGATCGGAGCTCGCGATTACGGTGCCGGCGGCGTCGAGCACGGTCACGACGGGCCAGTCCTCATTTGTGACGAGCTTCGAGAAGATGAGCTCCATCTCGTTCTCGAAGCGGAAGATCAGGCACAGCACACCAAGCACCGCGCCGCCCTCGCTCGTCACCCGATAGGCATAGATCAGCGCCTTCTTCCCGCCGGAAACGAGGTCGCTGTCCCCGAAGGACTCGACGTAGCCGGCCTGGGTATGGATCGCCTCGTTGACGATCGGATCGCTGCTGACCGCAATCGTCTCGCGCTCGTCGAGCCGGGCAACGACATTTCCCGTGCAATCGAGCAGAATCACATCGGAATACACGGAATATTTGCGAACGTATTCGCTGAACCGTGCCCGCAAGGCCGCAAGAGCCTCGCCCCTGCCCTCCGCATCACTGCGCAAAAACGCGCGGATATCTTCATCGCTGGCGAGGAACCCGATATCGGCCGTTCGCTCAAAAAGGTTCCGCACCAGAATATTGATCGCCACCTGCGCCTTTGACCCGGCGTCCTGGAGGCACTTCTTCAGCGCTTCGGTCCCGAGCTGGCTCAGCAGATCGGACGCCAGATCGCTGAATGCGCGCCGCGTATTGCTGATATCGATTCCGGTGCCCGCGAGCTGGCCGAGCAGACTGAGATTGTCCCAGACGGACTGCAAATGCTGCAGCGCGCCACCGTACTCCTGCGCCATCGCCATATGCGGGACGACGCTTTTGAGGCCAGCGTCGATATCGATTCCCTTGAAGCTTTCAGCCATGGAGCAAATGGCGCGGCGAGGCGCGCACCCAATAATTGCGCAATCATCTAAACTGCTTATAATTTAGCTTTACTTACGAAACGGTTTTTGTTTTTCGCCACGTTCAGAAAATCGCAGCGCACTTTCCACGCCAACTCCGCAACCCGACCAATGTTGTATGTGACGCCGCCGTTGCAGGCAGTGCCCTTCGTTCTCGCCCTGGGGCTGCTCTTCCTGGCTTACAGCGGGCCCATCATCAGCATCTGGCCGAACATCATCCCGCATTCGATATCGAGCATTCGATATCGATCTGGGACGCGGCCGGACCGCCGCAATCGCTCGGATTCACGCTCGTCGGCGCGTTGTTCGTCATTCCGATCATCCTCACCTACACGGCGTGGTCCTATTACGTCTTCCGCGGCAAGGTGAAGCTCGGCGAGGGCTATCACTGATGGCACGCCAGCACTCCGTCCCAGCCACGAGCCATCTGCGGCGCCTCGGGTGGATGCTGGCACTCTGGATGCTTGGCGTCCTTTCTTTGGCTATCGTTGCGCTGCTCTTGCGTCTCGTGATGAACCTCACCGGTCTCACGACCTGAACGCCTGCTAGGCACTGGCGCTGACATCGGCCCGGTACATCGCCCATGCGGCTGCACCAACGACCGGCATGACCGCCAACAGCACGCAGGCAAGGCCCATGGTCATGTATGCGATGGCGCCCAGGAGGACACCGACGAAGAAGCCGAACCCCACAAGCACCAGCATGAACAGCTCCGTTCGCGCTTTCCTCCGCTCCGCCTGTGAAGCGTCATCCTTGTCCCGCAGCAGCAGGGCCAGTTCGACCACGTTGATCGCGAACAAGGTCGAGTTGGTTGTCATGACATTGGTCGATGGCACGCCGCGCATGAGGAGACGCACGGTAGCGCTCTGCGCGCCCATTGCGGTCATCGCGAAGATGAGCGCGACGAGCGCGCCCGGCTCGTCCGGACCGCCGAATGGATGGCCCCACAGCCATGCCAGCAGGAAGGCAATCAGCAGCATGGCTTCGAGCAATAGGCTGATCGCCAAAGCCGTGCGCGGCCGCTTCTTCATCAACGAGACAAGCAGCGTCACCGACATTCCAGCCAGGATGAACGCTGGAACCGCGAGAAGTATGGCTATCGCGTCTCGCTCATGGGTTATCAGTTGAAGCCCAAGAAGGACGAAGCTACCCGTGGCCTGAGCAACGAAGAGGCCGAACAGGCCGAGATAGGTGCAGCCATCGACATAGCCGGCGACCGTGCTCAGGACGAACGGAAGCAGCCAGGGAACGCCGGGATCGGCAGGCTTCACCTCTTGCGTCTCGCCGCTGCGCACCCGTCGATAGCGCGGAGATCGAAACAACGCGCTCGGGTTGATCAATTCCTCACCTCCGTGTCTCACCGATCGAGTTGCACACACCCGCTACGATACGCTTCGTGCCACGGGCGCCCCCGATGAGGAAGTTTTCATGCTCGCGATCACGCAAGGCAGCGAGATCTCCATCGGCATCGTCTGAGCGGGCATCGTCCTGCCGGAACCGATTTCGGCACCGTCCGGCATCAGCCCGCTCAAACCGTCGCCGGCCGCGACTTCATCGGCCGGCAGTTCAGCGCCACCGTCTGCATGCTCCGCCCAGCCTTTCCATCGCATCCCAAGCGGGTCCGATGGCCGAACGGCGGATCGAGAAAATATTCATAGTCGTCCGGATCGTCATGCTCGATAACCCGGTAGAGCTTGTAAGGGCCGCCGTCGCAGATCAGTTGCACGCTGTCGACGAAGAGCGAGGCTGGCAACACGAGGATGTGCTCAACGTTCGGATCGGCCGCACACCATTTTGTCTGCAGCTCGGCAGAATCCTTCGCCTCGATGATCAGCACCTCGCGCGGCTCCGATTGTGAAGCTGCCGGACCCACCCCAGCCAACACCGCCGCGATCACCGCTCCGACGATGCGTCGATCCACGTTTGCCTCCCAAGTTGGAGCATTCCGCTCTATCCGTATCGCTTCGGCGGCGGCCCATGTAGAGCCCCAAGCCTTTCGAAAATGCGATCAGGCGTCAGCGGCAGGTCTGCAAACCGCACGCCCGTCGCGTCGGTGAGAGCATTGGCGATTGCCGGCGCTACGGCATTGATCGCGCATTCTCCCTGAGCCTTCGCCCCCATCGGCCCGACGCTGTCGTATGTATCGGCGAAATAAATCTCGCTCCGCGGCAGATCGGCAATCGCCGGAATGCGATAGTCGCGCAGCGCCGCATTCATCATCCGGCCGCCGGTGTCATAGACCATCTTCTCGGTGAGCGCCCACCCGATGCCCATGGCGATCGCGCCATCGAGCTGCCCGCGGCACTGCATCGGATTGATGAGCCGGCCGATGTCGGCTGCATGCACGCTATGCAGGATCCGGATCTCGCCGGTGACGCGATGCACGGCAAGGCGAACCCCATGCACGTTGAAGCCGACGGAACGCGGCGACAGGTACGACTTGCGCCGCACCTCGAAGCGATGGCCAAGCTCGGTGCCGGTTGCATAGACGTCTGCAAGCGGTATTTTCCGATTGCCGCAGATCACCGCATCGTCCTGCAATCGGCAGGCCGTGGCTTCGCACCCGTAGTGCCGACGCGCAAAGTCGATGATGACGTCGCGCAGCGCGGCTGCCGCCTTCTCCACCGCAGCACCGGCGACCACGGTCCCGGTGCTGGCGAACGTGCCGGTGTCATAGGGCGTACGATCCGTATCTCCGTTGACGATGGAGATGCGCCCCGCTCGCGCGCCGAGCATGGCGGCAGCGAGCTGGCGATGGGCCGTCATCGAGCCATTGCCCATTTCGGTCGAGCCCACAGCAAGATGATAGCTGCCATCGGCGAGAAGGCGCATCTCGGCACCGGACCGGTGCTCCGTCGGCGGCCCCGACTCCAGCATGGACAGCGCAAGGCCCGTTCCCTGCAGCCAGTCCTCGCCCTTCGGCTTTGCGAAGCCTCGGCCACTCGCCAGCGCGCTTTCTACGAGATCGAGGCATTGATCGATCCCATAACTGCCCATCACGACGTCGCTCGGCTCGTTCCAGATGGATTCGATCCGATCCGTCTCGCGGATCTTGTTCTTGCGCCGCATCTCGAAGGGATCGATCCCTAGCATGCGCGCCAGATCGTCCATGGCGCATTCGATGGCAAAGGCCGTCTGCGAAGCGCCATAGCCGCGAAAACCGCCAGCAGGCACCATATTGGTATAGACGGCGTACCCATCCGCCTTCTTGTTGACGCAGCGATAGGCGGCGATCGGGCTGGCGAGCGCCGCCGCCAGCGTTTCACCGCCATGCCCACCATAGGCACCGGTGTTGGAAACGACGCGCACCTCCATCGCGGTCAGCGTGCCGTCGCGTTTGGCGCCGAGCTTGACGCGCACCTTCATCGGGTGGCGCGTCGTCGCGCCGATGAACTGCTCCTCGCGCGTGAACTCCCACATCACCGGCCGACCGGTCTTGAGCGTCGCGAGAACGCACAGGTCCTCGCAGATCATCTCCTGCTTGCCACCGAAGCCGCCACCTATGCGCCCGGTGAAGACATGCACCTGACGATCGAACAGCCCGAACAGGTAGCAGAGCTTCTGCTTCGTGATGAAAGGTGCCTGCGAGCTCGTGCGCACATGCAGTCGACCATCCGCGCCGCGCCAGGAAATACACCCATGCGTCTCGAGATGGGCGTGCTGCACGCGCGAGGTCGCATACGTCCGCTCGTGAATGACGTCAGCCGCCGTGACCCCCCCTGCGACGTTGCCGGTCTCGCCGTGAATATCGACGTAGATGTTGTCGTGATAGGCGATGCTCCGATCGTGGAGCACCGGTGCCCCCGGCGCCATTGCCACATCGGCATCGAACACGGCAGGAAGCAACTCGTATTCGACCTCGACGAGCCGGCACGCTTCCTCGGCCGCCGCCTCCGTCTCTGCGGCGACGGCAACGACCCGTTGCCCGACGAACCGCACGACATTGTCGAGGATATAAGTGTCGTCCGGATCGACGAGGTGGTCCTCGTGCGTCGCCGTGCTGTAGAGCCGGCGCGGTACATCCTCCCACGTAAAGATTGCGACGACGCCGGGCACGGCCGCGGCCTTGTCGCGGCTGATGGACTTGACCCGCGCGTGCGGATGCGGTGAACGCAACACCTTCAGATGCAACATGCCTTCCATCGGCGGCACGTCGAGAGTATAGCGCGCACTCCCGGTCACGATCGCTTCAGCCAAGGGACTGCCGAGGCTAGCGCCGCACGTACGACCAGCTTCGTCCTCATCGACCGCCTTCTCGCCGGCGAGCGCGTCAACGATGCTGCGATAGCCGGTGCAACGACACAGATTGCCTTTGAGCGCCCGCGGCAGATCCTGACGCGCAGCCTCATCCAGCGTCGCGGACGTCATGATCATGCCGGGAGTGCAGAAGCCGCACTGAAACGCCTGCGCGTCGATGAATGCCTGCTGCATCGGATGCAGTGCACCGTCCTTGCCTAGTCCCTCGATAGTTGTGACCCCGCGTCCTGCGGCGCGAAACGCCGGCACGAGGCAAGAGTGGAACGGCGTACCGTCGAGCCAGACGGTGCACGCGCCACAGTCTCCCGCATCGCATCCCTTCTTGACTCCGAAGCAGCCAAGCTCGCGCAGGAACGTACGCAAGCATTGCCCAGGGGCAGGCTCCGCCTCGACATGCGCACCGTTGAGAATGAACTTCATGCGCCTGCCCCACGCAGCAGCTCGGCGCGGACCTGCTCGGCAAAGTAGTAGGTCAGGTGGCGCTTGTAGCGCGCCGAGCCATGCACGTCCTCGAAGTAGTCGGCTTCAGGAATGGCTGAGAGGATGGCCTCGCGCAATGTCTCGGGATCGGGCAGGAGATCGAAGCGAAGCTGGAACGGCCTTGCCGTTGCCGCCGTTACCGTCAGAACGAGATCGCGGGTGGCGGGATTCTGCGTGCCGACGACGATGATTGCCGACCGCCCCCAACGCGTCAGCGCAGCGCGGCGGAAGGCGAAGCGCTTCGACAGCGCCCTCGCCGGCAGGTGAATGGAGCGCAGCAGCTCGCCAGGCCCAAGCACATTCCTATGATTGCCGGTGACGAAGTCGACGGCAGCAACCTTGCGCGGCGCTCCCTCGCGTGGCCACAATAAGCATACGCCCTCGAGCGACGCCGCCAGCGAAATCATCGCACCCGCCGGCAGCGACATGCAGACGTTGCCGCCAACGGTCGCCGCGTTCCAGATCTTGAACGAGGCGAGCAGGCAATCGCAACACAGCTTGATAAGCGGCGCCGCCTTCCACGCCGCAGGTGCTTCGAGGGAGGCAAGCTCCGCCACCGTACAGGTCGCGGCAATCTCGAGACCATCGGCCGACACTTGCAGCGCCGGCCATCTCAGAGCCTGCAGGTCGATCAGCGTGTGCGTCCCGACCTGCGGTGTCGAGAACAGCCAAGTCCCACCGGCAAGCCAGGCGTAGCCCTCGCGCCACTCGGGAAGGTCCTCCACAAATCGCGGCTGCTCGAACGCGGTGACGGTATTCAAATCCATGACCGTCGCTCTTCTTTGGCGGCTCCAGCGCCGGACAGTGCCCGATTCACTGTCCAGCAGATAGCAGCCGCTCGGGTTTCAAAGGGCCTAAAGCAAGAGGTGCCAAAAGACGGCGATCTCGATCAGATACGCGAAGACGAGGGCGAGCGGCATCGCCCACCGCGTCCAGCGCGGATAGCCTTCGGGATACAGCCAGCCATGAAAGGTCAGAATGGCGAGCGGCATCAACGGCCACGTGGTCAGCCCGACGCTAATGATATTGCCGATGAACGTGCTGACCGCGGGATTGAGCGCCGCAAGCTGCGGGTTGAGAAACCGCAGTTCCAGCATGACCACCGGAAATAGCGTCAGCAGCACAAGACACGCGGTCTTCCATATGCTGGGCTGGGCACCGGTCGTCGGATCGTTCGGTATCCAGCCGGGAAACGACGTGTCGACGCGCTGCGCGAGGAATCCACCGACGAGATCCTCGCTCTCTTTCACCATTCGGGCGCGCTCGTCGGATTTGAGCCAACGCTCCAGATGAGGCGCGGAGTCGAAACGCAAGATCGTGGTCCAGTCGCTCTCCCCCGGCTGCGGCGGCTGCACGAACGAGCCGAGAAAGCCAGGAAAGGTGGCCTGCAGATTCTGAATGCGATCGGCCCACGCGCGATAGGCCGCCTCCTTGCCGGGCTTGATCTTCGTCACAATGACCATTGTCGCCCCGCGCGTCGACGCGTATTCGACCGTAGCCTGGCCGACGAGCTGCATGACGAGCCCGCCCTCGACCAGACGAGCAGCTTCCTCGATGAGCTCATGATTGACTTTGCCGCGGCGCCACTCCCGCAGCGCATCGATCGAGCCGAAACGCGCCAGCGCAATCACCTCGAGCTGATCAGGCGGAGCGGACGGCCACAGCTCGACGCTCTGTGCTGTGCCCGCCGCCAGCACGGCGTTTTGCCAGCGCCCCTGCCACTGCGCAAACGCTCCCTCGCGCCCAGGAAGGACACGCGCACAAACAAGAAGTGTCGATGGATTGCTGCTCACGGGGCCGCTCAGTCGCCACCTAGGACATTCGCAAACGCGCCCGTCGTCGAGCTGACCTCGCCAATCTGCTTCGCCTCGAGCACGCCGGCATCCGCCGCCGACTTGAACAACCGGTATTTGCGCACCTTCACGCTCCTGTCTGTGCGCGAGATCCCGCTGACGAGAAGGTCGGCGCCGACGACGGTGCTCGTCGTGGCGACACGCACCCCCGAGGCATCCTCGAATGGCGTCAACTGCGCGATGCTCGTGAAAGTAGGCGCGACCGCGTGCGCCGCGGCGCTCTGCAAATAGCTGCGCGGTCCACCCTGCAGCGCCGATCCGCTGGAATAGATCTTCACCGCGCCGGGGCCGCTGAGCTGCCCGACGACGATCGTCCGCGCTCCGCCGAAGCCGCCGGCCAACCAGCCCGTGCTCAAAGACGCACCGCCCGTGTACCCGAGGCCGAAGGGCATGAAGGCGGCCGAAACTGCCGCCTCCTTCGGGCCCGGACATTGTTTCTTCGCACCAGCGCCGGCCTGAGGCGCGTTGAGTGGCTTCATCAGCGAGAGCGTGAACACCTTCACCTGCGTCGGGATGCCAGGCCCCGGCGCCGTCACGATGCTGTTGCGCCCCGTAGCAAAATCGACGAAGCCGGCCGCGACGCTCACCCCCGAGCTATCGCCCGCGTAAGGGTTGAACGTCGCGAACAACGGTGGTGCAGCGCCGGACGACGTCGGAAGCTCGGTCGCGAACACCTTCACTTCGCCGGGAATGCCGCGCCCCGAGCCGACGATGATGTTGTCGGCCGTCGTTCCATCGATTTGCGCCGCCGCGACACTGACCCCACCGCGCGCGTTCTCGTCGAACGCTGCAAAGCGCACCAGCTCTCGCGTGAACGCAGGACTGCCGTCCTCCGACTTGCCGGAATAGACGGCGACCATGGGCGCGTACCCCTCCCCCGCACCAACGACGAGATCGAGCACGTTATCGTCGTCGACATCTCCCATCGCCACGCTGAGGCTACCCTCGAACCCCGGAAAAGGAGTCACCGTCGCAATACGTCGGTCTCCACTGCCGTCATAGATATCGACGCGCGCCGAACGGCCAGCCCCGCCTTGCACCGCCACCGCATAGGTCGATACCGCCGGGATGACGTTGACCAGCGCCATGAGCCCGTTGTCCTCGTGGTTCAGGCGATGGCAGTGCATCACGTAGAGACCGGTGTAATCCTCGAACCTAGTGCGGAGCACGAGGCCTCCCGGCTGGATAACGCTTTCTCCCGGTCCCAGGAGAGGCGCCGGCACATTGGCGTTGTCGACCTCCCACATCTCGGCTCCCATCCTCAGCCCGGTCGTCGGATCGAAATAGCTCGTCACCTGGAAATCGTTGACGTGCACGTGGATTGGATGCTCGTCATTGTTGTTGTTGATGAAGCTCCACTCTTCAACGGAGTTGAGCCGCGGCTGGACAAGCGGCACGTTGGGAAACGCCGTCCCCTCGAAGGCGTAGACGAACGCCTTCGGATCCGACGTGCTAGCCAGATCGTTGAGGAACCCTCCCGACATCGTCAACTGTCGCTTGAAATCCACCGCTCGCTGCGAGAGCTCATCGAACGTATCGAATGCCCCAAGCGCCTGGCCTTCCACGAAAGGAACGGTGACACCGCGCTCCCCCGACGGCACGGCGCGCGCCAGCACCTGCGTCGGGAACAAGAAGAACCCGTCGAAATAGCTGATCGCCGAAGGTAGAACGCTCAACGTGCCGAGCGTCGCCGGCGGTTTCTCGCTGCCATCGTTCTCATAGAGAATGCCGGGCGAGCTGAGCGTCCTTGCCCCTTCGCCCATGGGCGGCATCTCGAGCACAAGCTCGCCACGCTCCGGCATCGTAACCGCAACAGCGTAGCGCGAGGCCGGTGGAATGACGAGCCGCGTCCCCTCCTCGAAGACGGGGTGATGCACCCGCGGACCAGGATTCCCATCCTGGCCGACGATAGCGATCTTAGGGTGCCTGCCGCTTGCCGTCTCCGTAAGACGGACGCTCATATAGGCCATGTCGCTCACGTTGGAGAGCACCCAGATCTCGGTCTGTCCGGGCTTGCTCCGTATCACCGGCTGGAAGAGGCCATTGACCATGAATTGCACGTCCCGTTGCTCGTCGGGCAGCGACGGATCGGCCTCGACATCCTTTGCAATGCTGCCCGGCTCTGCCGAGAACCGCTGCAGATTGCTCGGAATGAACTGGAACCGGCCGCGCATGTTCGCGATCGACAGCGGCCCCGCGTACCAGACCGTCGCGTACCGCGTGCCAGGCTTCCTCTGCGCGAAATTCACCGGCGTGAGCAGCGGCCGATACGTCCCCTTTGCCAGTTCATCGCCGGCCGGCGGCTTGATCGTGCTCACCCACTGCGGCCAGCTCACGTTGTTGAGTTGCGCGCCGCCTCCCGCGCGGTCGAAGACCGCATTGTACTGGAGCACCATGTTGCGGATGGGCAGGCCGCGCTGCGTGACCAGCGGCAGGTTCCCATCGAGACGCCCGACGGCAAGCACGCCCGCGAGCCCGTAGTAGACGTGCGCCGCCGTCAAGCCGTGCAAATGGCTGTGATACCAGTAGGCGCCTTGCGGCATGTTCGCCGGGATCCGGTACGTATACGTGTTCGCCATCCCCGCCGGGATGTGCAGCGCGACATTGTCCGAGTTTCCTTTGGGGCTCACGTGCACGCCGTGGACGTGCAGATTGAGCGGCGATGACGCGAGCTGCGCCGGATAAAGCGGTACCTCCTCGCCCTTCGCCGTATACTTCGGGTCGAAGAAATCGCGGATCGTCAGCCCGCTCAAATCGTTCTCGAGATGAACGATCAACGTCTCGCCGGGGAAAACCTGCAGCGTCGGCGCCGGATAGAGGTTGTCTCCCGCCACCTGCCCATCGGAGGCCATTCCGCGGATCAATTCGTAGCCAAAGACGAGAGCATTGCCGACCGGCTTTGCCACCGTGTCGAGTTTGATTTGCCCTTGGTGCGCCCTGAGCCGCACTTCGAGGACGCCGTCCTTGCTCCCCAGTGTCACAGGCTCGCGGTACTCGGATCGTCCCGCCGGAGTGGACAAGGCTCCGGTTTCCTGCGCTTGCCCCGGTGCTATGCTCCAAGCAGCAAACGCGACCGCCTGCACGACGTACGCGAGAAAGCTGCGCCGTGCCCCGATCGTGCCTGACGCCGCGCTCGCCATCGATCCTCGCCGGGCTCAAATGATCAAAATAGTGACCGCTCGCGCTCCATGAGAGCGAATCGCAATGCTGCGACGGTGCGCCGGCGCGCTCTATCCGACAACATTTACATTTCGATACACACTGATTCTGACGCAAAGGGCGTCAGACGACGAGCTGCCGCTCTTTTGCCGCCGCCATCACCTCGGCGAGGATACCGATGGCGAGCGTAGCCTTGCTCTTGGCCCCCTGAATGGAGCCGACCGGCGCCCGTATGCGGGCCGCGTCCTCTTCCTTCGATCCAAGACCGACGAGGGCCTGGAGACGCGCCTGATGGGCCGCCCGGCTGCCGAGCGCGCCGATATAGAAACAGTCGCGCGCCAGGAGACGAGCAAGAAGCGCCGGCTCGGCATCGTGGTCATGAAACGCAAGCACGACGGCCGAAGCCCAATCGAGTCGGTCGATTGCCCCCACTGGCAGCCCCCGCTCCGCGATGGCATCGAAGCCTGCATCACGCACTTGCCGACGGGTGCTTTCGTCCGGCGTCCACACCTCTGTCTCTATTCCAACGGCGCGCGCCAGGCTCGCGAGCCCCGACAGTATGGGGCCGCTCCCAAGCAGCAACAGCCGCGGCTGGGGAAGATAGACTCGCCGGAAACGATCGCCGACACGCGTGCTTTCTGCCCGCTCGCCGTCCTTGAGAAGGGTGATCGCGCTCGCGCCGCTGGCCATATCGGTATCGAGCGCGAACCGCTGCCGCGCGCCGATATGCCGTACGCCAGCACCAATGAGCGCCGAGCTCATCATGCAGTCGAAATGAAACTCGAGACCGCTGTCACATGGCAGGCGTACATCGATGTACTTGGAGCCGCGCCCGTAGCGCACCATCCTATTGCGCCCCGCGCGAATGACGTCCTGCGCCTCGATGACGATGGACTGCTCGATGCACCCGCCCGAGAGATAGCCGAAATACCTTCCATCCTCGGCAACGACCATCTGCGCGCCGAGCGGCCGGGGCGCAGAACCCTCGATACCGACCAGTGTGACGAGTGCGGTGCGTACGCCCTCGCAACGCCACTGCCACATCACCGGCAGAACGCTCTCCTGTGCCAGCAGGCTGACCGGGCGATTTAGCGCCTGAACTTCGATGCTCATCGCCATCAACGCAACGCGGCGTCCCCCGAGGCTCTTTAGTTGACCTGCCCTGCAGCTTCAGGTCGGCCGGTTGATGTCCAGCTTCTTGATCCATCGGTAGAGCGTCTGGCGGGAAACGCTCAGCTCGCTCGCTGCATCGGATATGCACCAGCCATTGCGCTGCAGCACGTCGACGAGATCGGGCGCGATGACATCCTCTCCCGCGGCAGGACCGGCGCCCTCTGCAGCATTGAGGTCGAGCCAGGTGGGGAGGCGCGTATGCTCGATCTCGTCGCGATCGGCGCACGCCAGCGCATAGCGCATCGCAAGACGCAGCTCTCGCATGTTTCCGGTCCACGACTGAGCCGCCAGGATCTGCAGCGCCTTCGGCGACAACCGCGGCGGCTTGTCGAGACCCATGTGCGCCGCCTCGATGGCGAGAGCGCCAAGGATCACGTCGGCCTTGTCGGCACGCGCCCGCAGCGGCGGAAGCTCCAACCGGATGCCAGCAACCCGATAGTAGAGGTCCTGGCGGAAGCGGCCCTCCGAAATGAGCCTCGGCAGATCCTGATGGCTTGCGCAGATGACGTTGAAGTCGACCTTGATCGGCTTGGCAGCGCCGAGCGGAATGACCTCATTCTGCGCCAGAACGCGCAACAGCCGCGTCTGCAATTGCAGCGGCATGTCGCCGATCTCATCGAGGAACAGCGTGCCGCCGTTCGCTTCGGCAATCCGACCCTTGCGTCCCTCCCGCCGCGCCCCAGTGAAGGTACCCGTCTCGTATCCAAAAAGCTCGCTCTCGATCAGGCTTTCAGGAATCGACGAGCAATCGATAGCGACGAATGGACCGCTCGCGCGCGCACCCGCAAGATGGATGCCGCGTGCAAACTCCTCCTTGCCCGTGCCCGTTTCGCCATGCAGCAAAATCGGCAGCCGCTTGTCGACAACCTGCTTGATCGTCCGCAGATGCTCGATCATCGTCGGATCGCTACCTGCCAGCGCCTCGAGGCCGAGCCAGCTCCCATGTGCTGCCGAAGACGTCCGCGCCGCTTGCGACGGCGCCGGCGGCTTCGTTGACCGCTGAGCCGAGGCACGGCCGGCAGGTGCAATGAGGCTGGCAAAGCATGGACGGTCGCTGCCCTTCACCCGCGCAATGCCGATACGCTCGACATTGTCGCCATCGCTCTGCGGGCTGCCATCCTGCCAATTGATATCGATGAACCCGGAAAGTGGCTTGCCGATCAGCATCGCGCGCTCCGGAAGCCGCCCGTCGCTCGTTCCACCGAGTATCTCGAGGGGAGCTCCGTTGTCGTCGAGCGCGATCATCGCGCCGTTGCCCTTCATCGCGCAGTCGAGACCCCACTCGATGCGCAGGATGTGACGCCCCTTGTTGCGCTTGAGGAAATAACGCTGCTCGATGCGTCGCGTCGTCTCGACGACGAGGTCGAGCACGAACGACTGCATCTCCTGTGGCAGGTCCGCCACCGCAGAGGCGTCAAGCGCTGCGATCACATGCCCGGCTGCATCGCGGATCGGCGCCGCCGTGCACGTGAGCCCGAGATACGCCGGAAAGAAGTGTTGCGACCGGTGGACCGTAACGCCGCGCCCCGTCGCAATCGACGTGCCGATCCCGTTCGTGCCAGCGTTCTCCTCGCCCCATGCAGCACCCGCACACACGCCAACTCGCCGCAGCGCCCGATCGGCCGGCGTTGAGCTCAACACATCGAGCGCAATGCCGTTGGCATCCGACAGCATGAGAACGTAGTTGGCCGGAGCCAGGCGGTTCATCAGCCGCGCGATGTCCGGCTTCGCGACATGCGTAAGCATGTCGAGCGCATCGCTGGCGCTCCGCAGCTCCGGCTGCGTGACGATCTCTGGACCGTTGTG
>Ga0164243_10002485_pt1 | contig 30392 bp, 22 predicted proteins | sample OricompcompostOP_FD_108781 | JGI IMG/M metagenome (GOLD analysis project Ga0164243, IMG submission 108781) | Organic Plus compost microbial communities from Emeryville, California, USA - Original compost - Organic plus compost (OP) | ecosystem: Engineered > Solid waste > Mixed feedstock >... | reverse complement strand
TCTTGGCGCCGCCCTCGACGTGGGCCTTGGCCTTGGTCGCATCGGTGAAGAAGCCGGTGGACTCCAGCACCACATCGGCGCCGATCTCCCCCCAGGGCAGCTGCGCCGGATCCTTCTCGGCGAAGGACTTGATCACCTTGCCGTCGACCGCGATGCCGCCGTCGACGACCTCGACGGTGCCCGGGTAGCGACCGAGGATCGAGTCGTACTTGAGCAGATGGGCCTGGACCGAGTCGTCGCCCAGGTCGTTGAAGGCGACAACTTCGATATCTGCGTTCGAAGCCAGCGCGGCGCGGAAGAAGTTGCGGCCGATGCGGCCGAAGCCGTTGATGCCAACGCGTACGGTCATGGCTGGATCTACTCCTGAAATCGGTGCTCGTTCAGATTTGCAAGCGCACTCCTGCCCTTGCGTGCTCAGGCTATCCCTGTCGTCGGGTCCGCGTTATAACCGGATCCCCCGGTGGTCTGCATCACAGACCAGCCGGGCCGGTGGTCTGACCCGGTGCGGGAGGCTCAGTCGGCGTCCAACATGTCCGGGCTGAGGTTGGCCTCAGTGTTCGGGATGCCCAGCTCGGCGGCCCGCTTGTCCGCGGTCGCCAGCAGCCTGCGGATCCGCCCGGCGACGGCGTCCTTGGTCAGCGGCGGGTTGTGCAGCTGCCCGAGTTCCTCGAGGCTTGCCTGCTTGTTCTGCACGCGCAGCAGCCCGGCGGCCTTCAGGTGGTCGGGCACGTCGTCGCCGAGGATCTCCAGGGCTCGTTCCACCCGGGCACCGGCGGCCACCGCGGCCCGGGCGGACCGGCGCAGGTTGGCGTCGTCGAAATTCGCCAGTCGGTTGGCCGACGCGCGGACCTCGCGGCGCATCCGGCGTTCCTCCCAGGCCAGCACCGAGTCGTGGGCGCCGAGCCGGGTGAGCAGTTGGCCGATGGCGTCGCCGTCCCGGATCACCACCCGGTCGATGTTGCGTACCTCCCGGGACTTGGCCTGGATGTTCAGCCGGCGGGCGGCGCCGACCAGGGCAAGGGCCGCCTCCGGGCCGGGGCAGGTGACTTCCAGGGCCATCGACCGGCCGGGTTCGGTGAGCGATCCGTGGGCCAGGAAGGCGCCCCGCCAGGCCGCGACACATTCCTCGGTCCCGCCGCCGACGACCTGCGGCGGCAGACCGCGGGCCGGCCGGCCATGGCTGTCGATCAAGCCGGTCTGCCGGGCCAATGCTTCGCCGTCCTTGATCACCCGGACGATGTAGCGGGTGCCCCGGCGGATCCCGGAACCGTTGACGATGACCAGATCGCTGGCGTGGCCGAAGACCTCGGCGATGTCGGTACGCAAGCGGCGGGCGACGGCACCGGTGTCCAACTCGGCCTCGATCACGATGCGGCCGCTGACGATGTGCAATCCGCTGGCGAACCGAAGAGTCGACGCCACCTCCGCCTTGCGGACCGCCGGCTTGGTGACCTTGATCGTCGCGAGTTCCGCCTTCACCTGCGCCGTCATTGCCATTGCCGCACTATCTCATAACCCAGGGGTGAACGCCCGCCCCGGAACAATCGTCGATGCTGAGTTGATCTTGGGCAATGCCCTCGGCATGGCGCCGGAAACGCTCACACACCCATGATCTCGGCGTAGGCCGAGGCCAGCCGGAGCGGATCGTGCCGGGCGCTGCCGTCCCGGGCGGCGACATCGGAAATCAGCAGCCGGGCGCCCAGCGAGGTGGCGTACGACTCCAGGTGCGGATCGTCGCTCGCGAAGCGGGCATCGGCCAGCACGACATCCAACCGGAGCTTGGGGGCGTGTTCGGCCAACAGCTCCAGGTGGCGCGCCGCGGAGGCGCCCTTGGTCTCGCCGTCGGAGCGGACGTTCAAGGTCAGGATCCTTTTGGCCGGAGTACGGACGATGGCCTCGGCCAGTTCCGGTACCAACAGGTGCGGGATCACCGAGGTGAACCAGGAGCCGGGCCCAAGGACCAGGAAATCGGCCTCCTCGACGGCCCGGATCGCCTGTTCCGAGGCCGGCGGGTCTGCCGGGAGCAACCGGATCGTCCGCACCTCGGCGGTGGTCTTGGCCAGTCGGTGCTGGCCGCGAACGACGACGGTCTCGTCCGGAACGGCCGGGTCCAGGCCGACCACCTCGGCCTCGATCTCCAACGGGACGACCGACATCGGCAGCACCCGGCCGCGGGCGCCGAGCAGTTTGGCCACCATGTCCAGTCCGGCCACCGGGTCGCCGCCGAGCCGTTCCCAGAGGCCGACGATCAGCAGGTTGCCGATGGCGTGGCCGCCGAGGCTGCCCTCGCCGGGAAACCGGTACTGTAGGACGTCGGCCCAGGTGCGACCGGACTCGTCGTCGCCGCAGAGCGCGGCCAGCGCCATCCGCAGGTCACCCGGGGGCAGCCCGCCGAGTTCGGTCCGCAGCCGCCCCGAGGACCCTCCGTCGTCGGCGACGGTGACGATCGCGGTCAGCCGGTCGGTGATCCGGCGGAGCGCGGTCAGGCTGGCCGACAGGCCATGGCCGCCACCGAAGGCGACGACCCGGGGCAACGTCTGGGCCGGGGTGCTCACGCCCTCACTCACGCCCGAGGTCCCGGTGCAGCACGTTGGTCACCCGGCCGTCGGCACGCAGCCGCCGAGCGAACTCCTCGGCGATCGCCGTACTGCGGTGTTTGCCACCGGTACAGCCGATCGCCACGGTGGCGAACCGCTTGCCCTCCCGGATGTAGCCCTCCCCGATCACCGACAGCATCTGTTGGAGCTGTTCGATGAACTCCTCGGCGCCGGGTTGGCTCAGGACGTAGTCGCTGACCTCCCGGCTCAATCCGGTCTGTGGTCGCAGCGCCGGGATCCAGTGCGGGTTCGGCAGGAACCTGACGTCGAGAACCAGGTCTGCGTCGATCGGCAGGCCGTTCTTGAAACCGAAGGACATCACGGTGACCCGGAGTTGATCCTGGTCGGAGCCGCCGAAGGCGTGGTTGATCCGGGTGCTCAGCTGGTGCACGTTCAACGAGGACGTGTCGATCACCAGGTCTGCCGCGGCGCGCAGCGTGGCGAGACTGGCGCGTTCCCGGGTGATCCCGTCCATCAGTCGGCCGTTGCCCTGCAGCGGATGCGGTCGGCGGGCGGATTCCTGACGGCGGACGATCACCTCGTCGGAGGCCTCGAGGTAGACGATCTCGGGTTGGATGCCGGCCTTGCCGAGGTCGGCGAACATGGTGGGCAACTGCTCGAAGAAGGACCGGGTACGGACGTCGAGCACGACGGCGAGCCGGGTCTGGTTGGCCTGCCGGGCCAGTTGACACACCTCGATCAGCAGGCTCGGCGGCAGGTTGTCGACCAGATACCAGCCGAGGTCCTCCAGCGCGTTGGCCGCCGTGCTGCGGCCCGCCCCGGAGAGGCCGGTGACGATCACCACCCGCAGTTGTCCTTGGGCGGGACTGTTGTCGGTGGACACAGTCCCGTCTGTCGCGGCGGCCTGATCGGTCGCGGAGGTGCTCACCCGGCCATTATTCCTTGCCGGAGCCGTCGGCCGGGGAGGTATCCACCCGGATGCCGAGGGAGGCCGCCAGGGTCTCGGCGAGCTCGAGCAGGTCGGCGGGATCCACCGTCGCACCGGACAGTCCGGCGACGCCGGAGAGCCGGAGCAGCCGACAACGTACGAACCGGACCCGGGACATCCGTGCGTTGCTGAAGGCGGCCTCGGTGAGGTCGCAGTCGGCGAAGGTGACGTCGGTCAGTTCGGCGGCGCCCCAGTCGCTGCCGACCAAGGAGCATCCCGTGAAGGAGACCCGGTGCAGCCGGGCGGCTCGCAGGTTGGCGAGGTTGGCGGTCGAGTCGGTGAAACCGACGTTGCGGAGCGTGCAGCCGGCCAGTTGCAGTCCGGTGAGCCGGCTGCGGCCGACGTTGACGCGTTGCCAACCGGAGTCGAGGAACGCCGTGTTGGCAAGGTCGGTCCCGGCGAGTTCGGTGTCGGCCAGCGAGGCATGTCGCCAGCGGGAGCCGGCGAGCCGGACGGCGGTGAACCGGCAGTGGGCGATCTCCGCGTAGGCGGTGTCGACGCCGGTCAGGTCGGCGCCGGAGAGGGCGAGCCCGGTGACGCTGAGATCCCGGCCCGTCCACTCCGCGGGCGGCTTGTCGGTGGTGATCCGTGGCCGGGCGGCCTGCGGTGGTTTGGGCTCGCCGGCAGGGATCACTCGACGATCGCGTTCACTCGATGATCTCGCCGGTCGCGGTGTTGACCGCCTCGGCCTTCGGTTTCTGATCGAGCGCGGCCTTGACCGACAGCGCGGTGCGTTCACCGAATCCGGGGACGGCGGCGATGTCGGCGACCGTGGCTTCCCGCAGCTTCTTCAGCGAGCCGAAATGGGCCAGCAGCGCCTTGCGCCGGACCTCACCCAGTCCGGGGACCTCGTCCAGCAGGGACTCGACCATTGACTTGCTCCGCCGGGACCGGTGGTGGGTGATCGCGAACCGGTGGGCCTCGTCCCGGACCCGTTGCAGCAGGTAGAGGCCCTCCGAGGTACGAGGCAGGATCAGCGGATCCTCCTCCTCGGGCAGCCAGACCTCCTCCAGCCGCTTCGCCAGCCCACAGAGTGCCACGTCCTTGACCCCGAGTTCCTCCATCGCGGCTTCGGCCGCGGCCACCTGGGGCGGTCCGCCGTCGACCACCACCAGGGACGGGGCGTAGGCGAATTTCTTCGGGGCGCCGGTCGTCGGATCGATGAGCAGCGGGCCCTCTCCGGCGGCCGCGTCGCCCGGCGACTGCATCGACTTCTGGTCGTCCAACAGACGCCGGAATCTGCGGGTGATCACTTCGTGCATCGCGGCGACGTCGTTCTGCCCGTCGACGCCGCGGATCACGAACCGGCGGTATTCGCTCTTGCGCGGCAGACCGTCCTCGAAGACCACCATCGAGGCGACCACTTCGGTGCCCTGCAGGTTGGAGATGTCGTAGCACTCGATGCGCAGCGGCGGCGCCGGCAGGTCCAGGGCGTTCTGGATCTCCTCCAACGCCCGGTTGCGGGTGGACAGGTCCTGCGCGCGGACCGTCTTGTGCCTGACCAGGGCGTCGCGGGCGTTCTTGGCGACGGTGTCCATCAGCACCCGCTTGTCGCCGCGCTGCGGCACCCGGATCTCGACGTTGCTGCCGCGGATCTCGCTGAGCAGTTCGGTCAGCGACTCCCTCGACGGTGGCAGGGCAGGCACCAGGATCTCCCGCGGAATGGCCTGCTGGTCGGGATCGTCGGTGTCCACCTCCGAATACAGCTGGAGCAGGAACTGCTCGACCAGATCACCGGTGTCGCCTTCGTCGGCACGGTCGGCGACCCACCCGCGTTCGCCGCGGACCCGGCCCTTGCGGACGTGGAAGATCTGCACAGCGACCTCGAGCGGGTCCTCGGCGAGTGCGATGACGTCGGCGTCGGTGCCGTCCCGGAAGGCGATCGCGTTCTTCTCCATCGCCCGGTTCAGGGCGCCGAGGTCGTCGCGCAGCCGGGCGGCCTTCTCGAATTCGAGGTTGTCGCTGGCCTGCTGCATCTCGCGCTTGATCCGGCGTTCCACCGGTGCGGTGTTGCCGGCCATGAAGTGACAGAAGTCGTCGACGATCGCCCGGTGGTCCTCGGCGCTGATCCGCCCGACGCAGGGCGCCGAGCATTTGCCGATGTAGCCGAGCAGGCAGGGTCGTCCGACCTGCTGGGCGTTGCGGAAGACACCCTTGGTGCAGGACCGCATCGGGAACACCCGGAGCAGCAGGTCGACGGTCTCCCGGATGGCCCAGGCGTGGGCGTACGGCCCGAAGTAGCGGTTGCCCTTGCGCTTGGCGCCGCGGCCGACATGCACCCGGGGAAACTCCTCGGAGTAGGTGACGGCCAGCCACGGATACGTCTTGTCGTCGCGGTACTTGATGTTGAACCGCGGGTCGTACTGCTTGATCCAGGCGTACTCCAGGGCCAACGCCTCGACCTCGGTCTGCACCACGGTCCACTGCACCTTGGCGGCGGTGTGCACCATGGCGTACGTCCTGGGCAACAGATTCGCCGGGTCGGCGAAGTAGGAGTTCAGCCGGGACCGGAGATTCTTGGCCTTGCCGACGTAGATGACCCGCCCGGTCTCGTCGCTGAAGCGGTAGACCCCAGGGTTCTCGGGGATCGAGCCCGGCTTCGGACGATAGCTCTGCGGATCTGCCACGTCACCAAGATTAGGAGGACGGTCCGACGGTGCTACCGGGCGGCGCCGCAGACCCAGGCAGTGGCCCGGTCGGTGGCGTTGCGCCAGCGGGCCAACTGCGCGTCGTCGGCGGTCGCCGCACCGCGGAAGGTCAGCCGCTCGAACAGCGGCGAACCGAGGTACGGGCCGAGTTGGTCGCGCCACAACATGCCCAGGGCGTCGGCCTCGGGAGCGGGTGCGCCCGGCTGTTCGCTGGTGTTGATCACCAGGACACGCTGCAGCACCGGGGCCGGGTCCTTGGTCGTGGACAGCAGGACCCGGTCGAGCCAACCGGTGAGCATGGCGGGCGGTTTACCGAGCCAGTCCGGGTGGATCACCACCAGCGCCTTCGCCTCGGCGAGCTCCCGCTGGTGCCGTTCCACGAGCGGGTCGGGGGCGACGGCCACCTGTCCGCGGACCTGTTCGGCGCTGGTCCCCCGCGACCAGACCTCGCCGACCGACTGCTCATCCTGGGTAAGCACCGGGTCGAACGATTCGGCGTAGAGATCATGGAAATGTTGTCGGACTCCGGTCTGGCCGATGACCGACCGGACCCGGTCGGCGAGTTCATGATCGAGGCCGGCCGGAGGCGGGTGCGCCAGCACGATCATCACCGGAGAGATGACGCTCACGGACGAGAGCGTAACGCGCGGCGGCCGGCACGGATACGCTGACGATCATGACCGAAGCCTTCGCAACACTCCCCCGATCCCTGCGAGCCGTCGGCAACGCCGGCGTCATCGCCGTTCTGCGGGCCCCGACGTCCGAGGCTGCGGTGGCCGCCGCCGAGGCACTGATCGCGGGTGGGGTGACGGGGATCGAGGTCACCTACAGCACGCCCGGTGCGGCTGCGGCGATCGCCCGGATCCGGCACGAGTTCCCCGACGCGGTCGTCGGTGCCGGCACGTTGACCCGCCGCCCCGAGGTCACCGAGGCGGCGACAGCGGGCGCGCAGTTCCTGGTCAGCCCGGGTACGGCACCGGAGCTGGTCCGCTTCATGACCGACACCGGTGTGCCGACGTTGAGCGGTGCGCTGACCCCGACCGAACTGATGGCGGCCCGGGAGCTGGGTGTCGCGGCGATCAAGATCTTCCCGGGCTCGTTGGTCGGGCCGAGCTATCTGAAGGCCTTGCACGGGCCGTTCCCGGACGTCCCGCTGATGCCGACCGGCGGTGTGTCGGCGGACAACCTCGGTGAGTGGTTCGCGGCGGGTGCGTTCGCCGTCGGCGCGGGCAGCGAGTTGTGCTCGACGGCGGACATGGCCGATCAGCGGTGGGACGTGATCACCGACAAGGCGCGTCGATTCAGTCAGGCGTTGGCCGCGGCACGCTCCTGAACCGGCGGCCGGCTCGGCTCAGGAAACGTCGAGTTTCGAACCGTCCACGCTGAGTTTGGCCGGGGTCAGTGGCCGGTTGGCCGGTCCGCGCTTCACCGACCCGTCGATGTTGAACTCGCTCCCATGGCAGTTGCACATGATCGTGTCGCCGCGCAGCTCGCTGATCGGGCACCCCTGGTGGGTGCAGATGTTGCTGAACGCCTTGTACGTACCCGAGACCGGCTGGGTGACGATGAAGCCGCCCTTGATCACGCCGCTGCCCTCCGGCACATCGGACTTGGCGATGGTGAGCGGCCCGGCGGGAGTCGGCGTGTCACCGCCGGAGGCCGAACCAGATCCTGAGCAGGCGGCGAGGACGGCGGCGGTCCCGCCGCCGAGGGCTACCAGTCCGACCGATCGGAATAGGTCTCGGCGGGAACCGGTGGCGGACACCTTGCGAAATGCGTCGATCATGGGATGACTCCAGTCGTCGGGTCGGCGGGTCGGGTCAGGTCGGCGGATCGTCGGCGAAACGGCTGACATCACGGTCAACGCGTCTGCCGAATGAATGGTTCACCGGCCGATGAGATCCTTCTCAGGCCGCTGAGTCACGCCTGCCGTTGGTCCGGGCCGCCGTCTTCCCCGCCGAGGTCCGCTTCGCGGTCGCCCTCGTCCCGCTCTTGGCTCCCGCTGCCGCGGTCTTGGTACGCGTTTTGGACGTCTTGGTTGCGGTCTTCTTGGCAGCTGTCGTGCTCTTGCCGGGCTTGGCACTGGTCGACTTGGCACTGGTCGACTTGGCACTGGTCGACTTGGCACTGGTCGACTTGGAGACTGCCTTCTTGGTGGTTTCCCGCGCCCGTGGGGCGTCGGCGACCGCCTTGCCGGACGACCGGTCGTCGTCGCCGGAGACACCGACCAACTCCGGTTGCACCGGCCCGACCGGAATGTCGTGGCCGTCCAGGATCTCCTTGAGGAACAATCCGGTGTACGACCCCGGCGACTGGGCGATGACCTCCGGTGTCCCGGTGGCGATCACCGTGCCGCCACGGGAACCGCCCTCCGGACCCATGTCGATCAGGTGGTCGGCGGTCTTGATCACGTCGAGGTTGTGCTCGATCACCACCACGGTGTTGCCGGCATCAACCAGCCGGCCGAGCACCCCGAGCAGCTTGCGGATGTCCTCGAAGTGCAGGCCGGTGGTCGGCTCGTCCAGGACGTACATGGTCCGCCCGGTCGACCGCTTCTGCAGTTCGCTGGCCAGCTTGACCCGCTGGGCCTCCCCTCCGGACAGGGTCGGCGCCGGCTGGCCGAGCCGGACGTAGCCGAGGCCGACCTCGTTGAGGGTGCGCAGGTGCCGGGCGATCGCCGGGATCGCGGCGAAGAATTCGGCCGCCTCCTCGATCGGCATGTCCAGCACCTCGGCGATCGTCCTGCCCTTGTAATGCACCTCGAGGGTCTCCCGGTTGTACCGGGCTCCGTGACACACCTCGCACGGGACGTAGACGTCGGGCAGGAAGTTCATCTCGATCTTGATCGTGCCGTCGCCCATGCAGTTCTCGCAGCGGCCGCCCTTGACGTTGAAGGAGAACCTGCCCGGCTGGTAGCCGCGCACCTTGGCCTCGGGGGTCTCGGCGAACAGCCGGCGCATGTGGTCGAAGACCCCGGTGTAGGTGGCCGGATTGGACCGGGGCGTCCGCCCGATCGGTGACTGGTCGACGTGGATGATCTTGTCGATGTGTTCCATGCCGCTGATCGACCGGTGCTTGCCGGGCACCGCCCGGGCGTTGTAGATCTGCTTGGCCAGCGCCGTGTAGAGGATGCTGTTGACCAGGGTGGATTTGCCGGACCCGGACACGCCCGTGACGGCGATCAACTGGCCGAGCGGGAAGTCCACGTCGATGTTCTGCAGGTTGTGCTCCGAGGCACCGTGCACGGTGACCACCCGGCCGTCACCTGGGCGCCGGCTGGCGGGCAGCGGGATCTGCTTGCGGCCGGACAGGTAGGCGCCGGTCAGCGACTCCTCGCTCTTCAGCAGATCGTCGACCGTGCCGGAGACGACCACCTTGCCGCCGTGCTCCCCCGCGCCCGGGCCGATGTCCACGGTCCAGTCGGCGGTCCGGATGGTGTCCTCGTCGTGTTCGACGACGATCAGGGTGTTGCCGATGTCCCGCAGCCGGAGCAGGGTCTCGATCAGCCGTCGGTTGTCCCGCTGGTGCAGGCCGATCGACGGCTCGTCGAGGACGTACAGCACACCGGCCAGTCCCGATCCGATCTGCGTGGCCAGCCGGATCCGCTGCGCCTCACCACCGGACAGGCTCCCGGTCGGCCGGTCGAGGGAGAGATAGTCCAGGCCGACGTCGAGCAGGAACCGCAGTCGCTCGTTGATCTCCTTGAGCACCCGTTCGGCGATCTGTTTCTCCCGCGGGCTGAGCTGCAGTCCGGCCAGGAACTCGGCAGCCTTGTCGATCGACATCGCCGACACCTCGGCGATGTTCTTGCCGCCGACGGTGACGGCCAGCGACGTCGGCTTCAGCCGGGCACCCTTGCACGCCCGGCACGGCACCTCACGCATGTAGCCGGCGAACCGCTCCCTGGAGGTGTCGGTCTCGGCCTCGGCGTGCCGCCGTTCGACGTAGGAGATGACGCCCTCGAAGCGGGCGTTGTAGGAACGCTCCCGGCCGTACCGGTTCTTGTAGCTGACGTGCACCTGGCCGTCGACACCGTTCAGCAACAGTTTCTTGGCCCGGGCTGGCAGCTGCCGCCACGGAACCGACGTGCTGAAGCCCTCGCTCTTGGCCAGGGCGGCGATCAACCGGTCGAAGTAGTCGGCGACGTGGACGCTCGCCCACGGCGCCAGTGCTCCCTCGTCCAGGCTCTTGTCCGGATCGGGCACCACCAGCTCGGGGTCGACCTCCATCCGGGTGCCGATGCCGGAACATTCCGGGCAGGCTCCCCAGGGCGCGTTGAACGAGAACTGGCGGGGCTCCAACTCGTCGATCGAGATGTCGTGGCCGTTGGGACAGGCCATCTTCTCCGAGTAGCCGCGTTCCCGGCCGGGATCCTTGGGGTCGAGATCGACGAAGTCGATGGAGACCACGCCGTTGGCCAGTGCCAGCGCGGTCTCGATGGAGTCGGTGAGCCGCTGTTTGGCCGACGACTTGGCGGCCAGCCGGTCGACGATGACGTCGATGTTGTGCTTCTTCTGCTTGTCCAGGGTGGGCGGACTGGTCACCTGGTGCACCTCGCCGTCCACCCGGACCCGGCTGAATCCGCCGGTGGCCAGCTGGCGGAACAGATCGACATACTCGCCCTTGCGTCCGCGGACCACCGGCGCCAGGACCTGGAACCGGGTGCCCTCGTCCAGCTCGAGCAACCGGTCGACGATCTGCTGCGGGGACTGCCGGCTGATCGGCTCGCCGCACACCGGACAGTGCGGGTGGCCGGCGCGGGCGTAGAGCAACCGGAGGTAGTCATAGACCTCGGTGATGGTGCCGACGGTGGACCGCGGATTCCGGCTGGTCGACTTCTGATCGATCGAGACGGCGGGTGACAGCCCTTCGATGAAGTCGACATCCGGTTTGTCCATCTGACCGAGGAACTGGCGGGCGTACGCCGACAGGGACTCGACATACCGCCGCTGGCCCTCGGCGAAGATGGTGTCGAACGCCAGGCTCGACTTCCCTGATCCGGACAGACCGGTGAACACGATCAGCGCATCCCGGGGTAGGTCGAGCGAGACGTCGCGGAGATTGTGCTCGCGGGCGCCACGGATGATGAGTCGATCTGTCACGTCCGGGAGTCTAGGACGGGCCGCCGACAATGTCCTCGCCGTCGGTCCTCACGGCCGGCCCGACAGGTCGTCGGGAAGCGGCAGCGGATGGCTCGGGAACTGTCGCGGATCGATGGTTGGGCGGCGGTCGGTCGCGGAGGGGATAGCGTTGGAACATGACTTCCCAGCCGGCTGCCGACCAGTCCTCGACGACCGACGAACAGATCACCGCGGTGCGGACGTTGCTTGCCACGGCGAACCGACGCCTGCTGGGTGACACCATCGCCGTCGAGGACGACGCCTGGCACGCCGCGTCGCGGCTGCCCGGATGGACCCGGGCCCATGTCGCCACACACATCGCCCGGCATGCCGAAGCGTTCGCCCGGCTGGCCAACTGGGCCCGCACCGGGACCGAGCAGCAGATGTACCCCGACGACCGCGACGCAGCGATCGAGGCGGGTGCCGGCCGGGACGGCCTGGCGATCCAGACCGACCTGGACACCACTGCCGGACTCCTTGCCCAGGAGTTCGACGCGGTGGCCGAGGCGGGCGCCTGGCAGACCCTGGTCCGGCTCCGGGACGGTCGCGAGGTACGCGCCGGGCTGCTTCCCGCCGGGCGACTGGCCGAGGTGGTCCTCCACCATGTTGATCTTGACGTCGGCATCGCCGTCGACGACATCGACGCCCCGACCGCGGAGGCGGTCCTTGGCTGGTGCGTATTCCGGCAGACCAGCCGGACCGACTACCCGCGCCTGAAGCTGGTGTGCGAGTCCGGGACGGCGTACGACTTCGGGCCGCGGCACGGCGCCGATCCGGTGGTGATCAACGGCCCGGCCAACAGACTGCTCGGCTGGATCTCCCGCCGGTCCGGTCCGGAGGGACTGGACGGCCCGACACCGGAGCTGCCCAGCTTCGGCTGAATCAGGAGGATCGATGTCAGAACTGGGACATGTCGAACCCGGCGGCGGACCGCTGGTCCAACCGCTGTCCGCCGCGCTGACCATGATCAAGCTGTCGGTCGGACCGATGGACAACAACGCCTATCTGCTGCAGACCCGGACCGGTCCGTCGTTGTTGATCGATGCGGCCAACGATGCCGATCGGATCGCGGCGCTTGCCGACCCGCCGCCGGAGACGATCATCACCACCCACCGGCACGGTGATCACTGGCAGGCGCTCGGTGATCTTGCCCGCCGCTGGCATCCGCAGTTGTACGCCGGCCGTCCGGACGCCCGGGCGATCGCCGAGGGCGCCGGGGTCAGCGACATCCAGAGCGTCTGGGACGGTGATCAACTCAAGCTCGGTGAGGAATACGTCGAGATCATCGGCCTGGTCGGGCACACACCGGGGTCGGTCGTGGTGATCTACCGGGGCGACGTGACTCATCTCTTCACCGGAGACGGCCTTTTCCCCGGCGGCGTGGGAAAGACGACGTCGGAAGAGAACTTCAGGTCGCTGATCGACGACGTGGAGAGCAAGATCTTCAACATCTACGACGACGACACGGTGATCCACCCGGGCCACGGGAACGATACGACCGTCGGCCGGGAACGTCCGCACCTGCAGGAGTGGCGCGCCCGCGGTTGGTGATCATCGGACGCGCCACTCCGTTCGTCAGCTGTTGGCCGGTTCTGTCAACCTCTTGTCAATGCCGGTCAGTCCCAGCTAGCGCGCGGCCCGGGAGGTTGCACCGACCGACGGCGACGGCGCCGCCCCGGCCCGGCGACGAGTCGCGAGCTTCGCGGCTTGCGGCTGCGCGTTTCGGGCGTTGCGCAACAGATCGAAGAATGTGTCGGCCATGACGATCCGGTAGCGGTCGTCGTCGTCCAACAGGGCTGCCAGCCCGACGATGTCGGTCGGTGTCCAACTCCACGCGCCGATCCCTGCGGCGATGAAGAACGGCGTGCTGCCGTCCCAGTCACCGGCATGATCGTCCAGTGCCGCCTTGAACTCCGCGGGCCCGCCGGGAGCGCCGAAGTTGGCGATCACCGGCAGATCGCCGGTCGCCTCGATTCCACCCCGTCCGGAGGACTTGATGATGCCGCGGAGTCGGGTGTGGTCCCGGTAGGCCCGCAGGACCGCGTCAGTGAACGGAGCCGACCCGTCACCGGTGCTGTAGGCGTACACCAGGTCCAGGCCGGTGAGCTCCAGATACCGCTCGGTCAGTTCGGCGAAGTCGACGAAGCTGTCGTCCGGCCAGGACGGCCCGTAGGTGTAGCCGGCGCCGGACGGTCCGCAGATCAGCAGGTCGTTGGCGGTGGCGGTGCGCTGGAAGTAGCGGTAGATCGCCGGGCCTGTGTCGGCCAGTACCGGATCGATGGTCCAGTTGGTCGGCACCTTGCCGCGGTCCGGGTTGTCCCAGAGATCACGCAGGCGGCGCTGGCAGTACTGGATGTTGTCGCCCTCACCGAAGGTCAGGGTGACGTAGATCTTGTTCTCCTGCCTGGCCGGTTGCGGCTTCTTGATCTTGGTCGAGATCGCGGTGTGCACGCCGCTGTGCACGGTGCCGTTCATGTAGAAGTCGGCGGCGAACACTTCGCCGCGGTGCTGTGAGGCGATGTCGACACCGCCCCACTCGCCGGCGACGTCGTTGGAGAACCAGCCGAGGTACGGCGTCGTCGCTACGGCCGATTGGTCGAAGATCTGCCCCATCAGGTCTCCGGGTTCGCCGTTGGGATCGAGCCAGAACAGCATGGCGCGGGTGGCGACCACATAGTCCCGGAAGTACGGGAACGGCTCGACCCGGGTCGGTGCGGTATCGGTGGCGGTGATCAGGTACTGGTTCCAGATGTCGACCGTGACGGTCAGGCTGGTGGTGCCTGCCGGCGGGGCGAACCGGTAGATGAAGTAGTTGCCGCCGTCGGCGAACCGGTTCTGGTCGCCGCCGATCGAGGAGTTGCCGGAGAACAGGAACGGCTCCTCGGCGGCGGTGCCGGGTGTGAAGTCGGCGATCACCGTGCCATCGGCCGTGGCGGTCAGATGACCGACCGAGGCTCCCCAACCGTCGTTGGTGAAGGAGTCGGCGAAGCGCAGGTAGACCGCGTCACCGCCGAGTTCGTGGCTCAGATCCCAGGTCAGCGTGGCACGGTTGGAAGAATCCCGGATCTGTACGGTCTCCCGGGCGATCTCCCGCCAGGTGACGCCCGTGACATCGACGACGCGGGTCGGCGACAGACCGGTCAGCAGGCGGTGGTCGCAGCGTGGCCAGAGATGGTCGAGCTGCCACTGGTAGATCTGCACCTTGTCCATTCCGGTGAACTGGCCGCGCAGATCCTTGATGATCTTGAGGCCGTACGTCGCCGCCTGGTCGGCGGTGGCCACCACCGAGTCCTCCAACCCGGCCATGGTGGTTGCGACGTTGATGCTGTCCGGCACGTCAGGGTCGTAGACGATGGCGCCGCGGACCCGGGAGCGGTATTTCGCGACCAGGTCCAGCGGATTGTCGTGCACCGTGACCCGGCTCGGATCGAAACCGTCCAGCCAGCGCTGGTCGGCGGAGTCCTCGCCGGGATCGTAGTTGAAGTAGAGCTCCGGCTTGGTGCGGTTGACGATGCCCTGCAGCGTGGTCAGCAGAAGTTGATCTTCGCCGGGCAGCGTGGCCACGGTCCCGGCCTGCAGATGCCCGGGCTCGGCGAAGGACGGCAGCAGCCGACCGGGCGTCCATTTCACTCCGGACGGTCGGCCCGACGGCGACGCAGCCGCCGGAGCCGCCGGACCGAAGACGCTGGATGCGACGCCGGTCGAGGCGCCGGCCAGACCGGCGATCACCAGTCCGTTGGTGGTGAGGAACCTTCTGCGGGTAACGCGTGGTGACGGTGAGGGCGCGGGGCCCGAGGGGGTGGATTCTAGCTCGCGGGGGTCGAGCTGTTGTGCCATTACTGCCTCCGTTGGGGGTGACGACGATGTCGCTGAGGACGGTAGTGAGTAAGGACCCCGTTGCGCCACGATCGTGGCGGTATTTCTCGCGTTTTTTCGATACTGCACGGCGGCAGGACGCACCGGCCGCGCGACGCAGCGGCTGTTCCGGTACCGGTTACTCGGCGCCGGCGTCCGCGGGGGCGGCGACGGGAGCCGCCATCAATCTCGCCCACCGGGACTGACCGGCGAGTGCGGACAGACAGCACAGGCCGACTCCGGCCGCAGCGCCGACGAACGACCAGAACAGGCCGTAGGAGTCGATCACCACACCGGCGATCGCGGTGCCGGCTGCTGCGCCGACCTGGTTGACCGAGGACAACATCGACTGTGCCTCGTTCAAACGGTTGGACGGAGTGAGATGGTCGAGCAGACCCTGCTGCATGATCAGCGACGGAGCGATCATCAGCCCGGTGCCGAACAGCATCGGCAGCAGCAGCCACAGGTGGGGATGCTCGACACCCACGGCAACGGCGATGCCGACCAGCAGGATCGCGAAGGCGCCCACGGTGACAGGCAGGGCGCGACGTTCCTCCAGGGCCCAGTTGCGGGCGCCGTACACCAACCCGCCGACCGCACTGCCGCCGGCGATGGCGGTGAACAGGATGCCGACCCGGTCGTTGCCGCCGAGAATGCGGTTCGCGGTTCCCGCCATCGAGGTGTCCAGCTGGCCGAAGCCGATGCTGAGCATCAGCATCACCAGCAGCACCGAGGCGACGCCCGGCACGGTGATCGCCGACCGGTGCCCGGCCTGCGGTGCGACGTGTTGCTGGTTCGGCAGCGAGACCGGCCGGGAGCTCGGCTGGGCGTTGGCGCTCCCGGCGTGGGAGTGGCGGGCAGCGTCGGTCCGGCAGTAGGCGATGCCGCCGGCGGCCATGCAGCCGGCCGCCACCAGAACCGCGACAACGGGCCCGGTCAGCGCGAGGATCGCCGACAGCAGCAGCGGCCCGACGACGAACAGCAGTTCGACAGCGGTGGCGTCCAGGGCGAAGGCCACCCGCCGGGACGCCGGATCCGGAAAGATCACCCGCCACGCGGACCGGATGGCGGCACTCATCGGCGGGAACGACAGTCCGGCCGCGGCCGCCAGCCCGACGAGGACCGGCAGGCCGGCTCCCCCGACGGTGGCGAGCGCGTCGGCGGCCAACAGCAGTGAGCTGACCGTCGAGGTGAGCAGCAGGGTCCGAGGTTGGCCGGCCCGGTCCATCGCCCGGCCCCAGATCGGTGAACCGACCGCGATCCCGATCGCGAACGCTCCGGTGACGATGCCTGCGACGCCGTACGCACCGCGCTCCGACTGGACCAGCAGGAGCAGACCGAGTGGTGCCATCGAGATCGACAACCGGGCGACGAGCGCGGAGAAGAACGGGACAGCGGCGGGCCGGTGGCGCAACAGCCGGACGTACGCCTTAGGCCCGGTGCCCAGATCAGGTGACAGCATCTCGACGATGATCATCGCACCGCCGGACCGGTCGGCGCATTTCGGATCTCACCCTTCGGCCGGCGGAACCGGCTCCCGTTCGGGCGCCTCGCGGGAGGACCGGATCAGACTGGCCACCGTGGTGACGGCGAGGGTGAGCACAATCACCGTCAGGGACAACCAGATCGGCACGTCGAGCGAGAACGGGATGTGCAGCTTCTCGTCCAGGTGGTACTCGTGCATCGCGTGGAGGACCAGCTTGACGCCGATGAAGGCGAGGATCACCGAGAGCCCGAGTGACAGGTAGACCAGGCGCTTCAACAGACCGCCGATCAGGAAGTACAGCTGGCGCAGCCCCATCAGCGCGAACACGTTGGCGGTGAAAACCAGATACGGCTCCTGGGTCAGTCCGTAGATGGCCGGGATCGAATCCAGGGCGAACAGCAGGTCGGTGCTGCCCAGCGCGATGATCACGAAGACCATCGGGGTGACCAGCCGGCGCCCGTTCTCCCGGACGGTGAGCCGGGTGCTGCGGAACTCGTCGGTCGACGGGACGCGGTTCTTCACCAGGCGGATCAGCGGATTGTCCGGCGCCTCGTCCTCCTCGTCCCGGCGGTAGTCGATGACCAGCCGGACCGCGGTGTAGATGAGGAACGCACCGAAGATGAAGAAGATCCAGCTGAACAGGTTGATCAGGCCGGCGCCCAGGCCGATGAAGATGCCGCGGAACACGAGGGCCAGCAGAATGCCGACCATCAACGCGTACTGCTGCAGCTGGCGCGGCACCTGCAGCTTGGTCAGAATGATCACGAAGATGAACAGGTTGTCGATGCTCAGGCTGTATTCGGTCAGCCAGCCGGCGAAGAACTCACCGGCGTAGCGGCCTCCGGCGAACAGCCAGACCCCGATGCCGAACAGAACGGCCATCGCGACGAAGACGCCGATCAGCGTCCCCGCCTCTTTCATCGAGGGTTCGTGGGGCCGGCGGCCGATGACGAACACGTCGAGCCCGAGCACCAGCACCATGGCGGCGATGGTGATCAGCCAGGTGGAGACAGAAATGTCCACGGATGTCCTCCGAGATGTCAGCGTGCATTGCGGTTATCTCGGAGGTCTCTTCCGCCGACCGGATCGGTTGGATCCGCTCGACCGACGGCACCGGGCGCCTGGGTGACCGGGCTGCAGCCGGCTGGCTGCCCGTGATGACGATGCCGTACGCGAAGGAATACTCCCCTCCGCCTCTATTGTTCCAGCCCGAGGCCCGATCGGTGCAATCGGCGCTCACCCGACGGCGAACCGGGCGGGGAAGCTCACGATTCGCGCAGCGGGTCGGGGTTTCCTAGTGTTACGCCCCGGAATCGGCTGCGCATCCCAGCAGATGACAGCGGCCGGTTCGGCACCGGCCGGCATGGGAAAGTTGGATGTCCGGGTCCGGACCCGGCCGGACCGACGACCCCGCGGCGGCGCGGTCGGGACAGCGGATCGGGATACGACCCGGCCCGGACGGAACGGGATGGACGGACCGGGATGACAGATCGGGATGGACAGATCGGGAGGGGACGGTAGGTGACGACTGCCGCAGTCGAGGCGAGGATCGGGCAGGGGCCGCTGCTCCGGCGGTTGCTGCGTGATTCCTCGGTCACCGTCGGCGGAGCGGTCATCCTGCTCTTCGTGCTGACCGCGATCTTCGCCCCGGTGCTGGCCGCACTTGAGGGTCAGGACCCGTACACCTACCACCTGGACACCCTCGGCCCGGACACTGCTCCGGCAGGTTTCGGTGGCGGGATCAGTGCCGACCACTGGTTGGGGGTCGAACCGTTGACCGGGCGGGACATGTTCGCGATCGTCGTCTTCGGCGCCCGGACCTCCCTGTTGGTCGGCGTCGCAGCGACCATCGTCTCGGTGTTGCTTGGCGTGCTGATCGGCATCGTCGCCGGATATTTCGGCGGCTGGACGGACCGGATCATCAGCCGGGTCACCGACGTGGTCTTCGGATTCCCCGGACTGATCTTCATGATCACCCTGGGCGCCGTGGTGCCCGACTCGTTCCCGAAGCCGATTCTGTTGATCATCGTCATCGGCTTCTTCGGCTGGCCGTCGATCGCCCGGGTGATCCGCGGTCAGACGCTGACCTTGCGGGAACGCAACTACGTCGTCGCAGCGCGGGCGTCGGGCGCCGGGTCCGGACACATCCTGTTCAGCCAACTGCTGCCGAATCTCGTGGCCACGATCATCGTCTTCGCGACCATCTCGATCCCGGGCAAGATCGGCGCCGAGGCGGCCCTGTCGTTCCTCGGCGTCGGGGTGCCGCCGCCCACGCCTGCCTGGGGACGGTCCATCGGCGAGGCGATCAACTGGATCTCGGTCGATCCGATGTTCCTGGTCGTGCCGGGCGGCGCGCTCTTCCTGATCACCCTGGCGTTCAACCTGTTCGGCGACGGACTGCGTGACGTGCTGGATCCCCGCACCGTCGGGAGCCGGGCATGACCGCGGTCGGTGCCGGCGTCACCAGTGACCGGAGCCGTCGGGTGCTGGCCTATCTGCGGTTCCTGGCCGGGCGGTTCGGCGGCATGCTGTTGGTGTTGCTGATCATCGCGTTGATCAGCTATCTGATCTTCTACGTGCTGCCGTCGGATCCGGCCCGGTTGTCCTGCGGCCGGCCGTGCACCCCCGACCGGCTCGCCGAGGCGCGGGCGTTCATGGGGTACGACCAGTCGTGGTGGCGCCAGTTCCTCGCCTACCTGGTCGGCATCGTGGCCGGCCGGACCTTCGGCAGCGGCCCGGCGGCGATCACCTGCAGCGCGCCGTGTTTCGGCTACTCGTTCCGGCTGAACGAGCCGGTAACCGAACTCATCCTGCAGCGCATCCCGGTCACCTTCTCCATCGCCATCGGGGCAGCGGTGCTGTGGCTGATCCTCGGTGTCTCGACCGGCGTGGTCTCAGCGCTGCGCCGCGGTTCGTTGATCGATCGGACCTTGATGACGATCTCGATCGCCGGCGTGTCCGCGCCCGCCTATCTGGCGGGGCTGTTGGGGATCTTCATCTTCGGGTTCCGGCTGAACATGGTGCCGGTCAGTGGCTACGTACCGTTCACCCAAAGCCCGGTCGACTGGTTGTGGCACCTGGTGCTGCCGTGGATCGTCCTGGCGCTGCTGAACGCCGCCGTCTACACCCGGCTGACCCGCGGGCAGATGCTCGACGTGCTGAGCGAGGACTACATCCGGACGGCGCGGGCCAAGGGTCTCAGCGAACGGCGTACCATCGGCCGGCACGCACTGCGCAACGTCCTGATCCCGGTGGCGACGGTCTTCGGCCTCGACCTGGGCAGCCTGCTCGGCGGGGTGGTGATCACCGAGAAGGTGTTCTCGATGCAGGGTCTCGGATCGCTGTTGCTCGATGCGGTCGGCAATCTCGATCTGCAGGTGTTGGTCGGGGTGACACTCTTCTCGGCCTTCCTGATCATCATCGCCAATTTCGTGGTCGACATCAGCTACGGCCTGCTGGATCCGCGGATCAAGGCGGTGACCCGATGAGCGTGCCCGGTTCCCCCGCACCCCCTGAGCCGTTCCCACTCCCCTGGTTCTCATTGCTCGTGTTCGGAAAGGTTGATTCATGAGACGGCGTCTCGCCATCACCGCTGCCGCAGCCGCGGCAGCGATCGTCATCGCCGGGTGCAATGCCAACCCGACGACTCCCAACAACAACAGCTCGGCCCCTGCCGCCAAGGGTGGCACGCTGAACATCCTGTCCTCGGGCACCGAGATGAATTTCGACCCGGCCACCAGCCAGAGCCTGGCCATCACCTCCAACGGGCTGGTCAACCGGCGGCTGACCGCCTGGCAGAACGGACCGGGCAAGCCGGCCACCGTGGTGCCCGATCTGGCCACCGACACCGGCAAGGCGTCCGACGGGGGCAAGACCTGGACCTTCCATCTGAAGCCGGGACTGGAGTTCAACGACGGAACACCGATCACCAGCGAGGCGATCAAGTACGGCGTGGAGCGGTCGTTCGCCCCGGAGCTGTCCGGTGGCCTGAGCTACCACAAGGGCCTGCTGGTCGGCGGTGACAGCTACAAGGGCCCGTACAGCGGCAAGGACCTGGCGTCCATCCAGACGCCGGACGACAACACGATCGTGTTCAAGCTCAAGGTCCCGTACGGCGACTGGCCGTGGATCGTGTCGATGCCCGCGTTCGCTCCGGTGGAGAAGTCCAAGGACACCAAACCGGCCGAGTACGGCAAGCACCCGGCAGCATCCGGCCCGTACATGGTGGAGTCCTACCAGCAGGGTGTGGCCATGACGCTGACCCGCAACCCACACTGGAAGCAGAGCACCGACGAGGTCCGGGTCGGCGGTCCGGACAAGATCGTCTTCAAGCTCGGCCAGGACGACACGGTCGCCGCGCAGACACTGATCAGCGACAACGGCGATGCCAAGAACTCCTTCGGCGCAGATTTCGTGCCGGCCGCCCAGCTGGCCCAGGCACGGAACAATCCGCAGGTCGCTTCCCGACTCGTCACCTCCCAGCCGGGAGCGGTGAACTTCGTTGCGATGAACACCCAGCGCGGAGCACTCAAGAACGTCAAGGTCCGGCAGGCGCTCGAGTACGCGATCGACCGCAAGGCGTTCATCGCAGCTTCCGGAGGCCCGGTCTCCGGATCGCCGGCGACGACCTTGATCACGCCGGGCATCGCCGGGCGGCAGGAGTACGATCTCTATCCGGCCGGTGAGGACGGCAATGTCGCCAAGGCCAAGCAACTGCTGGCAGCCGCCGGACATGCGCATGATCTGAAGTTCACCTTGATCACCTCCAACGACTCGATGGCCACCGCCCAGGCGCAGGCCGTCGAGCAGGGGCTGGAGCGGGCCGGGGTGAAGATCACGCTGCTGCCGCTGGACTCCAACGCGGTGTCCGAACGGGTGACCCAGGGCAAGGGCGACTACGACATGTACCTGGGCAGCTGGCAGCCCGACTTCCCGAGTCCGAACGCCAACATCGAGCCGCTGTACGACTCCAGCCAGATCGGCAACGGCGGTTACAACACCTCCCGGTACGACAATCCGGCGGTGGACAAGGCGATCGAGCAGGCGACCGCTGAGGTCGACCGGGCGAAGGCCGAGCAGGACTGGGCGGCGATCGACAAGCAGATCATGCAGGATGCACCGGTCATCCCGGTCAGCTATGCCAAGAACTCGTTCCTGCACGGCTCGAACGTGCAGAACTTCTTCATCGGCGCGTTCCCGGCGTACCCGAACTACCTGAAGGTGACGCTGAAACAGCAGTAGCACCCCGCAAGATCGGCAGCGCAAGATCAACAGCGCAAGATCACGAACGAAGATCGACACCGTGCTGAACCACGCAGCAGGAGGGAGGTGATCCGGTGACCGGACCGGTGCTGTCCATCGCCGATCTCCGGATCGCCTTCGCCGGCCCGGAAGCCGACAGCCCGCCCCATGAGGTGGTGCACGGGGTCAGCCTCGACCTTCATCCCGGCCGGGTGCACGGACTGGTCGGTGAATCCGGATCGGGCAAGAGCGTCACGGCAATGTCCGTGCTCGGCCTGCTGCCGCGATCGGCCCGGGTCAGCGGCAGCATCCGGCTGGCCGGAGACGAGTTGGTCGGGGCACCGATCGACCGGCTGCGCCGGGCCCGCGGCGGTCAGGTCGGGATGATCTTCCAGGAGCCGATGAGTGCGCTGAATCCGGTGTTCCGGATCGGTGATCAGATCGCTGAGGCGATCCGCGAACATCACCCGCAGACCCGCCACCAGGCGGCGCTCCGCCGGGTGTTCGACCTGCTGGGCATGGTCGAGGTCTCCGACCCGGTACGGATCGCCGCGTCGTACCCGCACGAGCTGTCCGGCGGACAGCTGCAGCGAGCGATGATCGCGATGGCGATCAGCAACGACCCGGTCGCGCTGATCGCCGACGAGCCGACCACGGCACTCGACGTCACCGTCCAGGCCCAGATCCTGGCGCTGATCAGGGACCTGAAGGACCGGCTCGGCACGGCGGTGTTGTTGATCACCCACGACATGGGCGTGGTGGCCGACGTCGCCGACGACGTCTCGGTGATGAAGGACGGCGAGATCGTCGAATCAGCACCGGCGGAGCTGCTCTACCGGCGGCCGCAGGCCGACTACACCAGACGGCTGCTGGCGGCGGTCCCGCGGTTGGAATCACTGGTGATCACCGAGGCCGAGGAGCAACCGGTCGCCGAGGACGTTCGGGTGGCGGCCGCCGACGTGCCGGCGGCCGAGATCACCGGCCTGGACATCAGGTACCACGGCCGCGGGCTGGGCGCCGGTCTGCTGGCCTGTCACGACGTCACACTGGTCATCGGCCGCGGCGAGACGGTCGGACTGGTCGGCGAATCCGGGTCCGGGAAGTCGACAGTCGGACGGGCGCTGGCCGGTCTGATCCCGCCGTCCGCCGGCACGGTGCGGATCGACGGCGTCGACATCTCCCGGCTCCGCGGACGCGCGTTGCGGCGGCTGCGGACCCGGATCGGAATGGTCTTCCAGGATCCCGCATCCAGCCTCAATCCGCGGCACACCATCGGCCGAAGTATCGGCGAACCGTTGCGGCTGCACTCCGACCTCGACCCGGCCGCTCGCCGGCGAGAGGTGGCCAGGTTGCTGGACGCCGTGCAGCTCGGGTCCGGTCTGGCCGGACGATATCCGCATGAGCTGTCCGGAGGACAGCGGCAGCGGGTGGCGATCGCCCGGGCGTTGTCCATGCGCCCGACCCTGCTGATCGCCGACGAACCGACCAGCGCTCTCGACGTCTCGGTGCAGGATCAGATCCTGCGCCTGATCAGCGACCTGCGCGATGAGCTCGGCTTCGCGTGCCTGTTCATCAGCCACGACCTCGCAGTCATCGGCGAGCTGACCTCCCGCGTCGCCGTGATGCGGCGCGGGGAGATCGTCGAGACGGGACCGTCCCGTGAGGTGCTGCACCACCCGCGGGACCCTTACACCCAACGGCTGCTCGCCGCCGTACCGGTGCCCGACCCGCGGGAGCAGGCCGAGCGGCGTAGGCAGTGGCTCGAACTCCAGCAGTTACCGGTCGGCTGATCGACCGCTCACGGGTCGGCCGGGTCCGGCCCGTCCCAGCCGGCGTCGGTGCCGGGTCCTGCGGTGAACGCCCAGCCGTCCGGGAACTCCACCGACCAGTACTCCGAACCGTCGCTGGTCACCGGGAAGACCAGCAGGACGCTGTCGTCGTCGAAGCTGAGCAGAGCGGCCGCCGATGGTCGCTGGGTGCGTACCCCGGTCAGTGTCTGCCCCGGCAGGTCGGACAGCGCGGCGACCACGGCATCATGATCATCACCGCTTGCGATGATCATCCGGTCCGCGGTCTCCCAGCGCCAGGCCGAGGCGATCGTGGTGAACACCGCCGCCCGCTCGGACCCGCCGAACTCGACGGTCAGCGCGTTCTGGTCGTCGACGGTCGCCCGGCGGACGGGCGTCCCGTACAAGGACGGGATCCGGTCGCGTTGCCCGGTCATCGACCCACCTCCGGCTGGTTGTTCTGATTCGCCGCTTCGATCGACCAGTGCCCTCCGGGGCCGGCAACGAACACCCGGTTGTCAGGGAGGAACATCATCCAGTGTTCGGTCGCGTCCTCCGCCAGGGTGCGGATGGTGAAGGTCCGCAGCCTGCTGCCGTCGTCGAAGTCGAACCGGGCCGAGAGGGACGGCGACTCCACCCGGACCGCGGTCACCGTCCGTGAGTTCAGCCGCGGCACGGTCTCCCGCAGCGTCGCGGGCGGATCCTCCGAGGACATCAGGATCTCCTGGTCGGTCTCCCAGCGCCAGGCCGTCTGATAGAGGAACAGGCCGTACCGGCCCCGCGCCGGATCATCGGTGCGCGGCTCCCCGAATTCGACGCTGACCAGGCTGCCGACGCTGTGGTGGGCGCCCCACGCGGTCAGCCCGCGGACGCCGTTCAGCAGCTTGACGGCTCGCGCCAGGTCGTCAGGATTCATCATGTCCATTCCGTCGTCCGTTCCCAGCATCGTGGTCTGCGATCATCCGTACCTGGTCAGGAAGGCCTGGACGATGTCGTGGTAGCCGGAGTTGCCGCCGGTGATCTCTTGATGCACCTCTTTCCGCTCCTCCGCGCTGAGGGTTCGGCCGAGCCGCCGTTCGGCCTCGCGAGCCGCATCGTCGAACTGGTCGTTCTGTGCCTGGTTGTTGCCCGGACGGCCGCCGTCTCCGCTGCCCGGCTGCCCGGTCCGCCGGCCACCCTTGCCGCCCTGTCGGCCGCCGCGCGCACGTTCACCGTAGTTCCGGTCCTCCCACTCGTCCCAGTCGTCCTCGTCCCAGTCGCCGTAGTCGGAGGCGGACATCAAGAGATAACCGGCCAGTCCCAGGATGGCGGCCTGGCCAAGTCTGGCAACGGCCACCTGCACGCCGGCACCGACGATCGCCTCGCCGCCGACCGTGGCGAGCGCCAGACCGCCGGGCGGGAACATCGCGGCGACCGCGGCCAGCAGCAACACGATCGTGGCCAGGAACAGGGCATCGCTCAGCGCGTCGATCAGGTGATAGTTGGTGATCGCGGTGTCGTAGCGGCCGGTTCCGGCAAGCAGCAGGATCAGCGCCGCGACGCTCATCGCGCACGTGGCCGTGCCGACCAGGATGCGTAGCACGATCCGCAGCAGTCCCTCGGTCCATGGGCCGGATGCCCGGGCGGGCGCCTCGCGGAGCAACAGCACCAGATTGCGGATCCCGTACGCCACTCCGATTGCGAGCAGAACTCCGGACAGCACGAGCACGGCCGTGGTCTGCATCAGCCGCTGCAGCGTCCCGGTCAACGGCGCGCCGCCCACCACGAAATAGATCACCGGCAGCCCGCCCACCGCCAGCCAGATGATCACCCACGGATTGCGGAGCCACCGGGACGCCGACGTGCGGTTGGCGGCGAAGTCCTGGACGGCTCGGTCCCACCGACGAGGGTCAGCGGACCGATCGATGCGGCGGGCACAATCGGCGACCACCCCGACCAGTGGCGGTGGCTCGTCGCCCGGACGGTCGGCGAGGGCGTACCAGGCGGCGCGGCGGACCAGCGCGAACCGGATCGCGACCAGGAGGGTCCACAGCGGCCGGACCAGCGCGTAGCGGCCCAGTGCTGCGACCGAGGGACTGCCGGACCGCTCGGCCGCTGTCAGCAGTTCGGGGTGGCGCCTCCGCAGCGGTCTGACCAGCCGGAGATCGATCACCGTCGTCGCGATCAACAGCAGGAAGATCACCAGCGGCAGCCGCAGACGTACGGCTTCGAAGGCCGCGACGGCCAGCCCGCCGATCCCGGTCGGTGACCTGATGCCGTCGAGATTGTTCACCGCATGATCAACAGAGGCGTACAGCAGCGGGATCAGCCCGAGCAGTCGCCGCCAGCCGCGCATCCGGAAAACCACGCCGATGCCGAATCCGGCGACAGCGGTCCACAGCAGATGCAGATTGAGGTTCGCCGTGCCGGTGCCGAACAGGTCCCAACTGCCGGCGGGTGCCGGAAGCCAACTGCCGGCCAGGTCCAACGGACCGCGGATGGTCGGCGCGGACAGGCTGATCGCCAGCACCACCCCTCCGTGGTGGTCCGACAACGCCGACGGCGCGTGCCAACTGAACCGCAGCAGCGCCTCGGTCAACGCGAAGCCGCTGCCGATCCCGGCGCCGATGATCAGGAAGTCGGTCAGCCCCCACTGCACCCGGCGGCGTACGCCCAATACGCCGATCAGCACCAACGGCAGGATCTTGACGAGCTCTTCGATGAACGGGTCGACGGTGTAACTCGCGGTCTCCACGACGTCGCCGAGGTCCTGGCCGGTCAGCAACGCGACCCCGCGGGTGTAGATCAACTCCGCGGCGATGGTGACCGCACCGCAGGCGAGACAGCCGGTTGCCACGGCCAGCATCGCCGTACCGATCCGGGTGCTCCGGGTGGCCGAACCGAGGACCGCCAACTGCAGCACGGCATACAGCGATGCACATGCCATCAGGACAACCACCGGTCACCTCCCACCAGGCTCCGACGCCGAACAGGGAGTCGATGCTAGGACAGCAGGGGTCGACCGGTGAAGGAATTACCGAATCGTGAACGACAGGGTGACCAAGTGACGGCTATCGGTTGGCTTCGACCATCTGACGCAGTTCGCGCTTCAGATCGGAGATCTCGTCGCGCAACCGTGCCGCGACCTCGAACTGCAGGTCCGCGGCAGCTGTGTGCATCTGCTCGGTCAACTCCTGCACCAGATCGGCAAGATCACCGGCCGGCATGCCGGCGATCTTGCGCGCCTGCTCGGCGACACTGTCCGCACCCAGCCGCGGCGTCGGCGACTTCCGGTCCTTGCCGGCCCGCTTGCCCATCGAGGTGCCGGCCAGCATGTCGTCGGTGTCGGCGTCCTCACGGGCCAGCATGTCGGTGATGTCGGCGATCTTCTTCCGCAACGGGGTCGGGTCGATGCCGTTCGCCTTGTTGTAGGCCAGCTGCTTGTCCCGGCGCCGATTGGTCTCGTCGATCGCGGCGGCCATCGAGGGCGTGATCTTGTCGGCGTACATGTGGACCTGGCCGGACACGTTCCGGGCGGCGCGGCCGATGGTCTGGATCAGGCTCTTGTCGCTGCGCAGGAAGCCCTCCTTGTCGGCGTCGAGGATCGACACCAGCGATACTTCCGGCAGGTCGAGACCCTCGCGGAGCAGGTTGATGCCGACCAGGACGTCGTACTCCCCCATCCGCAGCTGGCGGAGTAACTCGATCCGTCGCAGCGTGTCCACCTCCGAGTGCAGGTACCGGGTGCGGATGCCGTTCTCCAACAGATAGTCGGTGAGATCCTCGGCCATCTTCTTGGTCAGCGTGGTGACCAGCACCCGCTCGTCCCGGTCGGCACGGGCGCGGATCTCCCCGATCAGGTCGTCGATCTGGCCCTGCGTCGGCTTGATGATCACCTCGGGGTCGACCAGCCCGGTCGGCCGGATGATCTGCTCGACGACATCGCGGGACCGGCTCAGCTCGTAGTTGCCCGGGGTCGCGGAAAGGTAGATCGTCTGGCCGATCCGTTCGACGAACTCCTCGAACCGCAACGGGCGGTTGTCCACCGCGGACGGGAGTCGGAAGCCGTGGTCGACCAGGGTCCGTTTCCGGGACACGTCGCCCTCGTACATCCCACCGATCTGTGGGACGGTGACGTGCGACTCGTCGACGACCAGCACGAAGTCCTCGGGGAAGTAGTCGAGCAGACAGTTCGGCGGCTCGCCCGGGGATCGTCCGTCCAGGTGCATCGAGTAGTTCTCGATACCTGAACAGGTGCCGATCTGTCGCATCATCTCGATGTCGTAGGTGGTCCGCATCCGCAGCCGCTGGGCCTCCAGCAGCTTGTTCTCGCTCTCCAACTCGGCGAGCCGATGCTCCAGCTCCGCCTCGATGCCCTTGATCGCCCGTTCCATCGTGTCGGCGCCCGCGGAGTAGTGGCTGGCCGGCATCAGGATGGCTTCCTCGTCCTCGGAGAGGATCTCGCCGGTCAGCGGGTGCATCACCATCAACCGCTCGATCTCGTCGCCGAAGAACTCGATCCTGACCGCCATCTCCTCGTACTTCGGGAACACCTCGAGGGTGTCACCGCGTACCCGGAAGGTGCCGCGCGCGCCGGACAGGTCGTTGCGGGTGTACTGGATGTCGACCAGCTGCCGGAGCAGGTGATCACGATCGATCTCCTGTCCGACCTTGAGCATGATCGCCTGACGCAGATACTCCGCTGCCGAACCCAGACCGTAGATCGCCGAGACGGTGGCGACCACGATGGTGTCCCGCCGGGTGAGCAGGGAGTTGGTCGCCGAGTGCCGCAGCCGCTCCACCTCCTCGTTCAGCGAGGAGTCCTTTTCGATGTAGGTGTCCGTCTGCGGGATGTACGCCTCGGGTTGGTAGTAGTCGTAGTACGAGACGAAGTACTCCACGGCGTTCTTCGGGAAGAACTGCCGCAACTCGTTGGCGAACTGGGCAGCCAGCGTCTTGTTGGGCTGCATCACCAGCATCGGCCGCTGCAGCCGCTCGGCCAACCGGGCGACGGTCGCCGTCTTGCCGGTGCCGGTCGCACCGAGCAGGACCACATCCTGCTCGCCTGCCTTCAGCCGCCGCTCCAGGTCGTCGATGGCCGCCGGCTGGTCACCGGACGGGGCGAAGTCACTCTCCACCCGGAACGGGTGCACGGTGCGCTGAAGCTCTTGGACAGGACGCATGGGGCCAGCGTATGTCGCCCCACCGACATTCCGCTGTCCGCTTCCTGCGGCTGCCGCGATCGAGCGCTCGCGATCCTTTTTCGTCGGCTTCCTGCGGCTGCCGCGATCGGGCGCTCGCAATTGCCAGTTCCAGGGGGACGACCCCCTGGACCCCCGGGGCGGCTGGGTCCACAGAGATCTTGCGGCGCGGTCGCTCCGCGGGCTCCGCGACCACCTACTTCGTCCGCGTCCTGCGGCTGCCGCGATCGGGCACTCGCGATCCTTATTCGTCCGCTTCCTGCGGCTGCCGCAATCGGGCGCTCCCAATTGCCAGTTCCAGGGGGACGACCCCCTGGACCCCCGGGTCGGCTGGGTCCACAGAGCTCTTGCGAGGCGGTCGCTCCGCGGGCTCCGCGACCACGTACTTCGTCCGCTTCCTGCGGCTGCCGCGGGGCGGGCGCGCTCCGCGGGCTCCGCGACCGCTACTCCAGGCTGGCCCAGACGGAGACGGTCATTTGGCCGAAGTCCTTGCTGAGCTGGGAAGTGTCGCTGGACTCGCCGAAGATGATCGTGGTCAGTGCGGTCATGCCGTCGTCGCGCACGGCGGCCGCCGAAGCGATCCCCATGACCGAGGAGCCCTGGCTGTCGGACACGGCGCACTGCATCTGGGCCTGTGCAGCGGTCAGATCGTCAACGCCGGTCTCCACATCCTTGGCCGGCTGCTTCTTGGTGTCGGCGCAGTCCTTCGCCAGCTGATCGAACCAGGTGTCAAGGACCTGACTCGGGTCGGTGCCCTTGTCCAGCTGGATGCACTGCGCCTGGAAGACGTCGCCATCGCCGTTGCGCACCGATGCCAGCCCGTCGTCGGCCTTCACCGTCTTCTTGTGCCACCCCTTGGACGGCTTCAGCTTGCAATGACCGAAGGTGAGGGTGCCGGACGTGCTGCCGTTGTCCGATCCGCCACCTCCGCCGGTCGTGCTCCCGCTGGTCGGTTCTTCGGACTCGTCAGACCCCGGATCGCTGGGCTGCGGTTGCGGCGCGTGCGGCGTCGGCGTCCCCGTACCCGGACTGATCGGCGCACTGGCCTCGCTCCGGGAGTTGTTGGTCAGAACGCCGATGATCACGCCGACAATGACCAGGAACGCCACCGACCCGGCGACGATGCCGAGGATCATCCCGGTGCTGCGCCGTTTCCGCGGCCCGGGTCCGCCGGTCGGGCCGCCGTAGCCGCCGTATCCCCCGTAACCGCCGCCTTGCTGGCCCGGCGGTTGACCGCCCCATCCCGGCTGCTGCCCGTACGGCTGTTGCGGCTGTCCGTATTGGGGCTGTCCATATTGGGGCTGCCCGTATTGCGGCTGACCGTACTGAGGTTGCCCGTACTGAGGTTGCCCGTATTGCGGCTGGCCCGGCTGAGGCTGCCCGTACGGCTGTTGCGGCTGCTGCGGGCCGCCGGACGACGGCCACGACCTCTGCTGCGTCGACTGCCAGGTTTGCCCCGGTTGTGCCTGCCCGGGTTGTGCCTGCCCGGGTTGTGCCTGCCCGGGTTGTGCCTGCCCGGGTTGTGCCTG
>Ga0164243_10002484_pt1 | contig 30394 bp, 24 predicted proteins | sample OricompcompostOP_FD_108781 | JGI IMG/M metagenome (GOLD analysis project Ga0164243, IMG submission 108781) | Organic Plus compost microbial communities from Emeryville, California, USA - Original compost - Organic plus compost (OP) | ecosystem: Engineered > Solid waste > Mixed feedstock >... | reverse complement strand
GACGCCTCCAAGGCCGAGAAGCTGATCGGCTGGCGCTCGCAGGTGACGCTGGAGGAGGGCCTGGACCGCACCATCGCCTTCATCCGGGAGAACCTGCACCTGTACCGGCCGGACCGGTACAACATCTGACGCAAGCCGGCGGGGGCCGGAAGACCCTCTGCCCATCGGGAACCTGTCCATGTCCCCTCCATCGCCGTGCCCGATCTGCGGCCAGTCCGCACCGGTGGCGCTCCGCAGGTCCCGGGTCCCGGTGTTCGTCAACGTGACCTATGCCACGCGGGAGGAGGCCCGCCGAGCCGCTCAGGGCGAGATGGAGATGCGGCTCTGCCCGCAGTGCACGACCCTGTTCAACGCGGCCCACGATGCGCGGCTGCTGGCGTTCGGGGCCGAATACGACAACGCCCAAATCCATTCGCCCCGCTACATGGCCCACATGGAGGAGGGGACCGAGCGCGTCCTGCGGCTGATCGAGGACATCGAGGCCCCGACCATCGTGGATATCGGCTGCGGCCAGGGGGACTTCCTGCGGATGCTGGCCGGGAAGCTGAAGCGTCCGGCGCGGCTGATGGGTTTCGATCCGGCCTTGCGGATCGGCTCTGCCGATCGCCGGGACGTCGACGCCGGCCCCGTCAGCATCGAACTCCACCCGCGCCTCTTCCAACCCGCGGACGCGCCCGACGGCGCGGCGTTCCTGATGCGCGCCGTCTTCGGCTACTTCACCGATCCGGCCCCCTTCCTGGCCGCGCTCCGCCGCAAGGGCAGCCGGCTCGCGATCGAGACCTCGTCGCTGGAATGGATCGTGGCCGACGACGTGGTGGCGGACCTCTATTACGAGTACTTCTGCTACTACACCTCCGCAGCGCTCGCGAAGGTGCTCGCCGCCACCGGTTGGGGCGGCATCGAGATCGCGCCCACGTTCGGCGGCCAGTATCTGTGGGCCGGGGCGCGTTCGGACCGCCCGGCAGAGCCGGTCGCTGCGGCTCCCGTCCGCGTCCCCGACGACGCAGCCGTGCGCGCGCGCATCCTCGACCGCCTGATCCAGGCCCGCAGCCGAGGCCCCATCGCGATCTGGGGCGCGGCGGGGAAGGGCCTGAACCTGCTGCCGATGATCGATCCCGACGCGCAGCTTGTGGACTGCGTCATCGACATCAATCCGGCCAAGCACGGCGCCTTCACGCCGGTCACGGCCCATCCGATCGTCTCGCCGGCCGAGGCGATCTCGCGCGGCGTCCAGGCCGCCTACGTCGTCAATCCCATCTACAGACAGGAGATCGCCCGCCTGGTGGCCGAGCTCGGCGGGGCGATGGAGTTGCTGAGCTAAAGCTCCACCCCTGCCTTGTCGCCGATGTGCACGTTGGTGAAATGCTGCCAGAAGGCGGAGTTGTAGACGTCCGGCGTCCGGTGAATGCGACACTGGAAGCCGATGGACAGGTCCTCCCACGGCAGGCCTTCCCGCAGAACGCGCAGCAGCGAGCCCACCCGGGCCCGGATCCGCTTGCGGCGGACGCCACGCTCCGCCGCCGCGCGCGCCTCCTCGTCGTAACGGGCGTCGACCTCCGCGGCCGGCGCGGCCTCGACGGACGGCGAGGGACCGCGGAAGTCCACCACCGCGCCCCACACCTCGCTCGAGGGGGTGAAGTCGTCCTTGGTCGGGACCAGGTAGAGCACCAGCTCGTCGGTGAAGGCCGCGCGCCGGAAATAGGCCTCCACGATCCGCTGCTCGCCGGGGCGCGGCCGCGCGTCCAGCCTGGCGACCCAGTCGGCGATATAGGCGGGGTCGACCTCGAACAGCGGCGCGCGTCCGGAACGGTCGGCGGTGAGGGCTCCCTTCGACCAGCGGAGCCGGTCGGTGACGGTCGGATCCACGCAGTGGACGCCCGGATGGGCGCGGGAGATGTACTCGACCGCGGCCGCCGCCGAGTTCTTGGCGTTGTTCTCGCGGATGTACGCGTCCCGCGGGGCCGCTTCGAGGAAGTAGCCTGCGTAGGGCGCGTATGCCACGGGCGAGGTCTCGCGGACGTACCGTTCCGCCAGCGACAGGACCGAGTTCCGATTGCGGGTCAGGATCGCCCGCTTCTGCTCCTCCGAATAGTTCTCGAAGCAGAGCGGATAGCCGGTGGCCCCGCCGGCGAAGGCCGTCATCAGCAGGCTCACCGGCGACGGCAGGACGAAGTTGTTGAGCCGGTTGGTGTCCACGGTGAACAGGGCGGAGAAGTCGCCGCCGGCCACCAACAGGCCGCTGTCGTCCCGGAAGTCTCCGGGCGGAAGGATCGAAACGAACACGCCCCGGCCGTTCAGCTCGTACACGAAGCCGAACTTCAGCGGGAAGATGTTCTCGAAGCCGAGCTGTTCGAGCAGCGGCGGAACTGAGTTGGAGGCGAACGGGGGGATCAGGAACGCCGTGTCCTTGTCCAGGCGCGACAGGGTTTCGGCGTGCAGGTGGTCCGGATGGTTGTGCGACAGGTAGACGAAATCGGCGCCCGCCAGCAGCTCCAGGGCGTCGTCCGGCGGCGGCGGCTTGTGCCACCATCCGGTGGTGAAGCACGGGCCCACCAGCCAGGGATCTGTAATGATCGAGACGCCTGCCAGGCTGATGTGCGCCGAGGCGTGGGCCAGGAACCGCACGGAGGCCTCGATCGGTCGGCCGAGGCCCAGCGACGCCGGGAACGCCAGGGCGCGCTTCTCGTCCTGCACTTCGACCGTCGCGCCCCTCTGGACGAACGGCAGGCGGGCCTTGCGGACCTGGACATTCTCGTAGTCGAGGCTTTGGGTGGACAGCCTCCAGCCGTGCAAGGGACAGGTCGCCGTACAGCCGTCGGGCGCCAGGACCAGTTTGCCGTTGGCGTGATCGCAAAGACGGCTCACCACCCACTCGACCCGTCCGTCCTCGCCCAGTCTGTAGAAGAACTGCTCGGTCGCGTTGACGCCCGGCGACGCATCGTCCAGGCGAAAGGAGCGGATTGCGGAGCCGCTCGAACGCACATCGAACGTGGCTCTTTCCCGGACGGATCTGATCATCGCACGCACAGCTACGCTGGTAGGTCCTAACGGTATGACACCCGCGGAGGCGCTACCCGGCGGGCGGGGTCGGCCGCGACTCGGCGCCGAGATCCGCGGCGGCCGCGCCGACCAAGGCCGTCAGCTCCGCGTCCTTCAGCTGGGGGCGGACGCGGAAGAATGTCTCGCGCCGCTCCTGCTGTGCGCGACGCGCCGGGCGATTGTCCAGCATCGCGAGGACCAGAGAGGTCAGCTCGCCGGGGCCGGACGCCACGTCGGCGATCTCCCGCGCTGCAAGGTCAGCCGAGGCGGAGGCTCCCGGCCCCTCCAAGAACACCACCGGCAGGCCCGCCGCGGAAGCTTCGAGCGCAACGGCTCCCCGCGCCGTCACGACGAGGTCGGCGCCCGCGAGCGCACGGTAGAGGCTGTAGTCCCGGATCACCTTGCCGCGGGACTGAAGCTCGCGCGCCTGCACGGCGTCTGCGTAGCGGGCAAGGCTGTCAAGGCGCTCGTCGGGCGGCGGCATGACCAGCATGCGCACCCTGGAGCGCTGATCGAGCACGTCCAGCAGGCCTTCCAGGCCGCTGGTCGCTGCGGCTCCCGTCGCCGGCGCGAACAGGACCAGCTTGTCCCCCAGCTTGCACCCGAGGTCCTTGCGGACCTCGTCCGCCTCGTAGACCTGTCCTTCCCGGGCCGCTCTCGGCAGGAGGAAGCGGCTGGCCGGGCCCTGTCCGTCGTGGACCTCGATCTCGCAGCCGCCCTGGCCGGCGACGCTCGGCGGGTTCACGTGCAGCAGATAGCACCGCGACGCCATGCGGGCCGCCAGCCCCGCTTCCGAACGCGTCTGGACGGTGCGGATCTGCATCGCCGGCGCACCGCGCCCGCGGGCGTACTCCAGGATCGCCGCCGCATCCGCCGGGGAGGACGTGGCGGCGACCACCGCGCGGGGATCGTAACTCTCGAGGAGCCGGGAATACAGCCGCCCATGCAGCAGCATCCTCGCGAGGAAGCTGGTGAAGATCAGATCCCACCAGCTGCGAAGCAGGTGCCCCACCGCCAACCCGTCGATGGTGAGCTGGCCGTCGGTCCGCAGGGTCTCGAAAACGAACCGGGACAGCCTGTGCAGCCCACGCGCCTGCGCCGCCGCCTCCTCGGCGGCCAAAGCGGGGTCGACCCAGTAGGCGTCCAGATCGACCGGCTGGCCGGCGACCAGGGCCTTTATCTGGGCCTCGGCCCGGCCCTGCTTCACATCCGAGACCAGCAGCACCAGCTTGTGGTCGGCGCCCAGGAGAGTGACCAGTTCGCGCGCATCCAGCCACCGCTCCATGGCCCCGGTGGACAGGAGCAAGACGACGGCCGGCTTGCCGCGTCCTGGCTTGCGGCCGCGGAAGCTGCGCCAGAGCGTGGAGTCCTCGGAGGCCTTGCCGAAATCCGGCGCCAGCCTGTCCCCCAGAGCGAGTCGCCGGGCGGCCGCGACCGCATCCTCGGAGGGCCGCGCCTTCACCACCGGGTCGGGCGCGCCGAAGCGGCCCAGGGCGAGGCGCTGTACGTAGGATCGACGGCCCTCCGCTGGCTGATCGGGGAAGTACAACAGCGGGTCGAGCCCAAGGTCACGGAGCAGGGCCAGAACATTTTCCGCCACGCCCGAGGCCGTCCATTCGCAGACGAGGGCCACCTCGCCGTAGGCGCCGGACCGGATCGCCGCGACCAGGCTGGCGACGCCCTCGATGACGCCGACCAGGCCCGAGCCCACGGCCGGGGCGAGGATCGTGGACAGTCCGGCGTCATCCTCCGGCAGCGGATCGCCCGCCACCTCATAGACCTGCCGCAGGATGCCCTCGCCGATGGCCCGGGCTGCGTCGATCGAGCGTCTCGACGCTTCGCCGCCGCCAGCCGACGCATGGTCCAGCAGGTTGAGCACGCGGTGTTGCGCGCCGTTCGCCTCCAGCCTCCGGACTGGGCTCCGCTCCAACAGGACGAGCTCGACGTTCGGGTCGTCAGCCATGTCGAGCAGGCAGCCCTGAGCCCCGGCGTCGCCGGGCGCCAGAACGAGCAGTGGACGGGCGCCGCCCGTCTCGCCCGCGCGCGGCGGCGCAAGGCTCGGGGAATCCGCCCCCTCCCGACCGAGCTCTGCCGCTCGACGCCAGCCCCTCAGGGCGATGGACGACCGTACTTCGCCGGGAAGGCTGTCGTAGGCGGCGCGATAGCTTGCGTCATCCCGGAAGCAGCGCCGGAACCGGACGAACGCCTCGTGCAGCGCCGCCGACCTGCCGCCCCGCCGCATGTCGAGCAGGGCGACGGCGAGCTCGGTGAAGGCGCAGAGAGCGTCGCCGCCGGGGACATCCGCCAGCCCCTCGCAGAGTGCGTCCCCCAGACCCTGGTGAGCGCCGTGCCGGGCCGCCGCCACGAGCCGCTCATAGACCTGCCGCCAGATGTCCGGGGCGCTGACGAGCCTCGTCAGCTCGCTCACCTCGCCGGCCCAAGGGGAGGCGCCGAACGCCGGCGGCGCATCTGCCGACGCCCCCACCCGACGGCGTGCGACGATCGCAGGCTTCGAAGCGCCCACGTCCTGGACCGGCCAGGCCTTGACCTGGCTGAACAGGCTGGCCTTCGAGAACAGCGCGCGCTCTACCATCCAGCCGCCGCCATGGAGCAGGCGCTGCACATAGGCCGGGGCGAAGATGGAGGAGGACAGTGGCCGGCCCGGCTCCTTGAGGCGGAACTTCGCAATATCGCTGTCGAACAGCCCGTCGAAAACCAGCCTGGTGTCGGCGTGGGCGTATTGACCCAGGATGTCGACATAGGCCTGGAGGTCCTCCGGGCTGAGGACTCGCGTCACGCCGAACGCCAAGATGTAGTCGAATGTCTGCGGCTGGATCGGCAGGGCGGTCTTGGCGTGGAGAGGGGTTTCGCTCCGCGGATTGTGCCGCGGGTTGAACACGTCGAAATGTACGAATTCAAATCGGGGGTCGTCGGCCTGCTCGCGCAGCACCGCAATGAGCGCCCCGTCCACGTCCACGCCCACGTATTTCGACAGGCCGACCTCGTACCTGAACAGGGCCTCCGGCAGCTGGTTGCCGCACCCGATGTCCAGGATGGACTTGCCTTCGAACATCGCAGGCGTCGCGCCGCCCAGCATCGAGGCGAGCGTGTGGAGGGCCCCCAGCCCGCTGTCGGCCGCATCGCTTTCGGTCTGGTCGCCCCGCTTCAGATGTTGCGGGATGTCCAGGCGTCGGGAGGCGGGTGCGGAGACCTTGTCAAGCACTGCGGATGTCTCCGTGGGCGAAGGTCCTTGCGGGGCGCTCAGGTCGAACGCGGCAGGTCGGCGAGGCGAGTTCAAATCTGCGTCGCAAGGCAGCTCGACCTCCGCCTCGACCTGCAAAGTTCACAGTGATCACGACTAAGGCGCCCGTGCGGCCAAAGCAATGAAACAGAGATATGGGAACGAGGGGCGCGCGCCTTCACGGCGTATAGTCCGGGTACGCTGCATCCCGTTCGGACATGACTGTGGGCTGCGCGGGCCAAGGAATTTCGAACAGCGGATCGTTCCAGCGAAGGCCGCGGCCGGATCCAGGTCGGTACGGCCGGTTCATCTGGTAGTGGACCTCGGTGTCTTCCTCCAAGGTCAGAAAGCCATGGGCGCAGCCCTCCGGAATATAGAGGGCGTCGCCCGACGCCGCGCTGAGGACTACACCGAAAACGCGAAGATGCGTCGGCGATGACGGCCGCAGGTCTATGATCACGTCGTAGATCGCGCCCCGGTCGGCCCGGACGAGCTTGGCCTCCTCGAACGGAGGGGTCTGGTAGTGCATGCCCCGGAGCGTGCCGCGAGCCGGGTTGATCGAGACGCTGCACTGGGCGACGTCCGGATCGAGGCCGTGGGCCAGGAACTCGTCCCGGCAGAACACGCGCGCGAAGGCGCCGCGCTCGTCCACGGCGCGCTGCTGGCGAACCATCATCGCGCCCGCGATCGCAACGGGCTCGAACCGCACGTCAGAAGATCTCCAGGGACGGGACGGCGACAACGAATTTGCCGCCCCAGCTGCGGATCTGCGCCATCTGTTCGCTGATCTCCTCCCGCAGATTCCACGGCAGGATGAGCACGTAATCCGGTTTTGTCTGGGCGATCTGTTCCGGCGAGCGGATGGGAATGCGCGAGCCCGGCAGGAGCCGATCCTGCTTGTGGGGGCTGAGGTCCGTCGTGAACCTCAGCAGGTCCGCGCCGACGCCGCAGTAGTTGAGCAGGGTGTTCCCCTTGGCCGGGGCGCCGTAGCCGCAGACCACCTTGCCTTGTTCCTGCTGGTCCAGCAGGAACCTCAGCAGGTCGCGCTTGACCTTGCGAATTTCCTCTTCGAACCGGCCATAGCCGTCCAGGCGGTCAAGACCGGCGGCCCGCTCCTTCGACACCACGGCCTGCAGTCGGGCCTCGGCGAGCGGATGCGCGCCGGGATGGCCAGCGTAGATCCGCAGGCTCCCCCCGTGCGTCGGCAGCTCCTCCACGTCGAAGATCGTCAGGCCGTGGTGGGCGAAGACCCGCTGCACGACCTCCAGCGAGAAGTAGGAGAAGTGCTCGTGGTAGATGGTGTCGAACTGCCGCTCGAGCATCAGCTGCAGCAGGTGCGGGAACTCCATGGTGACGGCCCCGCCGGGTGCGAGCAGGATCTTCAGCCCCGCGACGAAGTCATTGAGGTCGGGGACGTGCGCCAGGACGTTGTTGCCGATCAGCAGATCGGCCCTGACCCCGTCGGCCACAAGGCCGCGCGCCGTCTCGACCCCGAAGAACATCACCCTGGTGGGAATGCCCTTGGCCGCGGCGGTCTCGGCCACGTTGGCGGCCGGCTCCACGCCCAGCACCGGGACGCCCGCCGCATGGAAATTCTGGAGCAGATAGCCGTCGTTGCTCGCGATCTCGACCACCTGGCTTTTCTGGTCCAGCCCGAAGCGGCGCGTCGCCATCTCGCAATAGCGGGCCGCATGCTCCAGCCAGCTCTTCGAGTAGGAGGAGAAGTAGGCGTAGTCGGAAAAGATGTTCTCCGGCGTTTCGTAGGCTTCGAGCTGGACGAGCAGGCACTCGTGGCAGACGAGCGCCTTCAGGGGCAGGAACATCTCTCCCTCGCCCGTCCTTTCAGGCGCGACGTAGGAGTTCGCGAGAGGCGTCAGGCCCAGATCGGCGAACACGGTTCCAAGCGGACCGCCGCAGAAGCGGCACGAGCTGTTCATGGTGGGGAAGACCTGGGGGTTCGAAAGGCGTTCAGGCGGTGACGGGAGCGGCGCCCGCGGTCTCGCCCAGCTTGCCGGGAACAGGATAGAGGCGCCCATCCACCTGACCGGTGTCGACCAGGTGACGCAGCTGCTTCAGGCGGACGTACAGGCGCGACGTCATGTCGCCTTCGTCGACCTTGTGGGCCTTCATCCAGGCGTCCAGCTCCTCGCACCCCTTCTCCAGGGTCCACTGCGGGTCGAAGCCGGGCAGGCGGGTCGTGGCCTTGGTGAAGTCGACCCGGTAGGAGCGCGGATCGCCCCCCGTCTCCCCGGTGATCTCGAGCTTCGCGCCCGGCACGGTGCGCGCAACCGCCTCGGCGATCTGACTGACCTGGTAGTTGCAGTCGGGCCGGCCGACGTTGAAGGCCTCGTTGTGGACCGCTTCCCGCGGCGCGGTGACGGCGGCCAGGGCGGCCCGGCTGATGTCCTCGATGTGCACGATCGGCCGCCACGGCGTGCCGTCGGACATCACCCGGATGCTGCCGATCGCGTGGGCCCAGGCCATCAGGTTGTTCAGCACCAGGTCCAGACGCAGGCGCGGCGAGACGCCATAGGCGGTTCCGTTGCGCAGATACACCGGCGAGAACCGATCGTCCGCCAGCGCGGAGAGGCCCTCTTCCATCTTGACCTTGCTGACGGCGTAGGCCGAGACCGGATTGAAGGCGGCGGTCTCGTCCAGCGGCCGCTCGGCGCCGCCGGCGGCGCCGTAGATCGAACACGAGGACGCGAACACGAACCGCCGGACCCCGGCGGCCTTGCCGAGCCGGGCCAGATTCAGCCCCGCTTCGAGATTGATGGCGTGGGTGATGGCCGGGTCGAACTCTCCGAGGGGGTCGTTCGACAGCGCGGCCAGATGGACGATGGCGTCGACGCCCTCCAGGTCCTGCGGCTCCACCGAGCGGATGTCGCGCACGATCTCGCGATCCGGCGGCGTGATCCTGTCTCCGCCAGGGATGCAGTCACGGAAATAGCCAACGTCGAGGCCGGTGACATGGTGACCGGCCTTCTTGAAAAGCTCGATCATCACCGGGCCGATGTAGCCCAGGTGTCCGGTCAGCAAGATGTTCATGAACTCTGTCCCATTCCGGAGGCCTTGGTCACCAGACCTTCCACGGCGCACGGCCGGCGTTCCACAGGCCGTTCAATTCGCGCTTGTCCCGGAGCGTGTCCATCGGCTGCCAGAAGCCGGTATGCCGATACACCCTGAGCTGATCCTCGGCCGCGAGCCGCTCCAGCGGCTGTTGTTCCCAGACTGTCTCGGGGCCCTCGATCAGATCTACGACCACCGGCTCCAGCACGAAGAACCCGCCGTTGATGAGGGCCTGGGTGTTGTCGACCTTCTCGGCGAAACCGCGGACCGTGTCATTTTCGACGTCCAGCACCCCGAAGCGCCCGGGGGGAGTCACGCCCGTGACGGTCGCTGACCGCCCGTGCGAGCGGTGAAACTCCAGCTGGGCCTTGACGTCGATGTCGGCGAGGCCGTCGCCATAGGTGAGGAAGAACGTCTCGTCGCCGAGGTGATTGCGCACCGCCCGGAGGCGCCCGCCCGTCATTGTTTCCTGGCCGGTGTCGACCAGAGTCACCACCCAGGGCTCTACCATGTTGTTATGGACGTGCATCTGGTTGTTCTTGAGGTCGAGCGTGATGTCGCAGGTGTGCGAGAAATAGTTCGAGAAATATTCCTTGATCATGTAGCCCCGATATCCGAGGCAGACGACGAACTCGTTGAAGCCCTGTTCGCCGTAGATCTTCATGATGTGCCAGAGGATCGGCTTACCCCCGATCTCCACCATGGGCTTGGGGATGGCGTCGGTCTCTTCGCTGAGCCGGGTGCCGAGCCCGCCCGCCAGGATCACAACCTTCATTCTTTCCACCCCGAACGCGCGGTTAACGCGCTTGTCTCGGCCGCCTAAATGGCGGCAGCCGTTTCGTCAACGCGCAAGAGCGACCGCTTGTCGATGAAGAAGGCGGCTGGCGGATCCTCCAGTTCAAGGGGGGGCGCGTCTTCGTTGTCTCGTGCGGACATATTTACCGATCCGCTGGTCATGATCGAGAATACGCACTCGAGTTCCTTGGTATATTGGGCGCTGGTCGGTGTCGGCGAGAACAGCTGAAGTGTCAGGGCGCGCTGGGCCAGCTCGTTCGCCATGTTGGGACGGGGCTTGCCGAAAGCCAGGGCCAAGTAGCGGCAGAAGGACTCGTTGGCCGCTTCGGCGAGGCGCGGGCCTTCGTCCACACCGCTCTCCGCCGCGAACTGGACCAGCCGCTCGCGGAAGCGGGCGAACCAAGGGGAGAATTCCGCGGAACAGACGATGTCCGTCCAGCTCGTGTCCCCGCGGCCGGTCGCGGCGGGGTGGCTTTCGCGCACGCCGTAGACGTGCGGCAGATGGCCGACCCCGCCCTGCAGGAGCACGAGATAGCACATCGCAATCTCAAGCAGCCGGGAGGCCGGCGGCTCCAGCCTGGCCGCTTCATAGAACGCGTGTCTCAGCACCGAGGTTCTGGTCGTCGCATAGAACAGCGGCCGATAGTCCGCGAGCCAGTGGAGGAGGCGCTCGGACGCCGTGCCCCGGGTGCACTCCTGGGTCGGGCTGGTGTGAATCCGCGCGAGGTTTTCCGCGTGCGTGTTCTGGACGATCACGATCTGGCCCTGCGCCGCCGCGAGGGAGGGATCGGTCTCAATCAGGGTGGCCGCATCGGAGATGGCGCGGACGAACAGGAAGTCATCGTCCGCATGGAAGGTCGCGGTTTCGGTCCGGACGTGTCCCAGGGCTTCCCAGCAGCGCATCAGGAACGGAAGGTCGCTCGGATAGGCGAGGTGCGTCGCCTCGATGAACTGCGACGCCTGGTGCGTGGCCCGTGCGTTCTCCTCGGCGATCGCCGGCTCGCTCCCATCCGCGATGATCACGGCGTGCGGGCATTGCTGCGCGGTCAGGTACCGCAGGCACCTTCGGACGAAGGCCGGCCGGTTGAACGTCGGGACAACGATCGTCGATTTCACGTCAGGAGGGCCCCCGCTGGCTGGCGCGCGCCTGACGTCTTCGCCCATCGCGGCCACTCGGGCAAGCGACCTCGGCCGCGTCATCCTGCCCGTTCAGCCGAGCTTGGCCGCAAGGTCTTCAGCCGCTGTGGCCGCGCGGAGCGGGCGGGGGCCCGCGCAGCTCCTGCCGCATGGCGTAGGTGAGCAGCCGCATGCCGAAATCGGTGAGGTGAGCGCTGCTCGAGAACAGCCACTCGTTCCTGCGGGGAGAGCCGCCGAGAATCTCGTTGGCGTCGATCCAGCGCACGCCGTGCGCGTGACAGGAGCGGCGGCACAGGTCCGTGAAGATCGGACCCTGCTCGCGGAAGAACGCCGCCGCCTCGTCCCGCGTGCTGCTCTCGCCGTCGAAGATCTCCAGGAAGCGGAGCTCCTCCTCAGGCTGCGTGCGATCCACCAGCTCCAGCAGCGGCTGCATCACGAACAGGATCTCCGCCTCGAGGCCGTCCGCGAACCGCCGGAGCGCATGAAGGGCGCGGTCGAGCTGGTCGGCGGCGATGGCCAGGCGGTCGGCCGGGGTGGCGGCGCAGGCGGCGAAGTGCGGCCGCACGGCGGCGGGCCAGTCCTCGGGCGGATAGGAGGTCAGGATCGGGTTGGTCAGCTGGTTGACCCGCGCCCAGCCGAAATAGGCGCCCATGTTCACCGGCAGGAACGGGAAGTAGAAGGCGGAGCTGAGCTCGATGAACCCCCCGAGGACCACGATCCGGCGGACCGGCGCGAGGTTGCGCAGCTCATAGGCCAGCGACAGGATGTTCTGCGCCGACGAGCCGGCCCTGAGCGCCAGATTGTAGTAGCGATGTTCGTCGTCCGACAGCAGCGACGGGAAGGTCTGGGAGTCGGCGCTGGCGCCGACGCCGAACGCGGCCGAGTTGCCGAGCACGACGGCGTTGCCGAGCCTGTCCGGATCGTCAGCCGGGGCAAAGCGGCGGCCGTCGGCGAGGACAGTATAGCGGTAGCCCTTCGAGTCGGTGTTCAGCACCGGGCCCGACAGCAGGGCCGGAGCGCCGAGCATGGTGAACGGCAGGACCGCCTGGCGAGGGCTCGGGTCGTAATACGTCAGGAAGTATTCGAGCTCCCCGGTCAGGGCTGACCGATAACGCTCGCCGATCGGCGATTGAAGGGACCTTTCGGCGATCTCGCGGGCTTCGGCCTCCCGACCCACTCGTCGCAGCGCGGTCAGCGCCATGCCGACCAGCCTGTGGTCGCCCGCGGCGTCGGAGCAAGCCTGCTCGGCGATCGCGGCGGCGGGCTCCCACCGGCCCTCCGTGACCAGGATCTCGAGGGCCATCATCCTCACGTCGCGATTGAGCACGCCCGCGGCGACGGCCCGTTCAGCGATGTCCGCGGCGCTGCGCGCGTTGGAGGCCGTCAACCATGCGCGCATGGCGCCGACATAGGTCGACGGGTCGGCAGGCCTGCGGTGGCTGAGTTCGTCGGCCAGGATCGCCGCCGCCTCCCGGAAGCCCTCCTGGCCGAATGCGTGGCCCAGGGACGAGAGGTCCTGCGGCGACAGGCCCTTGCGGGCGTCAACGAGGGCCGCGACGGCGGCCTGGGCGCGGCCGCCGCCCGCCCGCAGCAGCGCCCGCAGGGCCACGATGGCCAGCTGTGCGTTGGCGGGTCTGTCCCACAGGACGGCGTCCGCGAGCCCGGCGGCCTGGGCCCAGCGGGCGTTCGCCGCCAGGGCTTCGAAGACCATGCCGCGCGAGGCCGGGTTCCACTCCGGGGAGTCGTCAGGAAAGGATGTGGCGAGCTCGGCCAGATCCGCCGCCGCGGCGATGTCCGGCCCATAAGGGCTCGCGCGGAGCTGCGCCAGCCTGACGAGGGTCTCGTCCAGTCGCGGCCCGGAGGCTTGGCCGTCCGTTCCCGGCGGATCGGCCGCGGCCGACTCGTCGGCCGGCTCCCCCGATTGTGCGTCGTCGTTCATCTCAGGCCGCGAATCCAGCGGGGGTGAATAGTGGGGCCGACCTGGGCCCGGCAGAAGAGACGGCGCCGGCGGGCCGCCGCCGTTTCGCGCGGCCCAACGCGCTTTCCGCCGACGGGTCCTCGGGGCGCTCCCGAACGGCCCGAGATAACGGGCCGCGCCCTGACCGTCCAGGCGCCGCGGCGGGGCGGGGCGGGGCGTGAGCGCGACCTCCACAGGCGCCGCATGCGGCTGTCCGGGCGCGGTATTTGCGTATATTTGGCCCGATGCAGGCGAGTGGACGGCGGCGGCGCGGGTATGACCTGGCTTGGTGAACTGAAACGGCTGCCGCGCGCCGTGATGGCAGGCCGGCCCACGCCCGAGCCGCCGCTCGCGGCAGGTGAACGCCGGATGATCGCAGCGGCGCCGTTCCTGCTCCTGCCGCTGTCTTCGCCGGACGCCGAGCCCTGGCCGCTCGCGGCGCTGAACTCCCTGGCGCAGGGACGCACCCCGCGCGTGCTGTTCGTCGTCGAGCAGGACGCCGATCTCGACACTCTCTGCGCGGCGGCCGCGGCGACGCCGGCGTTCTCCTGCGTCTGCCCTGTGACGATGCTGAACACGGTGCGGGACCGCCTCGGGGCTGTGGTCCATCTGGATGACGAAAACGCCGTGGTGCTGCCGCTCTCGGACGAGGCGCTGCGCACCCACTCCGAGGAGGACTTCCGCGCCGCCCGGCATTCCCAGGCCGTCACCAAGCTGATCGAGCGCGCGCTCGACGAGCTGGTTGCGGCCCTGCCCGAAGCGGCGCCGCTGCAGCGGCAGGTGCAGGCGCTGGCGGTCACATTCGAGTCGACGGTCTATTCGCAGTTCTCGGTCGCGCTGGCCTATCTGGAGGGCCAGCTCAACTCCGAGGTCTTCGACGCCGTCATTGTGCTGCCTTCGACCTCCGGGACGGGCCTGCCCCTGGCGCGCATGGCCTGCGGCGTCCAGGGGCGCACGGCGGCCTGGATGCTGACGACGACCGAAGATGTCGCTGAGAAGACCGGCCTGGTCCGGTCCTGGTTCGGCGCCGAGGCGGACGGCGGCTCTGGGGACGGCCGGAGGCGGAGCCGGGTCGTGGAGCGCCACCTTGCCGGATTGCGGCGGCTGATGGGGCGGTTCACGGCCGAGGAGCAAAAGTACGCCGGCCAGATGTGGTCCCGCTTCCCCGGCTGGCCCAGATGCGGCCTGCTCGTGGCCCACAATACCGACGCCGTCGGGGTAGGGGCCGGCAAGGTGCTCAAGGCGCTGACGGACATTCGACCGGTCGCCGCCATCGCCTTCGACCTCGGCGAGCGCGAGCAGTCCTCCTATTGGGACTTCCTGCTCGAGGCCGGTCCGGCCATGGACAAGGTTCAGACCGTCGATGTGCCGCTCCCTTCGTCGGCCTTGGCCGCGGAGGGGGAGTTCCTCTTCCGCTACATCGCCGAGGCGGTGCAAGGGGACTCTGTGTTCCGGATAGGGACCCAGGACTTCACCGCCGAGATCCTGCAGATCCTCGAGCGCCGCGCGCGACACGCGTTCCCGCTACACCTGGTCGGCGCCGCCAGATCGCGGGCCCTGGTGCGGGTCTACTGCCCCGATTTCGTGTTCGCCTATCCCGGGGCGCACATCTACGCGCGACTGCTGGTCTCGGCCGCCCGCGACTTCGGGGTCCCGACTTTCGACGTCCAGTCGGTGTTCATCTCCGAGTATCCGCGGAATGTCGTCCACTGGACCGACACCGCCGACACCATCATGGCCATGGACGAGCGCTTCGCCCGCACGCTGCGCGAGGACATCGGATGGCCGAGCGAGCGCGTTCTCGTGACGGGGACCCCGCGGCTGGACGTGCTCGTGGAGAACAAGCTCCGGCTCAGCCGCAAGGACGCCCGCAACCGCTTTCCGGAGCTGACGGGCAGCCCCAAGGTGGTGAGCTTCTTCACCCAGTTCAGCCAGAAAGGCGGCAACGTCGAGATCCTGGACGCCCTGTTGCGCATGACCAGATCGCGGCGCGACGTCCATGTCGTGGCCAAGCTGCATCCGCGTCTGAAGGACCACGAGATCGCCGAGATCGCGGATTGCGCCAGGGCCGCCGACGGGCGCTGCACGGTGATCCGCGCTGGCGATAGCTACGATCTGATCCGGGCGAGCGACGTGGTGGTGACCAAGTACAGCAACATCGCGCTGGAAGCGGCCGTCCTCGACCGCCCGGTCATGCTGTTCAACTTCGCACGTGAGCACTTCGACCCACCGCTGGACCTGCAGAACTGGGGCATCGGAGAACCGGTATACGACTACGCCTACGGCGAGCGGCTCCTGAAGGCGTTGCTGAGGGGGCTCGGCAGCTCCGGGCGACGCGCCCGCGCGCGCCAGGCGGCCTTCTTCGCCGAAAGCCCGCAGCACCGCGACGGCCGCGCCTTGGCCAGGATCGTATCGGCGGTGCGCGACCGGATGGCGAGCTGATCGGAGCCTTCGGAGCGGCGGGCTCAGAGGATGAGGTCGATGTCCGCGCCGAGGCCTGCGACCTGCCGGGCGATCTCGGCCCTGTAGATGGGGTTGAGAACGCAGGCCGATCTCACGCCGCGCTGCACCGCGGTTTGGGGCGACACCACGGGATGGCCCGTCCGCGGTGTGAAGCGCCCCTGCTTGAGCGGGTTGATGTCGATGACGCAGTCGATCAGGCGGCGGTCCGGATCGATCATGGATACGAAGTTCAGTCCCTTGCCGGCGCCGCCCCAGACGGCCACCGGTCCCTTCTGCGCCGCGTCGCGGATCTTGTCCGACCAGCTGCTGCGCATCGCCTCGTCGGCCGCCGCCAGGGAGCGGATCTCGGCGGCGCCAAGCGGGCGGCCGAGCGGCTTCGCCTCTCCCTCGCAGGAGGACTCCACCCAGAGGTAGCGCTGGTCGAGCACAGGGGTGGCTGAGGCGGCGCCCCAGCCTGCCCGGGCGAGGGCGGCCCCGATCGAGGCTGCGCCATAGTAGCGGCCGTACTCGTAGTAGATGTCGAACAGCGTCCGGCTGGCGAGGATGGTCTCGAGGGAGGTGATCTCGAGGCAGATCAGGCCGCGTGCGAAGCGGCCGGCGCGCCGCCGCAGCTCCGTCAGAAGCTCCAGGGGCGCGTCCATGTATTCGAACACCGCCCGCATCAGGAACAGGACGGCGTCCGCGTCCCCGATCGGCTCGGCGGCGGAGAACCGGCGCGGAACGAGGCGGACATCCGCCCGGCCGATCGTCTCCTCGTGCTGTCCCGCGCTGCGGATGGCGCGCTGGAGGGCCGGGTCGTAGCCGATGAGCGTGGCCGGCCGGTCGAGCCGGGCGGCGAGGCGGCGCAGGAAGCCGCCCTGTCCGCATCCGATCTCCACCACGCTCACGCGGGGCGCGCCCTCGAGGAGACGCAGGATGCGCCCGATGCTTTCCTCCTCGTGCGCGGCGAATTTGGAGGACAGGCCCTGGTCATTCTCGTACTGGCCGTCGAAGGTGAGGGCCGCGGGGTCATAGGCCGGGTTGAACAGCAAGCCGCAGCCCGGGCAGTAGCGAACGTCCATGTCGCGCGCGGGCGCGCGCATCGCGTCTTCGGCCGTCGGATAGGTGACGTTCACGAACACAGGAGCCTCGGTGCGGCGCAGCACCGCAAGGGCCTCGGGACCGGCGCACACCGGGCAGCTGACGTGATCGGTCATGGGCTGGCTCCGGGCCGGGCGCGCCTCAGCCCCTGACGACCTCCCGGAAGGCCCTGCACACGACGTCGACCTTGTCCTCGGTCATGTTGTAGCCGGACGGCAGGTTGACGCCGCAGGCCGAGACCGCCGCGCCGACCGAGTCAGGCCGCGCGAACCGCGCAGCCGCCTCCCGGCCCTCGAACGCCTTCAGGGTCGACAGGGGCGAGAAGAACGGCCGCGTGTCGATGTTCCGCTGCTTCATGCCGTCCATGATCTGGAACTTGTCCAGGCCATAGTCCCTGTCGGCCACAGCGGTGACCATCCAGTAGGAGTTGCGCACGCCCGGCGGCTCGGCGTTCAGCGTCACGCCCTGCATGTCGCCCAGCCGCTCAGCGTACCAGCGGAAGATGTCCCGCTTGTGCGCGATGAGCTGATCGATCCGCTCCATCTGGGCGATGCCGAGCGCGGCCGTGACGGCGTTCATCTTGTACTTGAACGCCACCACCTCGTTCTGGAACAGCCGGTCGCCCGGCGGACGCCCGTGGTCCCGCAGCATCTGGACGCGTCGCCAGAGCTGCTCGTCGTCCGTGACCAGCATCCCGCCCTCGCCGGTCGCCACGGTCTTGGTGCCGTGGAACGAGAAGACGCCGGTCTGGCCGAAGGCGCCGGCGCGCCGGCCGCGATATTCGCTCCCCAGCGCTTCGGCGGCGTCCTCGATCAGGGCGAGTCCGTGACGATCCGCGATGGCCTTCAGCTCATTCCAGTCGCACACGCTGCCATAGAGATCGACGCCGATGATCGCCTTGGTCCTGGGCCCGATCGCGGCCTCGACGGCTGCAGGGTCCATGCACCAGGTGTCCGCCTTGATGTCGACGAAGACGGGCTCGGCCCCGACGTAGCAGACCGGCGCCACCGAGGCGATCCAGGTGACGTCCGGCACGATCACCTCGTCCCCCGGACCGACGCCGAGGGCGGCGAGGGCGAGGTGGAGACCCGCCGTCGCGTGCGGAAGCGAGACCGCATGGCGCGTCCCGATGTACTCCGCGAACATCGCCTCGAAGCGGGCGTTGAACTTGTAGTGGTCGGCGTACCAGGCGGTGCGAGCCGCCTCGGCCGCCAGCTCCGCTTCCCGCTCGGTGATCGACGGCCCGGCGACCGGAATGGGCTCAGGGGAGACGAACACGCCCGGTTCCTAGTCGGCGACGCAGCGCAGGAAGCCTTCCGGGCACCCGGTCATCAGCAGCTTGTGCTCGTACTCCAGGTCGATCTCGAAGCGGGGGTCGGTCTTGAGGAATTCGCGGACCGCGGTCTTGGGATTGTCGCCGGGGCCCCACGGACGATCGGGGAAGACGTCGCCGGGCATGTCCTCGACCACCGTGTCCTGCACGATCAGATAGCTGCCCTTCTTCACCAGGGGCGAATAGAGCTCCAGCTCCTTCAGCACGTGTTCGTGGCTGTGGTTGGAATCGAGGATCACCAGGACCGGAGCGCGGCCGGCGGCGCGGCGGTTCACCTCCTCGATGATCTCCGGGGCCGTCGAGGAGCCCTGCAGGAGATCGATGCGCTTGCTCATCGGGTGGGCCTCGATTGCGGCCCGGTTATGCGCGCGGATGTCGATGTCGATGCCGAGCACGCGGCCTTCGCCGCCCAGCAGCTCCAGGATCGACGCCGAGAAGATCAGCGAGCCGCCGTGAGCGACGCCGGTCTCCACGATCAGCTGGGGGCGGACCTTCCAGATGATCTCCTGAGTGGCGACCATGTCGGGCGGGAACTGGATCACCGGACGGCCAAGCCAGGTGAAGTTGTACGAATACCGGTAGCGGCACGCCTTGACGAGGAGGTCATTCGCCAAGCTCGTCACGTCCTTGTCCGTGCCCATCCGATTGATCAGGGCCAGGTCCTTGGGGTCGTGATTGCTCATGTCCGTTCGACTCTCCTGGGCAACTGACGTCCGCACCTCTTGCGCGTACGCGACGTCCTCTCGGCGAAAGTGATCAGGGTCTTCCGCGCTGTCGAACCGTGGTCCGGATCTTGACGCCAGCCCCCCCGGGCCGGGACCATTAACCAGCTGTGCGAGCACTGTCCATCTCGCAACCGCTTCACTCCCGGTCCTGCGACGTTTCGGCTGCGCGCGGGCGCGCGGGCGCCCCGAAAAGGCGCGCCCGGGCGGGCACGTCCCTGGTCACGACCGACCCGGCTCCGATCACCGCTTCGCGCCCCACGCCGAGCCCCGGAAGCACCAGGGCCCCCGTGGCCACGAAGGCGTTCTCGCCGCATCGGACCTCGCCGCACAGGTGCGCCCCTGGACCGATCTGGACGCCGTCCTCCAGGTCGCAGTCGTGATCGACCGAGCACATGGTGTTGAGGATGCAGTAGCGGCCGATCCGCGCATTCGCGTTGACGGTCACGCCCGGCATGAGCACGGTTCCTGCGCCGATCTCACAGTAGGGCGAGACGTTGCAGCTGGGGTGGACCACGGCGACCAGCCGGTCAGCGAGCTGGAGCGACAACCGCGCGCGCAGCCGCTGGTCGCCGATGGCGACGATGAAGCGGTGGGACCGGCGGAACGCCGGATCCTGCAGCCGCTCGTCGCCGCCGAGCACGGCGGCCCCGTTCACCGGCCCGGCCACGGCCGGATCCAGGAAGCCGGCGACATCGAGACCGGCGGCCCTGGCGCAGTCCAGGATCACACGGCCATGCCCGCCGCCGCCCACGATCACGAGCGGTCCGGGCGCTCCATCTGCCAAGATCAGTCCCTCCCGACGATGGGCCGTCCGACGAGCCCGCCTAGAGCGGGCGGGCCAGCACGGCCGACCGGAATGCGTCGATCACACGCTCCTGGTCCTCCGGCGCCAGGCCGACGGAGCAGGGCAGGCTGACGGCTTCGGCGTAGAGCCGCTCGGCTGCCTGGCCGCCGAGGACCATGGCGCCGGCGTGCACCGGGCTCCGGTGCATCGGCTGCCAGACGGTCCGCCCCTGGATCGCCTGACTGGCGAGGGCGGAAAGCACCGCGCGCGCCTCCGTTCCGGCGACGGCGGGGTCCACGCTCACCGCGTAGAGCCACCGATTGCTGTCCACGCCCGCCAGCCGTCCCTGAGGGGTCACGCCGGGCAGGTCGGCGAAGGCCTTGTCGTAGCGCGCCGCAATCGCGGCTTTCCGCGCGATGAACCGGTCCAGTTGTTCGAGCTGCGCCACGCCGAGGGCCGCCTGCAGGTTGGTCAGGCGGTAGTTGTAGCCCAGCTCGTCATGAACGTACTCCAGCGCGCTGGTCCGCGCCTGGGTGGTGAGGTGCTTGGCCCTGCGGGCGAGCTGCTCGTCGTCGGTGACGATCATCCCCCCGCCGCCGGTGGTGATCAGCTTGTTGCCGTTGAAGCTGAAGCAGCCGAGACGTCCGAACGACCCTAGCGGTCGGCCCTTGTACCGCGACCCGAGGGCCTCGGTGGCGTCCTCTATGACCGGCAGCGCGAACTCGTCCGCCAGAGCCAGCAGGTGCTCCATGTCGACGGCGTCTCCGTGGACGTGGACCGGGAGCATCGCCTTGACCCGGCGGCCGGTGGTCTTGTTGACCAGGCTCTGGCCCTCGCGGCGGCAGCCGGTGCGCAGGAAATCCTCCACCAGCGTCGTGTCCATCTGCCAGGTCGCGGCGTCGGCGTCGACGAGCAGCGGCACGGCGCCCGTGTAGCGGATGGAGTTGGCCGAAGCGATGAAGGTCAGGGTGGAGGTGATCACCTCGTCCTCCGGCCCGACCCCCAGCAGCAGAAGGGCCACGTGCAGGGCCGCGGTGCCGCTCGACGTCGCGACCGCATGCCGGACGCCGCACCGGGCGGCCAGGTCGGCTTCGAAGCGATCGACGAACCGGCCCACCGAGGACACCCAGTTGTCCCGGATGCACGAGGACACGTACTCGAGTTCGTGTCCGCCCATGAACGGCTCGGCCAGCGGGATGAAAGCTTGGGCCGCCACGTCGCTCCGGTCGTTCACTGCCAGTCTCCGTCAAGGGGGTCGCGGTCCGCGGCCGGGCGTCTCAAGTGATCGGACACGCCTGAATCCCGGGCTGATCCTCCCGCAGCCTTTGCAGGTAGACGTCCAGCAGCTGGAGGTGAAGCTCGCTGGACGCCGCGTAGGGCGTCAGGCCGCAGGTCCCCGTGTCCAGGATTTCGTCCACGACCTTGCCGGTCAACTGGCTCTGGAAAGGGACCGCGAAAGGCGACTCCTGGTAGCTCCAGTCGTTCGCCTCGGACAATGCGAACGCCCGGCCCTGGCTTTCGCGGATCAGCCACCGGCGGCCCGGTGCGAGCAGATCGACGGTGATCGGGCCCTTCTGGTCGGCCAGGACGCTGAATTCGAAGAACGAGCCGCCGGGCGTCGAGGCGGCGACGCGCCCGAAGAACTCCACGCCGCCGGCGTGGCGGCTGGCGTCGTAGTCGGCCGCAAGACGCGTTCCGGCGAAGTCGAAGCGGCGCTCGCCCGTCAGGAAGGCCATCAGATCGATGAAGTGGATGGTGTTGCTGGCGATGCTGGCGCGGGCCGGGCCCGAGACGCGGCAGATCAGGGGCTCGCCGTCCGTCAGCTGGGCCTTCAGTTCCCGATAGCCCGGCCAGATCGGCCTCGGGGTGTTGACCCAGGTCCGCGCCCCGGCGCGCTCCAGCAGCGCGGCGGCGGCCCCAAAGTCGTCGGCGGCCTGGAACAGAAACTTCTCGAGCAGCACGAACGGCGGCGCGCGGCCATCCAGCGCCCCCTCCAGGGCCTGGCGGCGGAAGCGGGCCGTGGTCGCCACGATCAGCAGCCTCAGGTCGGCTGGCAGGCCGCTCGGGTCGCGCAGCAGCACCGGCTCGCGCGGATCCTCGCCAGCCGCCTCGCGCCAGCGCGCGGCAGCCGTCTGCAATGCGCCGTCGCTCGGGTCGACCAGGTAGATCCTGTCCACCCGCTTCGCGGCCGCCAAGCCCTGCAGGTGTCGTGAACCGATGTTGCCCGCCCCGACGATCGCGACCGAGTTCGTCACGATCTCTGCTCCCGGCGGCGGGCCGCCCGCCCACGGGGCGGCCGGATCGCGACGTTTCGGACGGTTCGGCTGTCTAGCATCGATTATCTTGGGCTTGGGCGCGGGGGGACGGCGGTCAATCCAGCAGGTCGCGGCTGAGGACCGCACCTGCGGCGATGTCCCTGGCCGCCTTGCGGCCGAGCACCCATACGCGCGCGGAGGGCGCAAGGCCCGTGCCCGGCCGCCGGACCGCCAGCATTGACGCGTCGATCACCGCGCCCGCGGGGATGTCGATGCGGGCGACAAGGCTGCGCCGCGCGAACCTCGCCATCTCGATCTCTGCCGGCGTGGGACGCTTGCGCCCATCCCCGAGCGCGGACTCCACGGTCCGGATGCCCTCGACGAAGGCTGTCAGGGCGTCTGGCGAGAGGGAGAGCTTCTGGTCGGGGCCCGGCAGGCTCGGATCGAGCGTGAAGTGCTTCTCGATGATCTGGGCGCCCATGGCCGCCGCGCCCCACGAGACCGCGAATCCGAGCGTGTGGTCCGACCATCCGACCGGAGCCCCGAAAGCCTGGCCGAGCGTGGACATCGCGCGCAGGTTCGCGTCCGCCGGGTCGGCCGGGTAGTTGCTGACGCAATGGAGCAGGGCGAGATCGAGGCATCCCGCATCGCGGACGGCCTGCACCGCGGCTTCCGTCTCGGCCAGGGTGCCCATGCCGGTCGAGACGATCATCGGCCGGCCCTTTGACGCGACGTGGCGCAGGAGGTCGAGGTTGGTCAGGTCGCCGGAGGAAACCTTGAAGGCGGGCGCTCCCAAGTCGTGCAGCATGTCGGCGCTGGCCTCGTCGAACGGCGTCGACAGGAAGATCAGCCCTGCGTCGGCGCAGGCGCCGACAAGCTCACGGTGAGCCTGGGCGTTGAGTTCGAGGGCCTTCAGCATCTCGAACTGATCGGCGGCGGCGTCGCCCGCGTGCTGGTAGTCGGCCTTGGGCGCCCCTGGGGCGGCCAGAGCCTCGGCCGAAAAGGTCTGGAACTTGACCGCGTCCGCACCGGCCCTGGCCGCCGCCTTGACCATGTCGAGAGCCATGGACAGCGAGCCGTTATGGTTCACGCCGGCCTCGGCGATCACGAAGATCGGTTCGCCGCTGCCGATGCGTCGCGAGCCGATGTTCATCTGGCCTCCTGGTCAGGGGCGTCGCCGGTGGCGTCGGCGAACCGCTTGCGCATGAGACGAGCGCCCAGAGGCTCGCGCGCCAGCCGCTCGGCGATGCGCTCTCCGGCGCGTCCGTCTCCGTAGATGTTCGCCCGCCCGGCGATCGAGCGGCGAAATTCGTCACTGAGGCCTTGCTGGACGGCTGTGATGATCGCCTCGGCTTCACAAGGGCAATCCAGCACGTTCGGGCCGCGCTCCCGGCCGGCTTGCCGGGACCCGACGTTCACGACCGGCACGCCGAAGGACGCCGCCTCGATGATCCCGCTCGAGGAGTTGCCGACCATGAGCGCTGCGTGGCGCAGTGCGGAGGCGTAGAGGTCCGGTCCGAGGTTCTCGACCAGCCAGGCCCGGGGCGAGCGCTCGACCAGCGCGCGGATCGCGCCGTTCACATAGCTCCCGCCAGGGTCGGCGTTGGCGGCGGTGAACAGCAGTGGAAGACCCGTCCGTTCGAGCGCCTGGAGGAAGGCGGAAACCTGGACCTCGTTGTTCTCCGGCTCGAGCGTCACCGGATGGTAGGTGGCCAGCAGGAAGGCCCCCGGATCAGGAATTCCGAGCCGCGAGAAGAACGCCGGTCGATCGAGCAACGGCGCCGCCAGCAGGGTGTCCAGTCCCGGAGCGCCCGACACCAGGATGCGCCACGGCTCCTCGCCCATCCGCCGCAGCCTTGAGGCGGCGGCCTCCGTGCTGGTGAAGTGAAGCTGACTCAGCTTCGACAGGCTGTGACGGAAGCCTTCGTCGATCGCCCCTTCGGTCACTTCCCCGCCGTGGATGTGAGCCCTGGCGAAGCCGAACGGGCTGGCCGCCGCGCCCGCGGCGAACATCTCGAAGCGGTCGCCCAGCAGACACACGATCTGCGGCCGCACCGCGGCGTAGGCCTGGGCGAAACCGATGGCGCCGAGGCCGATCGCGGCCGCCGTGGTCTCGGCGGTGTCGCCGGCGAGAAGCATGTTCACGCGGGCGTAGATGGGCCAGCCGTCCTGCTCGATCGTGCGAACGGTCTCGCCGTGCTGCGGTGACAGGTGCGCTCCGGAGACGATCAGGCCGAAGTCGACGCCGGGACGGTCCTTCAGGGCGTGAAGGATTGGGCGGTAGAGGCCGTAATCCGAACGGGCCACGGTGACAAAGGCGATTCGGCGCTCGTCCATTCCTTCCCGCTGCACCCGACCGCACTGAGAGCCGCCGGAGGCAAGCGTCCGGCCCGGTCCGTCACCTAATGCAAAGCCCGGTCAGCGTCGACTCTGCGGATGGACACGACGCTTCAGCGCTGTATGGCTGCGCCCGAGCAAGGGGAGCGTCATGGCGGATATCAGGGTCGGGCTGATCGGGGTCGGGCCGATGGCGTCGCTGCACGCCGAGGCGATCCAGCAGGTCCCCGGCCTGTCCGTCGGCTGCTGCGTGTCCCGCAGTCCGGACCGCGCCGCGGCCTTCGCTGAGCGGCACGGGATCGGGGCGTGGACGACACTGGACCAGATCGGTTCGGGCACGGATGTCGACGCCCTCTGGCTGGTTGCGCCTGCCGACGCCATGGCCAGCGCCGCCCAGGAGCTGTCGAGCTTGGGCCTGCCTATGTTCCTGGAGAAGCCGGTCGGGCTCTCGCTGGAGGAGACCCAGGCGGCGGTCCGCAAGGTGGCCGCGCCGAACATGGTCGGGCTGAACCGGCGCTTCTATGAGGTGATCCAGACGGGCCTTGCGATTTGCGCCGAGGCCGGGGGCGTCCGCGCCGTCGAGGTCCACATGCCCGAGGATCTCACGGGTGCGGCCGCGACCCACACTGACCGCGTCAAGGCGCATTGGCAGTTCGCCAACTCGGTCCACCTGATCGACCTGTTCAGGCTGTTCGCTGGAGAGCCCGCCGCGGTGCAGACCGCGAACCTTCGCAACAATGACGTGGATCGAGCCTATGCCGGGCTGATCCGGTTCGAACGGGGGGCCACGGGGATCTACAACGCCCAATGGTTTGCGCCCGGCGGCTGGCGCGTGACCGTCTACGCAGACGGAGTCACGCTGGTCTATCAGCCCATAGAACAGCTGACGGTGATCCGCCGGCCGAGAGCAACGGAGGTCATCACCCCCTCGGGACCGGACTCGCGGCTGAAGCCGGGGCTATGGGCGCAGGCTCAGGCCTTCCGCGACTTCGTCCGCACTGGCGTCCTTCCGCCCCATGCGTCAGATTTGGCGGACTACGAACGATCGGTTCGCCTGGTCGACAGTCTGACCCGCACCTGAGTTCGTTTCGTCGTAGGCCCTGGCCCATGCAAGCAGATTTGCGCAGCAACATCGTTCTACATTCGGCGCCGATAACCGAGGCCGCCAAGGCGCTGGACAGATCTCCGCGCAAGCTCGTCCTGGTCGTCGACGACGACGGGCGCCTGGTGGGCACCGTTTCGGACGGCGATATTCGCCGCGCGCTTCTGCGACTGATCCCGATAGACGCACCCGTCACGCAGATCATGAATGCGTCCCCGGTGGTGCTGCATCCCGGTGAGGACGTGCGGCCGATCATCAAGGAAATGAACAGCCGGCTGATCCGGCACCTGCCCGTTGTGGACGAGCGGGGGCGGCTGGTCGACCTTGAGGACATCGGGCACCCGTCCCGGATCGCAGGACGGCCGAACACGGTGGTGATCATGGCCGGTGGAAAGGGTACGCGGCTGGCCCAACTCACCAAAGAATGCCCCAAGCCGATGCTGAAGGTCGGCGACAAGCCCCTGCTCGAGACCATCATCGAACGTCTGAAGGCTCAGGGCTTCTACAACTTCTGCATCTCCCTGAACTACCTGGGCGAGATCATTTCCGACCACTTCGGCGACGGCAGCCAGTGGGACGTCAATATTCGCTATGTCAGGGAGACAGAGCCGCGCGGGACGGCCGGGGCGCTGGCGCTGATCCCCGCCCCTCCGGACGAGCCGCTGGTCATCCTGAACGGGGACATCCTGACCCAGATGGACTTCGGGGCGTTGCTGGCGTTCCACGAAGAGCACGGCGCCTCGGCGACGGTCTGCCTGCGCGAGTACCAGTTCCAGGTGCCGTACGCGACCGTCGAACTGGACGGCGCGAGGATCAACCGCCTCCTTGAGAAGCCAGTGCAGAGCTTTCTGGTGAATGCGGGCGTCTATTGTCTCAACCCCGACGTCCTGGCCGTCGTCCCGCGCGATCGCGCGGTCGACATGCCAGACCTGCTGAACACCCTGCTGAGCGAAGGCAGGACCGTCGGCTCTTTCCCAATTCACGAGTACTGGCTCGACATCGGACAGATGCAGGACTTCCAGACGGCGCAGTCGGACTACGAGCGTCTCTTCATCGGCGGACGAGATGATTGACGGGGAGGCCGTCCTGGCCCTGATCCCGGCGCGGGGCGGCTCGAAAGGGGTGCCACGCAAGAACCTGGCGCCTCTGTGCGGGCGGCCCCTGATTAGCTGGACCATCGCGGCGGCTCGCGCAAGCAAGCACCTGGACCGGCTGATCGTGTCCTCCGACGACGAGGAGATCATCGCCGCCTGCCGGACCGAAGGATGCGAGGCTCCGTTCGTCCGACCCGCCGAGCTCGCCGGCGATGAAGCGCGGTCCATCGACGTGATCCATCATGCGATGCGCTGGATCGAAAGCGAATCCCGCCAGAGGTACGGCTATCTGGTGCTGCTGCAGCCGACCTCGCCTCTGCGCGCGGCTGCGGACATCGATCGCTGCCTCCAGGCCTGTCATTACGGCGGCGCCCCCGCGGCGGTGACCGTCACTGAACCGGACCATTCTCCATTCTGGATGTACGCGAAGGACGAGCTGGGACGGCTCTCGCCCCTGATCACGCCTCCTGCGCCGGCGTCACGGCGACAGGATCTGCCCCGGGCGTTCCGCCTCAACGGGGCCGTCTACGCGGCCCGCTGGGACAAGCTGAGGCGCTGGGACAGCTTCATGGTGGACGGCGTCCTCGGAGTGGACATGCCTCCGGAACGCTCCGTAGACATCGATCGTCCGCTCGATCTTCGCCTGGCCGAACTGCTCATCGCCGAGGGCCCCGCGGCCCCTGTCCTGGAGGGAGCGCCGGCGTAGCTTCCAGGCCGCCCGCCCATTCGCCCCGAAGGGCGGCCGGGCGGCGACAGCCGACTGCTCTGGATTTCGAGACACATGACTGACGATCAACACATCGGCGAACGACTCGCCCGGATCGAGGCCGCGATCGAGCGGCTGACGACCCTCGTCGGCCAGCAGCACGCCGCACTGCTCCGCGAAATCGACAATAACATCTTCGACATCCATCGGAACATTCAGTCCCGTGCCTGTCAGGACAGTGCAGAGTATGTGCACCTGCACATGCAGGGCGTGCCGAGGTTCGACGACAGGGTGGCGTTCCTCAGGAACGTGGCGGAGTTGGCCCGACAGCTGAGCGGGGACGTCCTGGAGTTCGGAGTATCAGGAGGCGTTAGCCTCAAGCTGTTCTGTGAGGCCCTGCCCGACAGGCGCGTCTACGGCTTCGACTCGTTTCAGGGGCTGCCGGAGGACTGGTACCTCACCACCAAGAAAGGCGCCTACGCCTACGCGGCTGAGGATCTGACGGTCCCACCGAACGGAGTCCTGGTGCCCGGACTCTTTGAGGACAGCCTTCCGAAGTTCCTGGAGGGGTTTGCGGGCCCGGTGTCGATGATCCACATCGATTCGGACGTCTACTCTTCCGCCGTCACCGTGCTTCGCCACGTCCGGCCTCTGATCGCGCCAGGATGCCTCATCGTGTTCGACGAGTACATGAACTACGCCAGCTGGAGAGATCACGAATTCAAGGCGTGGCGGGAATTCGTCTCGGCTCACGCGGTCCGATACGAGTACATCGGCTACACGCGCAGGGGCTTCCAGTGCGCTGTCCGCGTCACCGCCATCGGCCAGTAGCGATCCTCGTGGTCCGATGAGCTGCGCAGGACTCCCCCTTGGTGAACGGCGGTCTTCGATGGATTTCGCCTGAATGGCCGGCCTGCCCGATCCGGACTACCTCGCCCACCCCCTGCTGCAGCCGGCGGCGCCTCTCATGGGGCGAGAGGCCCGTCTGGAAGCGCTGTCGAGGTTCCTGCCCGCGTTGCAGAAGGCGCTGATCGCCTGGGCGAGCGCCGACCGACCTGACCTCAGCGCTCGCATCGGACCGGGAGACGCCATCCTGGCCGACCTGCAGGAACGCGGGCATTGCGTCGTCTCCCTGCCGGACGCCCTGAACAAGATGCTGGCGGACAGGACCGCCGCGGAGTTCGAGTCGCTGCAGGCGGAGCTGGACCGGGTCGAGCGGCCGCGGTTCCGCAACCTCAACCGCGCTCTCGATCGCGAGCGGTTCGCCGACGTCTACGCCGCATGGGACGAGGCGCTCGGCGATCTGCATGTCCGCGATGCGGCGTCGGCCTACATGCGGCGCAGGCTGCGCCTCCGGGCGCTCTACATCCAGCTGAACGACGCGCGCGAGACCAGCGTCCGCTACGGTCCCATAGATCCGGCCGGGCTGCCCGCGGTGCGGACGCACTACTGGCATATCGACAGCGATATCTGGCCGTGCGTGAAGGCGATCGCCTACCTGAACGACGTGGGCCTGGACCAGGGGCCGCTGAGGTACGTCGAGGGATCGCACATCGGCGTCTCCGATTTCGAGACGGTCGTCCGCAAGACCAACGACACGCTGAAGCTGCCGATGCATCAGTTCATGTCCCTGCCGCAAGAGCTGCGGCGGCACGCCCTGTTCGGCCCCTACCTCACGGGCAGGGAGGAAGGCGTCGAGGAGATGATGCGGCGCGAGAGGGCGCTGTGCGCGCAGGCCGCATCGGTCATTCTGTTCGACAACAACGGCGTGCACCGGGGCGGCTTCGTCAGGTCCGGCGTGCGCAGGATCATCCAGTGCCTCTTTGAGGCGGCTGACTGACGGCCGGGCGGCAGGGGGCAGGACATGGACTTCGACGTGGCCGTCATCGGCGCAGGCGTCGTCGGCCTTGCGGTCGCCCGACATCTGGCGGTCGCGGGCCGGGATGTGATCGTCCTGGAACAGGAGCCGACGTTCGGTTCCGGCGTGTCGTCCCGCAACAGCGAGGTTGTCCACGCCGGAATCTACTACGAACCGGGATCCTTGAAGGCGAGGCTCTGCGTCGCGGGGCGAGACCTCCTCTACGCCTTCTGCGCAGACCACAAGGTCCAGACCCGCCGCTGCGGCAAGCTGATCGTGGCGACCTCGGCCGACGAGATCGGAACCCTCGAGGCGATCGCGGGGCGGGCCCGAGCGAACGGCGTGGAAGACCTCCGGTGGCTCACGCCGGAGGAGGCCAGGCGGCTCGAGCCGGAGGTGGCCTGCGCCAGCGCCCTCTTCTCGCCGTCCACCGGAATCGTCGACAGCCACGGCTTCATGCTGGCCCTGATCGCTGGACTGGAGGCGGCCGGCGGGCTGATCGCCTATCGGGCTCCCGTCGTGGGTTGGGCAAAAATCGAAGGCGGCTTTCGCCTGGAAACCGGCGGAGACCAGCGGGGAGTCCTGACCGCCCGGCAGGTGGTCAACGCCGCCGGCCACGGCGCAGTCCCGCTGCTGGGCAGACTGGACGGCTTCCCGCCCGAACACGTGCCCGGGCAGCTGTTCGCCAAGGGAAACTACTTCCGCCTGAGCGGCCGCCCTCCCTTTCGCCGCCTCGTCTATCCCGTTCCGGTTCCCGGCGGTCTCGGCGTGCACGCGACCGTCGACCTTGCCGGACAGGTGCGGTTCGGACCCGACGTGGAGTGGGTCCAGGGCCTGGAGGACCTCTCGGTGGATCCGGCCCGGGCGCAGGGCTTCTACGAGGTCATCCGCCGCTACTGGCCGGGGCTCCAGGATGGAGCGCTTGCGCCCGACTATGCCGGGGTGCGGCCGAAGCTGCGCATCGGCGACGCGGAAGCCAGGGATTTCCTGATCGAGGGCGAGGAAAGTCACGGCGCCGCCGGTCTCGTCAACCTGCTTGGCATCGAAAGCCCCGGCCTGACCTCCAGTCTGGCCATTGCGCAGGAGGTGTCGAACCGTCTGTCGTGACGGCGCCCCCGTCCCGACCTCGAAGGCGCCCGGGATCGCGACCGCCGGGAAATCCGCTCAGTGGATCAGCCAGCCGTCGGCGGCCAGATGGGAGAAGCTCTGGGTCCAGGCGAAGGCGTAGGCGAAGCCGTGGCCGTCCGGCGAACCGGCGAGGGGGCCGCCCGGGGCCGGCCCGGGGGGCGGGGCTGGGGCCGGCGCCGGCGCCGGAGCCGGAGCAGGGCTTGGCGGGGGCGGCGCAGGCGTGTCGGTCGAACTCCAATGCACGTCGCGCGCCACCTGCAGGCTGCCCGGCGAGACGTGGTCCAGGATGGT
>Ga0164243_10002483_pt1 | contig 30402 bp, 19 predicted proteins | sample OricompcompostOP_FD_108781 | JGI IMG/M metagenome (GOLD analysis project Ga0164243, IMG submission 108781) | Organic Plus compost microbial communities from Emeryville, California, USA - Original compost - Organic plus compost (OP) | ecosystem: Engineered > Solid waste > Mixed feedstock >... | reverse complement strand
GTACGACCGCTACGTCGACGAGCTCCGTCCCGCCGTCGCGACCGTGGAGGGCGACGACGAGTCGGTCGCCCGGGCCCTGGCCGGGCTCGTGGCCGTCCGCGCCTACCTGGACGGCTGGCGCGACGACGTCAACGCCTACCTACGCGGGGGTACGTCACACGCCGGCGTGGGGGCCGGCTCGGGCGCCGAGTCCGTCGTCGCGGCGTGCGCCCGCTCGGGACTGGAGCGGCTGCCGGTGGTGTTCGGGTGCGTCTACCTGCCCAGCCCCGATCCGGACGTCCGCGGAATGGCCGAGGGTGACGACATCTCGGAGCCCGCGTTCGTCGACGCGTCGCTGGCCCTCGACGGCCTGCCCGAGGAACCGGTACGCGTCGTGTGGTCGAGCACCGCCCGGAGGGTGGACGCCGCGGTGAGCGCGGGCGCGCCGGCCGTGATCTTCCCGCCCGGCAGCCGGTTCGTGTACCTCGCGGGCGAAGACACTCCCGCAGGACGTCGGATCTTCCTCGCCGACCATGCCTCGGTCGCGGACCCGGCCCACGACCGCGAGCGGCTGCTGGCCTGGCTCCGCAAGGTGGTGCGGCAGGAGCCGCGATGACGCGGATCCGGAACGGACTCGGCGGGAGGCACCGTCCGGGACGGCGCCTCCCATCGAGGATGACGAGTTACCCGCGCACCGGCGGGCGCTTGCGGACGTTGAACAGGATGGCGATGCCGACCATGACCAGGGCCACGCCACCGCTCACCAGGCCGGGCAGCGAGGCCCCGGTCTTGGGGAGCTGCGGACCGCACGACTCGGGTTCCTCGAACGCGCCGGTCGCGATCACCTTGTCGCCGGCGGTGACCGCGATCCGTTCGCCCTGGCCGGGCGGCACCGTGACCGACTTCTCTTCGCCGGGCCCGACCTTCACCGACTGGAGGAACCCGTCCCGCGACGTGACCTGGAACGTCGCGGGAGCCGTCGCCTCCTCGGCGTTGACGAGGTCGACCTTCACCGTGGCGTCGCAGGTCGAGGTGAAGGTGGCCGACGGTTTCGGCTCGCGGGGCTCCTCGCGCGGCTTCTCGCAGGAACCGCCGAGCTCAACCGACGCGGAGGCCGACTCGGTGACGGTGAATGTGGGGCGCTGCCAGGTCGCGGTCACCGAGAGGCTGGCGCTGGTGGCGCTGCCGGGCAGGGTCTGCTTCGCGGTCAGCGCGTCTGGCGCCGTGGGGAGTGCGTCGCCGACCGCGATGCCGGGCAGCGGAGCGTCCGCCGGGATGACCGAGACCTCGGTGAGAGTGCCGGCCAGGTCGGCCTCGCTGTTGGTGACCTTCCAGGTGACTATCCAGTTGCCGGTCTCGACATCGCACTCCGCAGCGCCGGTGACGGTGGGTTCGTGGGCGTGGGCCGTGCCGGGCAGCAGGACACTGGCAAGTGTCGCGACGCCCACGGCGGCGGCGAGTCCGATGGTGCGTCGCACCGTTGCGAGGTTCACACGGTTCTCCGGATCGAGGAATAGAGGTGAGGGCGGCTCGTCTCGCGGTCAGACGAGATGGAGGCGCCAGGTCTGGTTCGCGTTGGGGCTGGCCGGGTCGGCGCTCCACTGCTGGATCGGCGTACCGTCGACGCTCCTGCCGTCGCGTACATCCAAAAGGGACCCGCTGGTGACGTTGCGGACCGAGTACCCGTTGCCGCCGACCCCGCGGAAGCACCACACCTGGTTGGTGTTTCCGGCGAACACCGTCCACTGCTGCATCTGCCGGCCGTCGACGGAACTGCCGTCCGGGTTGTCCAGGGCTTTGCCGGAACGCGCGTTGACCAGGCTGAAGCACCCGTTGGGCGCGGCCACGAGCCGCCAGTGTTGCGCGGTGCCGGCGGCCTCGCCGCTCTCGACGATCCCGGCGCCGTCCGATGCGGATCCGCCGCTCACCGCGACCGACTTGCCCGTACCCGCGTTGACGATACGCACCACGACGCCCGCGCGCGGGTCCGTCAACCGGGGCACGGGAGGCGCAGGGGCCGCCGGTCGGATCGTCGGTTGCGACGCCGCGCCGCGCGTCGGTTGTGCGCGGGAGGTCGGGACATCGCGGGCCGGTGGTGCCTCGGACGGCTGGGTGTCATCGGGCAACAGCGTCGGCTCGGCGTCGGGTTCCGACGGCACCGTCCCGGCGAGGTCGCCGGGCGTCACCTCGGTGACCGGCGCGTCCGGGGACGGTACCGCCGCGTCGGAGCTCGCGCCCTGGGCCGACGGTGGCGGCTCTGGATCGCGTACCGCCAGGTTGACGGCGAGTGCGGTGACGACGGCGATGGCGGCCACCGCCGTCAACGACCGTCCGACCACACGGCGTCGCCGGCCGGAGCGCTCGGCCCGCTCGGGCGGGTCCATGACGATCTCACCGGTCACGTCCAGGTCGGCTGCCTGGCCCTGCTGCTCCCAGACTGCGGCCTGGTCCCAGTCCTGCTCGGCATCCTGGAGTTGGCGCACTGGCGGTCCCCTCCTTCGCTGCTTCCGTCCGGCCCTACAACGTCGGGGGGTGGCAGGTGGTTCACTGTGGAAAGGAGTGCGATCGTGACGGGTCGCAGGATCGACCGCAGCGACGACGACGAGCCGGGGCCGGCGTACCGCGATGCCGAAGGCCTGTGGCGGGTCCGTGACTTCGCGACGGCGCGCGCGGTGCTGCGCAGCACCACCACAGTGCAGGGCGGGCTCGGTGTCGACCTGGTGTCCAAGCTGCCGTCCCGGATCCGCCGACCGGTGCTCTACTGGGACGGTCCGGAGCACCGGGAGTACCGGCGCCAGACCGCGCAGTATTTCACACCCAAGCGGGTCCACGGGCACTACCGCGAGGTCATGGAGTCGATCGTGGACGAGCAGATCGCCCGCCTGCACCGGCAGCGACGGGTCAACCTCTCGGACCTGAGCTTCGCCGTGGCCGTCGAGGTCGCGAAGGCGGTCCTCGGCCTCACCGAGAGCCGCCCGCACACCGACCGGCGACTCGACCGGTTCTTCCCCGAAGAGGTCCGCACGCCGAGCTTCCGTACCGTCGCGGGGTTTTCCTTCTTCCTCCGCCAGCTGTCCTGGTGGGCGAGCTTCTACCTCGGCGACGTGCGACCGGCCATCCGGGCGCGGCGTCGCCGCCGGCGCGACGACCTGATCTCCCACCTTCTCGACCTCGGCTGCACCGACGGCGAGATCCTCGGCGAGTGCCTGACGACGGCGGCGGCCGGCATGGTCACCACGCGGGAGTTCATCAACGTCGCGGCCTGGCATCTGCTCACCGACGCCGACCTGCGCGCCCGTTACGTAGCCGGGGACGAGGCCGGCCGGCTGGCGCTGTTGCATGAGATCGTCCGCCTCGAACCGCCGGCCGGCAGCCTGCGCCGCCGGACCACCGCCGAGGTCGGGCTGCCGGACGGGTCGTCGATCGCCGCTGGCGAGGTGGTCGTCGTCTCCGTGTCGGCCGCCAACGTCGATCCTGACGCGGTGGGGGAGTCGCCGGGCAGCGTCTGCCCGCACCGGACGATGCCGAGCGAGATGCCGCCCGCTGGGCTGTCCTTCGGCGACGGCGCCCACCGGTGTCCGGGATTCTCGATCGCAATGCTGGAGTCGGACGTGTTCCTGTCCAGGCTCTTCGCGATCGGAGGCCTACGGCTGAGCGGCCGGCCGCGCGTGGCCTTCAACCCCGAGTTCGCGTCGTACTCCGTACGCGACCTCGTTGTCACCCTACTATCCGAGGATTGATGACTCTATGCGACGAGGCAGTTTCCACTACGACATCCTGGCCCGGTGCCGGGTCGAGGACGCGGTCGCGTTGATGGCCGACGTGCCGAGGCTCACCACACGGCACCCGCTCGCCGTCCGCGTGACAGAGCTGGAGCGGGCCGGCGACGCGATCCGCAGCGTCGCCGTGACGTCCCGCCTGCGACTGGGCCCGTTCGGCTACCACATCACCTACCGGGCCGACGTCGTCAAGCTCACGCCCGACGAGGTCGTCACGGTCGCGACGCAGCGGCCGGCCACCACGCTCACGAACCACGCCCGGTTCCATCAGGAGGACGGCATTACGCACATCGGCGTGGACATCGGGTACGAGTCGCCCGCGCCGCTGTTTTCGTACGGGTTCGAGAAGGCGCAGTTCGCCCATCGTGAGCTGGCAAAGGGCATCAAGGAGATGCTCGAGGCCGAGACCGGCTGAGACAGCGCCGGGGGGCCAGGCCAGAACAGTGGCGAGACACTCTGGGGACATTCCGTGGACAGGACGGCCGTGTGCCATGCGAAGGCACACCTCGAGAGCGACCCGTGTGGACGCATCTCGGCTGATCCGTCCAAGGAGGAAACATGCGCAGTTGGCTGCCAAGGATACTGGCTGCTCTGATGCTAGTGGCCGCTGCCTTCCATGCCGCGCCGGCCGCTGCTGCTTCGACCGACCCCGCCTCGCTCACCGGTGCCGACAAGCTTTGCCGATCGGTGTTCGCGCCGGTGCCACTCGGCACCGCGACGAGTGCCGTCATGCACGGGCGCCTGTGCGTGCCGCGTGTGGCCACCGACACCATCGTGGTCATGGTGCCCGGTGCCACGTATTCGGGCCTGTACTGGAACTTCCCCTACCGACCGGACACGTTCTCACAAGTGAACGCGCTGCTGGAGGCTGGCTACGCGACCTACACGATCGACCGGCTCGGCACCGGCCTGAGCTCGCGGCCGTCGAGCGACGTGGTGACGGTCGACGCCCAGGCCGCCGGCGTGCACGCTTCGATCGGCCGCCTGCGGTCGGGCGTTGCCGGCAAGAGGTTCTCCAGCGTGGTTCTGATGGGCCACTCGCTCGGCTCGGTGATCAGCATCGTCGAGGCGAGCCGCTACGGCGACGTCGACGGGCTCGTCGTGACGGGTCTGGTGCACGACTCGGATGAGGTCGCGCTCGGCGAGCTGTTCTCCGTTCTCTACCCCGCGACGTCGGACCCGAAGTTCGCCGACAGCGGACTGGACGCGGGCTACTTCACCACGCTCCCGGACACCCGCGGCGACCAGTTCCACAGCCCGTCGGACCCGGTCCTCCTCGCCGTGCGGGCCGACGAGAAGACCAAGAGCGTGGTGGCGCTGGGCGAGTTCGCCGACAGCGGCACTGCCTCGACCCAGGTGACGGTGCCGGTTCTGGTGGCGGTCGGCGGCGAGGACGCGCAGATGTGCGGGCCCAACGGCACCGACTGCTCATCCGCCGCGACGCTGGCGGCGGCGGAGGCACCGTTCTACCCGAACGCGGCGAGCGTTACAGGGTTCGTGCTGCCCTCCGCGGGACACGACCTCACGCTGGCCCGGAACACGGACCACTACCAAAGTGCCGTCAACGCGTGGATCGCTCACCACCTCTGATCTTCGGTCGGTGGTCGAGGGCCTTGGCTGACACGGTTCGATCTGCTTGCTTTCAATTCATGAGGAGCACCGATGTCCAGAATGAAAACCTCGGTTATGGGCGTGGGAGCGGTATCGGGTTACGGCTGGGGAGTCGAGACACTTTGGGAGGGTGTCAAGTCCCAGGTCCCGGCGGGGGTTCCGCATCGGGGACAGGGCGGCCGTTTCCCGGAACCGTGCTGGTTCGCCAGAGTCCCTGACGGCGGCGACCTGCGCCACGGGTTCACCCGTTACAGCCGCGCGATGGTCCACTCGATGAACGAGTCGATCGCCGATGCCAAGGCTCGCGGGTGGACACCCGGTCAGAGGGTCGGCATCGTCCACGCGACCACGCGTGCCGACCTCGAGCTGCTACGTGCCCGCTACCTCGACTTCGCGTCGTTGCCACCGCGGCGCGCGTACGTCGAATCGTCGTGGACGACGCCGTCGTCATTGATCATGATGGAGCACGGGTTCACCGGCCCCTGTGTCGTCGCGAGCGCCGCGTGCGCGTCGGGCGCCCACGCGCTCGCCCTCGCCCGGCTAATGCTGGCACAGGGCGAGGCGACCGACATGATCGTCGCGGCCGGAGACGTGGGCTTCGACGGCGAGGAGATGCGCCTGTTCGCCTCGCTCGGTCCGTTGCGCTACGACCGGGCCCCGAACGACGTGTGCCGCCCGTTCCAGGAAGGCTCGACCGGCTTCGTCCTCGGGGAGGGCGCCGCGGCGATCGTCCTGACGGCCTCCCCGCGGCCCAACGCCTACATGCGCCTGTTGGCCGCGTCGTTGGGCAATGACTGCTACCACCCGGTGTCCATCGAGCCGTCCGGGGACAACATCGTCCGCACGATGGACCGCGCCCTGCACGACGCGGGAGTCGTGGCGTCGGACGTCAGCTACTACTCGGCGCACGGCACCGGCACACCGGAGTGCAACCTAGCGGACACGCGCGCCCTGGAGCATCTCGGAACGCAGGCGACGGCGTACGGGTACAAGCCGTTGCTCGGTCACACCATGGGTGCGGCACCCATGATGGACGTTGTCATCAACGCCCGGGCGTACGAGAACGGTTTCCTTCCGGCTCCCGAGCAGCGCTCCGCAGGTCATGCGCAGCTCGCGTCCGGCCCGGTACCACACGACGGCGGTCCGACTGTCCAGCTTGGACTCGGGTTCGGCGGCAACATCGCCGTGGCGGTCTGGGCCGCGGCGGACACTCCGGTTGGCACGCCGATTGGTTCGGTCGGTCCTCACGTTCTCGCCGTCTCGTAGCGGAAGGATGGATCATGGACTTTTTGCGCAACGCCTGGTACGCCGCCGCCTGGGGTGACGAGATCGTTCCGGGCAGCCTGTTCCGGCGGACGCTGCTCAACACCGACGTGCTGTTCTACCGGCTGCGCGGCGGTGGCGTGGTGGCGATGGACAACCGCTGCCCGCACCGCTTCGCACCCCTGCACAGGGGCAAGCTGATCGGCGATCAGGTGCAGTGTGGCTACCACGGGCTGGAGTTCGCGCCCACCGGAGTCTGCGCCCACAACCCGCACGGCGATGGTCGGTTGCCGGCCCGGGCGACGGTGCGGACCTATCCGGTCCGCGAGCGCCTCGGCGTGACCTGGATCTGGATGGGCGACCCGGCGTTGGCGGAGGTGGCGGCCGTGCCGGACCTGTCGGGCCTGGATCCGGCCGGGTTCAGCGTCAACAAGGGATACATCTTCGTCGACGCCAACTACGAACTGGTCTCCGACAACCTGCTCGACAGCAGCCACATCGCATACCTGCACCCGGACCTGGGCAGCGAGAGCGTGACCCAGGGGAACACCACGATCGAGCGCGTCGGAGACGCCGTGCGGGTCGACCGGTTCATGCCCGGCGAAAGGCTGCCGCGCTTCCTCGACATGGTCTATGGCATGAACGGGCAGCTCGTGGACCGGTGGTTGGAGGTCTCCTGGCAGCCTCCGGCTGTCATCGAGGTCCGCATCTCCGTCGCGCCGGCGGGCTCCGTACGTGCGGACGCGCTCCAGCGCCCGACGTACCACCTCGTCACGCCCGAGACGGACTGGACGAGCCACTACTTCTGGTCCTCGAGCCGGGACTTCCGCCACGACGACGTCGCGTTGCACGGGATGCTCCAGTCCGGCATAGCACGGGTCTTCGAAACCGAGGACAAGCCGATGATCGAGGCGCAGCAGGAAACCGTCGGCCGGTTCGACATGGGCACGTTGAACCCGATTCCGCTGGTCGGCGACGGCGGCGTGTTCCAGGCACGCAGCATCCTGCGCAAGTCGATCGCTCGCGAGGCGGCGGCCCGTGCGGGCGGCGGAGACAACCGTTCCGCGGTCGCGGTGGGGCGGTCGGGATGATCGCGAAGATCGGGCTCGAAGAGCACTACATCACGCCGGACTTCGTCGACTACTGGCGGACAGCCGTCCGTGGCATCGACGAGGCGTTCGCCCAAGAACTGATCCAACAGATGTCCGAGGTCGGCGAGGAGCGAATCGCGATCATGGACGCCGCCGGCATCGAGATGGCGGTGCTCTCGTCCGCGGGCAGTGTGCTGCTGGAACCGGATGCCGTCGCCGCGGTGAAGGTCGCGGCCACCGGAAACGACGAGCTGGCCGAGATCGTGAGCACCTACCCGGAGCGGTTCGCCGGCTTCGCGATGCTGCCGCTACAGGATCCGCGGGCCGCCGCCGACGAGCTCGAACGTAGCGTCCGCGAGCTGGGGTTCAAGGGCGCGATGGTGTTCGGCCACGTCCACGGCCGCTACCTGGACGAAGACGAGTTCTCTCCCGTGTGGGAACGGGCGCAGGACCTCGACGTGCCCATCTACCTGCACCCGACCGGCTCGTACGTCATCCCACAGAACCACTCGGGAAGGCCGCAGCTCCTCGGTCCGGTGTGGAACTGGACCGAGGAGACGGCGACCCACGCCCTCCGGCTCGTCTTCGGCGGTGTGTTCGAACGCTACCCCCGGGCGCGCCTGATCCTCGGGCACATGGGTGAAACACTGCCCTACCTGCTGTGGCGGCTCGACAGCCGACACGCGTTCGTCACCCACGGTCGCCCGAGCACACTGACCAGCCGGCCGCCCTCGTGGTACATCACGCACAACATCACGGTGACCACCGCGGGCGTCTGCGCACCAGCGGCTCTCCGTTGTGCCCTAGCCGAGCTCGGCGACGACAGCGTGATGTTCTCCACCGACTACCCCTTCGAAGACATCGTGGAGGCGGCGGACTTCGCCGACAGCACACCCATGGACGGGACGCTCCGGACGAAGATCTGCTATGACAACGCCAAGCGCATCCTGCGCCTGCCGTAGGCGCCTCCAAGCCGGTTGCCGGCCTGCCTCACGCCCGCCGCCGAGGTGGCGACGAACCGGGAGATGTGCGTACAAGATCTACCACCTGGCCGGCAACCAGAAGCGCAGGCGTGACGAGCCGTTCATGTCCTCGCAGCATTGGTGGGTGATGCTGCGTGTGCTGGGGGGCCATCGCTGACGTAACAGAGTCTCGTTGACGTTGTAGGCCGCCGGGGGTGCTCAGGTGGGTTATGTCGATCCTGATCTGGATCGTTTCATCCGGGCGATCACTGGCGACTTCATTGCCAAGACCGACGCTCCCGCACTCTGGGAAGCCGAAGGAGTGTTCAGAAACCTGGGCGACCGACTCGAACGGGCGGTCGGCCTGATCCGGGCCTCCCAGAACCGCCTGGTCCTGCATGGACGGGCCCGAAGGGGCGTCGAGACCTCCCTGGAGCGAGCCAACAACCTGCTGCTCAACGGCGCCGCAGACGTGGTCCGCGAACTCGCCAACCGACTCCGCAAACTCGGCACAGACGTCCAGTATGCCTTCCTCCAGGTCATCTTCGCCGCGATCGAGTTGTTCCTCGCGTTCGTCTTCGCGATATGGATGGCCGCCGTCTGGCCGGGTGCCTCGAGCGCCGTCTGGACCTGGTTCGCCGCGCGGGCGGCGATGTTCCGGGTGCTGAACATCGCGTGGGTCCGGTTCGTGATCAGCGCGATCATCGCCGCCGCGATCCTAGAAGGCCTCTTCGAGGCCGCCATCAGCGTCGCCATCCAACTGATCCAACGTCTGATGGGCACCAGGGACGGCTTCGACTGGGAGCTGGTAAGAGACGACTTCATCGCCGGCCTGATCATCGGTGCCACCGGAGCCGGCATCGGTGTGTTCGCCCTACCATTTGCCCTCCAACACGCCATCCAGAACCGGGTGGCACGCTGGATCAGCGATCACCTCTTCGGCGCCGCCCACGGCGGCCTGACCGAACTCATTGGAGGCGCGTTCGTCAACCACTTGCATGGCGGCGGCTGGGACTGGAACGGGCACAACTTCGTGTCCGGCGTGATCGGCAACGCGCTCCCGCAGGTCGGCCACGACATCGGCAACCAGACAAACGCTGACACACCACGTACCCCGTCCCCGGATCGGCAGGGCCTGCCAACCCGCGAGACGCCGGAAGTGGCCCCGACGACGGTGGGCCCACCCCCCGTGTCCCTCCCGCCACCGGCCGTGCCCACCCGCACGCCACCACCGCAAACGAACACTGTTGCGCCGGCCACCGCGCCCACCCTGACCCCACGGCCGGCCACACCGGCGCCGGTACAGGTGTCCCCACCGGCCACGATTACACCCACCTCGATAGCACAGACCAGCCAACTGCCCGCCCAAGCGCCGGCGCAACCGTCCGCCGGCCAGCCGTCGGCCGGCCGGGCCACGCCCGCCGTCCCACCCAGCGAGACCGGACCCGCCACCTCGGCCAGCCGTAGCGCTCCCGCACCCGCCACGGTTGAAGCGGATGCCGCACGGTCCACGGCCGGGCAGTCCGCCGGCGACCGGTTCCTCTCGCGCGGCGACGACCAAGCCGGCCCGCTCGGCAACGAACCGTTCCGCGACGCCGACGGCGGCGACTTCGTCGGCAGCGACCCGGACCCGGCGATCACCGCCGCCTCCGACTCGGCCGCCGCCTCCACGGGCACCATGACAGCCACCGCACCACCGTCAGACATCGATCCGCTCGTCGCGGCCGCAGAAGCGTCGCCACCCCCGAATGACCAGACCGACGGCCAGACCATCGACACAACCGACAGCGTGGTAGCCACGCTCGACACCGAGACGCCGCCGCCGGCAGTCACACCCATCGACCACGCCGGTGCCACCGACGCCGACGGGTCCGAACACCCCTCGCCGGTCGGCGAACATGGCAGCAGCACGAGCACCACCGGGCCGCCGGCCGCCGACGGGACCGACCCCGCTCAGCCAGCATCGTCCGGTACGCCGTCATCGGCCGACGCACCGGTCAGACCCGTCCACCCGGCGTTGCTGGACCTCAAGGCCATGCAAGACCTCGTTACGCACCTGACCCCCGCCGCGTCGACCGTCGCGGACGGGACAACCCTCGCGACCTGCCTGGCCCTGCTGCGACAGTTCGCCCAACTGCTCTACGGCACCGGACCTAACCAGGGCATCCGCACCACCGGCACCCACGACGACCTCAAAATCGGCACCGGCCACCCGACCGAACTCGGCCACCCCGACGACCTGTCCCCCGTCAGCTCCTGGCAGACCATCCGCGATGCTGTTGCCGCGAAGCGGGGACGGGCGGCGCTTTTCACGTACGGCCGCACCAACATGGACACCGGCCACGCGGGCGCAATCGTCAACCCCGGCGACGGAAACGGCCCCTACTACGTCCATCTCACCGGGAGTCCCGGACTCGAACCGATGCCGGCCGGCAAGCGCTACCCACCGTTCGCAGGCGGTTTCCTGGAAGCGCCCGTCTCCATGAGTGCCATCCTGATCGAACCAGACGGCCGTGCCGTCCACAACCCGTGGCGCAACCCGCCGGAGTCCAGCTCCCTCGCACGCCCCCTCATCGACGCGGTGACCAGCCGCGGCTACAGCGGGGCACTCTTGAGCACGCCCACCCCAACCGACGACCCAGAGTCGACACAACAACCGACCATCGCCCTCGCTGCCGTACCACCTATCATCGGGCCTACAGCGGTGGCTGACGCGGACAACGACACCGCAACCCCAACGACCATCCCCACCACCAACAGCACCCTCACCGAAACCGAAGGTCCTGCAGAGACGCTGCCCGCCGGACAGGCGACACCGCCGGCTGGGGCGGCAACGCCGCTCAGCCTGCCGACTACCCCGGCCGTTACATCATCCTCAGAACAGTCGTCGCTGCCGCCTACCCCGACTGCGGCACGAGCAGACACGCCCACGCCTCCCCACGACGAACCGGCGGTGAGCTCCGCGCCGATCGCCCGGTCCGAGACTGGTGAACATCCCACCGCCACAGCCCTCAGCCACGAGTTGGACGTCGCCGCGGCGCAGCTGTCCACCACTCCGTCGCTCGCCGCTCACGACGGGCCGATCGATCTGTCCGAGGACCCGCACTCAGCGTTGTTGCCGGACGCCGAGGCGCATATCCACTCAGACGCAGCGGCGGCCGTCGTGTCCAGTGATGTCGCGGTTGCGGAGGCCGCAGACGTCGACCAGCCATCGAACCGCGCGCCGGAACCGTCGCCGGCGGAGCGTCCCCACACGCCCTTGACGCCCACGGTCGAGTCCTCCGCCGAACCAGTCCCGAGCGAACCGAACGAGTGGGTGGTCATCCACAGCCTGCCCTTCGGCAGCTGTCTGTTTGAGGCCATCCTCGCCAGCGCCGCCGCACAGGGGGTGAGACTGGCAGCGGAGGTCGACGTGGCCAGCCAAGATCCTGTGTCATCGCTGCGAGCGTTCGCCGCCGACCGGGTGCGAACCCAGGGCCACACCTGGGATCTGCCCGACTACATGGCCCCCAGCCTGCCGTCGCTCATCATCGACGTGCTGTCGAGGGCACAGACGACCCGGCAACGGATATTGGGAGAGCCCGGGTCACAGCTGCTCGCGGCAGCTCCCGAGATGATCGCCGAGCTCGAGAGCGCCGTGGCGACCGCCGGCCGCCTTCTCGACGAGGCCAGGGACCTGTCGGCCGAGGTGGCTGCGGGTTTGCCCGACAGCAGGAGTGTTGTCAAGCAGCGGCAGTTCCTGTTGACCCTGCAGACCTTCGCCGACCAGCACCTGAACCCGGGTGAGCGAGTCCTGGTTGGACTGCTCCGTGAAATGGGCGCCCACGTGGCGCAGCGCGAGCTCATCGCCATTGGCATGCTCCGAGTAGAGCTCTGGGACACTCCGATTGGTGACAATCTCCCTTACTGGCTGGCGCACGCGCTCGACGTGGACCTGCGGATCGCCCAGGATGCCGCACACGTCGCGGACGGTTTGCTGGCGCTGCGGGACCGCCCGAAACTGTGGATACGCCGGATCAACAACAACCACTACGACGGGCTTTGGCCAACGTCCGCAGTGCCAACTGCCGGTTCACCAGCGGTCGTGGGTCTTCCGTCGCAGGAACCACCCATGGTGCCAGACCAGCCTGTAGGCAACGGCCAGGGTGAACAGGACACGTCCGGGCACGCCGCTGTCAAGGTCAGCCCGGCGCCGGCGGAAGAACCCCCGGCCCGCGCGCCAGAGAGCCCGAACGCAACTCAACCTGACTCGTCAACGTCCACGCGACACCCCGGTACGTCGAGCCCCGAGCCGCCAGATCCGGTGGTACAGCCATCACCGAGGCCGCTCGATGCGGCGCAGCCAACACCGCTGCCGTGGTATATCGAAGAGGGCGCGCTGGGTGCCTTTGAGGTGCAGAACGTCGAGGTGTTCGACCCTGACAAAGTTGACATCGAACTGGTCACATCGGCCTCCTCCGGTCCGGACGACATACCGGAGCCAACCATGCGGCGCGAGCTCGCGGCGCTCGTTCAGCAGCAGCTGGAGCTTACGCAGGCGCTCCAGCCGGATGACCGCCGGGACAGGTGGCGTAGCCTGCTGCTCTACGGTCACACCGACCTGATACACGGACAGCTGGTCTGGCTTCAGTTCACACCGACGAGCCCAACCGCGTTCACACCACCAAAATCAGCCGTACGTCGGTTCACCGTCGCGTTTGGACAGACGGCTACCACCACTGGGCAGTCGACCTCGAGGTCGGTAGGGAAGGCACTCGAGCTTGAGTTCATCAATGGCGCCGACTTCCCGAACGCGTTCGGCGGTGTTGTCGCGGCGATCGGTGTAGAGCCAACGTCCAGGATCACCGGCGGACGGAGCACCGGGACGAGCGTTTCGCAGGCCCACATGTCCGGCAGGGTACATTTTGTCAAGAGGTCGCGCTGGGCTGACGCCGGCGTCACCGTCACCGCTTGGGCCGGGGCGCGAAACTGGTCCGTATCGTTGCCCGTCGCGGGACGGGGAGCGCGGGTACGGCTGACCATCTCTGCACCGATGGAGTTCCGGGACACCGCAACGGCTGGTGAGACCTGGTTCCGATACGACGGCAGCGGTCGTCCCGTCCCGGTAAGTGCGACGGCACAAGAGCGCCCTGCCCCACCGGCGCTTGTGGAGAACCGGGTTCGTTCCGCGGGAAACCCCACCTATCAGCCCGTGCTGAACGCGATAAGTATCGGCCAAGCCATCGGCCGGCTGCACGCCGAGTTGGACGGATGGCAGACGAAAAAGGGACACAGCATCTGGCGCGATCGCGGTCGGCTTGTCAAGCTCGCCCGATCACTGACCGAGTCCGTGATCAACGAACAATCGCTGCGGCTGCGGTTCCGCCGGACCGGCACCGGGATCGATCTGCAGACTCTGCAGGTGGATCGGGGTTGGCTGCGGCGACTCGGGATCACGGTCGAGTCCCAACTTGAGCTCGCCACCCTGCAACCGCTGGGCTCGACCAGCGACGAGGTGACCATCCGCGACGACGTCGGGTATCTGGAACAACGGGCTCTTGACGTTGGCCGTGACAGTAGTCTGTCTCTCTCCATCGTCGGCAGCGGCCGAGCGTTCAGGGCCGAACGGCACCCGCCGAACGCCCCCTCGATAAAAGAAGGCATATATTTCAGTGGCGGCCTCGGAGGTACGGGGAGCGTCGGATACGAACGCGAGATCGAAGCCTCCCGTGCCCGGGCCCACCAGAACCACACCGTCCTCAACCAACGCGACCGCCAGCGTCGCTACCGGATCGAGGCCAACCTGAACATCAAAATCTGGTCTGACGACACCAGCATCGCACCGCTGCAGATGATGGGCACCAAGGTGACCGGCGAGCTCGGTCTCCCGCTGGACCAGAGCATGGAGTTCGAACGCGACCTGTTGAGCCTCGATTCCGCCACGCTCGGCTATGACCTCACACACGTCAGGTTCCCTGTCCTTTCGAACCTTCCTTTCGCGCCGGCCGTGGTGTCGCCCCGACCAACCGGCGACTATGCGGACCTTGTGTGGCAGGCCGAAACGGGCGCCATTCCTGGCGCCACGGTGCAAGTACCCGGCGCACACCGGATTCCACCGATCGTAGAAGGGCTGTTGCTCGATCACCCCGCGGTTGAACGGGCTACCAACGAAGGTCCGGAATGGCCTGGCGTGCGGCTAGCCATCCTCGAGGCATTCGGTCCGGCGGCGCTCGAGGCTGACCCCGACCGGCTCAAGTTCGGCGTGTCCACGGTAGTCACCATCAACGGGATAACAATCCAGATCGTGCTCGACACACACGACCGCCGGTTCCACTCGGTCGAGGTCAGCGGTTCTGACTACCGCCTGAACGTGCGCAACACCGACAAGTCCAGCGGGGATGTCGTTCTCGACGACGCCTTCAACATCCAGCTCACTCTCGGCGGCGGCTTCTCGACAACCTTTCCTAACGGTCTTCGAGCGCAATGGGTCAACATTACCGGTGGCGGCAGCCGTTCGCTTCGTGCACGAGGCCGTACGTTGGGGGCGTCGACAACCAAGTACCTGCGAGCCGAACTGCCCTGGCAGAAGTCGGTCAGGTTCGGCTACGACATCGACCTGCGGGTCCACTTCCGCGTCCTCGACCAGCGACGGATCAGGCCGACCGAATATGTCGACCAACACCACGACATCGTCGCCCCCGTCCAACGGCTCACGCTGGTCCCGCAGCGTATCGCCGACCATGTGCGAGCCCTGCCCTGGCTGCTTCGGCGAACGTTCGCACCTATCGACATGCCGCCCGTCGGTTCGATCGCCACTGTGCCAGCGGCACCGTTGCCAAACGCGCTCTCGCTCGGCGATACCGGCGTGGCTGGGATCTACCCGTTCTTCCAGGCGATGACCGACCTTCGAAACCTGGTGGTCGCGCTGTACGCGGACGAGTTCGACCTTGGCGCCAACTGGGCCAGCGATCCACTCAACCTCGCCGGGTTCGCCAACTTCGCCCTACCAACGTGGCTCGGTGCCAACTTCGCCGGGATGACCAGCCGAAACGGTCACGTGGAGCAGTTCGCGCTGAATGCCGGGCATGGCGTCGTCTTGGTGGGCATTCGACTCGAGATAAGCCGGGATGGCACGGGTGACCCTATGCACACCGACGGCCGCGGAAAGAGCTTTCCCGGCATTGAGCTTGAAAGCTATGCGAACTCCTCCGCCAGCACGGCGATGGAGGCGCGGCGAATCAGCGGGCTCACCGGGAACGCCACCGCGCTCGGCCTGTACGGCAAGGTCAGCCGAGGGAGCACAAATGCGCTCGACCGTGTCATCGCCGAGCTCAGCGACCGCGTCGGCTACACGCCGGCGGCCTCGTTCAACGGCGCCGCTACAGCCACCACGGAGCGCGGCGGTGGGCCCATTACCATTACCCGCGCGACCTATACCGATGATGTGCAACTGCTCTATCCGGACCGGATCCGGTTCACAGTCACCCTTTCCCGGCCGGGCGCTCGTCCGACGCGATCGAGGGCGTTCACCGTCAGCGATGCCCTCGCCCTGCTCATCGACTCGAGCGCCCGTCAACGTCTGCTGGCCTTGGCAGGGCCGATGCCCGTGCCTCGCCCGCCCACTGGGCCTCTCCCACTACAGGCTCCAGCGCCGTCGGCGCCACTCGCCGGCCTGCTGACCTCTGTGAGCCACATGGAGCGCATCACCGCTCCGGACCTTCCTGCTGAGCTTGACAGCTTGCTCGACCAACTCAGTGTGCCGCCGCGACACCGACCCGACATCGAGGCACACATCGACGCGCTTGCGCTGGAGGCTCAGCAGTACGAACTGTTCACCTCCGGCGTCATCGAGGTCTTCTACCTGCCGCCAACCGATGCGCTCGCGGGGCCCACCGGTGGCCTGACCGGCTCTGCCGTCGGTGTTCTGAACCAGCTGCCCGACGGATTTGTAGGCCCCGGCGACCTGCTCGTTGTCCGGATTCGTGGCCGACACCTCGGCGTTCCGAACGTCAGCCCGCGCCGCGGCACGACACTTTCGCTGCGTACCGAGTATGCCGGCGAGGTCACCGAGTCCCTGGCGACCGCCACGAGCTGGTCGTTCTCGCCGATCGAGTTCAAGGCCCGCCTCGCAGGGGGTTCCCAGAGCCGCTTTGACACAAGCTTCGCCTTCCAGCGCGAGGGTGGGCACCACGGAAGGATGGGAAACGTCGTCGCGGCGAAGAGCATCTTCCGGATGGATGAGGTTCGCGCCGCCGAAGTGTCGCAGTCGGGCGCACTTTTCATCGAGCTATATCGGATACCGTTGTCGTCAATCGTACCGGTGTCGTCATTCGGCGGTGCGGCGGTTGACGCGGGAAGGGTCAGCCTCCGTCACCTCGGGTCGTTGGTTTCGTCGGGCCGGTTGGCCCAACCGCAGGCGCAGGCGCCGGAGACCAGAGACGCGCACCGTACGGTGACCGCAAGCACACGACGGCTGGCCCCGCAAGCCCTCGCCACAGGTAGCGACGCCGACCTGCCCGGCACCGCATCGCAACCCGCGGGCGGCGCCGTCCACGCCCGGCCATCGTCCGGATGGCTGACCGCGCTCACGCCAGGTCTGTCCACATCGACCCAGACGGTCACCGGCCGGCGCCTGCTCGACACCCCACCATTCACCACCTACCTGGGCGGAGGCAGGGCGGAACGATCCGCGCTGGCGCTCGCCGCCTGGCGTCCGGAGCACCCGCGCCCGGCGCCACTGAACGCGATCATCCAGGGGGACGGCGGATTCCAGCCCAACCATATCGATCGGTATGACGTGTTCGCGCTCGCTGTCCGGGCGGCGCTGGCAGGACCAGCCGCGCAACTGCCGTCGCTGGACACCGTGGAGGCGCCGTCCCTGCGGTCGGTCGAAGACGTGTGGCTGGCGAGCAGCGTCACCGCGGCCCGCCTACGGTCGCAACTCGCGCTCCTCCTGCGTCACCAGTTCGGGATTCCAGGACTGCCCGTCGCCGTCGGCCTCAACATCGTCGGAGTTCGCGCCGTCAGCCAACCCACCTTGGACGGCGCACCCGATGCCGGCCAGCTGTCATTTCTGGGGACTGGTAGGGCGTACAGCCAGAATGAACGGTATCCCAGCGCGGCCAGCAGCGCCGAGCTGACGCCACGTTCCTACGACTTCGCCATCGGTGGCGCCCGCAGCCGCGACACCGATCCGAAACGGATAGGCATGCACCCGGGCATCAGCGTCGAGCAAAGCCGCGCACACAACCGCGCGTACAAGTCGGTCGAAGTAGACGAACGCAACGTCGGCCGCGACGCCGAGCAGAATTACTACTACGTCTACGACGTCGACCTCATCATCCACCAGCATGCCCCCACAGACCAGCACGTGTCGCGGCCGCAAGATCACCAATCGACACCGCAGACCGGCCTGACCTGGCTGCTGTCGCAGTTCGGTTGGAACAACCAGAGCCAGATGCTCGTGGTTCCACTCGGCTATACGCTGTTCGGCACCAGTCCTCGCACCGCCGACGAGGTGTCCGCCGAGATCAGGAGGCTTCATTCGCCCTCGTAGGAGCGTGAGCCCGTTGGACCGGGCTCCTGTCTCGAAGTCGCCGTCTGAGAACAGAGCGACAGCGACACATCGCGGCGGGCACGCGATCCACTGTGGACTAGCCGGCGTCGCGTACCAGTGACACGCCGTTATCCAATCGGGATGTGACACGCGCAACAGCGCGGCCGGGCCGCGACCAGGCCCCGCCGGCCGGAGCCACGAAACCGTCGCTACCAGCTTGAACGTGCCGCCAGCGCGCGTCCCGCAGGGGCCTGACGACGTCACGCCCCGTCCACATTGGCCGTTTAGGCCGGGAGGTCCGGCCGATTCGTCCCGCAGACCAGGCAGCGACGGCGTGCGCATCACCCCGGAATGCCAGGTTCGTTTACCTGGCGTAACCGGACGTCGCTTGACTGCGGTCCCGCCGATGCCCAAGGTGATCGAATGTTCGCACGACCCTGAGGAGCAACTCGTGCACCTTCGACCTCTCCGCGCGGTCGGGACCGTCGGCGCCGCCGTGCTGATCGGCCTTGGGCTGGCAGCCACCCCGGCGCACGCAGCCCCGACCACTGTCCAGATTCTGGGTTTCAACGACTTCCACGGTCGGTTGTTACCGACCGGCACCACCGACGACGGGGACGACATCGGCGGCGCTGCTCAGCTCGCCGGAATGATCGCCGAACTGCGCGACGACAACCCCAACACGCTCGTGGTGTCGGCGGGCGACAACATCGGCGCCTCGCCCTTCATCTCCGCCGTCCAGCAGGACAAGCCCACGATCGACTTCCTCAACGCCATCGACCTGGACGTATCGTCGATCGGCAACCACGAGCTGGACAAGGGGTTCGATGACCTCACCGTCCGCGTCACCGACCTTGCCGACTTTCCCTACCTCGGTGCGAACGTCTACCGCAACGGCACGCCCGTGCTGCCCGAGGCGTTCATGGCCACGGTCGGCGGCGTCCAGGTCGGTTTCGTCGGCGTGGTCACCCAGGAGACCGCGACGCTCGTCTCCCCGGCCGGCATCCAGGGCCTGACCTTCGGAGACCCGGTCGTCGCCGCGAACCGGGTTGCGAGCGACCTGAAGGACGGCGGCGCCGACGTGGTCGTCCTGCTCGCACACGAGGGCTCCAACAGCACCGACTGTGCTGGCGTCGGCGACGCCTCGACGCCGTTCGGGAAGATCGTGCGGAACACGAGCGCCGACGTCGACGCCATCATCTCCGGCCATACACACCTGGCGTACGACTGTTCCTTCGACGTCGCCGGCCTCGGCCACCCACGGGCGGTCATGCAGACCGGCAACTACGGTGCGGCCCTCGACCAGCTTCTCATCACCGTCGACGATGGCGAGGTGACCGGCTTCGAGACCAATCTGCTGCCGGCCGTCGGCTACCCGCAGGACGCGGAGGTGGCGGCGATAGTCGCCGACGCCGACTCCCAGGCGGACGTCGTCGGTCTGGTGGAGATCGGCTCGATCACCGCCGACATCACGCGCGCGTTCAACGTGGACGGTACCGACGATCGCGGCGCCGAGTCTGTGCTCGGCAACTTCATCGCCGACGTACAGCTCGCCCAGACCAGCGCTGATGGACGCGGCGGGGCTCAGCTCGCGCTGATGAACCCGGGCGGCCTGCGGGCCGACCTCCTCTACGGCGATGACGGCTCGGTCACGTTCGCGGACGCGGCCACGGTTCAGCCATTCGCTAACGACCTGGTCACGATGACGCTCAGCGGGGCACAGATCAAGCAGGCGCTGGAGCAGCAGTGGCAGCCGGCGGGTTCGTCGCGTCCGTTCCTGCACCTGGGCATCTCGAAGGGGTTCGCCTACGTGTACGACCCGGACGCGCCGGCCGGAAGCCGGATTCTCGCGGACCGGATGTACCTCAACGGTGAGCCGGTCGACCTCGCCGGGACCTACCGGGTCACGGTCAACGCGTTCCTCGCCTCGGGCGGCGACAACTTCGCGGTGCTTGCCGACGGCACGCAGCGGTTCTCGACCGGCGACAACGACCTGACCGTGCTGGTGGACTACTTCGAGGCCAACAGCCCGGTCACAGCCGACACGAAAGACCGGGCGTACGAGGTGGGCCAGCCCGGCGCACCGGCCGCGCCTGCGAGCAACGGCGGCGCCGACGGCGCCGGCGAGCTGCCCATCACCGGCGCCAACATCGGGGGCCTCGTCGCCGTCGGCGCCGTTCTGCTGGTGCTCGGCGTGCTCGGGGCGGTCGTCACCCGCCGGCGCCGGATCCGGCTGGTCGCCGACGAGTAAGCCGACGACGGGCGCCCTCCGCGGAGGGCGCCCGTACGTCAGCGATCGGGCCGGGTCGCCACCAGGGAGCGATGGACGGCCGCGACGCCTCGGCGGGTGAGGTGTCGGCGCCATTGCGGCGATCCGTGGACGTCGTCGTACCAGCCCGTCGCGGCAACGCTCGCTTCCACCGTCTCGACCAGGGCCTCCGCACTGACCGGAAGCTCCCGGCGGATAACGACGGGACGCGGTGTGGACGCGGTGACGACCACGACGAGCTGCTCGGCCCGAGCATCGAGGCGGCCGACGACGAGCCCGGCGCTCCGGCCGCGCGGATGCAGCGAGAACCGGTCGAACGCGAAGCGTTCCGCCGCTGCGGTGCCGGCCAGCCTCACGGCCCGCAGGTACTCGCCGGTTCGCAGGGCGTTCCTGCCGGGAGCCGTCACGAAGTCGGCGGCGGTGACGAGCCGGCGACTGCCGCGTGGCCCGTGCACGACGCAGACGCCTTCCAGAGCGCAGGCCAATGCGATCATCGGCCCGGCCGGGAGAGCGGCGCACAGGTTGCCGCCGACCGTCGCGACGTTGAGCACCTTGAAGGATGCCAGGAACGCGTCACAGCAGTTTCGGATCAGAGCTGTCAGGCCGGGCCAGGCGAGCGGAGCAGTGAACCGCCTCAGCTGCGCGACCGTGCACGTCGCGGCGATTTCGAGAGCGCCGTCAGGATCGTCTGGCACTGTCAGCGCCGGCCAGCGGTGCAGGGTCAGGTCGTGCAGTCGACGAACCTCCGGATGCGGCCTGGAGAACAACAGCGTCCCGCCGGCGAGCCACACGTCGCCGTCCCGCCATTGTTCCACGTCGGCTGGCAGCACCTCGGAGACGGAGTTCAAGTCCACAGTGGCCCTCGCTTTCTTCGACCGCAGTCGACAAGCCAAGCACCGCCACCCCGCTCGTGTCATTGGCCGACCGCCCCGAACGTGGGGTGCCTCACCTGTCGTGTTCGGCGGATCGCACAAAGTTCGGCGTTCGACCGGCCGGTGACGGCCACAGTTGTGCATTCCTCCAGAACGTGGCCGCCGAGCGGCGCTGTTCTTGTGTCCGATGTCAGTTGTCCGCCCGACACCGGCGTTGCTTGAATCCGTCTATCGCCAGTGACTGACGACGACAGCGGTCGGCGCAGTCGGCTACGCAAGTGAAGACTGGATGCCACGGTGGACCTGAATGTGACAGCAGCACCCTCGCCGGTGGATGCCGGCATGCCCGTAGGCAACCCGTTCCACGTGGTTGTCAACGGGTCTGAGGTACGGAGGGCGCCAGCGCCAGGCCAATGCCTGCGCACCTATCTGCGGGAGCTGGGCTGGTTCGGAGTCAAGAAGGGATGTGACACCGGCGACTGCGGGGCCTGCACCGTCCACGTCGACGGTGCGGCGGTGCACAGCTGCCTCTTCCCGGCGCTACGCGCGAACGGCGCCGGCGTGCGCACGGTCGAAGGACTCGCCGGGACCGGGGCGTTGCACGCCACCCAGCGGGCCTTCCTCGCCGCCCAGGGATTCCAGTGCGGCTTTTGCACCGCGGGCTTCCTGATGACCATGACCGCGGTGCCCGACGAGCTGCGAGACGACGTGCCAACGGCGCTGAAGGGAAGCATCTGCCGGTGCACCGGCTACCGCGCGATCCTCGACGCGCTCGCGGACCGGGTCGACGCCGAGCCCGGCGGAGGCGTCGGCACGAACGCGGCCGCGCCTGACGGTCCCGGTATCGTGACGGGAAAGGCGCTGTTCACATTCGATGTCGACGTGCCGGATGCGGTCCACATCAAGCTCGCCCGCTCGCCGCTGCCGCACGCGCGCATCCTGAACATCGACACGTCGGCGACGTTGCGGGTCCCCGGGGTGCTCGCGGTGCTGAGCCATCAGGATGTTCCCGCTCGCCGCTACTCCACCGCGCTGCACGAGCATCCGGACGACGATCCGGCCGATACGAGGGTGTTCGATGACGTCGTCCGGTTCGTGGGACAACGGATCGCCGCGGTGGTCGCCGAGAGCGAAGCGGCCGCGGCGGAGGGCGTACGACGCCTACAGGTGCGCTACCAGCCGCTTCCCGCGGTCCTCGACCCGCGGAGCGCCCAGGCCGACGGCGCGCCACGCATCCATCCGGGGGCGCCGGGCAACGTCGCCGGGGAGGTAAACGGGGAGATCGGCGACCTGCGGCGCGGGATCGCCGAGGCCGACGTGGTCTACCAGGAGACCTTCCGCACCCAGCGGGTGCAGCACATGCACCTGGAGACCCACGGAGCGATCGGATGGCCGGAACCGGGCGGGCAGGTCGTCATCCGGTCCAGCACCCAGACCCCGTTTCTGACCCGCCGCACGCTGGCGCGCGTCTTCGACCTACCGCCGGAACGGATCCGGGTGTTCGCGACCCGGGTCGGCGGCGGGTTCGGCGGTAAGCAGGAGATGCTCGTCGAGGACGTCGTGCTCCTGGCCGTGCTGCGCACCGGGCGTGCCGCGAGGCTCGAGTTCACGCGTGAGGAAGAGTTCGTCGCGGCGACGACCCGGCACGCGTTCGACGTCACCGTCCGCCTCGGCACCCGGCGCGACGGCACGCTCACCGCCATGGAGGTGCGGGCGGTCAGCGACACCGGAGCCTACGGAAACCACGGGCCGGGGGTGCTCGCGCACGGCTGTGGCGAGTCGATGGCGGTCTACCGGTGTGCCAACAAGAAGGTGGCGGGTCGCGCGGTATACACGAACTCGGTGCCGGCCGGCGCTTTCCGCGGGTACGGCCTGGGACAGGTGTCGTTCGCCGTCGAGTCCGCCATGGACGAGGTCGCCCGCATGCTCGGGCACGACCCGATCGACTTCCGCCGGTCGAACCTGCTGCGCGCCGGCGACGTGCTCGTCACCCCGGTCGGACACGCACCGGATCTTCGCGTGCGCAGCTACGGCCTCGACCAGTGTCTCGACCTGCTTCGGACGGCGATCGACAAACCGACCTCCGGACCGACCGGCGAAGGCTGGGTGACCGGTGAGGGAGCGGCCGTGGCGATGATCGCGACCGGTCCTCCGGGGGGGCATCACGGACGTGCGCGGATCACGCTCGCCCCCGACGGCACCTACCAGCTCGACAGCGGCATCGCCGAGTTCGGCAACGGGTCGTCGACCGTCCACGTGCAGATCGCGGCGGAGGCTCTGGCGACCACCGCCGACCGGATACGCCTCAGACAGGCGGACACCTCTCTGCTGACCCATGACACGGGCGCGTTCGCGTCGACCGGGACGGTCGTCGGCGGTATGGCGGTCGCGCGTGCCGCGTCCTCGCTACGCGACATGATCCTGGATGCTGCCGCCCGCCGCGGGCTGGAGCCTGGTCGATGCCGCCTCACCGGTGAAGCCGTCGACGACGGTCGGCGCAGCGTCGCGCTGCGGACGCTCGGCGAGGAGGACTCCCTGTCGGCTGACGGACACGCGGACGGTTCCGAGCGGTCGACCGCCTTCAACGTGCAGTGGTTTCGCGTCGCGGTGCATCCGGAGACCGGCGAGATCCGCGTCCTGCGCTCCGTACACACCGCTGACGCCGGCACGGTCATGAACCCGATGCAGTGCCGTGGGCAGGTCGAGGGCGGCGTCGTGCAGGCCCTCGGCGCGGCGCTGTCGGAGTGGGTCCGCATCGACGACGGCGGCCGGGTGACCACCGACGACTTGCGTAGCTACCACGTCCCTACCGTCAGCGACGCCCCCCGGACCGAGGTGTACTTCGCCGATACCACCGACCCACTCGGCTCACACGGCGCGAAATCCATGAGCGAAAGTCCGTTCAACCCCGTCGCCGCGGCCCTCGCGAACGCGGTCCGCGACGCGACCGGGGTGCGCTTTACCGCACTGCCTCTCACGCGCGACCGGGTCTGGGCACGGCTCCAAGAGGAGGCGAAGCCATGAGGCCGACCTACGACGACATTCGCCGGCTCCCGAAGGCGTTGCTTCACGATCACCTCGACGGGGGGCTGCGGCCGGCCACGATCGTGGATCTCGCGGCCGAGGTGGGCCACAGGTTGCCGACGACCGACAGCGAGGAGTTGGGTCGGTGGTTCGTGGCGGCAGCCGACTCGGGGTCACTGGAGCGCTACCTGGAGACGTTCGCGCACACGGTCGCGGTGATGCAGACCGCGGCGGCGCTCGAGCGGGTCGCCGCGGACTGTGCGCTGGACCTGGCGGCCGACGGTGTCGTCTACGCCGAGGTGCGGTTCGCGCCGGAGCAACACCTGGAGCGCGGGCTGACCCTTGACGAGGTGGTCGAGGCGGTGCTTTCGGGCTTCGCGTCCGGCACCGCGGAGGCCGCCGCGCTCGGCCAGCAGGTCCGCGTCGGCACGTTGCTGACCGCGATGCGCCACGCGGCCCGGTCGCAGGAGATCGCCGAGCTGGCGGTCCGCTATCGCGACACCGGCGTGGTCGGGTTCGACATCGCCGGTGCCGAGGCCGGCTTCCCGCCTACCCGTCACCTCGACGCGTTTGAATACCTCCAGCGGGAAAACTTCCACTTCACGATCCACGCCGGCGAGGCGTTCGGGCTGCCGTCGATCTGGCAGGCCATCCAGTGGTGCGGCGCCGACCGGCTCGGCCACGGGGTGCGGATCGTCGACGACATCACGCCTGGTCGGGAGCCGGTGCTGGGCCGGCTGTCGGCCTATGTGCGCGACAAGCGGATCCCGCTGGAGCTGTGCCCGTCGTCCAACGTGCAGACGGGCGCGGCGCCCTCGATCGCCGAACACCCCATCGGGCTGCTGCGTGACCTGCGGTTCCGTGTCACCGTAAACACCGACAACCGGTTGATGAGCGGCACGTCGATGTCGCGCGAGATGGCGCTGCTCGTCGAGGCGTTCGGCTACGGGTGGGGCGAGCTCCAGTGGTTCACGATCAACGCGATGAAGAGCGCGTTCATCCCGTTCGACGAACGCCTCACGATCATCAACGACGTCATCAAACCCGCGTACGACGCCAAGGAAGAGCTCAGCGGTGCGTGCTGAGGTCACCGGAACCACACGGCGCCGCTGGGGTGCCGTACCACATCGGCAGCTGTTGGCGGCGATCGCCGCGTCTGTCCCGTCCGACCCGTTGCGCACGGTCGAGGCCGCCGTCGTGACACATCTGCTGCGCCCCACACCCTGGCACTTTCCCAGCCACGTCCGGCTCACCAGCGTCGCCAGCACCTGCTACCCAGCCCTGACCCAGCGGGTTGCCGAGGTACTCGCGGAACGGTTCTCCGGGATCCGGATCGCCCGGCAGCTCTCGTCACGAGCGTCGGACGACCGGCCCCGGTTCGACGTATTGGTGCCTTCTCTCTCGCCGAACGAGATCACCGACGTGCTCGCCGACCTCTGGGCCGCCGTGCCGCCACTGTTCGACGCCCGGATCCCGTCCAGGAACCACGCCGCGGCAGCGTGCACGGTGTGGCGCTCTGCTCTGCTGGTCGCCAGCAGCGACCGGCGGCGCACCCAACTTCGGGTCTGGTTACCCGACACCCAGTCCGTCATGGTGCTCCGACGTGCGGGGGCCGCTCTCGGCGTGTCAGTGGCCTCCCACCGGCGCCGGGGGGACTTCTACTTCGTCACGGTCGACGACCCGGCTGACTCGATCACCCTCCTCCGTAGGGTCGGCGCCGGGCCGCATGCCGACGCGTGGGTGCAGCACAAGACCGTGGCCGCGTGAACCTCAACACCCTGAACCGGACGCGGGCGTGCCCCGTAATCGAGTACACGGGACGCCCGCCATTGTGGGGAGGCCATGATCCATTACAACGCCAATGCCGACCCGAGCCTTGCCACGCTCCTCTGGGCCGCCGAGCAGGTCGTGCGTCAACACACCGAACCCGCGAGTCCCGACCGGGCGACGGGGCACTGCGCGCAATGCCGTTCCGGCGCCTGCGCATTAGCCGACTGGGCCTACGACGTCGTCGAGTACTGCGCACGACGGCGTGACAACGGCCGGCAGCCCGGCCATGCGGGATCCGCGACATTCCCGCAGTCCGCGTCCGCCTGACGGCGCGCCGGAGTCTGACGACGGTGGAAAACCGGCGCAGTACCGGTCCAGCGAAGGGGGGACATGGCCACCCGACTGCCACGCAGCCCCGCAGACCGGCCAGACGGAGCCGCTGACGATGTGATCACGGTCGCCGCCGCGTTCGACATCCTCGGTGCGAGGATCGTCCGGCGAAGCGACAGCCGCCTGGCCAGAGCGGTCCGCCGCGTCTTCGTCACCGATCTCGCGGATCCCGGTCGTTATCTGGCGGACGGTGACATCGTGCTGACCGGTCTCATGTGGCACCGCGGCGCCCCGGACTCGCAGCGCTTCGTCGAGGCGTGTGCGCGGGCCGGAGTCAGTGCCGTCGGAGCCGGTGTTGCCGCTCACGGCAACGTTCCCGTAGACCTGCTGGAAACCTGCCGGCGCCACGACATCGCGCTGTTCGAGATCCCTCTCGAGGTCTCTTTCGCTGAGATCGCCGACCTGCTCGACCTCCACATGTGGTCGCGTCGCGCGAACGGACTGGCCATGCTACTCGGCAGGCAGCGTCGGTTGGTTCGCGCCGCGGCGGGCGGCGCACGGCTGCGCGACCTGCTGCCGGCCGTCGCCGGAGAGCTCGGCGTGCGGTGCGTCGTCGTCACCCCGGCCGGGCGGATCCTGGGCATCGCCCCGGCCGACCCCGCCGGCGACGCCGAACTCTTGATGGCTGCCGCACAGTCGGCGATGCGGGCCGCGTCACCGGCGACGATCAACGGTGCCCACGTCGGGGTCACCGTGGTGCCGGGTCGCACCGGGCACCGCCTCGACTCGTGGTTCGCCGTCGCCGCTAGTGCCGAGGACGCCGTAGGGCTCGACGACGCGTTGGTCGAACTGCACAGCCTCGTAGCCGTGGAGCGTGCTCGCCTCGACGAGGTCGCCGCGCTGGAACGACGCCTGGCCGACCAGCTGCTCAGCGTGACCTCCGGCGACCTGGCGGTGCGGTTGCAGACGTGCGGCCTGGACCCCGGGGGAACATTCCTCGTCGCCGCCGCGACCATCCGCGGGCGCCAGACGCCACACGGGCTCGCGGCGGTCTGCCTGAACGACGTTGCCCGTACCGTCCACGACGCTGTGGCGGTCGCCTCGACACCCCAACCCGAACCGGATACGGACACCGCCTACGCGGTCGTGACGATCGACGGGTCCGCCACCTCCGCCGCCGCGGTCGACGCGGTGCGGCGGGCAGCGGCCCGGCTCGAAGCCGGTCTGGACCCCGCACAGCGTCTAGCCATCGGACTCAGCGCCCCAACCGCCACGCATCGTGGCTTGAACGGCGCGCGGCAGCAGGCGCTTCACGCGATGCGCGTGTCCGCCGCCCGTCCAGGCGAACGGGTTTCCGTCGTATCGGCGACCGAGCTGGCCTCGCACCTGGTGCTGCTCGCCGGGATTCCCGCGGAAGTCGGTCGCACGTTCCACGCACAGCTCATCGAACCCCTGATCGCGTACGACCGCCGCCACAGGACCAAGCTGGTCGAGACCCTCGACCACTTTCTCGGGGCCAATGGATCGTACGGCCGATGTGCCGACTCACTGCACGTCCACGTCAACACCCTGCGCTATCGCATCGCCCGCATCGAACGCCTCACCGGTCGTGATCTGGGCACCTTCGTAGACCGGGTCGACTTCCACATGGCGATGTGGATGGCCCGGTTCCGGAACGAACTCTGATCCGCGGCCGCGCATGTGACCGGTACGCCACGCGAGGGCCTGATCGGGTCCGGCCTCCACGAGCACGTACTGCCAGCCCCAGTAGAGCCTGACCATCGGCACTTGGCGGAAGACGGTGTCGTGTGCGCCGGTGTCCAGAAAGCCCAGCCACCACGACTGTTCGGCCGTGTGCGGGGCCAATTCGGCGACGACAGCTTGTTTGTGGGCGGCGACAGGACGTCCTCGGGCTGGTGGAAGGTCGCGTACGCTTCGAAGACCGGCGGGATGGCGACGGTGACCGAGACGCCGTTCGCGGTCTGCTCCGCGATCCAGTCCACGTCGTCGGCCGTGCCGATCCGCCCGCCCGTTCTTGGCAACGTCCATGCCGCCCATTCAATCTCGGCAGCGCGCCGATCGTGTCGGTCGCGCCGGCGTGTTCGAGCACTGCGGCGAGGTCGTCCAAAATGGTCGGCTTCTTCGTCGAACGCTTGGCAGCCGATGACCGTTGTCACGGGCATGCCATCGACACGGAGCCCGTCGGAGGACGGCGCGTACCGGGCATCGGCCCGCCCGGCGCACGTCCCGCTCGGCCCCGACGGCTGGCCGGCGGATGGGACGCTGTTCGGCGAGCAGGCACCGATCCGGTCGCACAGGCGACCGAAGCGGATACCGCACCTGCGGCCTTTCCGGATCCTCCTGGTGGCCGTCCTGGTCGGCGCGATGACCTGGTGCGCGGGCAGTTGGGCTGCCTTGTTGCCGCTGCGGACCGATTCGTCCGCGGCGGACCGGCCGCCGACCTTCTTCGACGACCTGCCGGGCATGCCAGCCGAGGCGACGGACGTGCCGGTGCCGACCGACCAAGGCGCGCCGAGCGGCTCGGCGCCGCCGCCGGTGGGTGAGAACCGGTGGGCGCCAGAGAGCACCGGCGCCGACGGTGGCTCCCCGGCGCCGGTCAATGCCGCGCCCGACCGGTCGCCCGCGACGGGCGCGCAGACCGGCACCGGTTCGCAACCGGTCGCCGTCGCCCCACCCTCCGCGAGCCTGGCGCCCACGACCCAGCCGCCCACTGCGCCGACCGCGCCGTCCGCCGTGGCGCCGTCGAACGGCATCGTGGTGCGGCTGGTCAGCGTCGCCAGTGGACAGTCCGTCGGCGTTCGCGACGGTGCGTCGTCGGACGGCGCGCCCGCCGTGCAGCGGACCGTGACCGGCGAGGCGACGCGATGGCGCCTGGTCCGGACCTCGGGCGGCTGCTATTACCTGATCAACGTCTACTCGGGAAAGGCGCTGGACAATCCGGAAGGGAGCAGGGCCGACGGCACCCAGATGCAGCAGTGGGCGACCGAGTCCGGCAGTGTCGGCCAGAGCTGGTGCTTCCAGTCGCTCGGCTCCCAGCGGTACTCGATCCGCAACGTCGCCAGCGGCTCTCTGCTCGACGTGCGGGAGGGGCCCAGCGGCGACGGCGTGGCCATCCAGCAGTGGAGCGCGGATCCGGCCAACCCCAACGCCAACCAGACCTGGCAGCTCATCCGGGTCGCGTGACAGCGAGGCCGCGGTCACCCGTCTTCTTGATCATGGTACGACTGGAGCGCGCGCTTGGCGTAGTAGGCGCGTGACTTGACCGTACCCACCGGGATGTTCAGCTCTTCCGCAAGCTCTTTCGGCGTGCGGCCGTGGTGGTAGAGGTCGATGAGCAGCTTGCGTTGTGACGGCTGCAGTCGCATCAGCGCCTCGCGGATCGCGAGCACGCGGGACAGACTTCCGGCGTGGTCGCCGACGACGACGAGCTGGCCGAGATCGGTCGCGGCCACCTCGACCGGCCGCGCCTTGCGGGCCCTTACCGCGTCGATGACCAGCCTCCGGGCGACGGTGTAGAGCCATGGCCGGAACGTGTCCACGTCCACGTCGTCGTGCCGCTGCATGTGCGTCCAGGCCCGGACGAAGGTCTCCTGCATGATGTCCTCGGCCAGACGCCGGTCGCCGAGCGTGAGCTTGACCAGGTAGGTCAGGAGTGGCCTGCTACACGCTCGATGGAGGTTCTCCAGTTTTTTGGCAACGGCGGCCTTATCGGTGACCTCGCCCGCGGTCGGCTGGCCCAACGCAGTCATCGCACTCTCCTCGGTCGTGACTCCGACTAAGAAGTCCTAACAAAATGATCATGTGGTGAGTCGTCGGTAGCAGATGATGCTGCAGGCGATGGTCATGAAGGCTTCGTGGATGTCGTCGCGGATTTCCCAGCGGATGCGTAGGCGGCG
>Ga0164243_10002482_pt1 | contig 30407 bp, 30 predicted proteins | sample OricompcompostOP_FD_108781 | JGI IMG/M metagenome (GOLD analysis project Ga0164243, IMG submission 108781) | Organic Plus compost microbial communities from Emeryville, California, USA - Original compost - Organic plus compost (OP) | ecosystem: Engineered > Solid waste > Mixed feedstock >... | reverse complement strand
GGGGCTGACCACCGAGGCGGTCGGCGCGGTGGTCGACCACGCCATCACCGCACTCGGCCTGCCATCGGTGTGGGCGCTCGTGCACGAGTCCACTGTGCCCACCCGGAACCTGGTGCGGCGACTGGGGTTCCACGACGTCGGCGCCGATCTGCACGACGGCGCCAACCACCGCGTGCTCGTCGCGACGCCACCGGCGCCGGGCCGGTGGCGCCACGTCGAGGTGTGGGTGCCCGACCTGGTCCGCGCCGAGGAAAGCTTCGGCAGGCTCTCCGCGAACTCGGGTGGCGGGAACACCAGCGGTGGCGGCACGGCGTCAGCTGGACACCCGGCACCGGCTATCTCGTGGTCGAGCAGTCCCCGGCACTGAGCGCCGACCACCACGACCGGTGCGCGCCCGGACTCCAACCACCTGGCCTTGCACGCCCGACCGCCTCGACGCACTCGTCGCGCGAGCGACTCGGCACGGCCGGCGCCTGCCCTTCACCGACCGCCACCCGCACGCAGGCGGCCCGGACCATCACGCCACGTATCCGGAGAACGCCGACGGCTTCGAAGTCGAGCTCGTCGCCGACCGCCCGTAGGTCACTCGACCGGGTTAACGAGTCTCTACACTGACAGGGCTGGATGAGACGGAAGGACGCACGGGTGGCGATGCGCGAGGTACTCGGCGGAACGGCGGCCGCCGTGCTGGCCGTGATCGCCCTGGCCGGATGCAGCGGCAGCGTCCCCCCGCAGGCCGAAGGCGCCGGACACGGCGGCATCGGCGGCGGCAGGCAGGCCGCGCCCACCCCGCCCGTCTCGCCGGACGCCGTCCCGCTGGCCACCGGCGCGCCACGGGAGAGCGGCGCGGTGGTGGCCGCGGGCGCGCCCGGCGCGCCGTACAACTACGGGCCCAGCGTCATGTCCGACGACGGCACGACCCGGATGTGGTGGTGCAGCCAGTACCCCGGGGCGATGCCACCGGGCGATGACATCCTCTACGCCGAGGCCGCCTCCCCGGACGGGCTGTTCACCGGCCCCGGCGGCGCACCCGCACCCGCCGCGCTCTCCGGCAACCCCGGCCACTTCGACGGCGTGCACGCCTGCGACCCGTCGGTCATCCGGGTCAGCGGGACCTACTACATGTACTACACCGGCGCGGCGGGAGACCACGCGCTCGGCAACTCGATCGGCCTCGCAACCAGCACCGACGGTGTCACCTGGCAGCGTGCGAACGACGGCCGCCCCATCGTCGACCCCGCCCACGACACCCACCGCGACAACGTCTACGGCGCCGGGCAGCCCTCCGCGGTGTACCTCGACGGCTGGTTCTACCTGATGTTCACCGACACCACCGGGCTGGCCGCCGGGTGGAACGGCGCGGGCCAGTTCGTGCTGCGCTCCACCGACCCCGCGTTCACGCACGACGTGCAGGCGCTCGGGGAACCCGGGTTCGCCCCCGTCGACACCACGTCGGTGCCGCGCACCGCATCGCTGGCCGACGCGTTCAGCGCCGATCTGATGTGGATCGACGCCCTCGACGCGTGGGCCGTCGCGCACGAAACCGCCGACGGCACCACCATCACCTTCTGGGACCGCGACTTCACCCGCACCCCCTTCCGGCCCGTGCTGCTCCCCGGCCCGTGGCGCGAGGGACCCGGCCTGGTCCGGCAGCCGAACGGCCACGCCCCGGTGTCCGCCACCGACCCGTGCGGCCGGGTGCCGCTCGACGTGGTGCGCGCGACCGTCACCGGCGAGGCGGGTGCACCCACCGACCTGCGCCGGTTCGGGCTCGACCTCACCGAGCTCGACGCGTGCGCCGATCCGGCGCGGGCTCTGACCGTGCTGGACGGGTTCGCGATGCCCTCCCCGGTGCGCACCATGGACCTTGTCGTGGCCGGGCAGGTCGTGCGCGTGGACCGCCGCTCGGTGGCGCGGGAACTCGCCGACCACGTCCTCGACGCCCGGCTCGACGTGCTCGACCGGTACCCGGTGGTGGCGCGCCTGGAATCCGGTACGCGGGCCCTCGAGGCCGACGGGCTCGGTGTCGGGTTCCTGCTCGACGACGGGCGTCTCTACCCGGTGCGCAACGCCGCCGCGGTGAGCGCCAACGGCTCGGCCACCGAGCAGGTCACACCCGAGCAGTGGCGTGACCACCCGGAGGGGCCTGCGCTGGGCTGACCCGTCAGTCCTCGGTCGCAGGCCGGGGCCGGGGACGGGGACGCCGCGCGGGCCGCGGACGGCGAGCCCGCGGCTCGGGCGGTTCGGCCAGGTCGTCCCCCGGCCGCCGGAGGCGGCCCCCGACGAACAGGCCCAGCCCGGCGGGCACCAGCACCAGCAGCGCCGTGAACGCGGCCCCGCCGGTGATCGCGGGCCACAACTCCTCGGCGCCCGTGCGGTCGACGAAGATCGCCCGCCCGATCACGTACAGGATCCCCGACACCGGGCCCGCCACCAGCGACGCGATGAACCAGGTGCGGCCCGCCTCGGCGCGCCGCGTCCACCCGTCCAGCGCGCTCCACAACGCCGCGACGCCCACCAGCATCGCGATCACCGCGATCCTGGTCGTCGTCAGGCCGGTCGGGTCGTAGACCGTCGCCTTCGCCAGCGCGACCTCGGCGATCGCGTGCAGCACGGCCATGCCGAGACCGCGTATCAGCCAGAACCGCATCCCCATCTGCCCATCCTCGCACCGCACTAAGCTGCTTCCGTGCCCGACCTCCACGCCTCACGACGCGACGCCCTCCGTGCGGTGCTCAACGAGTCCGACCTCCAGGCGTTGCTCGTCACCGACCTGCTCAACATCCGCTACCTCACCGGGTTCACCGGTTCCAACGCCGCGTTGCTGGTCCACGCGGCGGGGGAGGACCGCACGGTGTTCTGCACCGACGGTCGTTACACGACGCAAGCCGCCGCGCAGGTGCCCGACCTGGAGCGGGTCATCGAGCGCGAGTCGGCCGCGGCCCTGGCGACCCGGGCGGCCGCCGACGCCCCCGCCCACCGGCGCACCGGGTTCGAAAGCCAGCACGTCAGCGTCGAGGCGCACGACGCGCTGGCCCGCCACGCCGACGGTGTCGAGCTGGTCCGCGCGCCCGGGCTCGTCGAGCGGCTGCGGCTGGTCAAGGACGACTCCGAGGTCGAGGCGCTACGCAGGGCGTGCGCCGCGGCCGACCGGGCGCTGGCGGCCCTGCTCGACCACGGCGGCCTGCGCCCCGGGCGCACCGAGCTCGACGTCGCCCGCGACCTGGAGAACCGGATGCTCGACCACGGTTCGTCGGGTCCGGCGTTCGACACGATCGTGGCGTCCGGCCCCAACTCCGCGATCCCGCACCACCGGCCGTCCGCCCGCGTCCTGCACGCGGGCGACTTCGTGAAGATGGACTTCGGCGCCACCGTCGACGGCTACCACTCGGACATGACGCGCACGGTCGTCCTCGGCAACCCGGCGGCCTGGCAGGAGGAGATCTACGAGCTGGTCCGGCGGGCCCAACGGGCCGGCCTGGACGCGGCGCTGGCCGGGCGTCAGCTGGCGGACGTCGACTCCGCCGCGCGGCGCGTGATCGACGAGGCCGGGCACGGCCCCGAGTTCTCCCACGGGCTCGGGCACGGCGTGGGCCTCGAGGTGCACGAGGCGCCGAGGCTCGCGGAGAACGCCGCCGGTACACTGGCCGTCGGCATGACGGTCACCGTCGAGCCAGGCGTCTACCTCGCCGGCCGCGGTGGCGTGCGTATCGAGGACACGCTGGTCGTGCGGCACGGCGATCCCGAGGTCCTCACCCTGAGCAGCAAGGAACTCGTGGTCGTCTGACGCGGCCCGAACGAAACAGGAGAACTGGACTACCCGTGGCCACCACCAACGACCTGAAGAACGGCCTGGTGCTGAACCTCGACGGACAGCTGTGGTCCGTCGTGAACTTCCAGCACGTCAAGCCCGGCAAGGGGGGCGCCTTCGTGCGCACCACGCTCAAGCACGTGCTGTCCGGCAAGGTGGTGGACAAGACCTTCAACGCGGGCACCAAGGTCGACACCGCGACGGTCGACCGCCGCACCATGACCTACCTGTACAACGACGGCACCGACTTCGTGTTCATGGACGGCGAGACCTACGACCAGATCACGGTGCCCCGGGAGACCGTCGGCGACGGCGCGAACTACCTCCTGGAGAACACCGAGGTCCAGGTCGCGATGCACGAGGGCGTGCCGCTCCACGTCGAGCTGCCCACGTCGGTCGAGCTGGTCATCCAGCACACCGACCCGGGCCTGCAGGGCGACCGCTCCACCGGCGGTACCAAGCCGGCCACGCTGGAGACCGGTGCCGAGATCCAGGTGCCGCTGTTCCTGAGCACCGGCGCCAAGGTCAAGGTCGACACGCGCGACGGCCGTTACCTGGGCAGGGCGTAGGTTGTCCGACACCACTCCGGCGCCCCGGCGCGGTGGCTCCGGCCGCCGCGCCCTCCGCAGGCGTGCCGTCGAAATGCTCTACGAGGCCGCTCAGCGTTCGCTCGATCCGGTGACGCTGCTGGCGGACCGGGTGGGGTCGACGGCCGCCGATCCCGTGGGCGACTACACGATCACCCTCGTCGAGGGCGTCACCGCCAACCGCGAGCGCATCGACGAGCTGCTGGCCGAGCACGCGCACGGCTGGAGTCTGGAGCGCATGCCGCCGGTCGACCTGGCCGTGCTGCGGGTGGGTGTCTACGAGCTGCTGTGGGCCGCCGACGTGCCGGACCCGGTGGCGATCGACGAGGCCGTCGGGCTGGCACGTGAGCTGTCCACCGACGACTCGCCCCGGTTCGTCAACGGCGTGCTGGGCCGGATCGGCACCATCGCCGACCGCATCCGCGCCGTGCTCTGAGCCGGTCACGAACAGCACGAAGAGCCCGGCGCGCGGAGACCGCGCCGGGCTCTTGCCGTGTCGAGGTGGTTCGGGGGTTCTCAGTCCTCCTTCGCCGGACGGGCCTCCGGCGGGAGCACGCCCCAGTCGATGAGCTGCTCGGTCAGCTCGCCGGGGGTCATGTCGTAGATGATCGCCAGCGACCGCAGGTCCTCGGTGCGGATGGAGAGCACCTTGCCGTTGTAGTCACCGCGCTGGCTCTGGATGGTGGCGGCGTAGCGGGCGAGCGGGCCCACCTTCTCGGCGGGCAGCTGCTGGAGCCGCTCCAGGTTGATGACGATCTTGGTGGCGGGTTCGGCACCGGACGGCACCCGGCCCTCGGGCAGCAGCTCGACCACCGGCACGCCGTAGAAGTCGGCCAGTTCGGCCAGCTTCTGGACGGTGACGGCGCGGTCGCCGCGTTCGTAGGAACCGACCACGACGGCCTTCCAGCGTCCGCCGGACTTCTGCTCGACCCCGTGCAGGGACAGGCCCTGCTGTTGGCGGATCCCGCGGAGCTTCGCCCCGAGCGCCTTGGCGTAATCGCCCATCTGGTGGTTCTCCGTTTCCTCGCCCAGTCGGTCTCATGGGCCGCCGGGGAACTGCCGAGTTGAACACTCAGAGTAATGGTTACGCATTGTCGTCACCAGGTCAAGAACATGATGCCTCGGCAACCACCCGGACGGGGCACCGGTGTCGCCTGTTAGCATCGTAAGGATTTCCCCGGACCGAGGGAGATCGACGTCCTTTAAGGACCCGTCCGGTGAGGCGGGGAAGGAGTCGAAGCTGTGGCGTCACGCCCTCGTGACGCGGCGGCACCAGGTGGCGAGCGCGAGCTGCTCTCCGCCGGTGACGTCGCGCGCACCATCGCCCGGATGGCCCACCAGGTCATCGAGAAGACCGCACTCGACAGCGGCACGGGCGCACCTCCCGTTCTCCTGGGCATCCCGACCCGGGGCACCTCCCTGGCGGGCCGGCTCGCCGAGCGCATCGCCGAGTTCTCCGGCGTGCGGCCCCCGACCGGTGCCCTCGACATCACCCTGTACCGCGACGACCTGCGCCGCCGTCCGACGCGGCCGCTCGCGGACACCACCCTGCCCCACGCCGGTGTCGACGACCGCGTGGTGATCCTGGTCGACGACGTCCTGTTCTCCGGCCGCACCGTGCGCGCGGCGCTGGACGCCCTGCGCGACCACGGCCGCCCGAGCGCCGTGCAGCTGGCCGTCCTGGTCGACCGCGGGCACCGCGAGTTCCCGATCCGGGCCGACTACGTCGGCAAGAACATCCCGACCGCGCGCGCCGAGGACGTCGCCGTCCTGCTGTCCGAAGTGGATGGACGGGATGCGGTGCTGCTGCGCGAGGGGGAAGCGAAGGCATGAAGCACCTGTTGAGCACCGACGGGCTCGACCCCGACCTGGCCAGCGCGGTGCTGGACACCGCCGACGGGCTCAAGCGCACGTTGCTCGGCCGCGAGGTGCGCAAGCTGCCGACGTTGCGCGGCCGCACCGTCATCACGATGTTCTACGAGAACTCCACCCGCACCCGGGTCTCGTTCGAGATCGCCGGGAAGTGGATGAGCGCGGACGTGGTGAACGTCTCGGCGGGCGGCAGCTCGGTCGGCAAGGGGGAGTCGCTGCGCGACACCGCCCTCACGCTGTCCGCGGCCGGCGCCGACTGCGTCATCGTGCGCCACCCGGCCTCAGGGGCCGCCCACCGGCTCGCGGGCTGGCTCGAGGGCACCGGCACCTCCGTGGTCAACGCGGGCGACGGCATGCACGAGCACCCCACGCAGGCGCTGCTCGACGCCGCCACGCTGCGCGAACGCCTCGGCGGCATCGCCGGACGCCGTGTCGGGATCGTCGGTGACGTCCTGCACAGCCGCGTCGCGCGCTCCAACATCCACCTGCTGTCCGCGCTCGGCGCGGAGGTGGTGCTCATCGCGCCGCCGACGCTGCTGCCCACCGGGGTCGAGGCGTTGCCCGTCACCGTCACCCACGACCTCGACGCCGAACTGCCCGCGCTGGACGCGGTCATGATGCTGCGGGTGCAGGCCGAGCGCATGCACGGTGGCTACTTCCCGTCCGCGCGTGAGTACTCGATCGCCTACGGGCTCAACGAGGCGCGCACCCGCCTGCTGGCCGACCACGCCGTCGTGCTGCACCCCGGCCCGATGCTGCGCGGCATGGAGATCGCGTCCGCCGTGGCGGACGCGCCGTCCGCGGCGATCCTCGACCAGGTCCGCAACGGGGTGCACGTGCGGATGGCCGTTCTCTACCACCTGCTTGCCGGAGAGGAAGACGCGACGTGAGCGACCAGGTACTGATCAAGGGCGCCCGGCTCTACGGCGAGGGCGATCCGGCCGACGTCCTGGTCTCCGGTGGCACCATCGCCGCCATCGGCACGATCGAGGCACCCGAGGGCGCCGAGGTCGTCGAGGCCGAGGGCCAGGTCCTGCTGCCCGGTTTCGTCGACCTGCACACCCACCTGCGCGAACCCGGCCGCGAGGACGCCGAGACGGTCGAGACCGGTTCGGCTGCCGCGGCGATCGGCGGCTACACCGCGGTGTTCGCCATGGCCAACACCGACCCCGTCGCCGACAACGCGGTGGTCGTGGAGCACGTGTGGCGGCGCGGCCGCGAGATCGGGTTGGTCGACGTGCACCCGGTCGGCGCGGTGACGGTCGGCCTCCGCGGCGAGCGGATGGCCGAGCTGGGCACGATGGCCACGTCGGCCGCCGGGGTGCGGATGTTCTCCGACGACGGGCACTGCGTGCACGACCCGCTGATCATGCGCCGCGCGCTGGAGTACTCCACCGCGCTCGACGTGGTGATCGCCCAGCACGCCGAGGAGCCCAGGCTCACTGTCGGCGCGCAGGCCCACGAGGGCGAGCAGGCCGCGCGGCTGGGGTACGCGGGCTGGCCCGCCTCGGCCGAGGAGTCGATCGTCGCGCGCGACTGCATCCTCGCCGGTCACGCGGGGGCCCGCCTGCACGTGTGCCACGTCTCCACCGCGGGCACCACCGACGTGCTGCGCTGGGCCAAGGACCGACACCGACCGGGGGCCGTCTCCGCGGAGGTCACCCCGCACCACCTGCTGCTCACCGACGAGCGGCTGGCCACCTACGACCCGGTGAACAAGGTCAACCCGCCGTTGCGCGCCGACCCCGACGTGGAGACGCTGCGCGCCGCACTGGCCGAGGGGGTCATCGACTGCGTCGCCACCGACCACGCCCCGCACGCACCTCAGGACAAGGACTGCGAGTGGTCCGCGGCGCGGCCGGGCATGCTCGGCCTGCAGACCGCCCTGTCGGTGGTGGTCGCCACCATGGTCGAGACGGGCCTGCTGGACTGGCGCGGAGTGGCGAAGGTCATGAGCGAGCGGCCCGCGGAGATCGCCGGCCTGCCCGACCAGGGACGACCGCTCGCCGTCGGCGAACCCGCCAACCTCACGCTGGTCGACCCGGGCGCACAATGGACCGTGCGGGGGGCGGAGCTGGCCAGCCGCGCCGCCAACACCCCGTACGAGGGAATGCGGTTGCCCGCCGTGGTGACCGCGACGCTGCTGCGCGGGCGCCTGACGGCCCGCGAAGGGAAGATCTGCTGATGGAACGGTTGCTGCTCACCCTGGTGGTGTTCGCCATCTTCGTACTCGGCCTCTGGGGCATGCGACGAAGCTGGCGGCGCCGCGCGCGGTCGCAGAGCGCGCAGCTCCCGCCGTTCCCGAGCACGCCCGCCGACCCCGTCGTTCTCGGGGAGGAGCTCCTCCCCGAGAACAAGGGGCTGTATGTGAGCACCACGACGGCGGGCGACTGGCAGGACCGGATCGTCACCCGCGGGGTCGGCATGCGCGGTCGCGCCGTGCTGCGGCTGTACGCCTCCGGCGTCGAGATCGACCGCGCGGGCGCGCCGGGGTTCTTCATCCCGCGCGAGTCCATTGTGGAAGTCAAGCGCGCGAGCCGGATCGCCGGGAAGGTGATGGGAACCGACAGCCTGCTCGTCATCACCTGGCGGCTGGGCGAGACGGAACTCGACACCGGCTTCCGAGGCGACGACCTCGATGTCTATCCACAGTGGATCGAAGGCTTGTCCGAACGAGAGATCAAGGGAGGGGCCCAGTGACCGTGGGCACCAGGACACCGGCCGCATTGGTGCTGGAGGACGGGCGGGTGTTCCGCGGATCGGCCTACGGTGCGCACGGCCGCACGCTGGGCGAGGCCGTGTTCTGCACCGGCATGACCGGCTACCAGGAGACGCTGACCGATCCGTCCTACCACCGCCAGATCGTGGTGCAGACCGCGCCGCAGATCGGCAACACCGGCTGGAACGACGAGGACGACGAGTCCGCCCGCATCTGGGTGTCCGGCTACGTCGTGCGCGACCCCGCGCGCACCCCGTCGAACTGGCGGTCCCGCCGCGGCCTCGACGACGAACTGGCCCGCCAGGGCGTCGTCGGCATCAGCGGCGTCGACACCCGCACGCTGACCCGCCACCTGCGCGAGCAGGGCGCGATGCGCGCCGGGGTGTTCTCCGGTGACGCGCTCGACACCGAGGAGTCGATGGTCGGGCAGGTGCTGGCGAGCCCGCCGATGAAGGGCGCCGACCTGGCGGGCGAGGTCACCACGGCCAAGCCCTACGTGGTGGCACCCGAGGGCGAGCGGCGCTTCCGCGTCGCCGCGCTCGACCTGGGCATCAAGTCCAACACCCCGCGCCAGATGGCCCGCCGCGGCATCGAGCTGCACGTGCTGCCCTCGACCAGCACCATCGACGAGCTGCTGGCCGTCGAGCCGGACGGGGTCTTCCTGTCCAACGGCCCCGGTGACCCGGCCACGCAGGACCACGCCGTCGCGCTCACCGAGGAGGCGCTGCGCCGCGAGATCCCGCTCTTCGGCATCTGCTTCGGCAACCAGGTCCTCGGCCGCGCGCTGGGGCTGGGCACCTACAAGATGCGCTACGGCCACCGGGGCATCAACATCCCGGTGATCGACGTGGCGACCGGCAAGGTGGCGATCACCGCGCAGAACCACGGCTTCGCGCTGGAGGGTGAGCCCGGTCAGCGGTTCGACTCGCCGTTCGGCACCGCGCAGATCAGCCACTACTGCCCGAACGACGACACCGTCGAGGGCGTGCGCTGCGCCGACGTGCCCGCCTTCTCGGTGCAGTACCACCCCGAGGCTGCCGCGGGGCCCCACGACGCGGCGCCGCTGTTCGACGAGTTCGTGACCCTGATGGAGAAGAAGAGCAGCTGATGCCGAAACGTACAGACATCGAGCACGTGCTCGTCATCGGGTCCGGCCCGATCGTCATCGGGCAGGCCGCCGAGTTCGACTACTCGGGCACCCAGGCCTGCCGCGTGCTGCGCGAGGAGGGCCTGCGGGTCTCGCTCGTCAACTCCAACCCCGCCACGATCATGACCGACCCGGAGTTCGCCGACTCGACCTACATCGAGCCGGTCACCCCGGAGTTCGTCGAGAAGGTCATCGCCCACGAGCAGGAGCAGGGCCGCCCGGTCGACACCCTGCTGGCCACCCTGGGCGGGCAGACGGCGCTCAACACCGCCGTCGCCCTGCACGAGCGCGGCGTGCTGGAGAAGTACGGCGTCGAGCTGATCGGCGCCGACATCGACGCGATCCAGCGCGGAGAGGACCGGCAGAAGTTCAAGGACATCGTCCGCACCGTCGGCGGCGACGTGCCGCGCAGCGCGGTGTGCCACTCGATGGAGGAGGTCCGCGAGACGGTCGCCGAGCTGGGTCTGCCGGTGGTCATCCGCCCGTCGTTCACCATGGGCGGCCTCGGCTCCGGCATGGCGCACACCCAGGAGGACCTGGAGCGGATGGCCTCGATCGGGCTCGACGAGTCGCCGGTCACCGAGGTGCTCATCGAGGAGAGCGTGCTCGGGTGGAAGGAGTACGAGCTCGAGCTCATGCGCGACCGCCACGACAACGTGGTGGTCATCTGCTCGATCGAGAACGTCGACGCGATGGGCGTGCACACCGGTGACTCGGTCACGGTCGCGCCCGCGATGACCCTGACCGACCGCGAGTACCAGCACATGCGCGACGTGGGCATCGCCGTGCTGCGCGAGGTCGGCGTCGACACCGGCGGCTGCAACATCCAGTTCGCCATCAACCCGCGCGACGGGCGCATGGTCGTCATCGAGATGAACCCGCGCGTGTCCCGTTCCAGCGCGCTGGCGTCGAAGGCCACCGGCTTCCCGATCGCCAAGATCGCCGCGAAGCTGGCCATCGGCTACACGCTCGACGAGATCCGCAACGACATCACCGGCGAGACCCCGGCCTCGTTCGAGCCGACGCTGGACTACGTCGTGGTGAAGGTGCCCCGGTTCGCGTTCGAGAAGTTCCCCGGCGCCGACCCGTTGCTGACCACCACGATGAAGAGCGTCGGCGAGGCGATGGCGCTGGGCCGCAGCTTCCCGGAAGCCCTGGGCAAGGCGCTGCGCTCGATCGACACCAAGGCGTCCGGGTTCTGGACCGCGCCCGACCCGGAGGGCGCCACGCTGGAGAACACCCTGCAGGCCCTGCGCGTCCCGCACGACGGACGGCTCTACGCCGTCGAGCGGGCGCTGCGGCTGGGTGCGACGGTGCAGCAGGTGCACGAGGCCAGCGGCATCGACCCGTGGTTCATCGACCAGATCGCGCTGATCGGCGAGATCGGCGCCGAGGTGCGCGACGCCCCGGTGCTCGACGCGCCGTTGCTGCGCGAGGCCAAGCGCATCGGGCTGTCCGACCAGCAGATCGCCGCGCTGCGGCCGGAGCTGGCCGGCGAGGACGGCGTGCGCGCCCTGCGCCACCGCCTCGGGGTGCGCCCGGTGTTCAAAACGGTCGACACGTGCGCCGCGGAGTTCGCCGCGCGCACGCCCTACCACTACTCGGCCTACGAGTCCGACCCCGCGGCCGAGTCCGAGGTGACGCCGCAGCCGGACAAGCCGAAGGTGCTCATCCTCGGCTCCGGCCCGAACCGCATCGGCCAGGGCATCGAATTCGACTACTCGTGCGTGCACGCCGCGCTCGCGCTGCGCGAGGCCGGGTTCGAGGCCGTCATGGTCAACTGCAACCCGGAGACCGTGTCGACCGACTACGACACCTCCGACCGCCTCTACTTCGAGCCGCTGACCTTCGAGGACGTGCTCGAGGTGGTCTACGCCGAGCAGCGCTCGGGCACCGTGGCCGGGGTGATCGTCCAGCTCGGCGGTCAGACCCCGCTCAAGCTGGCGCAGCGGCTGGCCGACGCCGGGGTGCCGATCGTGGGCACCTCGCCCGAGGCGATCAACCTGGCCGAGGACCGGGGCGCGTTCGGGGACGTGCTGATGGGCGCGGACCTGCCCGCGCCGAAGTACGGCACCGCCACCTCGTTCGAGGGCGCCAAGCGCATCGCCGACGAGATCGGCTACCCGGTGCTGGTGCGTCCCTCCTACGTGCTCGGCGGGCGCGGCATGGAGATCGTGTACGACGAGGCCTCGCTGGCCGGCTACATCGAGCGTGCCACCGAGGTCACGCCCGAGCACCCGGTGCTGGTCGACCGGTTCCTCGACGACGCGATCGAGATCGACGTCGACGCCCTGTTCGACGGCGAGGAGCTGTACCTGGGTGGCGTCATGGAGCACATCGAGGAGGCCGGGGTGCACTCCGGCGACTCCTCGTGCGCGCTGCCGCCGATCACGCTCGGCCGCCAGGACGTGGAGGCCGTGCGCGTCTCCACCGAGGCGATCGCCCGCGGCGTCGGGGTGCGCGGCCTGCTCAACGTGCAGTACGCGCTCAAGGACGACGTGCTCTACGTGCTCGAGGCGAACCCGCGCGCCAGCCGCACCGTGCCGTTCGTCTCCAAGGCGACCGGCGTGCCGCTGGCCAAGGCGGCCTCGCTGGTCATGACCGGGTCGTCGATCAAGGATCTGCGCACGCGCGGCGTCCTGCCCGCCGAGGGCGACGGCGGCCACCTGCCCGCCGACTCGCCGGTCGCGGTCAAGGAGGCGGTCCTGCCCTTCCACCGGTTCCGCACGCCGGAGGGCAAGGGCGTCGACTCGCTGCTCGGGCCGGAGATGAAGTCCACCGGCGAGGTGATGGGCGTGGACACCTCCTTCGGCGAGGCGTTCGCCAAGTCGCAGGCCGGGGCCTACGGGTCGCTGCCGATGTCGGGGACGGTGTTCGTCTCGGTCGCCAACCGGGACAAGCGGGCGCTGGTGTTCCCGGTCAAGCGGCTGGCCGACCTCGGGTTCGAGATCCTCGCGACCTCCGGTACCGCCGAGGTGCTGCGCCGCAACGGCGTGCCCAGCACGGTGGTGCGCAAGCACTCCGAGGGCAGCGCGCCGAACGAGCCGAACGTGGTCGAGCTGATCGCCGCGGGCGGGGTGGACATGGTCATCAACACCCCGTACGGCAACAGCGGTCCGCGCATCGACGGCTACGAGATCCGCACCGCGGCGGTGTCCAGGGACATCCCGTGCATCACCACGGTGCAGGGCGCCGCGGCGGCCGTGCACGGCATCGAGGCCCTCATCCGCGGGGACATCGGCGTGCGGTCGCTGCAGGACCTGCAGGCGGCGCTGCGGAGCGGGGCGTGACCGGGTTCGGCGCGCGCCTGGCGGGGGCGATCGCCGCGCGCGGGCCCCTGTGCGCGGGGATCGACCCGCACCCCGGCCTGCTCGACGCGTGGGGTCTCGCCCGCGATCCGGGCGGGCTGGAGAAGTTCGCCCTGACGGCGGTTGACGTGCTGGCCGAGGAGGTGTCGGTCGTCAAGCCCCAGTCGGCTTTCTTCGAGGCCTTCGGGGCGCCGGGCGTGGCGGTGCTGGGCCGGGTCGTCGAGCACGCCCGCGACCGCGGCGCGCTGGTCCTGCTCGACGTGAAGCGTGGCGACATCGGTTCGACGATGGCCGCCTACACCGCTGCCTACCTGGGCGACGGTGCGCCGATCCGGGCCGACGCGGTCACCGTCTCGCCCTACCTCGGGTTCGGGTCGCTCGCGCAGGCCCTGGACACCGGCGAGGGTGTGTTCGTGCTCGCTCGCACCTCCAACCCGGAGGCCGCGGCGGTGCAGAACGCCTTGCTGGACAACGGAAAGACCGTCGCACAGTCGATTGTGGACGAGGCTGCCCGGTGCAACGCGGGCGCGTCCGGGCTGGGCGACGTCGGAGTCGTGGTGGGGGCCACGATCGGCGACGGCGAGCTCGACCTCGCCGGGCTGAACGGGCCCGTCCTGGCACCCGGTTTCGGGGCCCAGGGAGCCACCGTGGACGATCTTCGACGGCTGTTCGGACCGGACCTGCCGGGGGTGCTGCCCGCGTCGTCCAGGGACGTGCTGAGGCACGGCCCGGACCCCGTCGCGCTGCGTGACGCGGTGCGGCGGACGCAGGCGAGTCTCACCGGATGAACGCCAATATCAGGTCCCTGCCCCGGAACCGAGCGACCACCCCCGCATTGTGGCCGGTGGCAGGGGGTGGGTACCGTCGCGTCACCCACCCAGAATTTGAGTACTACGGAGGAAAACGTGGCACTTCCCCAGCTGACCGAGGAACAGCGCAAGGCGGCGCTGGAGAAGGCCGCTGCCGCTCGTCGTGCCCGCGCTGAGCTGAAGGAGCGCCTCAAGCGAGGCGGCACCACGCTCACCGACGTGCTGAAGCAGGCCGACGAGGACGAGGTCCTCGGCAAGATGAAGGTCTCCGCCTTGCTCGAAGCCCTCCCCGGCGTCGGCAAGGTGCGCGCTCAGCAGACCATGGAGCGCCTGGAGATCGCGCCGAGCCGTCGGCTGCGCGGCCTTGGCGACCGGCAGCGCAAGGCGCTGCTGGCCGAGTTCAGCGGCGAGTGAGCAACACCGGCAGCGACCGCGTCACCAGGGCCGGCGGGCATGCCGGCCCGGCGCCGCACCGTGAGCCGGTTCCGGGCCAGGCGCGACTGGGAGCCCGGAGCCGGCTCACGGTCGTCTCCGGCCCGTCCGGCGTCGGCAAGTCCAGCGTCGTCGGCGCGCTGCGGGAGATGGCGCCCGATGTCTTCTACAGCGTGTCGGTGACCACCCGGGCGCCGCGCCCCGGCGAGGTGGACGGGGTTCACTACCACTTCATCGACCGGGCCGTGTTCGACAAGATGGTCGCCGCGGGCGAGCTGCTCGAGCACGCCGAGTTCACCGGCAACTGCTACGGCACGCCGCGCGAACCGGTCGAGCGGGCGCTGGCCGAGGGCAGGCCCGCCGTGCTGGAGATCGAGTTGCAGGGCGCGCGGCAGGTCCGCGCCGCCATGCCGGACGCCCGGCTGGTCATGCTCATGCCGCCCTCCTGGGAGGAGCTGGTCGGCAGGCTCACCGGCCGCGGCACGGAGGAGGAGGCCGCCGTCCGCGCCCGGCTCGCGGAGGCCGAACGCGAACTCGCGGCCGCGGGCGAGTTCGACGTGCGCCTGGTGAACGCCGACGTCCGGGAGGCCGCGCGACAGTTGTTAGACTTGTTGCGGGGAGACCGACGACTTCACGAAGAGAACTCAGGAGCATAACCGCGTGACCGCATCCACCGGGACTTACGGCGAGGAACTCGAGGGCATCACGAACCCGCCGATCGACGACCTTCTCGCGAAGGTCAGCTCGAAGTACGCGCTCGTGATCTACAGCGCCAAGCGCGCCCGTCAGATCAACGACTACTACGCCCAGCTCGGCGAAGGCCTGCTCGAGTACGTCGGCCCGCTCGTGGAGCCGGGCCCGCGGGAGAAGCCGCTGTCGATCGCGCTGCGCGAGATCCACGCCGGCCTGCTCGAGCACACCGAGGGTGAGTAAGCCTCGCGTCGTGCTCGGTGTGGGCGGCGGGATCGCCGCCTACAAGGCCTGTGAGGTGCTGCGCGGCCTGACCGAGTCCGGTCACGACGTCCGCGTGGTGCCCACCGAGGCCGCGCTGAACTTCGTCGGCGCGGCCACCTTCGAGGCCCTCTCCGGTCATCCGGTGCACACGGGCGTGTTCACCGAGGTGGACCAGGTGCAGCACGTCCGCATCGGCAAGGACGCGGACCTCGTCCTGGTCGTCCCCGCCACGGCGGACCTGATGGCCCGCGCGGCCTCCGGTCGCGCCGACGACCTGCTCACCGGCACGCTGCTCACCGCGCGGTGCCCGGTGGTGTTCTTCCCGGCGATGCACACCGAGATGTGGGAGCACCCGGCGACGCAGGACAACGTCGCGCTGCTGCGCCGCCGTGGTGCCGTGGTCACCGAACCGGCGTCGGGGCGGCTCACCGGAGCCGACACCGGCAAGGGACGGCTCACCGATCCGGTCGAGATCGTCGACCTCGCCCGGTTGCTGCTGGCCGCGCCGTCCGCGCTGCCGCGTGACCTCGAGGGCAAGCGCGTCGTCGTGTCGGCCGGGGGCACCAGGGAACCGCTCGACCCGGTCCGCTACCTGGGCAACCGTTCGTCCGGCAAACAGGGCTACGCGCTGGCCAGGGTCGCCGCACAGCGCGGTGCGCACGTCACGCTCGTGGCCGGGCACACCGTCGAACTGCCCGATCCGGCGGGCGCCGAGCTGGTCCGCGTGTCCACGGCCGAGCAGATGCGCGAGGCGGTGCACGAGGCCGCGAAAGAGGCGGACATCGTCGTGATGGCCGCCGCCGTCGCTGATTTCCGTCCCGCGTCGCGGTCCGGGCACAAAATCAAGAAAACGGACGACGCGCCCGATCCCGTCATCACCCTTTCCCGCAATCCGGACATTCTCGCCGAACTGGTAACGAATCGATTGCCAGGACAGGTCATCGTCGGTTTCGCCGCGGAAACCGGTGACGAGACCGGTAGCGTACTGGACCACGGGCGTGCCAAACTTCGACGCAAGGGCTGTGACCTGCTCGTTCTCAACGCCGTCGGGGACGGCAGGGCCTTTGAGGTCGAGGAGAACGCGGGCTGGCTGCTGGCCGCCGACGGCCCCGAAAGGCCGATCCCGCTGGGTTCGAAAGCGCAACTCGCGGCCGCGGTGTGGGACGCCGTCGGGGACTTTCTCAAGCACTGACCGGTGCGCATAGGCTGGCGCCACCGGAGGGACGTAAGAGTTGATGGGATGTGAGCGTGGTGACCGCGTCTAACCGCAGGTTGTTCACTTCGGAGTCGGTGACCGAGGGGCACCCGGACAAGATCTGTGACGCGATCAGCGACTCGATCCTGGACGCCCTGCTGGCCAAGGACCCGCGTTCGCGGGTCGCGGTCGAGACCTTGATCACCACCGGTCAGGTGCACGTGGCCGGCGAGGTCACCACGGAGGCCTACGCCGACATCCCGACGATCGTGCGGGAGCGCATCCTCGACATCGGTTACGACTCCTCCGCCAAGGGCTTCGACGGCAATTCCTGCGGTGTGAACGTCGCGATCGGCGCGCAGTCCCCGGACATCGCGCAGGGCGTGGACACCGCCTACGAGTCGCGCGTGGAGAACGCGATCGACGAGATCGACCGCCAGGGCGCGGGCGACCAGGGCCTGATGTTCGGCTACGCCTGCTCCGACACGCCGGAGCTGATGCCGCTGCCGATCGCGCTGGCGCACCGCCTGTCCCGGCGGCTGGCCAAGGTGCGCAAGGACGGCGTGCTGCCCTACCTGCGCCCCGACGGCAAGACCCAGGTCACCATCGAGTACGCGGGCGACCAGCCGGTGCGTCTGGACACCGTCGTGGTGTCCACCCAGCACGCCGAGGGCATCGACCTGGACAGTATGCTCGGCGTCGACGTGCGTGAGCAGGTCGTGAAGCCGGAGCTGAACGAGATCGACCTCGACCACAGCGACGTGCGGATGCTGGTCAACCCCACCGGCCGGTTCGTCATCGGCGGCCCGATGGGCGACGCCGGGCTGACCGGGCGCAAGATCATCGTCGACACCTACGGCGGCATGGCCCGGCACGGTGGCGGCGCGTTCTCCGGCAAGGACCCGTCCAAGGTGGACCGCTCCGCGGCGTACGCGATGCGCTGGGTCGCGAAGAACGTCGTGGCCGCCGGTCTCGCCGGGCGCGTCGAGGTGCAGGTGGCCTACGCGATCGGCAAGGCCTCGCCGGTCGGGCTGTTCGTGGAGACCTTCGGCACCGAGACCGTCGATCCGGCCAAGATCCAGGCCGCGATCACCGAGGTGTTCGACCTGCGCCCGGCCGCGATCATCCGCGACCTGGACCTGCTGCACCCGATCTACGCCCCCACCGCCGCGTACGGCCATTTCGGCCGCACCGACGTGAAGCTGCCGTGGGAGAACACCGACCGCGCCGCCGCGCTGCATTCGCTCGCGGGCGCCTGAGCCGCTGCGGTCGCTTCTGGTAGGGACACCGGCGTGACTTCGTCCGACGCGCTCTGGGACCTGCCCGCCGCCGCGCCGTCCAAACGGGCGGCGGCCCAGCGACCGCCCTCGCGGAAGGGGCAGCAGAAGCCTGCGGAGCGCGATCCGATCGCGCGGATCGTCGTGGACGTGCCGCTGGCCCACCTGGACCGCACGTTCGACTACCAGGTGCCGGACAAGCTCGACGCCGACGCCGTGCCCGGGTGCCGCGTCCGGGTGCGGTTCGCCGGCCAGCTCGTCGACGGCTTCCTCGTCGAACGCGCGTCCACCACCGAGCACACCGGACGGCTGGCGTTCCTGGAACGGGTCACCTCACCCGAGCCGGTGCTGTCCCCGGTGCTCCACCGGCTGGCGCGCCGGATCGCCGACCACTACGGCGGCACGTTGATGGACGTGCTGCGGCTGGCGATCCCGCCGCGGCACGCGAAAGCGGAGTCCGAGCCGCCGCGCGAGCCGGTGCGGGTCACCGCGGCGGCACCGGTGGACGCGTGGCAGCGGTACCGCTTCGGCGGGTCGTTCACCGACGCGGTGCGGGCCGGGCGGCAGGCGCACGCCGTGTGGCAGGCGCTGCCGGGGGAGGACTGGCCCGCGCGGCTGGCCGAACTGGCGGCGCTCACCGCCGCGCACGGGCGGGGCGCGTTGCTGGTCGTGCCCGACCACCGGGACCTGACGCGGCTACACGACGCGTGCGTGCGCGTGGCGGGCGCCGACGCCGTGGTCGCGTTGTCCGCCGACACCGGCCCGGCCGAGCGGTACCGGCGGTGGCTCGCGGTGTCGCGCGGATCGGTACCGATCGTGGTCGGCACGCGTGCGGCGATGTTCGCCCCGGTCGCCGAACCCGGGCTGTTCGTGGTGTGGGACGACGGCGACGACCTGCACGTCGACCCGCACATGCCCTACCCGCAGGTGCGCGACGTGCTGGCCCTGCGCGCGCACGCCCAGGGCGCGTCGTTCGTCGCGGGCGGGTTCGCGCGCACGGCTGAGGCGCAACTGCTGGTCGAGACGCGGTGGGCGCACCCGGTGACCGGTTCGCGCGAGGAGCTGCGCAAGGCGGCGCCGCGCGTCACGCCGGTCGGCGAGGATTTCGACGTGGCGCGCGATGAGGCGGCGCGGGTGGCGCGGCTGCCGTCGGTGGCGTTCGAGGCGGCGCGGCAGGCGTTGTCCGCGGGCGCGCCGGTGCTGGTGCAGGTGCCGCGCCGCGGATACGTGCCCGCGCTGGCGTGCGCGCAGTGCCGGAACCCGGCGCACTGCCGTCGCTGTGCGGGGCCGCTCGGGCTGCCCGGTGGTGCCGGAGCCGACGTGGCGCACCCGCCGAGTTGCCGGTGGTGCGGTACGCCGGAGGCGCACTTCCGGTGTCCGGCGTGCGGTTCGGCGCGGCTGCGGGCAGTGGTCGTCGGCGCGAAGCGGACCGCGGAGGAGCTGGGACGCGCGTTCCCGGGAGTGCCGGTGCGGACGTCGGGAGCCAGGGAGGTCCTCGCGGCGGTGCCCGGCACACCCGCGCTCGTGGTGGCGACGCCGGGCGCCGAACCGGTCGCCGAGGGCGGGTACGGCGCGGCGCTGCTGCTGGACGGCTGGGCGCTGCTGGGACGGCAGGACCTGCGGGCGTCGGAGGAGACGCTGCGGCGGTGGATGGCCGCGGCGGCACTGGTGCGGCCCGCGGGCGCGGGCGGGCGCGTGGTGGTCGGCGCGGAGGCACCGCTGGCCCCGGTGCAGGCGCTGGTCCGCTGGGATCCGGGCTGGCACGCCGAACGGGAGCTGGCGGAGCGGCGCGAGCTCGGATTCCCGCCGGTGGTGCGGATGGCCAGTGTGGAGGGCTCGCCGGATGCGGTGACGGCGCTGCTGGACGAGGCCGGCCTGCCCGCGTCGGCGGAGATCCTGGGCCCGGTGCCGCTCACCGAGCCCGACGAGGAGGGCCGTTCCGAACGGGAGCGCTCGCTGATCCGTGTCCCGCGCGGGGACGGCCGGGCGCTGGCCGCGGCGCTGGCCGCGGCGCTGGCTGCACGGGCGGCGCGCAAGGAGACCGCCGCGGTGCGTGTCCAGCTGGATCCCCTGGAGCTGATCTAGCGGCGCACCGTGTAGAACGCCACCGCGAACAACGCCACCCCGGACAGCACGCCGGCCACCAGCCCGATCGCCGCCGCGCCCGCGTTCGCGAACGCCAGCGCGAAGCCGGCCAGGCCGAGCACCGTCATGGTGCCGCCGAGGGCCCGGAACCGCGTCAGCCGGAACGCCCGCCCCATCGCGACGAAGTGCACCCCCACCACCAGTGCGATCCACGCGACGCCGGCCTCGCCGTGCCCGAGCACCCCGTTGATCACGTAGAGGCCGGCGAACAGCGCCACCACCTCGGCGAACACGATCCACCGGAACCGGCCGCGGTCGAAAAACGTCGTGCCCGCGCCGCCCTCCGGCTTGCCGCGCCGCAGCAGCAGCACGACCAGCGCCACCGCGACGACCACCCCCGCGACGCGCACGACGAGCGGCCACGGGGCGGCCTGCTCGCCGCTGTTGACGACGACGAACACGAGGCCGAAGACGATGGCGATGAGCGAGCCGATCGCTTCTCCGGCGCTGATCCTGGCGGGGGGAGGCACCCGATCATCCTGCTCCATCCGAGTTGAGGGGGTACCGCGAACGGGGCAGACTGCGCAGAATGCGGACTCTGCGTGGTGTGGCGGTTCTCCTCGGTGCGGTCCTGCTCGTTCCCGGCGTCGCACACGCCGCCGACACCCCGCCGAAACAGCCGGTCGCCACGGGGTTCGGCGGGGCGGTCGCCAGCATCGACGCCGACGCCACCGCGATCGGCACCCGCGTGCTGGCCGAGGGCGGCAACGCGGTCGACGCCGCCGTCGCCACCGCCGCGGCACTGGGCGTCACCGACCCGTTCTCGGCGGGCATCGGCGGCGGCGGGTTCCTCGTCCACTACGACGCCCGCACCCACCGCGTGCACACCCTCGACGGCCGCGAGACCGCGCCCGCCGCGGCCGACACCGACCTCTTCGTCGACGACGGTCGGCCCATCCCGTTCGACGAGGCCGTGACCAGCGGGTTGTCCGTCGGCGTCCCCGGCACGCCCGCCACCTGGCAGGACGCGCTGCGGAGGTGGGGCACCCGGTCGCTGTCGCAGGTGCTGCGCCCGGCCGCGCGGCTGGCCCGCGACGGGTTCGTCGTGGACGAGACCTTCCACACCCAGGTCGCGAACAACGCGCAGCGCTTCGCGGCGTTCCCGAGCACCCGCGAGGTGTACCTGCCCGGTGGCGCGCCGCCCGCCGTCGGCGCCACGTTCACCAACCCGGACCTCGCCGCGACCTACGAGACCCTCGCCCGCCAGGGCGCCCGTGCGCTCTACCGCGGCCCGATCGCGGACGAGATCGCCGCGACCGTGCAGGCACCGCCCGTCGACCCGGCCGCCGGACTGACCGTGCGCCCGGGCTCGATGACCACCGGCGACCTCGCCGCCTACCGCACGGTCGAGCGCGCGCCGACGCACACGCGCTACCGCGGACTGGACGTCTACGGCATGCCCGCGCCGTCGTCGGGCGGGCTCAGCGTCGGCGAGGCGCTCAACATCCTGGAGAACGTCGACGTCGCCCGCTTCGGCGAGGCTGACTACCTGCACCACTTCCTCGAGGCGAGCCGGCTCGTGTTCGCCGACCGCAACCGGTGGGTCGGCGACCCCGCGTTCGGCGACGTGCCGTCGCGGGAGCTGCTGTCCCAGCGCTTCGCCGACAGTCGCGCGTGCCTGATCGACCCGGCGCGCGCCGCGGAGGGCACCGTCGCCGCCGGGGACCCGCGTCGCCCGGAGCCGTGCGCGGCGGGCACCGCCTCGCCCACGCCGTACGAGGGCGAGAACACCACCCACCTGACCGTGGCCGACAAGTGGGGCAACGTGGTCGCCTACACCCTCACCATCGAGCAGGAGGGCGGCAGCGGCATCGTCGTGCCCGGGCGCGGTTTCCTGCTCAACAACGAGCTGACCGACTTCTCGTTCACCCCGGTGACCCCCGGCGAGCCGGACCCGAACCTGCCCGGCCCCGGCAAACGCCCGCGCTCGTCGATGGCGCCGACGATCGTCCTGCAGCACGGCCGTCCGCTGCTGGCCACCGGGTCCCCCGGTGGCGCGTCGATCGTGACGACCGTGCTGCAGGTGCTGCTCGGCAGGCTCGACCGGGGACTGTCGCTGGTGGACGCGATCGCCGCGCCGCGGGCCTCGCAGCGCAACTCCGGCCCCGCGCAGGTGGAACCGGCGTTCCTCGCCCGGCCCGAGACCGCCGACCTGCGTGCCCGCGGTCAGCTGTTCGCCGCCTCGCCCGCCGAGATCGGTGCCGCCACCGGCGTGGAACGGCTGCCGGACGGCCGCTGGCTCGCGGCCGCGGAACCGGCCCGCCGGGGCGGGGGAGCGGCGCAGGTGGTGCACCGGGCGCCGTGAGCACGGCGGGGCGGGGCCTCCGGGGCCGGTCATTAGACTGGCTGCCGATGCCCAGCCACTCGACTCCCGCCGCCTCCGCTCCCGCCGCCGAGGTGCGTTGATGCGCCTCGTGTTCGCCGGTACCCCCGAACCCGCCGTGCCCTCGCTGCAGGCACTGATCGAATCGCCGCGCCACGAGGTCGTCGCCGTCGTCACGCGGCCCGACGCCCCTGCCGGGCGCGGCCGCAAGCTCGTGCGCTCGCCCGTCGGCGCGGTTGCCGACGCCCACGGCATCGAGGTGCTCACCCCGGCCAAGGCCGGCGAGCCCGCGTTCCTCGAGCGCCTCGCCGAGCTCGCGCCCGACGCCTGCCCCGTGGTCGCCTACGGCAAGCTGCTCCCGCAGCGCACGCTGGACGTCCCGCCGCACGGCTGGATCAACCTCCACTTCTCGCTGCTGCCCGCGTGGCGCGGCGCCGCGCCGGTGCAGGCCGCGATCCGCGCGGGTGACGAGATCACCGGCGCGTCCACGTTCCGCATCGTCCAGGAACTCGACGCGGGCCCGGTGTTCGGTGTGGTCACCGAGAAGATCGCGGCCGACGACACCGCGGGCACGCTGCTGGACCGGCTCGCGGTGTCCGGTGCCCGGCTGCTGGTGTCCACAGTGGATGGTATCGAGGACGGTGCGGTCCAGGCGGTGCCGCAGCCCGCGGACGGCGTCACCTACGCCCCGAAGGTCACCGTGGACGACGCTCGCGTGACGTTCACCGACCCCGCCGCCGCTGTCGACCGGCACATCCGCGCGGTCACGCCGGAGCCGGGGGCGTGGACCGAGTTCCGCGGCGAACGGCTCAAGCTCGGGCCGGTCCGGGTGGTCGACGGACCCGCGCTGGCCCCCGGCGAGCTGCGCGTCGAACGCAAGCGCGTGCTGGCGGGCACCGCGACCGCCCCGGTGCGCCTGGGCGAGGTCCAGGCGCAGGGCAAGAAACGCATGTCGGCCACCGACTGGGCCCGCGGCACCCGCATCGAGCAAGGAGAACGGCTGTCATGAACGAGCGCAGGCCTTCGCGGCCGCAGCGCGGCCGCCCGGCGCCCCGCAAACAGGGCCCGCGCCGCCCGCCCGCCGAGGACCCCGCGCGGCGCGTCGCGCTGGAGGTGCTGCGCGCGGTCCGCCAGCGCGACGCCTACGCCAACCTGGTGCTGCCGGAGCTGCTCCGCAGGCAGCGGCTGTCCGGCCGGGACGCGGCGCTGGCCACCGAGCTGGCCTACGGTGCCGCCCGGGCCCAGGGCACGCTCGACGCCATCCTCGGCGCGTGCCTGGACCGCCCGCTGGACAAGGTCGACGGCCCGGTCCTGGACTGCCTGCGCCTCGGGGCCTACCAGCTGCTGCGCACCCGCATCCCGGAGCACGCCGCGGTCACCTCCACCGTCGACCTCGCCCGCGCTGACGCCGGGTCGCACGTGGCCGGGTTCGTCAACGCCGTCCTGCGCACCGTCTCGGAGAAGGACGAGGCCACCTGGCTGGCGGAGCTGACGCCCGACCGCGACACCGATCCGATCGGCCACCTGGCGATGCGCACCGCCCACCCGCGGTGGGTGGCGCGCGCGTTCGCCGAGGCGCTGGGCGACAAGGGGGAGGACCTGCAGGCCGCGCTGGAGGCCGACGACGCCCGCCCCGCCGTGCACCTGGCCGCCCGGCCCGGTGACATCAGCGCCGACGAGCTGGCCGCCGTCACCGGCGGCGACGTCGCCCCGTACTCGCCCTACGGTGTGCACCTGCCGGCCGGTTCCGGCGACCCCGGCGATTCCGAGCCCATCCGCGAACGCCTCGCGGTGGTGCAGGACGAGGGCAGCCAGCTGTGCGCGGTCGCGCTGACCCGCGCGCCGCTGACCGGCTCCGACGTGCGCTGGCTCGACCTGTGCGCGGGTCCCGGCGGCAAGGCCGGGATGCTCGGCGCGCTGGCCGCCACCCAGGGCGCCCGCGTCGACGCCGTCGAGCAGGCCCCGCACCGCGCCCGGCTCGTCGAGCAGGCCGTCGAGGGGCTGCCGGTGACCGTGCACGTCGCCGACGGACGCGACCCCGGCCTCGAACCCGGCTTCGACCGCGTGCTGGTCGACGCGCCGTGCACCGGTCTCGGCGCGCTGCGGCGCCGTCCCGAGGCCCGCTGGCGGCGCAAACCCTCCGACGTGCCCGACCTCAGCAAGCTGCAGGGCGAGCTGCTCACCTCGGCGCTCGGCCTCGCCCGGTCCGGCGGGGTGGTCGCCTACGTCGTGTGCTCGCCGCACCTGGCCGAGACCGAGGGCGTCGTCGGCGAGGTCGCCCGCCGGACGAAGGCGGCGGTGCTCGACGCGCGCGAGTTCTTCCCCGGCGTCCCGCAGCTGGGGAACGGGCCGTACGTGCAGCTGTGGCCGCACCGGCACGGCACGGACGCGATGTTCTGCGCCGTGCTGCGCAAGCCGTGACCGTCCTCGGGCTGATCGGCAGCTCGTGCGGCGGCCTGGACACGCGCTTCCGCACCGAGCTGGCCGCACCCGCCGCCGGGCGAGGCCACCGGCTCGCCGTCACGCTCACCCCGGCCGCGTACCGCTGGCTGGACGCGGCGGGGGAGATCGGGCCGCTGGCGGCACTGACCGACCTGCCGGTGCGCTGGCAGTCCCGCCTGCCCGGTGAGCCGCGGCCGCACCCGGACCCGCCGGTGTTCCTGTTCGCTCCCGCCTCGGCCAACTCGGTGGCCAAACTCGCGCTCGGGATCGCCGACAACCAGGCGCTGACGGTCCTCGGCGACGCGCTCGGCAATCCGCGGGTCACGATCGTGGTCGGCTACCAGGTGCAGGACACCCGTTTCCGGCACCCGGCTTGGCAGCGCCACCTCGACGCCCTCGCCGGCGCGGGGGTGCGGCTGCGCCGGATCGGCCACGGGGAGTCCTGGTCGGACCTGCTCGACCTGCTGCCCGCGTCCACAGAGTGAGTGGGCCCGAGGCGGCACGGACGCAGGATCTACACTCCGTAACCGTGGCCCACCGACCTCTCATCGCGCCCAGCATCCTGTCCGCCGACTTCGCCCGCCTCGGCGAGGAGGTCCACGCCGTCGCCGGCAGCGGCGACACCCGGGCCGACTGGGTCCACGTGGACGTCATGGACAACCACTTCGTGCCCAACCTGACCCTGGGCCTGCCGGTGGTGCAGTCGCTGCGCGCGGCCACCGACCTCCCGCTGGACTGCCACCTGATGATCGAGGACCCGGACCGCTGGGCCATCGGCTACGCCGAGGCGGGCGCCTACAACGTCACGGTTCACGTCGAGGCGGCCGCCGACCCGGTGATGCTGGCGAAGAACCTGCGCGCGGCGGGCGCGAAAGCCGGCCTGTCCGTCAAGCCGGGCACCCCGCTCGAGGACCACCTCGACACGCTCAAGCACTACGACACGCTGCTGGTGATGTCGGTCGAGCCCGGTTTCGGCGGCCAGTCGTTCATCCCGGACGTGCTGGAGAAGGTCCGCACCGCCCGCAGGCTGGTCGACACCGGGCACCTCAAGCTCGTCGTCGAGATCGACGGCGGTATCAACGCCGACACCATCGAGCAGGCGGCCGAGGCGGGCGTGGACTGCTTCGTCGCGGGCTCGGCGGTCTACGGCGCCGACGACCCCGGCAAGGCCGTCGCGGCCCTGCGTGAACGCGCCGCCCGCGCGGCGCACTGACACCGACAAGGAGGCCCGCGCCAGTGTTCACCGGGATCGTGGAGGAGCTCGGCGAGATCACCGCCGTCGAGCAGGTGCCCGACGCCGCGCGGCTCACCGTGCGCGGGCCGGTCGTGACCTCCGACGCCAAGCACGGTGATTCGATCGCCGTCAGCGGGGTGTGCCTGACCGTCGTCGATGTGTTCGGGTCCGAGTTCACCGTCGACGTCGTGCACGAGACGCTGGAGCGGTCGCGCCTGGCGACGATCGCCGTCGGCGACCCGGTCAACCTGGAGCGCGCCACCGCGGTCGGCGACCGGCTCGGCGGCCACATCATGCAGGGGCACGTCGACGGCACCGGGGTGTTCCTGACCCGCGACGAGACCGGGTTGACCACCTTCGCACTACCCGAGGGGCTGTCCCGCTACATCGTCGAGAAGGGGTCGATCGCCGTCGACGGCATCTCCCTGACCGTCGCGAGTGTGACGAACGACGAGTTCTCCGTGGCGCTGATTCCGACCACACTGGAACTGACCACCCTCGGCCGTGCCCAGCCGGGTGACCCGGTGAACCTCGAGGTCGACGTGCTCGCCAAGTACGTGGAGAAGCTCGCGACGCCGCACCTGCCCGGCCGCACGGAGGACACTGGAACCGGGGCAGGCACGGAGGAGGACGCGTGAACGCAGCAGGGACGCCGTGTGGCGCGGGGGTGCCGATGGATGCCGCGGGCATCGAGAAGGCGATCGCCGACATCGCGGCCGGGCGGCCGGTGGTCGTCGTCGACGACGAGGACCGCGAGAACGAGGGTGACCTGATCTTCGCGGCCGAGAAGGCCACGCCGGAGCTGCTCGCCTTCATGGTGCGCTACACCTCGGGGTACGTGTGCGTCGCGCTCACCGAGGAGGACTGCGACCGCCTCGACCTGCCCCCGATGTACCACACCAACCAGGACCAGCGCGGCACCGCGTACACGGTCACCGTCGACGCGGCCGAGGGCATCACCACCGGCATCTCGGCGGCCGACCGCGCGCACACCACCCGGCTGCTGGCCGACCCGAAATCGCAGGCGAGCGACTTCCGCAGGCCGGGCCACGTGGTGCCGCTGCGCGCGAAGGAGGGTGGCGTGCTGCGCCGTCCCGGCCACACCGAGGCCTCGGTGGACCTGGCCCGCATGGCGGGGCTGCACCCGGCGGGGGTGCTGTGCGAGATCGTGTCCCAGAAGGTCGAGGAGGACATGGCTCGCCGCGACGAGCTGGAGGTGTTCGCCTCCGACCACGACCTGCAGATCATCACGATCGCCGATTTGATCGCCTACCGGCGCAGGCACGAGAAGCAGGTCGAGCGAGTCGCCGAGGCGCGCATCCCGCTGGCCGCGGGCGAGTTCCGCGCCGTCGGCTACGACAGCCTGCTCGACGGCATCGAGCACATCGCGTTCGTCTACGGCGACGTCGGCGACGGTGAGGACATCCTGGTGCGCGTGCACTCGGAGTGCCTCACCGGTGACGTGTTCGGGTCGCTGCGCTGCGACTGCGGGCCGCAGCTGGAGGCGGCGCTGCGGGCCGTGGCCGAGGAGGGCCGTGGTGTCGTGCTCTACATCCGCGGTCACGAGGGCCGCGGCATCGGCCTGCTGCACAAGCTGCAGGCCTACCAGCTGCAGGACCTCGGCGCGGACACGGTCGACGCGAACCTCGCGCTCGGGGTGCCCGCCGACGCGCGCGACTACGGCACCGGCGCGCAGATCCTCTGCGACCTGGGGGTGCGGTCCATGCGCTTGCTGACCAACAACCCGGCCAAGCGGATCGGGCTGGAGGGCTACGGCCTGGAGATCACCGGGCGGGTGCCGCTGCCGATCTCGCCGAACCCGGAGAACCTGCGCTACTTGCGCACCAAGCGGGACCGGATGGGGCACGACCTGTCCAACCTGGAGGAGTTCGACCAGGTCGGGGCCGACCTGGAGACGCGGAACGGGAACGGTGGATCGCAGTGAGCGGTGAAGGCAGGCCGGAGGTCGAGCTCGACCTCAGCGAGTGCGCCAACCTGCGGCTGGCGATCGTGGCCACGCGGTGGCACGCGACGATCACCGACGCCCTGCTGGCGAGCGCGCAGGCCACGGCCCGGCAGGCCCAGCTCGCCGAGGAGCCCACGGTGGTGCGGGTCGCGGGCGCGGTCGAGCTGCCGGTGGTGGCGCAGGCGCTGGCTCGCAACCACGACGCGGTGGTCGCACTGGGCGTGGTCATCCGCGGCGGAACCCCGCACTTCGAGTACGTGTGCGACGCGGTCACCGCGGGCCTGACCCGGGTCGCGCTCGACGAGGGCACCCCGGTCGGCAACGGCGTGCTCACCTGCGACACCGAGCAGCAGGCGCTGGACCGCTCCGGGCTGCCCGGGTCGACGGAGGACAAGGGTCGCGAGGCCACGCAGGCGGCGCTGGCCGCGGCGCAGGTGCTGCGGTCGCTGCGGCAGCCGTGGACCGATCGGAAGTTCGTGTGAGCGCGACTGTGGCTGACAAGACCGGCGAGACCGACAAGACCGGGGCGGTGGTGTTCCGCCCGCGCCGGGCCACCTGGATGTCCGCGGTGCTGGCGGTGTTCCTGCTCGCCGTGTTCGTCGCGGTGGCGGTCCTGCTGCGCGGCTCGGAGACCGGCGTGATCTTCCAGCGGTCGGACCAGATCGCGATGGTGTTCATCGGCCTGCTGCTCGCGGGCGGCACGATGCTGTTCGCCACGCCGCGGGTGCGCGCCGACGCCGAGGGCGTGCAGGTCCGCAACATCCTGGTGGGCCGGCGGTTGCGCTGGGTGGACGTGCTGTCGGTGAGCTTCCCGGACGGCGCGTCGTTCGCCCGGCTGGAACTGCCGGACGACGAGTACTACGCGATGCTGGCGATCCAGGCCGTCGATCGCGATCACGCGGTCGCGGCGGTCCGCACGCTGCGCCGCCTGCACAAGGCGGCCTGGGCGGACCGGGGCTGACCGCCGCGGGTCACAGCGTCAGGTCGACCACCACCGGTGCGTGGTCGGACGTGCCCTTGCCCTTGCGGGCCTCGCGGTCGACGTAGGCGTCGCTCACCGCCCCGGCGAACTTCGGCGACCCGAAGACCAGGTCGATGCGCATGCCCCGGTTCTTCGGGAACGCCAGCTGCCGGTAGTCCCAGTAGGTGTAGGGCGTGTCGTACTTCAGCGCCCGCGGCACGACCTCGTCCAGGCCCGCGCCGCGCAGCGCCGCCAGCGCTTCCCGTTCGGGCTCCGTCACATGGGTCATGCCGTCGAACAGCGCGATGTCCCACACGTCGGCGTCGGTGGGCGCGATGTTGAAGTCCCCCAGCACCGCGAACGGGCGGTCGGCGGCGGTGGGCCCGGCGACCTCGGCGGCCACCGTCGCGCGCAGCGCCGCCAGCCACCGCAGCTTGTACGCGTAGTGCGGGTGCGCGACCTCCCGCCCGTTGGGCACGTATACCGACCAGACCCGCACGCCGCCGCACGTCGCGCCGATCGCGCGCGGTTCGGACGCGTCGTCGAACGTCGGCTCGTCGAGCAGACCGCGCCGGACGTCGGCCAGGCCCACCCTGGACAGGATCGCCACGCCGTTCCACCGGCCGGTGCCGTGGGCGGCCACCTCGTAACCCGCGGACGCGATCTCGGCCGGGAACGCCTCGGTCGCGCACTTGAGCTCCTGCAGGCACACCACGTCCGGCGCGGCGGTGTCGAGCCAGGACAGCAGTTTCGGCAGGCGCGCGGTGACGGAGTTGACGTTCCAGGTGGCGATGCGCATGATCCCGAGAATCGCATACCCCGCGCCGGTCGCCGCACCCGGCGGGAGGGGTGCGTCGGACTGTCGTACCCGAGCCATAGGCTGGAGGGCGTGGCTGACCCGTCCACCTACCGTCCCTCGCCGGGGAGCATCCCGGACGAGCCCGGCGTGTACAAGTTCCGCGACGCGACCAAGCGGGTCATCTACGTCGGCAAGGCCAAGAGTCTGCGCAGCAGGCTGAACTCCTACTTCGCCGACCTGTCCGGGCTGCACCCGCGCACCCGGCAGATGGTGACCACCGCAGCCAGTGTCGAGTGGACCGTCGTGACCACCGAGGTCGAGGCGCTGCAGCTCGAGTACAACTGGATCAAGGAGTTCGACCCGCGGTTCAACGTCCGCTACCGCGACGACAAGTCCTACCCGGTGCTGGCGGTCACGCTGCACGAG
>Ga0164243_10002481_pt1 | contig 30423 bp, 30 predicted proteins | sample OricompcompostOP_FD_108781 | JGI IMG/M metagenome (GOLD analysis project Ga0164243, IMG submission 108781) | Organic Plus compost microbial communities from Emeryville, California, USA - Original compost - Organic plus compost (OP) | ecosystem: Engineered > Solid waste > Mixed feedstock >... | reverse complement strand
GAGATGTCCGTCGACGAGCGCGCCCGCGCCGGCCTGTTCCTCGCCATGCAGTACCCGGTCGAGGTCCCCGGCGTCTCCGTCTCCAACTTCCTGCGCACCTCCGCCACCGCCGTCCGCGGCGAGGCCCCCAAGCTGCGTACCTGGGTGAAGGAGGTCAAGGAGGCCATGGAGCGCCTCAACATGGACCCCGCCTTCGCCGAGCGGAACGTGAACGAGGGCTTCTCCGGCGGTGAGAAGAAGCGCCACGAGATCCTTCAGCTGGAGCTGCTCAAGCCGAAGATCGCCATCCTCGACGAGACCGACTCCGGCCTGGACGTCGACGCCCTGCGCGTCGTCTCCGAGGGCGTCAACCGCGTCCGCGAGTCCGGCCAGGTCGGCACCCTGCTGATCACGCACTACACGCGCATCCTGCGCTACATCAAGCCCGACCACGTCCACGTCTTCGCGGCCGGACGGATCGCCGAGTCCGGCGGCCCCGAGCTCGCCGACAAGCTGGAGGCCGAGGGCTACGAGGCTTACACGAAGGGTGGCGCATCCGAGTGACACAGCTGCCGGGCCTCCTCGACACCGAGGCGATCCGCAAGGACTTCCCCATCCTGGACCGTCAGGTCCACGACGGGCGCAAGCTCGTGTACCTGGACAACGCGGCGACCAGCCAGAAGCCGCGGCAGGTGCTGGACGCCCTCGGCGAGTACTACGAGCGCTACAACGCCAACGTCCACCGCGGTGTGCATGTGCTCGCCGAGGAGGCCACGGCGCTGTACGAGGGTGCGCGCGACAAGGTCGCGGAGTTCGTCAACGCGCCCTCGCGCGACGAGGTGATCTTCACCAAGAACGCCTCCGAGTCGCTCAACCTCGTGGCCAACATGCTCGGCTGGGCCGACGAGCCCTACCGGGTGGACCACGAGACCGAGATCGTCATCACGGAGATGGAGCACCACTCCAACATCGTGCCGTGGCAGTTGCTCGCGCAGCGCACGGGCGCGAAGCTGAAGTGGTTCGGCCTCACCGACGACGGCCGGCTCGACCTGTCCAACATCGACGAGATCATCACCGAGAAGACGAAGATCGTCTCCTTCGTGCTGGTCTCCAACATCCTGGGCACGGTCAACCCGGTCGAGGCCATAGTGCGCCGCGCCCAGGAGGTCGGCGCCCTCGTGTGCATCGACGCCTCCCAGGCCGCGCCGCACATGCCGCTGGACGTGCAGGCCCTGCAGGCCGACTTCGTGGCCTTCACCGGCCACAAGATGTGCGGCCCGACCGGCATCGGCGTCCTGTGGGGCCGCCAGGAGCTGCTCGAGGACCTGCCTCCGTTCCTCGGCGGCGGCGAGATGATCGAGACCGTGTCGATGAGCTCGTCGACGTACGCGCCCGCCCCGCACAAGTTCGAGGCGGGCACCCCGCCGATCGCCCAGGCGGTCGGTCTCGGCGCGGCGATCGACTACCTGTCGGGCATCGGCATGGACAAGATCCTCGCCCACGAGCACGCCATCACCGAGTACGCCGTCAAGCGGCTCCTCGAGGTGCCGGACCTGCGCATCATCGGTCCGGCCACCGCGGAGGACCGCGGCGCCGCGATCTCCTTCACCCTCGGGGACATCCACCCGCACGACGTGGGCCAGGTCCTCGACGAGCAGGGCATCGCGGTCCGGGTCGGACACCACTGCGCCCGCCCCGTCTGCCTGCGGTACGGAATTCCTGCGACCACCCGTGCGTCGTTCTATCTGTACTCCACGCCGGCGGACATCGACGCACTGGTCGACGGTCTGGAGCACGTACGGAACTTCTTCGGATGAGGGGCTGAGGCGTGAAGCTGGACTCCATGTACCAGGACGTCATCCTGGACCACTACAAGAACCCGCACGGCCGGGGTCTTCGGGATGGCGACGCCGAGGTGCACCACGTCAACCCGACGTGCGGCGACGAGATCACGCTGCGCGTGAAGTACGACGGCACGACCATCAGCGACGTCAGCTACGAGGGACAGGGCTGTTCCATCAGCCAGGCGTCCGCGTCCGTGCTGAACGATCTGCTGGTCGGCAAGGATCTCGCCGAGGCGCAGAAGATCCAGGGCACGTTCCTGGAGCTGATGCAGTCCAAGGGGAAGATCGAGCCCGACGACGCGATGGAGGAGGTGCTGGAGGACGCGATCGCGTTCGCCGGCGTCTCCAAGTACCCCGCGCGGGTCAAGTGCGCCCTCCTGAGCTGGATGGCGTGGAAGGACGCGACGGCCCAGGCGCTGGGCGCCGACGCCGAAAGGACTACGGCATGAGCGAGACCGTGGAGATGAAGCCGGCCTCGGAGGAGGAGCTCCGCGAGGCCCTGATGGACGTCGTCGACCCGGAGCTGGGCATCGACGTCGTCAACCTCGGCCTCATCTACGGCATCCACATCGACGACTCCAACGTGGCGACCGTCGACATGACCCTGACCTCGGCGGCCTGCCCGCTGACCGACGTCATCGAGGACCAGGCGAAGTCCGCCACGGACGGCCTGGTCAACGAGCTGCGGATCAACTGGGTCTGGATGCCGCCGTGGGGCCCGGACAAGATCACGGACGACGGCCGTGAGCAGCTGCGGGCGCTGGGGTTCAACGTCTGAGCTCCGCCGCACACGGCGTGACGGCGACGTTCCCTTCGGGGGGCGTCGCCGTTTTCGTGCTCCCGGCCGGTTTTCGTGCTTCTCGCCGGCCGCCGTTGTGTACGCTCGTACACATGGGATACCTCCTGCTGGCCGGGGCCATCGCGGCCGAGGTGTGCGCCACCACCGCCATGAAGTACAGCGACGGCTTCAGCAGGCTCTGGCCCTCCCTGCTGACCCTGCTGGGCTACGTCGTCTCCTTCGCGCTCCTCGCGCAGACGCTGCGCACCGTGGCCGTCGGCACCGCCTACGCCATCTGGGCCGGCGTGGGCACGGCCGCCATCGCGACCATCGGGATCGTGTTCCTCGGCGAGGGCATGAGCGCCGCCAAGGCCGTCGGCATCGGGCTGATCATCGTCGGCGTGGTCGTGCTGAACCTGGGCGGTGCGCACTGATGGCGGCACGCCGGTACGACCCGGAGCGGCGGCAGCGGATCATCGACGCGGCGATCCGGGTGGTCGGCCGCAGCGGCATCGCGGGGCTCACCCACCGCAGCGTCGCCCGGGAGGCGGACGTGCCGCTCGGCTCCACCACGTACCACTTCAAGACCCTCGACGAGCTGATGGTGGCCGCCCTGCGCCAGGCCAACGAGGGCTTCGCCAAGGTGATCGCCTCACGCGGCGGCCTGGAGGACCCGCGCACCGACCTGGCGGCCGAGCTTGCGGCGCTGATGGGGGAGTGGCTGGGCGGCGAGCGGACGGGCGTGGAGCTGGAGTACGAGCTGTACCTGGCCGCGCTGCGGCGCCCGGCCCTGCGCCCGGTCGCCGCCGAGTGGTGCGAGGAGGTCGCCGCGCCGCTGTCCCGCCGTACGGACCCGGTGACGGCGCGGGCCCTGGTCGCCCTGATGGACGGCATCTGCCTCCAGGTCCTGCTGACGGGGACGCCGTACGACGAGGCGTACGCGCGGGAGGTGCTGGGGCGGCTGCTGCCGGGCGACGGCGGGGCCGGGGCCGGCACCTGAGGCGGGTACCGGACGGCACCGGAGGCCGCTTGCGGACCGGCACCTGAGACGTGGGCGGCACCGGTTCGCGTCCGGTGCCACCTGCCGGTTAGGTTGCCCTCATGACCGACACGACTGCTCAGAGCACCACCGGCGCAGTGGCCGCCGGCCTCGCCACGATCGCCGCCGACGGCACCGTCCTCGACACCTGGTTCCCGGCCCCCGAGCTCGCCGCCGAGCCGGGTCCGTCCGGCACGGAGAGGCTCTCCGCCGAGCGGGCGGCCGAGCTGCTGGGCGGCGGCGCCACCGCCGCGGTCGGCCCGGACCCGCGCCGGGGCGTCGAGGTCGTCGCGGTCCGCACGGTCATCTCCTCCCTGGACGCCAAGCCGGTCGACGCGCACGACGTGTACCTGCGCCTCCACTTGCTCTCCCACCGCCTGGTGAAGCCGCACGGCCAGAACCTGGACGGCATCTTCGCTCACCTCGCCAACGTCGCCTGGACCTCGCTGGGTCCGGTCGCCGTGGACGAGCTGGAGAAGGTGCGGCTCAACGCCCGTGCGGAGGGCCTGCACCTCCAGGTGACCTCCGTGGACAAGTTCCCGCGCATGACGGACTACGTGGCCCCCAAGGGCGTGCGCATCGCCGACGCCGACCGCGTCCGCCTCGGCGCGCACCTCGCCGAGGGCACCACCGTGATGCACGAGGGCTTCGTCAACTTCAACGCCGGCACGCTCGGCACGTCGATGGTCGAGGGCCGCATCTCGGCGGGCGTCGTCGTCGGCGACGGCTCCGACATCGGCGGCGGCGCGTCCACGATGGGCACCCTGTCGGGCGGCGGCAACGTCCGCATCTCCATCGGCGAGCGGTGCCTGGTCGGCGCGGAGGCGGGCGTGGGCATCGCCCTGGGCGACGAGTGCGTGGTCGAGGCCGGCCTCTACGTCACCGCCGGCACCCGGGTCACTCTTCCGGACGGCCAGGTCGTCAAGGCCCGCGAGCTCTCCGGCGCCTCCAACATCCTCTTCCGCCGCAACTCGGAAACGGGCCGCGTGGAGGCCCGCCCGAACAACGCGGTGTGGGGCGGGCTGAACGAGGTGCTGCACAGCCACAACTGATCACCGGCGGCCGTGACCTGCGGCCGCCCTATGGATCAATGCCTGACCTGCGACTTAGCTATCGTCGATGATCAACGTCAGTCGTCGTTGAGCACCCCCGCACGGCCCGTGGACGGCCCGGGCGGGGGTGTCGCGGTATACCCCTCGATGCGAACTGCGGGCACGGCAGTCGTTGTCGGCGACGATCGGTTGTGATCGCTGTGGTTGCTGTACTTCCCTCTGTACGGGGAGCCCCGCGGGGCGTTGTCCTTGGCGTGTGTTTCACTTCCCGGTCATGGACGAACGGGAACTGCTCGACGGCGTTGCCTCCCTGGTTCGGCCCGGTGGGCCGGAGTTGGTGTGTGGGTGGGGCGGGCACGGGGCGGGGCATGTGTCTGGCGGTTTCCGGCGCGGTTGATCTGCCCGCTCTCGTCGAGCGGTTCAGCCGGCGGTACCCAACGTCTCGTTCGACTTGATCACGCAGTGGCGGGCCGGACTGTGCGTCGACCGGGGCACCACGGTCGGGCCGTACGAGGCATACGCGCCGGGTGGCAAGGGGGTCGTCACGTGGGGCTGCACCGAATGGGCCGACCAGTACTGCTGGTTGCTTGACGCCGAGCGGCCTGGCCACTGTCCCGTCCTCGCACGGTCCCACGATCCCGGACCCTGGTACCGCTACGACGACATGTCCGCTTCCGAGTTCCTCCACCGCGTCCTCGCCGATGCCGATTTCCAGCCGTTCGGCATCGCCCGGTACGAACTCGGCGTGACCTTCGTGCCCGGCTCCCACGGCGACGGCGCAGAGGCCCTGTGACACCATCGCGGCATGCTGCGACTCACCGACTTCATCATCGACTGTCCGGACACCATGGAGTTGGCCGGCTTCTACTCCGAGGTCACGGGACGGCCCGTCAAGGCGGACAGCACCGCGGACTGGGCCGGGATTCGGTTCGGAGAGATCGAGTTGGCCTTCTTCCGCGTCGACGACTACCGGGCTCCTCAGTGGCCCGACACCGAGCATCCCAAGCAGTTTCACCTCGACTTCGAAGTCGACGACATCGACGCCGAGCAGGCCCGTGTGATCGGGCTCGGGGCCACGCTGCGCAAGGACTTCGTCGGGCCCGAGGGGTACGGGTGGCGGATCTTCACCGACCCGATCGGGCACCCCTTCTGTCTGTGCCGCAACAAGGGCGTCGTCTGGACCGACGAGGGGCCGGTCTGGCCCGGGCGGGACTGACCCGGAGTGGATGAAGCCGCGCTGAGGGACGCGGAGCGGCGGCTCGGGCGGCGGCTGCCGGGGCCTTTGGCCGATGTGCTGCGCAAGAACGGCGGCGGCGTCGTCGACGCGTACGGGACCGACGTCGTGTGGCCGCTCGAGCGCATCGTCGAGGAAAACCTGTCGTTCTGGTCCGGGGAGGCGTTCGCCGGCCTGTACATGCCCTTTGATCCTCTGCTGTTCTTCGGGGACAACGGCGGGGGTGACCAGTTCGCCCTCGTCGTCCGGCCCGAGCGGGACGACGTCTTCGTGTGGGAGCACGAGACCGACAGCCCCCGGGCGGGGCTGGTGAACGCCGATCCCGGGCAGGTGCACGTTACGCCGTTCAGCGACGGGCAGGTGTGGAACTGACCTCCGTCAGCAGGTCGTAGGTCTCCCGCAGGGCGGCCGTCGTGCGTGGGTCCGCCGGGCGTAGGGGCGGGCGGACCGGGCCCGAGGGGAGGCCCAGGGCGGGGAGCAGAGCCTTGGCCGTGACCGTGCCGGGCAGGCCGCCCGCCATCATCGCCTCGATCAGCGGTGTCAGCCGCTGCTGGAGGCGCGTCGCCTCCGCCGTGTCGCCCTTGTCGAAGGCGTCGAGGACGGAACACACCGCGGACGGGGCCACGTTGGCCACCGTGCTGACGCACCCCGCGCCGCCCACCGCGTACAGCGCCAGATTGTGCTCGTCGCATCCCGCGTAGTACGCCAGGTCCGTACGGGCCATCACCTTCTGCACCGCCAGGAAGTCGTTGCTGCAGTCCTTCACCGCCACGATGCGCGGATGTTCCGCCAGGCGGAGCACCGTGTCCGCCTCCACGCGGACCCCGGTGCGGGCCGGGATGTCGTACAGGACCACGGGGAGGCCCGTCGCGTCGGCGGTCTCGCGGAAGTACGCCTCGATAGCGTCCTGCGGCGGGCGGCTGTAGTACGGGGCGACCACCAGCAGGGCGTCGGCGCCCGCCTCCTCGGCCTCGCGCGCCAGGGCGGCGGTGTGCGCGGTGTCGGGGGTGCCGACGCCGGCGACCAGCGTGGCGCGGGTCCCGACGGCCTCCCGTACGGCCGCGATCAGTGACCGCTTCTCCGCGTCCGTCGTCGTCGGCGACTCCCCGGTCGTGCCCGACAGGACCAGGCCGTCGCAGCCCTGGGTGACCAGATGGTCGGCGAGGCGCTGCGCGCCGTCCAGGTCCAGCGCGCCGGAAGAGGTGAAGGGGGTGATCATCGCGCACAGCGTGCGGCCGAGGGAGGGAGGAACGGTCGTCATGGGAGTAGTGTCGGCCCCCGCACAGTGAAGGTCCACTTACAGGTTCTGACCGATATCCGTAAGCTTTGCTTGAGGGATAGTGCGGAGTGCGCGGGGGTACTCGGGTGACCCCACCGAGAGGAGGCGCACCGTGGCCGGAACCATCCAACAACGGCCCGTCCGCGACGAGCACAGCGTCGGCGAGCTCGTCGGCCAGGCCACCGAACAGATCTCGCGACTCGCACGGCAGGAAGTGGCGCTCGCCAAGGAGGAACTGGCGGAGAAGGGGCGCCGGGCCGGAGTCGGCGGAGGGATGCTGGGAGCGGCGGGAGCGTTCGGTTACGCGGGGCTGCTCGCGCTGGCCGCCACGGGAATCGCCGCACTCGACCTGGTGCTGCCGCTGTGGGCGGCGGCGCTCATCATCACGGGAGTGCTGTTCCTGATCGCCGGCGTGCTCGCGCTCGCCGGACGCGGGCAGCTGCGCCGGGCCACGCCGCCCAAGCCGGAGCGGACGCTGGGCAGCGTGAAGGCCGACGTCGAGGAGATCAAGGGAAGGGCACACCGATGACGCACGACGTGAGGGGCTCGGCGTCCTCGTCGGGAGCCCACGTGGACGCCGGCAGTGAGCAGGCGCGCGGGGCCAAGGGCCCCGACGAACTGCGCCGCGAGATCGAACGCACCCGGCACGAACTCGGCGACACCGTCGAGGAACTGGCCGGGAAGATGGACGTCAAGGCACGGGCCAGGGCGCGCGCCGACGAATTCAAGGACCGGGCCGGCGCGATGGGCGTGCAGATGCGCAGCACCGCAGCGCACGCCGGCGAGGTCGGCAAGCAGCACCGCACGCAGCTGATGGCCGCCGCGGGTGCGCTGGTGATGGTGGCCGTGGGCGCGGTGGTGTTGGTGCAGCGCCGCCACCACTGAGCGGGCGCACCGCGCAACGGCTGGGGACGGAAGCGGACAAACGCTCCCGTCCCCTTCTGCCACGTGCGATCACACAGGGGTCACGGCTTGAAGCGCAGCACCTGCGGGTCGTGGTCGCTGATCTGGTCGTGGAACTCCGCGTTGATGTGCACGCTGTCGTAGCTGAACGAGCACTGGCGGCGGATCGACGGGCTGATCAGGATCTGGTCCAGCGCCTGGCTGTTGCCCTGGTACACGTACGAGTAACGCTCCGACGCGGGCAGCGACTTGACCGCCGACCAGAGCACGCCGTCGCCCTCCATGATCCGGGTGGTGCGGGAGAACTCGAAGTCGTTGATGTCGCCGAGCGCCACCACCGCCGCGTTCTTCTGCGCCTTGAGGATTTTCGCGGTGAAGTCGTGGACCTCCTGCGCCTGGAGGTGGCGCTGCGTCTCCGAGCTGCGCACCGGCGGCTGGTACTGCGAGGTCAGCCCCTGGTCGCCGCCCTTGGACGAGAAGTGGTTGGCGATCACGATGACCGTGCGGCCGCGGAAGACGAACTCGCCGGCCAGCGGCTTGCGGCTGTTCTCGAACGCCGCCGAGTCCGGGGCGATCCGGCCGGGCGACAGGGTCAGGGCGGCCTTGCCGCGCACCTTGACGACGTCGGTCGCCGTGGTGGCGTCACCGCCGGGCCGGTCGGTGAAGGACACCCGTGCCGGGTTGAACAGGAACGCCTGGCGGATGTTGCCGCCCGGCTCACCGCCGTCCTTCTTGTCGGCCGGGTCGACGGCACGCCAGTCGTAGCGGGGGCCGCCGGCCGCCTCGATGGCGTCGATGAGCTTCGCGAGCGTGACGTCGGCGGCGACCGTGCCGTCGTCCGTGGCGCCGTTGTTGTCCTGGATCTCCTCCAGCGACACGATGTCGGGCGAGGACAGGCTGTGCACGATCGCCTCGGCGTGCGCGGCGAACGTGTCGTCCGACGGGTCGAGGTTCTCCACGTTGTACGTGGCTATCGCCAGCTCGGAGCGGTGCTGCGCGCGGGTCGTCCCGCGCTGCGTGCCGCCCGCCTCCAGCGTGCCGAGCTCGCTCGCGACCAGGGTGTAGCCGCCGTACTGGTTGTAGTCCAGCGGGCCCGTGGTGGCGCCCGCGAGGACGTCGCCGACGTTCGCGTCGGGGAAGTCGGCCGCCTTGCCCAGCGACTGGATCTGGATCCGGCCGGTGTTCTGGGAGTCGTACGAGCCGTACACCGTGCCGCCGCGCTTGTTCCGGTTCTCGTGCGGCTTCACGGTGACCCACAGCTCCGTGTACGGGTCGGTCGCGCCGACCACGCGGGCGTCGGCGACCCGGACGTTCATGCCCTCCAGCGACTCGTACAGGTCGAGGGCGTACGTGCCCGGCCGCAGCGTGAGGGCGTTGACCGAACCAGCGGCCGCCGGGTCGCCCTGCGGCGCGTACGCGGCCGGGACCGAGCGCGCGTCGAGGACCGCCGGGGCCGGGACCGGGTTGCCGCGGGAGACGACCGTGACGGTGGGCTTGGTGATCTCGGTGACCGACTGGTTGCCGGAGGAGGTCCCGCCGGGGACGTACTCCGAGACCGTTCCGGAGACGGAGACCTCGTCGCCCACCGCGACACCCTGCGGGGTGGAGCTGGTGAAGACGAACACGCCCTCACTGGTGGCCGGGTCGGCGTCGGGGGCGGGGTCCTGGATCCAGAAGCCGCGGGACGAACCGTAGGTACGGATGCCGGTGACGATGCCGGTCACGTCGGTGACCTGCTTCCCGGCGAAGGGCGACACACGCGTGTCGCCCTGGATGTCGTGGATGCGCACGGACTCGGCGTGTGCGGGCGTCGTGAGGACGACGGTGGACGCCGCGGAACACACGGCGGCGACGGTGAGCGCGGCGAGGCGCGCGGTCGGTCTGCTCGGCAACGGATTCCCTCCGGGGACCGGAACGAGGGTGGCGGGTGCGGTACGGGACACACCCTGTCTACGCGCGTCAATGTCCAGCCTTCCCAAGCCACTTGTCAAGGTTTCGGCCATGTGCGCCGCACGACGCGGAGAGGAAGCGGGCGGCATGGGTGGAAATCCGTCTAGGCTGAGCGGGCGAGACGCACAGGCCCTAGGAGAAACAGCCGATGTCAGACAGCTCCACCCTGCCGCCGGCGCGGTTGCGCCCCGAAGCGGAGCTGGCGCGCGACGCCCTGTCCACTCCGGTGCTGTCCCGGGCTGCCCGGCTGGCCCGCTGGGCCGGCCCCGCGACCCGGGTGGACGCCGGCGGCGGACTGGTCGACGAGCAGCTCCCGGACGCCGCCGCGGAGTTGGGTCTGAGCGGGGAGGACGCCGCGGCCGACGCCAGCGAGGCCTGGCGGGTCGCCGTGGACACCGGGCTCGTCGAGGTGGTCGACGAGGAGCAGGGCACCGTACGCGCGGGCGACGAGCTGTCGCTGCTCACCGGAGGCTCCCCGCAGGACGTGCTGAGCGTGTGGCTCGGCGCCCTGGAGACCGTGCTGGGTGACGCGAGCGTGCCCGACCTGGGTGGTCTCGTCGACGCCATCGCCGGGGGCGAGGGGTCGGGGGAGCTGGACCTCGACGCGCTCGACTGGAACCCGGAGGCCGAGGCGGAGTTCCTCGACGGGGTCCTCGGCAACCTCTACCTGCTGACCGTCGGCGAGGACAAGGCCGGCGACGCGCCGGTGCCGCTGCCCGCGCTGGCCGCCTCCGTCATCGTGCCCGACGGCATGGCGGAGCCCAGCAACGACGTCCTGGAGCAGGTGTCCGACGCGATGATGCGGCTGGACGACCAGTTCCGGATGCTGGAGCCGGTCGGGCTGGTGGAGTACCAGCCGGTCGACGAGGCGCTGATGGCCGACGCCGACGAGGAGCCCGCCGCGCCCGTCGACGACACGGACGTCGCCCGCTACGGGCTGGTACGGCTCACCCCGCTGGGGCTGTACGGGCTGCGCGCCCGGCTGCTGGAGGCCGGCTTCGAGGCGCCCGCGGTCGGCGACCTCGCGGACAAGGGCGCCGACGCGCTGCTCGACGGCACCGCCGCCTACCCGCCGGCCGCCGCCCACGCCGAGACCGAACACTGGCTGGAGCGGCGCCGGCCGCTGGAGGCCGCCCGGGAGCTGCTGGCCGCCGCGCGCGGCTCCGACGAGGGCGCGCCGCTGCGGCGGCTGCGCTGCCAGCAGGCGCTGTCGCTGGTGGGCGGCGCCGCGGAGCCCGCGCTGCGGGAGGTGCTGGACGACGCCGAACTCGGCGGTCTGGCGCGGGTGTGGCTCGCCGAGCAGGGAGCCGCGGACGTGCCGCCGCCGTCCGAGGCGATGATCTTCTGGCTCACCATCGACACGGTGGCCGCGCAGCTCGCCGCCGAGGGCGAGTCGGAAGAACTGCACGCCCTCGTCGAGGGCCTGGCCCGGCAGCACAGCGGCTTCTTCGACACGGTGTGGCGGGTGGACCACCCGGCGACGGCGGACGTCCTGGAGGCCATGGGCCGCCTCCACTCGGACAAGAAGGTCGCGAAGGAAGCGCGGAAGGCTGCGTTCAAGGCGCGGTCGCAGCGAGGGAACTGACGAAGCGCCGGTGATCCGATCAACCGCCCGGGCGAGGGCCGCCCTCCTACGGTGCCGCGCGACGATCAGGCTTCACGGTCCGGTTCCGATCCACTCGGCGCCGTCGGGGGAGAACTCCTTCTTCCAGATCGGGACTTCTTCCTTGAGCAGCTCGATACACGCGCGGGCGGCCTCGAACGCTTCGGCTCGGTGGGGTGCCGCCGCGGCGAGGACCACGGCGGGTTCCCCGATCTCGAGCCGGCCGGTTCGGTGCGCGACGGCGACGCGGACTCCGGGTGCGGTGGCCTCGCAGCGGCGGATGATGTCGGTCAGCACCTTCAGCGCCAGACTCGGGTACGCCTCGTACTCCAGACGCGTCACCGACTTGCCGTTGTTGTGGTCCCGCACGGTGCCGATGAAGACCACGGTGCCGCCTTGGCCCGGCCCCGTGACCGCGGTCAGCACCTCGTCCACGCTCAGGGGTCGGTCGGTCAGCCGGCAGTAACGATCCGGGCCTGACGTCACGTCACCTGAATGCGCGTCGGACACAACCCGTGCGCTGACTGCAACAAGCCCGGCAGCCACCGTCGCCGCCGCCATCACCACGGCGAAGGCGGTGAGAGCGAGCGGCTGGGAGACGAGCTGGGTCGCTGCACCGAGGCCGACGACGGGCAGAGTGATTCCGAGGTAAGCGGCCAGGAACAGTCCGGACAACGCGTCTGCCCGGTTCTGCGAGGAGGCGCTGTCCGCCACGGCCTTGACCGCCGCGGCGAAGGCGAGTCCCGCGCCGGCGCCACCGACGACCGCGCCGGCCAGGAACATGGTCAGGGCGCCGGACCATACCGCGACGACCACGATGCCCAGCCCGACCAGCAGGGCGGCGAAGGCCGGCCCGACCGTGCGGCGTGCGGTCGTCTCCCGCTCACGTACCAGGGCCTGCGCGACAGCGGCAGATCCCAGCGCGGTCGTGGCGGCGAGCCCGCCGACGGTGTGCGACGGCTCGTGCAGGGTGTCGAGGACGAACGACGGCCCCAGCGCGGCGAACAGCCCGAACAGGGCGAAGCTGACGAACGCCGAGGCGGCTTCGGCGAGGAACCGGCGGCGCTGTGCGGCGGGCACGTCGATGCGCCGCACGCGGTACGGCGGGCGAGGCTCGGGAACGTCGATGGTCTCCGGAGCCAGGCTCATCAGCCCGGCCATCACCAGCAGCAGGACCAGATAGATCCAGTAGGGCAGTTGCAGCGGACGGGGCGCGAGATCCGCGAGCGCACCGGCGACGACCGGGCCCAGGCCGAGACCGCCCAGATTCGCCGCGGTCGCGACCACCTCCGCCCGCCGCATGCTTCCCCCGGGACGGGCAGCACGGTGAAGCTCAGCCAGGTAAGCCGTGGCCGTCGTGGCGATCAGTCCGACCGAGACGCCCGTGAGCACCCGCGCGACGATCAGTCCGGGCAGTGACGACCAGAAGAGGAAACACAAGTCGGCGACGACGGCGACGTACACCGCGGGCAGCAGCACCCGCCGCCGGCCGAGCACGTCGGAGAAGTGGCCCAGCAGAAACAGGCTGAGCAGTACGCCCACCGCGTACGCGGCGAACACCAAGGTCACCGTCGTCGCCGAGAGGTGGTCACGGGCCTGGTAGAGCACGTACAGCGGCGTCGGCACCGTGCCGAACGACATCACGGTCGCAAAGCCACATGCCACGAACCAGAAGCCGGCGCTGTACGCGCGCCGTCCGGCGTGTTCGGCGATGGAGTGCACCCGTGTCCCCCTCATCCACCGATGGCGCTCATCGAGCGCCCCGGCTGTGTGAACCCCGCATCGTTGATCCCATGGCCGGCCGCCTTGGCCCACGCCGAGCCCCGCCACAGGCCGGCCAGGGTCTCCTCGTCCGCTCCGGCTCGAAGCGGGCCGCGGAGATCGGTCTCGGTCCGGCTGAACAGACAGTTGCGCACCTGGCCGTCGGCGGTCAGCCGGGTACGGTCGCACGTGTCGCAGAACGGTCTGGTCGTCGACGCGATCACACCCACCGTCGCCGGGCCGCCGTTGACCAGCCAGCGCTCGGCGGGCGCCGACCCCCGCGGGTCGGCAGTGGGGGCCAGGGTGAAGGCGGCACCGAGTGAATCCAGAATCTCCGCGGCGGTGACCATCTGTGCTCTGTCCCAACTGTGTTGGGCGTCGAGCGGCATCTGCTCGATGAAGCGCAGCTGGTAACCGTGTTCGAGGCAGAAGCGCAGCAGAGGCACCGCCTCGTCGTCGTTCACGCCCCGCAGCAGCACTGCGTTGATCTTCACCGGCCCCAGGCCGTGGGCCTTGGCGGCGGCCAGTCCGGCCAGGACGTCGTCGAAGCGGTCCCGCCGGGTGATCATGCGGTACCGGTCGGCGCGCACGGTGTCGAGCGAGATGTTGACCCGGTCCAGACCGGCGGTTGCCAGCGCGTCGATACGCCGGGCCAGCCCGACGCCGTTGGAGGTGAGCGAGATCCGGGGCCGCGGCGACAAGGCGGCGGTGGCCGCGACGATCTTCTCCAGCCCCCGTCGCAGCAGCGGCTCGCCACCGGTGAACCGGACCTCGGTGACGCCGAGCCGGTGCACCGCGACCGTGATGAGGGCGATGACCTCGTCGTCGTCCAGCAGGTCGGGCCCGGGCATCCAGTCCAGGCCTTCCTCCGGCATGCAGTAGGTGCAGCGCAGGTTGCAGCGGTCGGTGAGCGAGACGCGCAGGTCCGTGGCCGAGCGGCCGAAGCGGTCGACCAGCAGCGGGGTGTCCGGGCGGCCCGCGAGGTCGGGGGCTCGCCTGGTACGGGGCAGGCCGAGGTCAATCGGTTGCGGCGTGGGCTGGGGCATGGGACACGGCTTTCCGTCGTGGCATGTGCCGCGTGGTGATCGCCCGGCACATGTTCTCGAGGCTTGCAAGGTTGTGACCGGGCAGGAAGATGTCGATATGAGGCAGCGCGGCGGCCATACCCCGGGCGAGCGGCCGGTACCGCGGATCGCCCTTCAGGGGGTTGAGCCACACGACGCGGTGAGCCCGGCGCGACAGGTTGCGCATCGCCTCGCCCAGCGTCGCTGGATCGTCCCGGTCCAGGCCGTCGGAACACACCACGATCAGCGCGCCACGCACCGAGGAGTGTCCTCCGTAGCGTTCGACGAGTTCACGCATCGAGGTGCCGAGCAGGGTGCCGCCGTCCCAGTCGTCGACGACACCGCCGATGTGGCGCAAAGCGGCGTCCACCGACACCTTGCGCAGAGCGTCGGTGACACGGGTCAGATGCACCCCGCAGGTGAACACCTCCACCCGATGTCCCGCGTGCATCAGCGCATGGCCGAAGCGCAGCAGCGCCTTGGCGTACGGCGCCATGGACCCGGACACGTCGATCACCAGGGTCAGCGGACGCTCCCGGAAGCGCTGCCGGCGGCGGGGCAGCCGCATCGGCTCGCCATCCGTCCGCAGCGATCCGCGCAGCAGACCCCGGACGTGGAGATACCGGCCCACAGTCGCCGGCTGCTGCCGCCTGCTGCGTCGCCGGGGGAGGTCCGGGCGCAGCCGGCGGATCAGCGCGGCGACCCGGCGCCGTTCCTCCGGAGTCATCGCGCCGAAGGACTTCTCCTTCAGCAGCTGCACCTCGCTGGGGACCAGCCGGGCATCGTCGGCCTGCTCGTCGTCGGTGTCGGCGGCCCGGGGGGTCGGCGTGCCGGGCGCGGCGTCCTCCCGCTCGTGGATGCTCGTCGGCACAGCTTTGGGCGTGGGCGGCCCCTCCTGCGCATCGGTGGGCGAGCCTCCGAAGAAGTCGGCGAACGCGCGGTCGTACACCGGGTAGTGGTGCCGGTGGCTGACCAGCACCGCGCGACCGGCCCAGTACATCTGCCGTATGCCGGGTGGTCCTGCGGAGTCCGCGCCCATCAGGTGCAGCGCCGTGTAGAACGCCACGGTCTGCTCGGGTCCGGACTGCAGGCCCCGGTCCCTGAGCAGTGCGACGAATTCCACACATGCGCGGCCGGTCACCTCGGCCGGGGACGCTGAGGGCGCGATCATGGCGCCGTCGGCAGGACGTCGGCGATCCGGTCCCGCACCACCCGCTGGTCGTCCACGTCCTTGACCAGGGCGCTCAGGGTGGCCGCGGCCGTCTCCGGCGAGAGCGTGGAAACACCCAGCATGTGCAGGGCGTTGGCCCAGTCGATGCTCTCTCCCACCCCTGGCGGATTGCCGAGGCCGAGCCCGCGGACCCGCCGTACGGCAGCGGCGACCTCCCTGGCGAGCGGCTCCGGGACCTCCGGTGCGCGCAGCCTGAGGATCTGGAATTCGCGTTCGGTGTCCGGATGCTCCACCCAGTAGTAGAGGCAGCGCCGACGCAGAGCGTTGTGCAGATCCCTGGTGCGGTTGGAGGTGAGGACGACCAACGGGCGCGAGGACGCCTCGATCCGGCCCACCTCGGGGATCGTGACCGCGAAGTCCGACAGCAGCTCCAGGAGAAATGCTTCGAACTCATCGTCCGCACGGTCGATTTCATCGATCAGCAGCACGGCGCGGTCGCCCTTCTCCAAGGCGTCCAGGAGCGGGCGCGTGAGCAGATAGTCCCGGGTGAAGACGTTTTCCGCCCCGCCGTCCCCGGCGCCCCGCACGGCGAGCAGCTGACGTCCGTAGTGCCAGTCGTAGAGGGCCTGGCTGGTGTCGATGCCCTCGTAGCACTGCAGGCGGATCAGCTCGCGGCCCAGCAGCCCGGACAGTGCCTTGGCGATCTCGGTCTTTCCGACGCCGTTCTCGCCCTCGAGCAGAAGCGGGCGCTCCAGGCCGAGGGCCAGGTACGCGGCCGTGGCGAGTCCCTCGTCGGCGAGGTAACGGAACTGCCCGAGCCGCTCCTTGACCTCGGTGACCGAGGAGATGCTGTTGCGGCCCCCGGACGTCGTCGGCTGGACATCAGTTGCCACGCCGTGCTCCTTCGGATCCGCGCAGCTTTCCGAACTGCCGCAGAAGGGCGCGTACGAGGAGGCCCATCAGCAGCCGGAACCCGGCGACCGCCTCGGCTTCCCGGGGGGCGGGCCGGGCCGGCGCCTGCGCCGGGGCGGGAGCTCCCTCCACGGGGGCCGACGCGCCCCACTCCCTGCTCGGCTCCTGCCCCGGTTCCGCGACCAGGACCGGCTCCGACTGCTGCAGGCGGGCCTGCAGCGAGTGGGCGAACTTCTTCGTCATCTGCTCGGAGACGTCCTGCATCATGCCGCGTCCGAACTGGGCTATCTGACCGCTCACCTTGAGGTCCGTGAAGACCGACACCGACGTGGTGTCCGGCTGCGGGCCGGGCTCGACCACCACGTGGATGTCGGCCGACGCGTTGCCGCGGCCGCGCTGGTCCTTGCCCGCGCCGCGCAACATCATCCGCCGCTCGGCGTCGTCGCGCTCGACCATCTCGACGGTGCCCTCGAACGCCATCGCCACCGGACCGAACTTGATCTTCAGCCGACCGCGCCAGTTCTTGTCGTCGACGGTCTCGACGAGCTCCGCCCCCGGCATGCACGGAACGATGTTCTCGACGTCGAGGAAGAAGTCCCAGGCCTTGTCGACCGGGGAGGACACCACGAATGAGTTCTGGAGTTGCACGGTGTGTTCCTATCGATTGCGTTCGGGTAACGGTCTCTCTCAGGCAGCGGGCTCTGCTGCGAGATCCAGCGCGTACGGGCGGCTGATGGGCTCCTGGCCCGAGCGTCCGCGACTGGTGGCCAGGACTTCGGCGACGATCGAGAGGGCGATCTCGTCCGGCCCCTGCGCGCCGAGGTCCAGCCCGGCCGGGCCATGGAGACGCAGCCCGTCACGTTCGGTCGGCAGCACTCCGTCGCGGGCGAGGTCGTCGAGAAGCCGCTGGAGCCGCAGCCGGGGGCCGAGGACCCCGATGTACCGGGCGTTCGTGCGGAGCGCCGCGCCCAGGTAGTCGCGGTCCCGCAGGAAGTTGTGGCTCATCACGACGACATAGGTGTTGTCGTCCACCGGCAGCTCACGGGCTGTGCCCGCAGCGCTGACGATCAGGGTGGTCCCGGGCGGGAAGCGGTCGGGGTCCAGCACGAGCCGCCGGTCGTCGACCACGACCACATCCCAGCCGAGCTCCGCGGCGCGGCGGGTCACCGGCACCGCGTCGACGCCCGCACCGCACACCACGAGCCGCGGCGGCGGCTGCAGGACCTCGACGAACGCCCGCACCTCACCCGCTGCGGAGGGCAGCGTCACCAGGCCGCTTCTGCCTGCGGCGAGCGCGGACCGGACCGCGCTCGGCGGGGGCCCGGCGTCGGCCCCGCCGGTCGGCTCCTCGGAGTCCACCTGCCACCAGCGCCGGCCGACGGCCGTGCCCGAGACCAGCGTCAGCAGCGTGGCCCTGCGGCGGGCCGACACCGCTTCGGCGAGCACGTGTCCCGCGGCCCGCGCGGACTCGGCCGGTTCGACGAGGATGTCGAGCACGCCGTTGCATCCCATGCCCCAGCCGAGGACGGCTTCCTCCTCGGCCGTGAGGTCGAACGTCACGATTCGGGCGGCCCCGGTCCGTTCGACGTCACGGGCTGCCTCGACGATCTCGGCGTCGAGGCAGCCGCCGGTGAGGTTGCCGGCCGTGCTGCAGTCCTCGCGTACCAGCAGCCGGGCTCCGGGCCGGCGGTAGGACGAGCCGCGCACGGCGACAAGCGTGGCAAGGGCGAGCGGGCGAGGCCGACCCTCGCGGTCCTCGGGCCGAAGCTCACCGAGGACCGCGAGGAGCTCCGCGGCGGTGGCGGACATCAGGCGGACCCTGCCGCAGCGCGCCCCGCCTGCACCGTCGCCACGATCTCCGAGGGCTTGACCGGAAGCTCCCGGACGCGCATCCCGAAGTCCCGCAGCGCGTCGTCAATGGCTGCGGAGACGACCGACGGGGTCACCATGCGGCCGCCCTCGCCGCCGCCCTTGATGCCGTATTCGGTGAAGGGCGAGGGCGTCTCGACGTGCGCCATGCGGAACGCCGGAACCTCGTTGGCCGTGGGAATCAGGTAGTCCATGAACGTCGAGGACTTGAACTGCCCGTCCTCGTCGTAGGCCAGCTCCTCGTACAACGTGGACCCGAGCCCCTGCGCGGCGCCGCCGGTGACGTGGCCGCCCAGACTCTTGGGGTTCACGATCGTCCCGGCGTCGTGCACCGCCACGTAGTCGAGGAAGGACAGGATCCCGGTGTCGGGGTCGACCTCCAGGACCGCGATGTGGCAGGCATGGCCCATGATCGGATAGAAGACGCCCAGGTCCGAGCGGTCCGGTGACGGCAGCGTCGTGTACGGGTGGTCGTAGGTGTACGACTCCTCCAGCCCGCTCGTCATGCCCTCGGGCAGGTTGAGCGCGAAGAAGTACGCGGTCCCCGCCAGTTCGGCCAGCGTCAGACCCCGCTCGGGTGCGCCCTTGACCTGGACGCGTGCATCGACGAGCTCGAGGTCCTCCGCGGCCACTTCGAGGGTGTGCGCGGCGATGTCGATGAGCTTCTTCTGCAGCTTGCGCGCCGCGCCTCGTACGGCACCGGCCAGCATGACGGTGTAGCGGCTGCCGCCCGGGCCGGTGCCCGGCAGCGCGTGAGCGGAGTCGGCGTACCGGATGTTGACGCTCTCCGGCGCGATGCCGAACTCCTCCGCCAGCACGGTGGCGCCCACCGTCTCAGGGCTGTTGCCCCACATCGACTGGCAGTGCAGCAGCAGCTGGAACTCGCCGGTGGGGTCGATCGTCACCGTCGCGCTCTCGGGGCTCGAGGTGAGAGGGAACGCCGGATTGTCCATCAGCGCCCAGAACTCGGTGGCACTGAAGACGCTTCGCTCCTGGGTGGTGGCCAGGCCGATGCCGATGTAGCGGCCCTCCTCCTCCCGCAGCCGCTTCTGCTCGTCGCGCCACTTGTCCAGGTCGATCATCGACAGCGCCTTGTCCAGCACCGCCGGGTAGTTGCCGCTGTCGTAGACGTTGCCGCCGGGGATCTTGTACGGGAACTGGTCGGGCTGGATGAAGTTGCGGCGGCGGATCTCCTCCGGCGCGAGCCCGAGCCGGCGCGCCGCCTTGTCGACCAGCCGTTCCAGCACCCAGTTGTGCACCTCGGAGCCGAAGCCGCGGTAGGCGCCCTGCTGGCACTTGTTCGTGAGCACGGCACGCACGTGGTACTTCACGTCCCGGAACCGGTACGGGCCGACGATCTGGGAGAAGGCGTTGCCGTGGGTGCCGACGCCGAACTGCATGTAGGCGCCGTAGTCGTCGACGCAGTCGATGTCGAGTCCGACGATCGTGCCGTCGTCGCGGAAGCCCATGCGGGCGTCGTAGTAGCGGTCGGAGGCGTGGTGATCGGAGTTCATCAGGTGGTCGATCCGGTCCTCGATGTACGAGACCGGGCGCCCCACCTGCAGGGCCAGGAAGCCGGTGAGGGTGGGCACCTTGTGCGCGGTGAACTTGCTGCCGAAGCTGCCGCCGGCCGGAACCGGCTTCATCGTCAGCTTGTTGGACGGCAGCTTCAGCGCCGAGGCGATCAGGAAGGAGAAGTAGCTGAAGTTGAGCGAGTTGCAGTAGATCTCCAGCACGCCGTTGAGCCCCGGGTGGGCCACCGCGCCCGAGGTCTCCATCGGCATGCCTGCCGAGCGGCCCCAGTGGAGGGTGTCCTCCACCACGAAGTCGGCCTGGGAGAACGCGGCGTTCACATCGCCGAACTCGAAGGTCCGCTCGTAGCCGATGTTGCTGCCGTGCTCCTCGTGCAGCAGGGCGGACCCGGGCTCCATGGCCGCCATCGGATCGGTGACCGGCGGGAGATCCTCGAAGTCGACCTCGAGCAGTTCCACGGCGTCCTCGGCGATGTACCTGCTCTCCGCGACGACCGCTGCGACGGCCTCGCCGACGTAGCGGACCTTGTCCACCGCGAGCGGGTACTGGGCGATCGATGCCGGGCCGAAGTTCATGCAGGGGTTCATCTTCGCCTTGCAGTCCTCGCCCGTGACCACGGCGACGACTCCCGGCAGCTTCAGCGCCTCGGTGGCGTCGACGGACCGGATCCGCGCGTGCGGCACGGGGCTGCGCAGGATCGCGGCGTGCAGCATCCCCGGCAGTTTGAGGTCGGCGATGTACCCGCCACGGCCGACCAGCAGCCGCGGGTCCTCGACCCTCTTGCGGTCCGCACCGAGGTACTTGTAGCGGGACTTCTCCACGGTGTTCGCGTGCTCCGTGGCCATCAGTGACGACCTCCCGTGCTGTCGTCGGTCGCCGCCGTGCCGCAGCCGGCCCCGGCCGCACCGCAGCGGAGCTTGGCACTGGCGGACTGGACCGCGTTGACGATGTTCTGGTAGCCGGTGCAGCGGCACAGGATTCCGGAGATCTCGTGGCGCACCTCGGCGTCGGTCAGCTCACGACCGGTCTCGATGATCTCCTTCGTGCGCAGCACCATCGCGGGCGTGCAGAAGCCGCACTGCAGCCCCTGTTCCTCGGCGAAGGACTCCTGGATGGGGTGCAGCTCCGCCGGGTTGCCGGAAAGGCTCTCGACGGTCTCGACCGCGTGCCCGTCCGCCTGGACGGCGAGCATCAGGCAGGAGCGCACCGAGTGGCCGTCGAGGAGGATGGTGCAACATCCGCACACGCCGTGTTCGCAGCCGAGATGGACGCTGACAAGGTCGAGCTCGTCGCGCAGGAAGTCGGCGAGTGTGGTGCGCGTCGACACCTCGCGCGTCACATCCCGGCCGTTGACGCGCACGGTCACGGTCCGCTGGCCGGTGCCGTACTTGCTGCCGGTGGAGGTCGTCACTGGGCGTTGCTCCTCTCGTGGGCGCGGGCCACGGCCGCGGTGATCGCTCGCTGCACCACCACGGTGGCCAGGTGCTGTCGGTACGCGCGTGTGGCGTGCATGTCGTCTCCCGAGGTCACCGAGGGCACGATCTCCTTGGCGGCCCTGGCGATGTTCTCCTTGGTCGGCAGCTCGCCGGCCAGCGCCTGCTCGACCGCGGTGGCGCGGACGGGGGTGTCCGAGATGCTGGCGGCACTGACGGCGAGGGAGGCGATGCGGCCGTCCTCGCCGAGGTTCACCACCGCGGCGGCACCGGCGAGCGCGAAGTCGCCCTCCCGCCTGGCGACCTCGACGAACCCGTGGCCGGCGGTCCACGGCATGACCGGGTAGCGGACCGCCACGAGGACCTCCTCGGGCTCCAGGGCGGTGGTCATCCAGCCCTGGAAGAAGTCCCGGGCGGCGATGGTGCGCGAGCCGGACGGGCCGCGCACGACCAGCGTCGCGTCGAGGGCCACCGCCGTGCACGGCAGTTCGGCGGCGGAGTCGGCGTGCGCGATGCTCCCACCGACGGTGCCGCGGTGGCGGTTCTCGATGTGGCCGATGAATTTGACGGCCTGGGGCAGCAGCGGCACCAGTTCCTGGACGAGAGGGTGTTCCTCGAGCTGGTACTGCCGGACCCCTGCGCCGATCTCCAGGACGTCGGACCAGCGCTCGATCTTCTGCAGGTCACTGATTCTGTTGATGTCGATCAGTGCCTCCGGCCTGGCAAGCCGGATGTTCAACATGGGGAGGAGACTCTGTCCTCCGGCGAGGACGAGGGAGTCGATGCCGTACTCGTTCTTGAGCGCGACGGCTTCATCGACGGAATCGGGATCGCAGTACGTGAATGCGGGCGGCTTCATTGCCTGTCCTTCGGTGCGGCTCCTGCGGAAGGGCGGGTGACCGGGGGCCCGGGGCCGAGGTCGGCGGGGGGTGCGGTTACCCCGAGATTACGACGGGCCATCCGGCAGGTGACTGTGGTGCCCCACAGGGTGTGGGGCGGATCATGTGTTCTCAACCATGGGACGCCCGGTCCTGGGTGGGGTCCGAGCGGTGCGCGGGAGCGTACGGGTGATGATCGAGATTGACGACGATGGCGTCCTGCGTACTGCGCGCGACGATCATCCGTACCGGCTCGGTGTCGCTGCCGTTCTCCTCCCAGTGCACGGCGCCCGGCGGGATGAACACGAAGTCCCCCGCATGCGCCTCGCGGGCCTGGTCCAGCCGGTCGCCCACCCACCAGCGGCCGACGCCGCTGAGCACGTACAGAGCCGTCTCCGACTCGCCGTGATGGTGGACGCCCGTCTTCGCGCCCGCCGGGAGCACGGACAGGCCCATCCACAGCTCCCTGGAGCCGAGGCGTTTCGCGGACACCGCCTCGAAGCGCTGCAGACCCGGCGTCTGCGGGGTGTCGTCGTCGAGCTCCTCGTGCCGGACCACCTGTACCTCGGGAACCTCAGGCATGGCGTGGATCCTTTCCTGTCGTACGGATGTCTGCTGTCTGACGGCCGTCGGCTTCACCGGTCCGGGCCGTACAGCCCGAATCGCAGCGAACGGTCGCGAGGATCGGCGGTGCCGTCGACCTGGTAGCGGGTGCCCATGGCACGGACCCGGCTCAGCAGGCTGCGGCCGAGCTCCAGCCGGCCGGGCTCCCACTCCGCCAGGGCGGAGACCACGTCGCCGCCGGTCTCGCGCAGCGCGGCGGCCAGAGCCCAGGCGTCGGCGGCGGCCTTCGCGGTACCGGCGGCTGCGTGGGGCCGCGCGGCGAAGGCGGCGTCACCCGTGAGAGCGACCCGGCCGAAGGCCATCCTGGGCACCTCGATGTCGAGCACGGGCTGGATGAACGGCTCCTCGGTGCGCTCCACGATCTCGGCAGCGGCCGGCGCCAGCAGCTCTCGTGCCGCGGCGCGCAGTTCCTCGACGTAACGGTCCTGGACCATCCCGGGGTGTACCGACACCGCGCAGGGGAAGCCCCGCTTGTCGGTGAGCAGCTCGTCCAGCTCGGGCCCCTCGGCGACATTGCGGTACCAGACGTAGTTCAGATGCCGCTTGCCGATCTCAAGCTCTCCGGCCGGGCCGGGGATCGGGTACATGCAGATGTGCGTGCTCGGTCCGACCGAGTAGGCGAGCGAGTCGTGCAAAAGCTCGAACGTCTCCTCGCTGACCGCGCTCTCCAGCACGGTGCCGCGCCATCCGACATAGCCGGAGTACTGCGCCCGGACCTCCGGCAGCAGCCGCCGTCGACCGGTCGAGGAGATGCCGTCCGCGAACACCACCAGGTCGGCGTGGACCCGCCGCCCGCTGACGAATCTCAGCGTTACCTGGTCGGCGTCCTGGTCGAGCCCTGCCACATGCTCACCCAGGTGGTACCGCTCGGTCCCGAAATCGTCGAGGAGAGCCCGGTAGGTAGCCGTCCACGAGGTGAACCGCCATGCGCTGGGCTCGTCATGAATGATCTCGTTGCCCGGTCCGAGGTAACGCAGCGTCGACGATCCGGTGCTGACCTTTTCCACCGCGGCGATTCCACCGTGCTCCTCGAACCAGCGCACGGTGTCGGGCTGCAGGACCACGCCCGCCCCGCGCCCGTCGAGCAACTCGGGCGACCGCTCGTACACATCCACCTGGCAACCGAGCTCGCGCAGGACCAGGGCGGCGGTCAGGCCGCCCATGGACCCGCCGACCACCGCCACTCGCAGCCGACCGTATTCGTTCATCATCTGCCTCCAGGTCATGTACTGGCCTAGAACAGACTGGCCTTCGAGGCTCGGGCGGAACATGTGCGGCTACACGATGAAAGGCCATTTCGCTGTGGACTCCCACAGTCCCGCGGAGCGGCCGAGGGCGCATGCTCCGGCGACCAGCCGACGCCCCCGCTCCAGCCGGGCTGGTTCCCACTCCGCGAGAGCGTCCGGCACAGCGGTGCCCGTACGGCCGATTGCCGCGGCGAGGGACCAGCCGTCCTCGACCGCCTTCGCCGCGCCCGCCGTCGCGGGAGGACGGGACGTGAAGGCCGCGTCGCCGATCAGGCAGATCCGCCCGACGACCATCCGGGGCACCGTGACGTCGACGACCTGCTCGACGTACGGCTCCGGTGCCCGTGACACCAGCTCGGCGAAGAACGGCGGCATCATCTCCGCCGCCGCTTCCCGCATCCGTCGCACGGAGGCGTCGGGCACCATGCCCGCCGACACCGTCAGTGAGCGCTGGGTACCGGTGCGGTCGGTGAGCGTCGCGGTGAGCGCACGGCCGTCCGGGAGATCGCGGTACCAGACGAAGTCGAGCAGGTGCCCCGGTGCGGGACTCACCCTCACATGGCTGTCCGGCAGCCGGAGAAAGCTCACCGCCCCGGCGAGGGCCCGGGCCGCGGACGGCGGCAAGGAGCTCTCGTGGACGCGGCCACGCCAGGCCACATAGCCGGCATAGCGCGGGAAGGATCGCGGAAGCAGCAGCCGCCGGCTCGTCGAGCCGGTGCCGTCGGCGCAGACCACCAGGTCGGCGCGCTCGATCCGCCCGCCGCGGAAGAGGGCCGCGGCGGATCGGCCGTCCTGCTCGAGACCGACCACCGCGTGGTTTCGCCGCACCCTGTCCCGGCCCAATGCCGTCAGCAGCGCCCGGTGCAGCGCGGCCCAGGACGCGAAGCGGTGGGCGCGTGGCTCTTCACGAAGCAGCGCTCCCTGGGCGTCGAAGTGGCGCACCGTCCGCGCCACGCCGACGGGGAAAGCACCGCACTCGGCGAGCAGCCTTTCGGTCGACGGGGGCAGCAGCACACCGGCGCCGTCGTCGCGCGGTTCGTGTCCGTTGCGCTCGAACACCTCGACGTCCGCACCCGTCCGGTACAGGTGGAGTGCTGCATTGAGCCCACCGAGAGAGCCACCGATCACGACGACACGTGGAGGCACGGCACTCCTTGGCAATCCGGTATCAGTCTGTGTCTCCACTGTTCCGGGGCGCCTCCCACGTCTCAATGTGTGCCGGCACCCCCCTTGCCGGATTCGCTGTGTGTCTGCACAGTGAGGGCCGTGTGCGAGGCGAAACGTAACCCTACCGATGACGGCACGAGCGATGTGCGGCGATGGCTTGCGGGCGTCGCCGAGATCGCGACCGCCGTGAATGCGCCGGTGCCACTGCCGGTCCTCCTGGATCTGGTGGCCGAGAAGGCCTGCACCCTCATGGGGTACGAGCTGTGCGCCGTGCTGCTGGCCAACGACAGCCGGGACGCGTTGGTGATCGAGGGGTCGTACGGCCTCACCCCCGAGTACGTCGCTCGCGTCAACACCGACCACCCGATCCGGCTCGGGCCCGGGCCGCTGGGAGAGGGGCCGTCCAGCCGGGCGTTCAACAGCGGCGAGCCCCAGGCGATCGATGACATCACGGTGGAACCGATGTTCCGGCCCTGGGGGGAGGTGGCGCGCGAGCAGGGCTACCGGTCCATGGTGTCCGTACCGCTCAGGGTCGCCGGAACACCGGCCGGTGCGTTGAACTGCTATCGGACCCAGCTCCACACCTTCGACGCCGACGAGCTGGACCTTCTGATCACGCTGGCCGACCAGGCGGGGATAGCCATCGAGACCGCCCGGCTCCGGGACCGCGAACGCGACACCATCGCCGATCTCGAGGAGCTGAACGAGTCCCTGACCACACAGCACCGGCTGCTGCAGGAGGCCGACCAGATCCACCGGGATCTGACGTCCGTTGCGTTGCGCGCGGCCGGAGTGCAAGGCGTCGCCGCCGCCCTGTCCGGACTCCTCGCCCGCCCCGTGCTCATCACCGACCCGGCAGGGCACCCGCTCGGGAGCGCTGAGAAGGACGGGAGCCGGCTGGAGGTCCCGCACGTCGAGCAGACAGACGAGACCGGCTCCGAACGGCTCACGGAGCTGCCCGACCCGGAAGGCGGCCCACGGATCGTGGCGCCGGTGCTGCTCGGCGGAGAGCTCGTGGCGCGGATCTGGCTGCCGGGCCGGCTCGTCGACCTCGGGCCGCTCGGCCACCGCGCGGTGGAACACGGAGCCACTGTGGCCGCCCTCGAACTACTCCGCCGCCGGACCGCGCTGGAGGTGGAGTGGAGGCTGAGGGGGGACCTGCTGAGTGATCTGCTCTCCGGCGTCGCGTCCGGGACACTCGGTTCGCGCGCCCGGACGCTGGGCCACGACCTCTCCCGGCCCCACGCGGTGCTGGTGATCAAGGCGGACACCACCACGGCAGGCACGGCGGGGGCGGATCTCGCGACTGGTACGCGTCCGGCCGACGTGCGGCGGCTGCTCGGCATCGTGCACAGCGCGACCGACGGTGTCAGGCCCCGCCCGCTCGTCACCAATTGGGGTGAGTTCGTGGTGGTGTTGTGGCCCGACGACACATCGAAGAACCAGCAGGCCGACCCGGTGACTGCCGGCCACATGATTCGCCGGGCGGTCGGCCGGACGCTCAACGACTCCACCGTATCCGTCGCGGTCGGGGCCGTCTGCTCCGAACTGAGCGACTATGCCGCGGCTTTCCGGGTGGCCCGTGGCGCCCTGGAACTCGCGCAGCTGCGCGGAGGGCGGGACCGGACGGTCACCCTGTCCGAGCTGGGCGTGTACGGCCTGCTGCTCCAGCTCGACGATCCCCGCGAGCTCATCCGGTACGCCGATCGCGTCCTGGCACCCTTGCGCGCGTACGACTCCCGCCGGGACGCCGCTCTGATCGAGACGCTGCGGACCTACCTGGAGCAGGACCTGAACACCGCCCGCACGGCAGCCGCGCTGTACGTGCACCCGAACACCGTCGGCCTGCGGCTCAAGCGGATCGAGGAATTGCTCGGGTCGCCGCTCTCACAACCGGAGACACTCCTGCAGGTCCAGGCCGCGTTGATGACCGAGGACGTGCTCGGCCACGCCTGGCCCGAGCACGCCCAACGGCTCGGGTGACGACGCCGCACGGCGTGATCCCACCCGGCCTCGGGACCTGGATCCCCGCCGCCGACGCCTGCCAGCTGCCGGAGCACCTCAACCGGACCGGCCCGGGCCACCGACCCGGGCCGGGGTGCGAGGCTCTGCGGCAGCTCGTCGTGCGCAGCTACTGCTGCGACGCGAAGCGAGGTCCTACGAGGTTCGCGCGAGGGCACATCGGAAGCGGACACGCCCGAACACCGGGGCCCCAGTCGCGGCCGGGGCCCCCGGATGTGGGACGTTGCCGGGATACGGGCTCGGGATCAGAGCGCCTGGCCCGCCGGCTTGACCATGCCGCGGACCGTGCGGCCCTTCACGAACTCGCCCATCGCGGTCATCTCCCACTCGCCGGAGAACTGCCGGATCAGCTTCGCCATCATCACGCCCGTCTGCGGCTCGGCGCTCGTGAGGTCGAAGCGGACCAGTTCCTCGCCGGTGGCCCCGTCCAGCAGACGGCAGTACGCCTTGGCGACCTCCGTGAACTTCTGGCCGGAGAACGAGTTCACCGTGAAGACCAGGCCCGAGACCTCCATGGGGAGACGGCCCAGGTCGACGGTGATGACCTCGTCGTCGCCCGCGCCCTCGCCGGTGAGGTTGTCGCCGGAGTGCTGGATCGCGCCGCCGAGGATCTGCAGCTTGCCGAAGTAGCAGCTGTCGATGTGGTTGCGCTGCGGGCCGAAGGCGATGACCGACGCGTCCAGGTCGATGTCCTTGCCCCGGTAGGCGGGCTCCCAGCCGAGGCCCATCTTCACCTGGGACAGCAGCGGGCGGCCGCCCTTCATCAGGGAGACCGTCTGGTTCTTCTGGAGGCTGACCCGCCCCTTGTCCAGGTTGATCTTGCCGGTGCCGGGCGCGGCGGCGGGCGGGGCCGGGGGAGCCGCCGGGGCGGGCGGCGCCTGCGGGGCCGCGGCCGGGGGAGCGGGCGGCGCGGCCTGCGGGGCCGGCGGGGTCACCGGCTGCGCCGGGGCGGCCGGCTCCTCCACGGAGACGCCGAAGTCCGTGGCGATGCCGGCCAGGCCGTTCGCGTAGCCCTGGCCGACCGCGCGGACCTTCCAGGCGCCGTTGCGCAGGTAGATCTCGACGACCACCAGGGCCGTCTCCGAGCCGAGCTGCGGGGGAGTGAAGGTCGCCAGGACGGCGCCGGTGTCCGCGTCGCGGACGGTCGCGGTGGGCTCGATGCCCTGGAAGGTCTGGCCCGCCGCGTCGGGGCTCGCGGTCACGACGATCTTCTCGATGCCGGGCGGCACGGCCGCGGTGTCGACCGTGATGGCGTCGGGCGCCGTGCCCCCGCCCGAGCGGTAGGTCACGCCCGGGCCCGTGGGCTGGTTGTAGAAGATGAAGTCGTCGTCGGAGCGCACCTTGCCGTCGGCGGTGAGCAGCAGGCCCGATACGTCGAGCCGCACGGGCGCGGCGACGTCCACCGTCACGCGGGCGGTGGGAAGAGGGATGTTCGAGCCGGGGGTCATAGCTGTCATGCCGGGTGAACGAGCGAGGGCGTTTTACCGTTCCCTTACCCAGGGCCGAACGGTACGTCTTCTCGCCCCCGCCGCCCTCAGCCGTCGCAGCCCGGGGCGCTGCCGCCCCTGGACCCCCGCCTCGGCCCTGCACGGGCCTCGTCCTCGGACGCCGGACGGGCCGGGACGGTCAGCCCCGGTTGCGGGGGTGGGCGCGGGCCGTGCGTTCGTTGCCGCGCTTGTAGTCGCCGGTCCAGCGGGCCATGACGAGCTGCGGGTCGGCGCCGGTGACCTCGTCGAGGAAACGGGCGGCCCGGTCGCCCCGAAGGACGGTGGCGCGGCGGCCGTGGTGGGTGATGTGGACGGCGCCGTCGGGGTGCGCCTCGTACGCGAAGCCGTTCGGTCGGGCCATGCCGGCGATGGTACGGGGAGGGGGCGCGGGCGCCCAGGGGATTTCCCCCCGGCGCCGGCGCCCCTTCACACCGGACCGGCAGGACTACGGCACCACCACGATCTTGCGGCCCACGCCCTTGGCGAACTGGTCCAGCGCCTGCGGGTACTGGTCCAGGGGCAGGCGGTCGCTGATGAAGACGTCCGGGTCGAGGACGCCGTTCGCGAACAGCTCCGCCGCGCGCTCGTAGCTGTGCAGCACGGCCATCGAGCCGGTGATGGTGATCTCCTGGTTGTAGATCCGGTACGGGTCGATCTCCACGCGGGTCGCGTAGTCGGCGACGCCGAACTGGAGGAACGTGCCCGCCTTGGCGACCCGGCCGAGCCCGTCCTGGATGGCCGCCGCGTTGCCGGTCGCGTCGATGACCAGGTCCCAGCCCTGCGGACGGTCCAGCTCGTCCGGGGTGGCCGCGGACGCGGAGACCCCCAGCTTTCGGGCCGTCTCCAGACGGGCCGGGTTCAGGTCGACCATGTCGACGCTCGCCGCGCCGGTCCGCTTGGCCAGCTCCAGCATCATCAGGCCCATGGTCCCGGAGCCGTAGATCAGCACGTGCGCGCCGAGCCGCGACTGGAGCACGTCGTAGCCGCGCACGGCGCACGACAGCGGCTCGATCAGGGCCGCGTCCTCGGTGCGGACGTGCTCGGGCAGCTTGACGCAGTTCGCCACGGGGGCGACGGCGTAGCGGGCCGCGCCGCCGGCCGTGGTGACGCCGATCGCGGCCCAGCGTTCGCACAGGTTGTTGTGGCCGGTGCGGCAGTAGCGGCACTCGTGGCAGTACAGGGAGGGGTCCACCGCCACCCGGTCACCGGCCGCGACCTCGGTGACCTGCGTGCCGACGCCGACCACCACGCCCGCGAACTCGTGTCCCGGCACGATCGGCAGCTTCGGCGCGAACTCCCCTTGCAGGATGTGCAGGTCCGTCCCGCACAGCCCGCAGGCGGCGACCTCGACGACGACCTCGCGCGGTCCCGGCGTCGGGTCCGGGACCTCGGTGACGACGGCGCGGCCCACGGACTCGATGACGGCGGCCTTCATTTCACGGCTCCCAACGACAGGCCCTGGACCAGTTTGTCCTGGGCGGCGAACCCCGCGGCGAGCACCGGCAGGGAGATGACGAGCGACGCGGCGCACACCTTCGCCAGGAACAGGCCCTGGCTGGTGATGAAGCCGGTCAGGAACACGGGCGCGGTCTCG
>Ga0164243_10002479_pt1 | contig 30454 bp, 27 predicted proteins | sample OricompcompostOP_FD_108781 | JGI IMG/M metagenome (GOLD analysis project Ga0164243, IMG submission 108781) | Organic Plus compost microbial communities from Emeryville, California, USA - Original compost - Organic plus compost (OP) | ecosystem: Engineered > Solid waste > Mixed feedstock >... | reverse complement strand
TCCTGCGTCAGCCCCGCCTTCAGACCCCGCTCGATCACCAGCCGCTCCGGCTCGGTCAAACGAGAACCAGGCATCTCCACCTCCAGTAGACACAACATCTTGCAACTACCGGTTGAGACCGCCGTGGTTTTAAGCAACAGCCAAAACCCAAACTTCTGTTCCGCTTCAACGTCTGACGGAGGCTTAGCTGTTCTCGATCCGGTCGGGCCCGAAACGGCTCGTCGGCCCCTATGTTGATCACATGCGCTGGCGTAGAAGTCGACAGTCGGGCGACTCGGCGGAGGGATTCGACGAACGCATCTATGACCTTCCCGATCCTGCGCTCAGCGCCTATGACCACGGGCTTGGCACGCTCAGCGTCGATGAAGAGGTCAAGGGCTACCTCGCCAGTGTCATCGGCGAGATGCAGGTCCCGTCCCGTCAGCCGTGGCCATGGTTCGTCGTCGTCTGGGCGGATGGGACCAAGGAGCGGGCCTTTGAGGATTACGGCCCTGGATGGTGGACGGTTCGGGAGCTGGACGCAGGACGACTGGAGCACATCGGTCCGAGCGTCGAGAAGCAGAAGAGAGTCTCCGGCAGGAGTGTCCGGTATACGGAGAGCGATCCGCCGTGCGTGTACGACTTTGCCTGGCTTCCGGTCGAAGAGGCGGCCGAGAAGTGGCAGGAACTCAAGCTGGGCAACGATGATTTTTGATCACGTAGGTGCTCGACGGCACCGCTTGCATCCAGAGTGAGGCGCTGAACGGCAACGGCAACGGCAACGGCCCCAGACCTGGGTCCGGGGCCGTTGTGTTGAGAAGGTCGATCAGCCGATGGCTGCCTTCTGGCAGGTCGAGGTGGCTTCGGTGAACAGGTCGACGTCGTCAGGATTGACGCCCGTCTGGTTGCCCTCTGCGATCGCTTTGAGCGTCTGGGCCGAGGCGTCGTCGTAGACCTCGTCGACGAAGCAGGTCACGACCTTTTCCACGATGTCCTCGGGCATCTCAGCGTCACCGGCCAGCTCTCCCACGAGGTCGGTGTAGCCGTCGATGACCTCTTGCTTGGACGGCTTGCCGTCCTCGCCGCTGTCGTCGGTGTTGTCCGTAGCGTCCGTCTTGGTGTCGTCGGTCTGCGACGTGGTGTCCTTGGTGTTGGTGTCGTCGCCACCGTCATCCGAGCCGCACGCTGCGAGGCCGAAAGCCGAGAGTGTCAGCACCAAGGCGGTACCGGTCAAGCGTGAGCGAAGTTTCATGGTCGTCCCCCTGTAGTCATTGCGGTCGATCGCGAATTGGTCGACCGTGCAGGCAGCACCTTATCGAGCGGTCCAGGAGGGGTTGAGAAGGGATGTCTGGATTGCCGGACAGTCCGGGACGGGGTGGGTTTCGCCACGCGATGTGGATCCCTTGTCTTGAGTAGTTCACGACCGACCGCATTCCGGCGATGGATCGGGCGTACAGAGTTTGCGGAAGTCGCGCCACCAGTCCGCATGCGAGTATTTCGACAGGCGTGCCACCCCAGGCGACCATGCGTCCGGTGGTGTTGACGCGAGCCTGCAGATGGTCGGGGGTGAGCTGCTGCATCAGGCTGATGCCATGGAGTATGACGATGATGCTGCCGGCGCTCCAGGCCAGCAGGCAAGCGCCGGCCGCCGCGAGCGAGGTGGAGGCCCCCAGTACTGACGCCGGGGGCTGGGCCACCCGGCAGGACGAACGCCTTTCGTGCTCGCTCTCGAGTTGGCGTGGAAGTGGGAGAGCGAGCGGTGACGCCATGTTTCAAATGCTCTAGCCTCTCGATGTGCTTGCTGAACGCCTGCGGGCGACGGTCATGGCCGGCGACTTCCCGGCTGCTGAGGCGATTCTGCGTTCCCTGGATGTGGAGGGGCGGGCGGAGCTGAAGTCATGGTTCGAGGGGCCCGGCCGGTCATGGTTCCGCGAATTCGACACGTGGGAGGCATTTGATCGTGCCGAGGACAAGAATGCACACAGCAAGGCTGCGAGGACGTCTTCATGGGTTGAGTCGATGTGTGGCGTGGTCTTGTCCGGGCCGGTTGCGGCCGCACGTCGGGTGAGGTGGTCGAGCTTCAGTTATCAAGCTCCGGCGGCCGAAAGAGCCCTCGTGCAGGTGTTGAAGCAGGCAGACCGCGAGTGGGTGGAGCAGTTCGTCACTGCCGCATCGCAGGCGAAGCTCTCGAATGCGCGATACTCCAACGCCCAGCTGTCTCGTATTCTTCGCGAGGTCGTCGTCCACCACGATCTGCCTTGTCCGACCGGTTCGACCTTCCTCGAGGAATGGCTCGCCGGTACCGAAGAGGGTCCTCTGCTCGAGAGGCTTCGTCGTGACCCGCTGATGCCTGATCTGCTGTTTCACTACCTGGCGGCAGGTCATGGTGGGCACACCCCTGAGCTGCCCGATGTCGTGCCTCTGCTGATCGCCGAAGGCTTGGTGGATCGGGGCCGAGTCGTCGATGTGGCGCTCGAGCGGCTCACGACGCCGCAGCGGGTATCCAGCCAACGTGTGACCGCCCAGATCCTTGTCGCCGTGGCTCTGAGTGCTGGTGAGATTCCTGGTGGACTCACGTACCTGTACGGGGTGATCGCCACTAGTCACGGATCGGTCGGCGCGCTGCTTCTTCCCCATGCGTTGGAGCTTGTCGAGGACGCGGACGACCTGCGGGAGCTGGTCACGATCATCGGGTCGCGATCGGAACGGAAGCAGAAGAAGGATCTACTTCGCGCCATGCAGTCGGACCATATGCGTACGCGTATCGATGGATCGCTGTTGGCAGACCTCATGATGATGCTTGCTGACGGTGACGACGATTCGGCGTTCGTGGCCGAGGTCTCGCGCGTGGCGGCGCGTGTGAGTGGTGGTGTCGAAAGGCCCTCCACGCTGCCCGTTCCCGAAGCACTCGGATTGTGGACGATGACGCTGCAGGAACCAGTGAGCATCGACAAACCGCGGTACTGGGACCACGACCTTCTCACGACATGGACCCACATGCTCAGCAAGTCTCCCGAGAGAGTTGACGCCCACCGGTCCTGGACCGTGGACTGGACGGTGAGCGAGATGGCCCAGGGCGGCTTTGATCCGGATTCCATCCCGAGGGTCGTCGAGGAGATGCTTGTTGGCGACACCTTGCTGCTCTCCCGCGTCACCCACGTTCTTGAAGAGCTCTTTCTCATGGGGGCGATGAATCGGACCTGGGCGGCGGCTCTTGCGGTTGCCGACCACGTGTGCGGAGCGCCTCGACGTCTACCTGGCCTCGCCGGTCTTCTGCGGATGCTCTCGACCTACGCAGTGGACGCGCCCCCGGGTGATCTCCCGCCTGCCCTTCAAGCGCTTGCCGCTGAGTCAGGGAAGACCAAGGCGCATCACGAAGCGCGTGTTCTGGGGGCGCTGATGGCCCGCACGAGCGTCGAGGACTTCCAGGGTCGGGCCGAGTCCCGACTTGATCCGACGATCCACACGCGACAACGACGTGGCTACTGGAACCTGTGCCCTCCGGGCGCGCCACGCTTGGCAGAGATTCGTGTGCCAGCGTCCGACCTCGTCGACTTGGACGGCCTGAGAGACGAGTTGGCGAAAGACAGGGCGTCTAGGTACCTGTACGTGCGGGACCTCGGCACCGTCGGAGCGATGACCCGTCCCATGGTGCTGCTCGACAAGATCATCTGCGCAAGTCATGGCCTCGGGGCGGAGGTGGTTCAGCGTTCGCTGGTCGGCGTGGAGCATGGCCACAATCCCTCTCCCGTCGGCTTGGCGCTGACCTTGTGGGCTGCAGGGGAGCTGACGGTCGAGGTCTACTGGAAGCTCGCACACAGTTCACGCACCCACGCTGAGGTCCGTGCGGACTGGGCGAACGAACCGGGCGTGTCCAACCGGCAGCTGTGGGATCGCCTGCGCGAGCTACGGCCGTTGCTTGAGGAGCTGCAGTCCGACGAGCCGATCCTGCCGCAGTGCCTGGACGGCTGGGCTGCGCGAGTCACCTTCTTCCACACCTGCGAGAGCCTTCTACGAGCAGGAGAGACCCCGGCGCTGCTGAGCACGCCGACGTACGAAGACGGTTCGCTCGACTTCGATGATCTCCTGGCACGCTTGATGACGTTGTCGGGTGTCGAGGCTGGCCCGCTCGACGTCCTCCAGGCGCTGTACAGGCTGCGGCCGACCGACCCTTCGCGGGCCGATGAGCTGAACATGCGGGCAATCCCCACGGTGGCCGAGCTGACTGGACGTGCGGGCACCTTCGATGCCGTCGCACTCATCCGTCATTGGGTGGCTGCTGGCGGGCTGCCCCAGCTTGAGATTGCCGTCGACGAGCAGGCGGACCGATGGCGGTTCTCAGCGACGGCACCGGTTCAGTGGGCGCTCTGCGCGGCAACGACTGATCCGGTGCTGGACGAGCTCTCGCGCCAGGGGGGAGCTACGGCACGTGTGTTGCCGTTGTGGCCAGACCTGCTGGTCGCTGAGCCCTTCCAGGACCTGGAGTGGGAGGAAACTGGCGTCGTCCGGGCGCTCGCTCTGCTCGGTGGACGACCAGGCCTTCCCGTGTACGACTACCTCCTGGGTTCGGTGTCGCGGAAACCACTGTCCCGGCGAATGGAGTCCGTGGAGGTCCTGGCCGCGCTGGCAGCGAACGGTGTGATCGACCCGCGGTTGGCAGCCGCGGCCGCGAGAGAACGCTGCGCGGCCGGGACGATGTCGTTGGCGCGCAGTGCCGAGTCGTGGGAACGGAGCTTCGCCCTCGGTGGCATGCGAGGCATGTGGCCGGTGGTGCTGGAGATCGCCTCCGTCTGCTGCGAGCTCAGCCCCAAGCCTCCTGGCTTGCCTGCCCTGCTTCGCATGTTGTCGGCCAACGTCGCCGAAGTTCCCGACCCGACTGTTCCTCATGGGATTCGCAGCCTCGCCGAGCAGAAGGGCTCGAGCCGTAGCCAGATCGAGGCCCGCGCTTACGTCGCGGCTGCCACGACCATGGGAGCGGCATCGTGAGCTCCTACCTCACTGAATCGGTCTTGGCCGTCGGTCACGATGGTCGGTGGCTCGACCTGGCGACCGCTCGTGGGGCGACTCCTGAAGGTTTGGTGGACAACCCAACGTTCTTCAGCGGGTTCCTCGTTCGTCCCGACATCGCGGCGGCCGGGCTGCTGGCGGTGGCGGACGTCGCTGCCAGCAGGTATGCCGATGTAGGTCGTGGGGCCCGGCTGGCGAATCTTGATCCCGTTGTCACGGCTAGCGGCGATCGATTGCGATTCGAGTCGTTCTCGGAGTGCAACGGAGTCTATGCGCGACTAGACCTGCTCCCCGACGGCATGGGCAGTGGTGATGTCGGTTTCGGGACGACGAACGTCGACATCAACCGGCCTCTGCGAACTGCCTTGGCGAGAGTGCACAGGTCGGAGGCGCTCCATCTCAGCGTGGGGGCGGACGAGCTGCGTGCGTCGTCGCTCTCAGGTACCCACGTCGAACGGAAGGTGCGGCTTCCCGAGCGATGGGTCCGCGGTCTGGGCGAGATGCCGGCCAAGTCGCGGGCGTTGATACCCGTGGCAGAGGTGAAAGGACCGGCGATCGCAAGGCTCGTCGGCAGCCTTCCTCGCGGCGGACCTCCGGGTCCGACGCTGTACCTGTTGCCGGTGTCCGGCTCGATGCGGCCGTCGCCACGTCCGCTACCTGGGTCTGTCGAGATCGCCGGAAGCGGAAGGTTGCGCGGCACCGACCGCATCGCCAGGCATGCCTCCGCCCTGACCGTCCATGCGGGGCCGGAGGGAACAACGGCATGGGTCTTCGAGCTGCCCGGCGCACGCTTCACGCTCGTGCTCAGCCCGGATCCCTTCCGAGGCTTCTCGGGTGAGGGCACGCTCCTGCTGCTGCTCACGGACGGCCAGGCGGAGGAGCACGGGAGCACGCTCCTGCCACATATGAGTTGGGATCCAGCGATCGACCCCACGGCATTGGCGCATCGGAGCGGCTTGAGCCTCGAAGCGGTCGAGGCAGGGCTGGCGTGGGTCGCCGCGTCAGGGCGCTTGGGTTATGACGTCTCTGACCAGGCGTACTTCCATCGTGAGCTGCCGATAGAAGGAGACAAGATCCTGCGGCGCCACCCGCGACTGGTGGCTGCACGAAGCCTTCTCGACAGCGGGGCCGTGCAACAGGTGAGTGGCGGCTGGACCGTCACGGGCAGCTACGGTGGGAAGTACCAGATCAGCGATCAGGACCCCTTGCGGTGCACATGTCGATGGGACGCTGAACACGGCGTCAGCCGGGGGCCTTGCAAGCACATCCTCGCCGTCGTGATCGGGTTCAAGGCATAGCCGTTGGTCGCGACCCGCTCGGTGGCGAGCGAGATGGGTTCGGCGCCTGATCGGAACCGAGTTCCGACGGATCTTCCGGCGTCTGCGCTGTCTCAGCAACGCAAACGCATGAAGATCGGTCAGGCAGCGCCGGGCTCAGAGCCAGGTGAGGGCTTCGTCGTGGGGGACTCGGGGGAATCGCGGCATGGAGGCGGCCTCGGCGGGGTAGCCGATGTTGACACCCATGAAGGCGGTGTAGTTGGTGCCGGCGAAGAACTCGGCGTTGACCTTGTCGACCTCGAAGCCGGAGAACGGCCCGGCCGCCAGGCCCATGGCCCGCACCGCCAGGATGAAGTAGCCGGCCTGGATGGCGGCGCTCAGGCGTCCGATGCTGGCGCGGGTCTCGGTGTCCTCTTCCCAGACCTCGCGGTAGTCCGGGCGCAGCGGCATCACGAGCGGCATGTGCTCGTGGAACCGCTGGTCGATGGCCAGCAGCGCGGTGGCTCCGGCCGAAAGGATCTTGCCGCGGTTGCCGCGGTTGACGGTGTCGGCGAGCCGCTCGCGCGCCTCGGTGGAGCGGCAGTACGTCACCCGCAGCGGCTGCGAGTTGGCCGACGTCGGGCCCCACTGGGCGTGGTCCCAGATGGCCTGCAGGGTCTCGTCGGGGACGGGCTCGCCGTTGAAGGCGTAGACCGTGCGGCCGTCGCGATAGAGGGCGTGAAGCGCCTCCTCGTCGAGCCCGCGCAGCGGCGGATGGCCTTCGAGCTTGTAGTCCACGATGTTTCCTCTCGACTCGGAGCTTCACTGTAGGGCCTGCACCGCCGTGATCTACTGGCCGGCATGGAGCTGACCGGTCTCGCAGAGGCCTTCCCGCTGATGCGCGGAGGTGGCCTGTTCCTGGCGGTGATTGGCCTCGGCATCCTCGTCGGCGGCGTCGGACCCGCCTCCTGGCGCATCCCGGCGCTCATCGCCGGCGCCGCGCTGGGCGTCGTCGCCATGGCGGTCGCAGGAATCACAAAGTGGGCCTTCGACGGCATCGGCTACCCGGCTTGGTGGCAATGGGCCGTCCTCGGCGTGGCAGTGCTGGTCGAGGGTTACTTGGTCTCGGTTGTGGCCGAGAGGTACGAGTTCGGCTCGCGGGAGTTCTGGCTGGCGATGCTGTTCGTGGTGGGTGTGCACTTCTTGTTGCTGACGTTCTCGCACGGTCCGATCTGCGGGCTGCTGGCCGTGCTGTGCATCGTGAACGTGGTCATCGCGAGCCGGGTTCCTTCGATGGGCGTCGGCACCGCCTGGTCGATCGACGGCCTGCTCAAGATGACGGCCGGCGCCGCGATGGTCGCCGTCACCCTCGTCTGAGCCGACGAGCGAGGCGGGACGTCAGGCGGACGCGTGGGCGCCGGCGGGCACCTCGTCCGACTGCCCGGGTGCGAGCATCACGGCGATGGCGGTCGTCAGCGGCACGGCGAGCACGAGACCGATCGCGCCCACGAGGGTCCGGACGATCTCCTGCCCGATCTGCTCGGTCGTCGCCATCTCGGCGAGCCCGCGTTGGTAGGCGGTGATGAGCAAGAGGATTGTCATCGCCGAGCCCGCATAGGCAAAGATCAGTGTGTAGACGCTCGAGGCGATGTGGTCGCGTCCGATGCGCATCGCGGACGCGAACACCGTCGCGCGTCCGGCGCTCGGCTGCAGCGAGCGCATCTCCCACACGGCGCTGGCCTGCGTGACCGTGACGTCGTTGAGCACACCCAGCCCGGCGATCACCATGCTGGCGGCCACGACTCCCTGCATGTCGACGTGCGGCGCCACCGCGATGAGCGTGAGGTCGTCCTCGGAGCCTAGGCCGCTCAGGTGCGTCCACCCGGTGGCCCAGGCGCCCAGCAGCGCCGTCATCGCGATGCCGCCGAGGGTGCCGAACAGCGCTGAGGTCGTGCGGATGGAGACGCCGTGCGCGAGGTAGAGGACGACGAGCATGATGGCCGTCGAGCCGACCACCGCCACCGGCAGCGCCGCCTCACCCGAGAGCAGCCCGGGCACCACGAAGACCATCAGGGCGAACAGCGTGACGCCGACCCCCGCGATGGCGAACAGGCCGCGCCACCGCGCGACGGCCACGACGAGGATGGCGAAGACGATCGCGATCGCGGTGAGCGGCAGGCCGCGCTCGAAGTCCTGGAACTCCCACGAGACCTCCTGCCCCTGGGGCTGGACGCGGATGAGGCGGATGTCGTCGCCCACCTCGATGCCCGCCCGGTACCGCGCCGAGTCGAGCGTGAAGGTGGCGGTCTCGTCGCCGGTGCGGGCCTTGACCGTGGCGCAGTCGCCGTCGACGGTGGGGCTGTTGTCCGGTCCAACCCCGCCGCTGTTGCAGTCGAACGGCGCGACGTCGGTGACCGTGCCCTCGACCGTCGAGACCCCTTCGGCGCCGTACGGGTTGGCGTTCTGGGGCACCTTCGAGGCGTCGGGCCACAGCACGATCATGGCGACCGCGGTCAGCACGGCGACCGCCAGCACGATGGCCGCGAGGACCGCGGCGAGGGTACGGCGGGGAGCGTCCGGTTCGACCGGTGCATGCGCATGGGAGTGTGCCACGATGGAAAGCGTGCCACGTGATGACGAGCAGCCTGAGCACCTGCCCGGTGCGGTCGGGGGAGCCACCCGCATCGGACGAACGGTGCGCCGTCCCACCGGCCCGTGGACGCCTGCGGTCCACGAGCTGCTGACCTACCTGGACGATCAAGGCCTGCGCGGCATTCCTGCCGTCCACGGCATGGACGACGAGGGCCGCGAGGTGCTCACCTACGTCGAGGGCCGCAGCGTGCCGGTCGACCGCGAGATCGTGCTCGACTCGGTGCTCGAGGAGGCCGTGGCCTGGCTGCGCGACTTCCACGACCTCGTCGAGGGCTTCCGTCCCGAGGGGCCGCGCATCTGGCGAGGCGGCGAGGCCACGTTGGACGCCGACCAGATCATCTGCCACCACGACCCGGGTGCGTACAACTGGATCATCCAGGGTGGGCACTTCGTCGCCATGATCGACTGGGACCTCGCCGGCCCCGGACGCCCGATCGACGACCTGGCCTTCCTGGCCTGGACGGGCATCCCGCTCTACCGCGAGATCCCCGCGGACGAGGTCGCGCGCCGCCTCGACCTGCTGGTCGACGCCTACGGCGAGTGGGGCCCGATCACCGTGCTCGACGCCGTCGTCGAGCGGATGTCCACCGCCACCGAGCGCATCGAGGCTGGTCAGGCCCGCGGCGACCAGGGCATGCTCAACCTCGCCAAGGTCGGCGAGCCCCAGCGCACGCGCGACCGCCTCGCCGCCTTCGTCGCCCGCCGGCCCGACATCGAAGCGGCCCTCTGACCATCCGCCTCACAGGCTGAGGCGACGGTCGAGGGCGAGGTCGTCGAGGAAGGCCTCGTCGTGGCTGACCACGAGCAGCGCCCCGCGATAGCCCGCGAGCGCCTCGACCAGGTGGCGGATGCTCGGGAGGTCGAGGTTGTTGGTCGGCTCGTCGAGCATCAGCAGCTGCGGGGCCGGCTCGGCCAGCAGCAGGCACGCGAGCGTCGCCCGCAGCCGCTCGCCACCCGACAGTGTCCCGGCGAGCTGGTCGGCTCGCCGCCCACGGAACAGGAACCGCGCCAGCTGCGCCCGCCGGTCGGTCTCGGTCGCGTCCGGTGCCACCAGGGCCACGTTCTGCGCGATGGTGAGCCCGGCGTCGAGCACGTCCAGCCGCTGCGGCAGGTACCGTGCGGGCACCAGCAGCTCGACCGTGCCGTCGGCCGGCTCGAGCTCGCCGATCACCGTGCGCAGCAGCGTCGTCTTGCCGATGCCGTTGCGCCCGACCAGCCCCACCCGCTCGGGGCCTCGCAGGTCGAGGTCGACGACGGCGTCGCCGTAGGCCAGCCGGAGGCCCTCCACCGTCAGCACTCGGCGGCCGGCCGGGACGATCGTGGCAGGCAGGTCGACCCGGATCTCACGGTCCTCGCGCACCCGAGCTTCCGCTTCGTCGAGGCGTTCGCGTGCCTCGTCGAGTCGGGCCTCGTGCATGCCCCGCAGCTTGCCGGCCGACTCCTGCGCCGACCTCTTGCGCATGCCCATGATGATCTTGGGCTCGCGCTTCTGCTCGTTCATCTTCTGCCCGTAGCGCTTGCGCCGGGCGACGACGGTCTGGGAGTCCGCGAGATCGCGGCGCTGGCTGCGGACGTCACCCTCGGCTGCCTGGACGGCCCGGCGTGCGGCCTCCTGCTCGGCGGCCACGGCCTCCTCGTAGGCGGTATAGCCGCCGCCGTACCAGCTCACGGTGCCGTCGCGCAGCTCGGCGATGTCGTCGACCAGCTCGAGCAGGCGGCGGTCGTGGCTGACGACGAGCAGCGTGCCCGGCCAGGTGCGGACCACCTCGTGCAGCCGCTCGCGGGCGCTCACGTCGAGGTTGTTGGTGGGCTCGTCCAGGAGCAAAACGGAGGGACGGGTCAGCAGCCGCGCGACGAGCGAGAGCAGGACTAGCTCGCCGCCGGACAGCGTGGCCACGGGCCGGTCGAGGCCGAGGTGGCCCAGACCGAGCCGTGACAGCTCGACTTGGGCGCGCTCCTCGACGTCCCAGTCGGAGCCGACGATGTCGAAGAGCCCCCCGTCGGTGATGCCGGACTCGATGGCGTTCAGGGCACGGCGGATGTCCGCGATGCCCAGCACCGCATCGACCTGCAGCTCGGGGTCGGCGCCTGGGTCTTGCGGCAGGTAGGCCACCGAGCCGTCGACGGCCACGGAGCCGGACGTCGGGGTCAGCTCACCGGCCAACAGGCGCAGGAGAGTCGACTTGCCGGTGCCGTTGGCCCCCACGAGGCCATGGCGACCCGGCCCAGCAGCGAGGTCGAGGCCCTCGAGTGCCGGGGTGCCGTCGGGCCAGGTGAAGGTGAGGTCAGAGGTACTGAGTGATGCGCGCATGGAGGCTCCAGGGGATCGCGGGGACGGACGCGTGGAGACGCCGTGCGCGGAGCTGCGATGAGGTGGTGCCGCAGGGTCCGGACAGAGGTCGAGGACGGCGCGTGGGACGCGCACGGGTCTCAGACCTCAGATCTTCAACGGACTCTTGACCTCTTCGAAGGGGCGACAGTACTCACCCATGCTAGGCGGCGCGGGTCGTCCCGATCAAGCCGAGCAGGTACCTTCGGGCGCACGGTGGCGATCTTCTTCGACGAGCGCGAGGACGGCGACGAGCTCGCGGCGGCCCTCGCCGCCGCCGGCTATACGACGTCGTGGGCGCGCGAGGGCTTCGCGGGCGAGGACGACGCCGACGACCGGGCCTGGGTGCTGTCGGTGGAGCCGTTCGACGACGGAGTCGTCACCCTGGTGGACGTCCACGGCGGCTGGCTGCCCAGCGACGAGTGCCCGGCCGCGGCGCCCCTGGACCTGCCCGCAGCCCCGCGCCGCCTCAAGCGTTGAGCGCGGTGCGGAGGAAGTCGATCTGCAGCAGCTTGAGGTTCTCGGCGACGACCTCCTGAGGTGTCATGTGGGTGACACCCGACAGCGGCAGCACGGTGTGCGGACGCCCGGCGGCGAGCAGCGCCGACGAGAGCTGCAGGGTGTGCGCCGCCACGACGTTGTCGTCGGCGAGCCCGTGGATGATCATGAGCGGCCGCTCGAGCCGGGCCGCACGCGGCAGCAGCGAGTTGCGGTCGTAGACGTCAGGCTGCGTGGTGGGGTCGCCGAGGTAGCGCTCGGTGTAGCAGGTGTCGTAGAGACGCCACTCGGTGACGGGCGCGCCTGCGACAGCGGCGTGGAAGACGTCGGGCCGGTCGAGCACGGCCAGCGCGGCCAGGTAGCCGCCGTACGACCAGCCACTGATGCCGACCCGTGAGGTGTCGACGTCGTCGGGCCAGGCCTCGGCGACGGCGGCGAGCGCGTCGACCTGGTCTTGCAGGGTGACGGACGCGAGCTCGTCCTTGACCGCCCTCTCCCAGGCCGTGCCGCGGCCAGGGGTGCCACGGCCGTCGGCGACGACGACGCAGAAGCCCTGGTCGGCCATCCACTGCGCCTCGAGGAACATCCGGGCCGAGGCCAGCACCCTCTGCGCGTGGGGCCCGCCGTACGGGTCCATGAGTACCGGCAGGCGTCGTGAGCCGGGCACGTGGTCGCGGGGGAAGAGCACCGCGGTGCGCAGCTCGTGCTCGCCCGCGCGCAGCATCGTGACGACGGGCTGGAACGGGGCGGGCTCGCCGTGCGAGGCGATCGTGACGGGCTCGTGGTCGTCGTGGTGGACGACCACCGTGGTCGTGGCGGCGTCGAGGCCGCTGCGGGTGATGACGGTGGTCGGGCCGCCGGTGAGCGCGCCGTGGACGGCGTGGCCCTCGGTCAGCGGCGTGACGCTGCCGTCGAAGCCGAACCGGACGACCTGCACCTCGGTCGGCTCGGACGAGGCGGTGGCCAGGACGGCGTCGTCGAAGACCTCGATGAGGCCCCGCAGCTGCCAGTCGTCGGGCGTCACGGCCACGCCGTCGACGACGACTCGACGGCGGTCGTCGACGTCCTCGACCGTGATGAGGCGGCCACCCGGGCCGAAGTGGGGCGCGTCCACGAGATCGACCCACGCCTCGTCGTGGAGCTCGCGCAGCACGGTCGTGGCCCCCGTGAGGACGTCGACGGAGAGCACCTGGGAGTGGCGCTGGTCGCGGCTGAGCACCTGCAGCACCGGATTGCCATGACTGGTCCAGCTGACCCGTCCGAGGTACTCGAAGGCCGCGTGGTCCCAGACCACCTCGGTGCGCTCGCCGTCGAGGCCGACGCGCCAGAGGCCGACGACGGCGTTGGGGGTGCCGGCCGCCGGGTAGCGGTGCGCCGCGGGCTCGCGCTCGGGATGCTCGGGGTCGGCGACGAACCAGGTGTGCACGGGGGCCTCGTCGTAGCGCTCGACGAGCAGCGAGCGGCCGTCGGGCGCCCACCAGAAGCCGCGGTAGCGGTCCATCTCCTCGGCGGCGATGAACTCGGCCTGCCCCCACACCTCGGTGTCGGTGGTGGGCTCGAGGAGCGCGCGGTCGTCCTTGCCGGTGACGCCGACGACGCGCAGCGCCCCGTCGGAGGCGTAGGCGACGTGGCGGCCGGTCGGGTCGACCCGGGGGTCGATGACGGCGCCGGTGGTGGGAAGAGCGGTGACGGCTCGGCCGGCGAGATGGAGCGCCCATGCCTGGCCCGACAGCGCGAACGACGCCCAGCGGCCGGTGTCGTCGACGGAGTACGAGACGAGCCCCGCGGCCGACTCGCGGCTGCGCTCGCGCCGGGAGCGCTCCTCGGCCGAGAGCTGCTCGCCGTCGTCGCCCAGCAGCGCCGCGGGGTCGACGAGGAGCGTCTCGGTGCCCGAGGCGACGTCGAGGGCCCACAGCTGGCCGGTGCGCGTCGTGCCGTCGGGCGTCCGGATGAACCACACGGTGCGGCCGTCGGGGGAGACCTGCAGGTTGCGTGGCTGGCCCAGGGTGAAGCGCAGAGTGCGGGCCGCGAGGCGGGGGTACGAGACGCTCATGGCCTGATCCCATCACAGGTGACCGACGGTTGGCCCGACCGTGCCACGGTTAGCCTTTTCCCATGACCACGCCCGACCGACGGCTGCTGCTCGTCCACGCCCACCCCGACGACGAGACCATCGGCACCGGAGCCACGATGGCGCGCTACGTGGCCGAGGGCGTCCAGGTGACGCTGGTGACCTGCACGCTCGGCGAGGAGGGCGAGGTGCTCGTCCCCGAGCTCGCCCATCTGGCGTCCGACCAGGAAGACGGACTGGGCAAGCACCGCATCGGCGAGCTGGCCGACGCGATGGCCGTGCTCGGCGTCACCGACCACCGGTTCCTGGGCGGGCCGGGTCGCTACCGCGACTCCGGCATGATCTGGGCCGAGGACGGCAGCGCCACCGCGGGCGACACCCGTCCCGATGCCTTCTGGAACGCCGACCTCACCCTGGCGGCCAACGACCTCGTCACCGTCATCCGCGAGGTGCGTCCGCAGGTGCTCGTGACCTATGACGAGTTCGGCGGCTACGGCCACCCCGACCACGTGCAGGCGCACCGGGTCGCCACCTACGCGGCCGCGCTCGCGGCCGTCCCGTCGTACCGCCGTGACCTCGGCGAGCCTTGGGACGTCGCCAAGGTCTACTGGTCGGCGATGTCGGCGTCGCGCATGCGCGACGGTCTCCGCGCGCTGCGTGCCGCCGGCGACACCACGACCTTCGAGGGCATGGACCCCGAGAACCTGCCGCCCATGGTCAGCGAGGACGCCGACCTCGACGCGGCCGTCGACGGACTCGCCTACCTCGACGTCAAGATGGACGCCCTGCGCGCCCATGCCACGCAGGTGACGCTCGACGGGCCGTTCTTCGCGCTGTCGAACAACCTCGGCCAGCAGGTCTGGGGCACGGAGTTCTTCCGGCTCGCCAAGGGCGCGCGGGGCCCGGTCGGCGCCGACGGGCTCGAAGAGGACCTCTTCGCCGGCCTATGAGTCGGGTCGCTCTCGTCCTGCTCGGTGCCTACCTGTGCGTCGTGGGTGCGGTGGTGCACCGACACCTCCTCGAGGTCGCCGGCACGTCCGTTCCATGGGGGCTGCTGCTCGCGCTGGTGGCCACGTTCGCCGTGGCGACCGCCGCGGGCCGGTTCGTGCCGCTGGGCGGTGCGTGGATCGGTCTGGGATGGACGACGACCCTGCTGTTGCAGGAGGCCGTGTCCGGTGGGTCGGTGGTGGTCGCCGGTGATGCCAGGGGCTGGGGCTTCATGCTCGGGGGCCTGGCGGTGCTTGCGGTCGCCGTCGTCCGCGCGCCCCGGGCACTCTAGGGTGGGATGGTGACCGTCCCCGTCGACCAGGCCGCCTTCCGCGGTGCCCTCGGTCGCTTCGCGAGCGGCGTCACCATCGTCTCGACGCTCGACCAGGGCATCGACCACGCCATGACGGCGAGCGCCTTCACCTCGGTCTCCCTCGACCCTCCGCTCGTGCTGGTGTGCTCGCACAAGACCAGCCGCTTCCACGACGCCGTGATGCGCAGCGGGCGCTGGGGCGTCTCGATCCTGGCCGAGGAGGGACGTGAGGAGTCAGCGTGGTTCGCCCACCGCGGACGTCCGCTCGAGAGTCAGCTCGAGGGCATCGCCTTCCATCGTGGCCCTGGCGGGCTGGCGCTCATCGACGCCTCGCTCGCGTGGCTCGAGTGCACCACCGAGTCGGCCTACGACGGGGGTGACCACACCATCCTGGTGGGTGCCGTGACGCATGCCGCCGTCCGTGAGCCGGCCGACGACCCGCTCTTGTACTACCGCTCGCACTACGGCACGATCATCCGGTCTGCTGAGAACGAGAAGACCGTCTACGAGGGTGACGCATGACTGATCGACCGGTTCCAGGTGAAGAGCCGCAGCGCGACGACGCCGCCGATGCCGTCGTTCCCGACGAGCAGGTCGAGCCGTGGGCCGACGACGTCGTGATCGAGATCGACGAGATCGACGTCGACGAGGTGCCGGTTCCCGATGAGCCCGTCGAGGACGAGCCCGTCGTCGACGAGCCGGTCGCCGAGGCGCCTCCGGTTCCCGACGAGCCGGTCGAGGATGTCGAGGTCGTAGAGGAGCCCGCGGCGCCCGGGCCCGCGCGATCGCCGTTGCTCGAGGCGTTCGCCGCCGCGCCTGTGGCCGACCACGCGACCGACGAGATCGACCTCTCCGATGAGCCGGGCGAGCCCGAGCCGGAGGCGGCTGTGGAGGCCGAGCCCGAGGACGCAGCCGAGGACGACGAGCGTCCCACCGACGTGGTCCCGGTCGCCGACGAGCAGCCCACCTTCACCCAGTCACCGGTCCTCGCCGCCTTCGCGGCGGCCGAGGCGAGCCGCGAGGCCGACTCCGCCGGCGAGCCGCCGTCCGAGCCGCCTGTCGCCGCCCCGCGCAAGCGCCGCTTCTGGCGGCGCAAGTCGTTGTGGGCGCTGCTCATCCTGATCGGCGCGGTGTACGTCGCCGGGTACTTCATGACCGGGTCGCGGCTTCCGCAGAGCACCGTCGTCGGTGGTGTCGACCTGGGCGGCATGAGCCCCTCGGCAGCCGCCACCAAGCTCGACGACACGCTCTCGGCCCGCGCCGACACCCCGATCGTGCTCGACCACGACGACCTGACCTTCGAGATCACCGGCAAGAAGGCCGGCCTGGCCCTCGACCCCGAGGCCAGCGTCGACCAGGCGGGCGGCGAGCGCAGCTGGAACCCCCGGACGATGGTCGGGCTGTTCGTCGGCGACCACACCTACGACACGAAGCTGACAGTCGAGGAGTCGACGCTGGACGCCTTCGTCGACTCCATCGGTGAGGCCGTCGACGTCGAGGTAGTCGAGCCCCAGATCACCTTCCCCGACGAGAAGCCCAAGGCTCGTGAGCCGAAGCCCGGGCTCGTGGTCCCGCGCGAGGACACGGCCGAGCTGATCAAGGATGCGTACCTCGTCGACACCAAGCCGCTGGAGGTGCCGACCGTCGTGGTCGAGCCCGCCGTCGACGCCGAGGGCCTGAAGCAGGCCATCACGACGATCGCCGAGCCCGCCATGAGCGCGCCCGTCACGATCAACGTCGGCGACGACAAGGTCGCGCTGCCGGTCACGGCGTACGCCCCGGCGCTCACCGTGCAGGTCGAGGGCGGGGCGCTCGTGCCTGTCATCGACCCCGAGAAGCTGGCCGGACCGCTCACCAGCAGCACCACCGGCATCGGCGAGAAGGCCGTCGACGCGACGGTGACGATCAAGGCCGGCAAGCCCGTGGTGGTCCCGGGCAAGGAGGGTGTCGGCCTGCAGCCCGAGGAGATGGCCGAGCTGCTCGTGCCGGTGCTCACCGAGACCGGTGACGCGCGCAGCGTCCAGATCAAGGCCAAGGTCGTCCAGCCGCTCTTCACGACCAAGGACGCCGAAGCGCTCAAGATCACCGAGAAGATCAGCGAGTTCTCGACCTACTTCCCGTACGCCGAGTACCGCAACATCAACCAGTCACGTGCCGCAGCGCTCATCGACGGCGTCATCGTCAAGCCCGGCGAGACCTTCAGCTTCAACGACACGGTGGGCGAGCGCACGGTCGCCAACGGCTTCGCGGTGGGCACTGTCATCAACGGAGGGGTCTTCCGCGAGGAGCTCGGCGGCGGCGTCTCGCAGGTGGTCACCACGACGTACAACGCGGCGTTCTTCGCCGGCATGGACGACGTCGAGCACCATCCGCACGCCTTCTACATCGACCGCTACCCGGTCGGTCGCGAGGCCACCGTCTACTTCGGCAGCCTCGACCTGCGGTTCAAGAACTCCACCGACTACGGCGTCCTCATCAAGGCGAACGTCGTCAAGGCGACGCCGGGCACCCGCGGCGAGACCAGGGTCCAGATGTGGAGCACCAAGGTCTACGACATCGAGGCCGGTGCCTCGGCCCGTCGCAACTTCCGCTCGCCGGGCACGAGGTACGACGACACCAACCGCTGTGTCGCGCAGGGGCCGATCCAGGGCTTCGACATCGACATCTACCGGGTCTTCAAGCAGAACGGCAAGACGGTCAAGACCGAGACCGACACCGCCAACTACCAGGCCGCCGACACCGTGATCTGCGGCAAGAAGCCCGAGCCCAAGAAGGCCGCCGCGCCGCCTCCCGCAGCCGACGAGGAGGACGTGGCCCCGCCACCCAGCGACTGACCTGCGCCGAGTGGGCGCCGGTCAGGGCGCGTCGCTCGGCGGGGGCAGGGGACGACGGCGAGGCGGACGCTCGGGGACGGGCTTCCAGGTGACGATGGTCGATCGCTCGACGACGACGGTCGTGCCGTCGTGACGCTCGACGGTGACGGAGACCGAGTCGGAGGCCAGGACGTGCCCCACGACGTCGGTCATCTCGGGTCCGCCGCTGGGTCCACGTCCACCCGTCGTGTACCTCACGACGACGCGTTGGTCGCTGGTGCCGGGGCCTGAGGTCATGGTGATGAGCCTGCCACGACCATTAGGTGGACCTCATGTGCGCCCGGCCGCCACGAACGGCGATACTGGGGGCACTCGTAGAAGGAGAACTGCTCGTGACGTACGTGATCGCCCAGCCGTGTGTGGACCTCAAGGATCGCGCCTGCGTGGACGAGTGTCCTGTCGACTGCATCTACGAAGGCAAGCGGATGCTCTACATCCACCCCGACGAGTGTGTCGATTGCGGTGCCTGTGAGCCGGTCTGCCCCGTCGAGGCGATCTTCTACGAGGACGACACTCCCGAGGAGTGGAAGTCGTACTACGACGCCAACGTCAACTTCTTCGACGGCATCGGCTCGCCCGGCGGCGCGGCGAAGGTCGGCGTGATCGAGAAGGATCACCCGATGATCGAGGCCCTCCCGCCGCAGAACCAGGAATGAGCGCCGTCTCGGGGCGTTTCCCCGAGTTCCCCTGGGACACGATCGCCGACGCGAAGGCGACTGCCGAGGCGCACCCCGACGGCATCGTCGACCTCTCCATCGGCACCCCCGTCGACCCGGCTCCCGCCGTCGCGCGCGAGGCGCTGGCAGCAGCCTCGGATGCCCACGGCTACCCGACAGTGCTCGGCCCCGAGTCGTTGCGCCAGAGCGCGGTCGACTGGCTCGCGCGCTGCTTCGACGTCACGGGCCTCGACGCCGGCAACGTGCTGCCAGTGATCGGCTCCAAGGAGCTCATCGCCAACCTGCCGATCCAGCTCGGCATCGGTGCCGGTGATGTCGTGGTGTTCCCCGAGCTCGCCTACCCGACCTACGAGGTGGGAGCCCGGTTCGCCGGCGCCACCCCCGTCGCCGCCGATCATCCCGGCGACTACGGCGACGTCGTGCCGGCGCTCGTCTACATCAACTCGCCGGCCAACCCGAACGGCCGCATCCTCGGCAAGGACGAGCTGCGGGAGCTCGTGCGCTGGGCGCGCGCCCACGACGTGCTGCTGGTCTCGGACGAGTGCTACCTCGACTTCGCCTGGGAGGGCACGCCGTACTCGGTGCTGCACCCCGACGTCTGCGAGGGCTCCTTCGACGGCCTGCTCGCCGTGCACTCGACGTCCAAGCGCTCGAACCTGGCCGGGTACCGCGGCTCCTTCGTCGCGGGCGACCGCGCGGTGGTCGCCGAGCTGCTGGCCGTCCGCAAGCACCTCGGCTTCATGATGCCGGCGCCTGTCGCGGCCGCCATGACGGCCGTGCTCACCGAGGACACCCACGTGGCCGCGCAGCGCGCGCTCTACGCCGCACGGCGCCACGACCTGCGTCAGGCACTCGAGGGCGCGGGGTTCACGATCAGCGACTCCGAGGGTGCCCTGTACCTCTGGGCGACCCGTGGAGAGGCCTGCCGCGACACAGTGGCCTGGCTGGCCGAGAGGGGCATCCTGGTCGCTCCTGGCGAGTTCTACGGCCCGTCAGGGGCACAGCACGTTCGGGTGGCCTTCACGGCCACGGACGAGCGGATCGCGGCCGCCGTCGCCCGCCTCGGCGCCTAGCCCCGAGATTTGGTGGGCGTACCACCACCGCACCTCGATCGGGTGGTGGTCGACCCAGCAAATCTCGGGGAGGTTAGGCGGTCTTGACGATCCCGTCGGCCAGCAGCGCATCGACCTGCTCGGACTCGAAGCCGATCTCGCGCAGCACCTCGACGGTGTGCTCGCCGAGCACCGGCGGGGCGTAGTCGAAGCGAGTGTCGAGGTCGCCGAAGTCCCACATCGCGCCGGGCTGCTCGAGCTTTCCCCAGACCTGGTGGGTGTACTCCACGACCAGCTTGGACGCTCGGTTGTCGGGGTCGTCGAAGAAGGAGTGCTTGTTGTCGGTCTGGACCAGCTCCGCCGGCACACCGGCGGCATCGAGCGCCGCCAGCAGCTCGTCGACCGCCCGTCCGCTGGCCGCCGACGGCAGCCCGTCCGGGTCGGTCACGCCGAGCACCTCGCACAGCTGGGCCACCTGCTCGTCCTGGTGGGCGGCCACGGCGATCCAGCCGTCGGCGCAGATCAACAGCCGAGCGCCGGGAGAGGTGAGCATCTGGTCCTGGTCCAGGCCGATCATCGGCGCCAGCGTGCCGTCGGCCTGGAGATAGGTCTCGCTGGTCGTCAGCACGCCAGGGCCGAGCAGCGACCCCGCCACGTCACTGGCGCGACCGGTGCGGTCGCGCTCGTACACGGCCAGCAGGGTGGAGACGATCGAGGACAGCGCGCACTGATGGTCCATGAAGCCGAAGCGGTGCCACATCGGCCGGTTGCCCTCGCCCGCGCCTGCCACCTCCCAGCCACAGGAGGACTGGAACAGCTGGTCATAGCCCGGCCAGTCCGCCCGGGGACCCTCCGGTCCGTAGGAGCTGGTGTGACAGAACACGAGGTCCGGGTTGATCTTGCGCAACGACTCGCTGTCCAGCCCGAGCCGACGCGCGGCGGGCATCCGCAGGTTGTGGTGGACGACGTCGGCCCAGTTGATGAGCGCCTCGAGCACCGGCCGCGAGTCGGGCGACTTGAGGTTGACGGCCACCGTGCGCTTGCCGCGCTGGCAGCCGGCGAAGGGCCAGTCGCCCCAGCGCATCGGGTCGCCTGTGGTGGCCTCGACCTTGATCACGTCGGCGCCCAGGTCGGCCAGCAGCATCGGACCGAGCGGCCCGGCCAGGTAGTTGCCGAAGTCGAGAACCTTCATCCCGGCCAGCGGCCATCGCAGGTCGTTCGTGGTGGAGCTCTCGCCAGTGGGGGTGCGCGGGGTCCAGTCGGCCCCGGCCGAGTCCTGGTGCTGGCCAAGGGCCGGGGCCGGCCCTCGGACTTCGCTCGGCGGGTTGATGGTCAGCGGCATCCCCGGCACGGTGATCGTCCCGGCCTCGGGGTCGTCCAGCTCGATGACGTAGCGGTTGATGCGGGCCTGCTCGTCGGCCAGGATCGTGCCGACCTCCCACGCGCCCTGTGCCGGCTTGTCGTGGTTCCAGGCGTTGTCCAGCCACTGCTGGGCAGGACGCCGGAGGAAGGCGGCCTTGTTCGCCCCGAAGTTGGGGAACGCGGCCGAGCCGGTCACCTCGAGGTTGGCCGCGGCGACGGCCTCGGGGCCCATCTCGGCGAAGACCTCCTGCATCAGCGGAGTCTCATCGGGAGAGGGCTGCATGATGTGGATCCACCGGCCGTCGGAGCACTCGAACAGCGTGGCCTGCATGTTGTCCTTGGGCATGCCGATCCGCAGCGCGTCCGAAGGCGTCTCGGCTCGCGACCAGTGCATCATCATCGGGACCAGCGCGCCCTGGACCAGGCTGGTGTGGGCCGGTCCGGCCTGCCCCGTCCGACCACGGACGATGAGGCGGGCCATGATGCCGATCGCGGCCAACCAGACCGCGCCCCAGCTGCCGAGCGGGAAGCGCACATAGATCGGCCCGTCGCGCAGGCCCTTCTGCTCGTCCAGCACGCCCATGCGCGCCAGCGCGAGCAGGTCGTCCACCGGACGCTCGGCCTCGGGATGGTTGGCCGGCCAGGCCAGCACCGAGCAGGCGATCAGCTGTGAGTGCTGGGCGGCCAAGGTCTCGTCGTCGAGGCCCAGAGCGCGTGCCTGGCTCGGCGGCAGGGAGTGCACCAGGACGTCGGCGCCGGCCAGCAGCTGGTCCAGCCGAGCGCGGTCCTCGGCGTCGTGCAGGTCCAGCTCGACCGACTGCTTGCTCCGGTTCCAGGTCTTGAAGCCAGGCACGGATCGGGTGCTGACCCCACCCGGCGGCTCGACCAGCACCACGTCGGCACCGGCCTCGGCCAGCACCATGGTGGCTGTCGGACCGGCGATGCCGTCGGACAGATCGACGATTCGAATCCCGTTCAAGATCGCGGTGTTGATGGCCGTCTCCTGCTCTCGAAGAGCCGACGGAACAGGCTGGACGTCGTGACGTCGGCGTCGCCGTCGGGTGTTGATCGCGTTTGCCGCGAGCGTGCCACGCCACCGTCGTGTTGTAAATAGGGTTGACTGAATAAGCGATATCCCGCACCGGCTACGGGCAGGCAGAAGACGCAGATCGCCCCGACCCATTCGGGCCGGGGCGATCTGGGTTCGTGCTGTGCCGCGAGCTACTCGGCAGTCATCAGCATCGCGCCGGAGAACGGCCCGACGGCGTTGGCCCAGACGCCGACTTTGGCGTCCTTGACCTGGCGCTCGCCGGACTGCCCGCCGCGGAGCTGACGGATCGTCTCGATGGCGAAGTTCGCGCCGTGGCGACGGCCGACGTTGCAGGCTCCGCCGTCGGTGTTGACCGGCATCGAGCCGCCCATCGCGGTGTTGCCCTCCTCGACGAAGGCTCCGGACTCACCGACGCCGCAGAAGCCGAGGGCCTCCAGCCACTGGAACACGATGATGGTGAAGCCGTCGTACAGCTGGGCGCAGTCGACGTCCGCGGGGGTCAGGTCGGTGCGCTCCCACATCTTCTCGGCCGCGTGGAACGGCGAGTTCTGGTTCATGTCGTCGATGTTCTCGAACGTCATGTACTTGACGGAGGAGTACGAGGCCGACTCGACGAACACGGGCTTCTGCTTGAAGTTGTGCGCCCGCTCGGCGGTCGTGTAGATGACGGCCGAGGCCGAGTCCACCGGGTAGTCGCAGTCGAGCAGTCGCACGGGCTCCGAGATGTAGCGGGAGTTGAGGTAGTCCTCCATCGTCAGCTCTTCGCGGAAGATGGCGTCCTCGTTCATCGTCGCGAAGTGACGCTGGGCGAGCACGTGCGCGCCGAACTGCTCCTCGGTGGTGCCGAACTTGTCCATGTGGCGCTGGGCCGACAGGGCCGCGATCTGCTGGATCGAGGAGACCGAGCCGTAGGGCAGCGTGAACTGGAAGTCGCCGGGGATCTTGCGGGGCTCGGCCATGGCGGCCTGGCTCGCGATCTCTTCCTTGGAGCTCATGCGCTGGTTGATGATGCGCAGCGTCAGCACGGTGTGGGCGAAGCCGGCCTTGATGGCGGCGACGGCCTGGATGGCGGGGCCGATGTAGGCCGGTCCGGCCGTTCCGTACCAGTTCAGCGGGCTCATGCCGAGCATGTAGCCGAAGTCATCGGGCTCCACGGTGTCCTGCGTGCCGTCCGTCGGGCCAGCAGCGCCCCACAGGAGGGCGACGCCGTCCATGTCCTCCGGGCCCATGCCGGCGTCCTCCATGGCGGCCTTGGCCGCCTGGATGGCCAGCTGCCATGACGTGAGGCCGGTGCGGCGTCCGGTCGTCGAGTATCCGACGCCCACTGCTGCGACGCGATCTGTTCCCTTCACTTGCCCTCCTGAGCACTTGCGCCGACGGGACGGAACATGGCCAGCGTCTGCTGGTTGGGTGCATCGACGAACGTGACCTCGAGCTCCATGCCGTTCTTGACGTCTTCCTTCGCACAGTCGATGACGTTGCTCGTCACACGCAGACCGGGCTGCTCGACGAGCTCGACCACTGCGATGCAGTAGGGGATCTTGTCGACGTAATAGGGGTGGAACGCCTGAGCGGCCCAGGTGTAGGTGTACAGGGTGCCGCGACCGGAGACCTTCTCGGGCTTGAGCTCGGTCGAGAGGCACTTGTTGCAGATCGGGCGGGGATAGTGCACATAGAACCCGCAGCTCTGACAGCGCAGGATCTCCAGCTCATGCCGAGTGAGCGCGTCCCAGTAGAACTGGGTCAGCTGTGTCGGTGCGGGCTGCGGTGGAGTGACTGTTGAAGTCATTCGAAAACGCTCCTACCTTGTTTCTTCGTCGACGGATGTCGCGTGAGGACCTTCTCGGGGGATATTGCCGTACGACCCCGGGTTACACAATGGGACTCCGTCTCAATCGCTCGACGGCCGGGGGTCACCGAGCATGTCGCCACCTGTGTGGCAGGCGTGCAGCACCCGGAACTTCGCCCAAATCCTCCTTCAGGCATCAGCCCGGGACGGTGCAGAAAAATGTGTCCGACTCGGTCGTGGGGCTCAGCTCGCCTTCGCCGCGTCGATCGCCGCCTGCAGCTCGGTCGGCCCCGGGATGCCTTCGCGGCCGCTGACCACGGGGCCCTGCACGTCCTTGCCGCCGACACGCACGGTTGGCGTCCCGGACACGCCGGCCTTCTCGCCGGCCGACTTGGCGCGCTCGACCCACGGGGTGAACTTCTGATCGTGCACGCAGGAGTCGATGTCCGAGACGCCTGCCTGCAGGGCCAGCCCCAGCAGCTCGCGGTCGTCCGGTCCGGCGGTGTTCTCGGCGGGCTGGTTCTGGAAGAGCATGCTGTGCATCGCGACGAACGCCGGCACCCCGCCCTCGTCCAGGACGCACATGGCCGCGTTCATCGCACGTTGGGAGTAGTCGTTGGTGCTCTGCTCGTGCAGGAACGAGAACGGCCGGTAGTCGATGGCGATCTCGCCGCTCTGCACGGCCGCCTCCAGGAAGCTGGCGCTCGACTGCTCGAGGGCGCCGCACCCGGGGCAGACGAAGTCCTCGTACAGCTGGACGACGACGGGGTCGGTCTTCGGTGCCTCGCCCGTGGCGATCTCGGGGGTGTAGAGGACTCCCCAGTCGTCGGTCACGTGGGCAGGCGCCACGAAGGGGCCGGCGGCATCGTCGTCGCTGGCCGCCTTGACGCCCCAGGCGCCGAGGCCGATGAGCACGGCGACCACGATGACGATGGCCACGGAGATCAGATTGCGCTGCTTGCGAGCGGCCTTCTCGCGCTCCTGGCGCATCTGCTCTGCGCGGGCGGCTCGTCGTTGCTTGTCGCTGCTCACGTGGGCTCCTGGGGAATCGCGTGCGGGTGAACCACGCAGCTCGTCCCGGCGGCAGGGCTGGGACGAGCTGCGTCGTGCGTGGTGCTGGCTACTCGGTGGTCATCAGCATGGCACCACCGAACGGGCCGACGGCATTGGCCCAGACGGCGACCTTGGCGTCCTCGACCTGGCGCTCGCCGGACTGTCCGCCGCGGAGCTGACGAATCGACTCGATGGCGAAGTTCGCGCCGTGACGGCGACCCACGTTGCAGGCTCCGCCGTCGGTGTTGACCGGGATCGAGCCGCCCATCGCGGTGTTGCCGGCCTCGACGAACGAGCCTGCCTCGCCCAGCTTGCAGAAGCCGAGGGCCTCCAGCCACTGGAACACGATGATGGTGAACCCGTCGTACAGCTGAGCGCAGTCGACGTCCGCGGGGGTCAGGTCGGTGCGCTCCCAGAGCTTCTCCGCCGCGTGGAAGGGCATGTTCTGGTTGACGTCGTCGAGGTTCTCGAAGTTGTTGTACTTGACCGAGGAGTAGGCGGCCGAGTCGACGAAGACGGGCTTCTGCTTGAAGTTGTGGGCGCGCTCGGCGGTCGTGTAGATGATGGCCGAGGCGGAGTCCACGGGGTAGTCGCAGTCGAGCAGGCGCACCGGCTCGGTGATGTAGCGCGAGTTGAGGTAGTCCTCCATCGTCAGCTCCTCGCGGAACAGCGCCTCCTCGTTCATCGTCGCGAAGTGACGCTGCGCGATGACATGGGCGCCGAACTGCTCCTCGGTGGTGCCGAACCTGTCCATGTGGCGCTGCGCGGACAGCCCGGCGATCGCCTGGATGGACGAGAGCGAGCCGTAGGGCCTCGTGAACTGCGGGTCACCGCTGGCGCGGACGGGCTCGTCGAGGGCAGCCAGGCTGGCGATCTCCTCGGCGGAGCTCATGCGCTGACGGATGATGCGCAGCGTCAGCACGGTGTGGCAGAAGCCGGCCTTGATGGCGGCGACGGCCTGGATCGCGGGGCCGATGTAGGCCGGCCCGGCGGTTCCGTACCAGTTCAGTGGGCTCATGCCGATCATGTAGCCGAAGTCGTCGGGGGCCACGGTGTCGAGGCCTCCGGGCTCGGGCCCCATGACACCCCACAGGAGCGAGACTCCGTCCATGTCCTCCGGTCCGATGCCGGCGTCCTCCATGGCGGCCTTGGCGGCCTGGATGGCCAGCTGCCACGAGGTCAAGCCGGTTCGCCGTCCGGTGGTCGAGTATCCGACTCCTACTGCTGCGACGCGATCTGTTCCCTTCACCGCTGACCTCCTGGTGCTCGTAGAAACCGGACAGGACGCTGCCAGCGCCCGTTCGTCGTGACCTTCGCGAACACGACCAGGGACGTGATGGCCCGGGTGTCGTGTGACGGCCCTCACTGGATCTTGCCGTAGGACTCCGGCTTGCACAATGGGACTGGGTGTCGGCCAGGAGCGCTTCTGGCGGGGCTCAGGAGGTGGAGACGGTGACGGCATCGGAGGCGGCGTTCGCGTCCGTCCAGCCGTCGGGGGAGTCCTGGGAGGTCCAGGTGAGTCCGTCGAAGGTGACCGCCTGGATGCGCAGCCGTGCCGCGTTGCCCACGAGGTAGTGCGCCAGGGCCCAGCCGCGGGCCCGGACGTCGTCGGGCTCACCGATCAGGGGGTAGGTCAGGAGGTCGTCCGTGGTGGTGTTGCTGAGCTCACCGAAGGCGGCGGCGACGTCGTCGGCCACGACCTTTGTGCTGCCCGCGCCCTGGGGGTTGACCTGGCAGGTGAAGGCGGCGGGGCTGAAGCCGCGCAGCGCCGAGGAGAGGGCGCGCGCGTCGTCCTCGTGCTGGGCGTAGGCGCCCGGGAAGCCGGATCGCTGCACCCGCTGGGCCGCGTCGGTGATCTCGAGGTCCTGGTAGCCGCGCACCTTCACGAGGCCGTCGTAGAAGCGTCCGATCGAGTAGTGCGGGTCCATGATCTGCTCGACGCTGCCCCAGCCCTGCGAGGTGCGTTGCTGGAACAGCCCCACGGAGTCGCGATCGCCGTAGTCGATGTTGTGGATCTTCGACTCCTGGAACGCCGTCGCGATGGCGATCGTGGTGGCCCGTGGCGGCAGGCCCCGGTTCTGCCCCATGGCCGCCATCAGCGACGCCCACCGGGCCTGCTCGAGATCGACCTGCGCCTGCACGTCACCGACCGTGGCCACGCAGTACTCGCTCCGGCTCGGCGTGCGGTCGCGCACGACGACGGCCACGAGAGCCGCCGAGGCGACCAGCCCGAGCACCAGCACCCAGCGCAGACGCATCAGTTGGCGTGCAACGCGGCGTTCAGCTCGATGCCGACCCGCTCGCCACGGGCGCGCGCCTCGAGGACGCCGGTCTGGCTGTTGGTCAGGAAGAGGATGCCGTTCTGGCCCGAGAGCTCCGACGCCCGGACGATGGTGCCATCGGGCAGCGTGACCTTGCTGCCGGCGGTGACGTAGCAGCCGGCGGCCACCACGCAGTCGTCGCCGAGCGAGATGCCGATGCCGGAGTTCGCGCCCAGCAGGCTGTTGCGGCCGATGCTGATGACCGTCTTGCCACCCCCGGAGAGCGTGCCCATGATCGAGGCCCCGCCGCCGACGTCGGAGCCGTCACCGACGACGACGCCCGCCGAGATGCGGCCTTCGACCATCGCGGTTCCCAGGGTGCCGGCGTTGAAGTTGACGAATCCCTCGTGCATCACCGTGGTGCCGGAGGCGAGGTGGGCGCCGAGGCGGACCCGGTCGGCGTCGCCGATGCGCACGCCGGAGGGAATGACGTAGTCGGTCATGCGAGGGAACTTGTCGAGGCTTGTCACCTGCACGTGCAGGCCCGCGGCACGTGCCCGTGCGCGGGTGTGCTCGAAGCCCTCGACCGAGCAGGGGCCGATCGACGTCCAGACCACGTTGGCGAGCAGGCCGAAGATGCCGTCGAGGCTCTGCCCATGGGGCTGGACGAGGCGGTGCGAGAGCAGGTGCAGTCGCAGGTAGACGTCGTACGCGTCGGTGGGCGGCTGCTGGAGGTCGTCGATGATCGTGCGGACGATCTTCTTGCGTACCTGGCGGACCGGGTCGTCGCCGCTCAGCGGGGTGAGCTCGGCGGGCTCGCGCTCGTGGTCGAGCGCGGCGCCGAGCGCCGGCTCGGGGTACCAGACGTCGAGGACGACGCCGTCCTCGGTGAGGGTGGCCACGCCGTAGGCGTGCGCGCCGGGATGCTCCGCTGAAGTCATGCACCCAATCTACCGAGAAGCCCGGCGGTCCGAACCAGGCAACCTCCTCCTGGCCCGGGCGGGGTGAGCCCATGGACGCGCTGCCGATGTCGGTCGTGGCGAGGGCGGCCCGTCGGCGTCTGCGTGATGGAATGTGGGCATGACCCTGGATCTCGCCGGCGACGTCGTCGCGCTCACCGCGACCCTCGTCGACATCGAGTCCGTCAGCCACGACGAGCAGCGCATCGCCGACCTGGTCGAGGCGGCCCTGCGCGCACTGCCGCACCTGCAGGTCGAGCGCGACGGCCACACGATCGTCGCCCGCACGTCGTTGGGACGCCACTCGCGGGTCGTCATCGCCGGGCACCTTGACACCGTGCCCGTCAACGGCAACCTGCCGTCCCGGCTCGAGGGCGACGTCCTGCACGGGCTGGGCACCTGCGACATGAAAGGTGGGGTGGCGATCGCCCTGATGCTGGCCGCGGCGGTGCCCGAGCCGGTGCGCGACATCACCTACGTGTTCTACGAGGCCGAGGAGGTCGCCGCGGAGTTCAACGGCTTGGGTCGTCTCGCCCGTGAGCGTCCCGAGCTGCTGGCCGGCGACTTCGCGATCCTGATGGAGCCGTCCAACGCCCGTGTCGAGGCGGGCTGCCAGGGCACGCTGCGGGTCGAGGTCACCGCCACCGGCGAGCGCGCCCACTCGGCACGGTCTTGGATGGGCCGCAATGCGATCCACGCCGCGGGCGAGGTGCTCGCACGGCTCAACGCCTATACGGCCCGCGAGGTGCCGATCGACGGGCTCGTCTACCGCGAGGGCCTCAACGCCGTCGGCATCAGCGGGGGAGTGGCCGGCAACGTCATCCCCGACGAGGCCCTCGTCACTGTCAACTTCCGCTTCGCGCCCGACCGCAGCGAGGACGAGGCGCTTGCCCACGTGCGTGAGGTCTTCGACGGGTTCGCGGTCGTCGTCACCGACTCGGCTCCCGGCGCGCTGCCCGGTCTGGGCGACCCCGCCGCGGCCGCGTTCATCGAGGCCGTCGGCGGTCAGGTCGAGCCGAAGTTCGGCTGGACCGACGTCGCGCAGTTCACCCGCCTGGGGGTTCCGGCCGTCAACTACGGACCAGGTGATCCCTCCCTCGCCCACAAGGCAGACGAGCGTGTGCCCGTCGCCCACCTGCGCCACGTGCAGGCCCGACTCACGGAATGGCTGACCACATGACCCGCGACACCCATCACAAGGGCCCGGTGAGCCTGCGCCGCAACCAGCTCCCCGAGGGGACGACCGACCAGCGGCTGCTCGACACGCACGGCGACAGCGACTGGGTGCACACCGACCCGTGGCGGGTCATGCGCATCCAGTCCGAGTTCGTCGAGGGCTTCGGCGCGCTGGCCGAGCTCGGCCCGGCGGTCAGCATCTTCGGCTCGGCCCGCACCACCCCTGAGGACCCGATGTACGAGGCTGCCCGGGCGACGGCGGCCAAGCTCTGCGAGGCCGGCTACGCGGTCATCACCGGAGGCGGGCCGGGCGTCATGGAGGCAGCCAACCGCGGCGCGAGCGAGTGCGGCGGCGTCTCGGTCGGCCTGGGCATCGAGCTCCCGCACGAGCAGGGCCTCAACGACTGGGTCGACATCGGGGTGAACTTCCGGTACTTCTTCGTGCGCAAGACGATGTTCGTCAAGTACGCGCAGGGCTACGTCGTCTTCCCCGGCGGCTACGGCACGATGGACGAGCTCTTCGAGGCGCTCACCCTCACGCAGACCCAGAAGGTGACGTCGTTCCCGATCGTCCTGTTCGGCACCGCCTACTGGAGCGGCCTGATCGACTGGCTGCGCGACACGATGCTGGTCGACGGCAAGGTGGGCGAGCTCGACATCGAGATACTGCATCTCACCGACGACGTCGACGACGCCGTGTCGTGGTTCATCGCCAAGAACTGACGCCATCCCCGCTGTACCTGGCGCTGCGACGACGACGCGGCCCCCGAGATCTCTCGGGGGCCGCGTCGTCGAACCGTGTGCTGCACGAGGCAGCGACGTGGGTCAGGACTCCTGGTCGAGGGCTGCCGAGACGCGACGGTGCGCCTCCCAGATCTCCTCGGGCAGGTTGTCGAACTGCTTGAGGTGCTCTTCGCGGTAGCCCATCTCCTGCTGCCAGCGGGCCACGTCGATCGAGAGGAGCGTCTCGAGGTCCTCAGGCGAGGTGTCCATGCCCTCGAGGTTGAGCTCCTCCTTGGTCGGGATGATGCCGACCGGGGTCTGGCGACCGGTGACCTCGCCGTTCTTGAGCTGCAGGAGCCACAGGAGCGGACGCAGGTTGTCGCGGT
>Ga0164243_10002477_pt1 | contig 30462 bp, 28 predicted proteins | sample OricompcompostOP_FD_108781 | JGI IMG/M metagenome (GOLD analysis project Ga0164243, IMG submission 108781) | Organic Plus compost microbial communities from Emeryville, California, USA - Original compost - Organic plus compost (OP) | ecosystem: Engineered > Solid waste > Mixed feedstock >... | reverse complement strand
GAGACCGAGGGCGCCGCGCTCGCCGCCGAACGCCGCACACCCGCCGACCTGCGCGCGATCCGGCGAGCGCTCGCCGGCCGCGAATGGCATGGCGACATCGAGGAACACGTCGACGCCGACACGGCGTTCCACCGCACGGTGCTCCTCGCGGCGCACAACGATGTGCTCGTCGAACTGTTCGACACGTTCGTCCCGCGGATCCGCAAGGCGATGGTCGACATGCTCAGGGCGCGTCTGGTCGGTGATCCCGAGACAGACCACGCCGCGCACACCGAACTCGTGGACGCGATCGCGGGCCGTGACCCGCGCGCGGCGGCCGAATCGAGCCGTTCCCACCTGACCGCACTGAAACGAGCCTTCGCATGAATCCCACACCGGACGCGGTGCTGGAACTGAACGACGTCACCTTTCGCCGCCAGGGCAAGGAAATCCTGCACGGCATCAGCTTCACCGTGCGCCGCGGCGAGCACTGGGCGCTGCTCGGCCCGAACGGCGCGGGCAAGAGCACGATCCTCGGTTTCTGTGGCGCGGTGAACCATCCGACCTCGGGCACCGTGCACGTGCTCGGCGGGCAGCTCGGCCGCGTCGAGTTGCAGGCGCTGCGCCGCGCGATCGGCCACGTCAACCCGCGCCATCCGTTGCGCTCACCGCTGACGATTCGCGAGGTCGTACTCACCGGGATCACCGGCAGCGTGGACCGGCCGCCGCGCTGGCAGCCGGCACCCGACCAGGTCACCAAGGCCGACGGTCTCATCGAAACCCTTGGCCTGAAAGGAAAAGCCGACGAGCGCTGGCCGACCCTGTCCCAGGGCGAACGCGGCCGCACACTGATCGCGCGCGCCCTCATCGGCGATCCGCGACTGCTGTTGCTGGACGAGCCGTCCACCGGTCTGGATGTCGCCTCGCGCGAGCAGCTGCTGGAGACCATCGACCTACTCGAGGTGACCCACCCCGATATCTCGTCGATCCTGGTGACCCATCACCTGGAGGAACTGCCCACCACGACCACGCACGCACTGCTGATCGCGGGCGGGCGCGTCGTCGCGGCGGGCCCGGCCGCCGAGATCGTCACCAGCGAGCAGGTCTCCCGCACCTTCGACCACCCCATCGAAGTCACCCGCCACGACGGCCGCTGGTCGGCCCGCGCTTCGCGGGGACGGCTGGCGGCCACGCTCTAGCGGTTGACCTGCCCCTGCGATCCGCCGGAGGCCGGCAGGTAGCTGCTGTTCGATCAGCTCCGGGGCCCGAGCAACGCGATCGAGGCCTCGACCGCAACCTCGGTCACATCGCTGATCCGCCCGCCGTCCTCGACCGTGGACGCCATCAGCTCCCGCAGCCCGCCCAGCAGGATCACCGCCGGCTGCCGCGACATCGGATGGATCCCGGCGGCCCGCAGTTCCTCGGTGTCGCACAGCCGCTGGATCATGGCGACGAACTCGTCCATCATGTCGCGCTGCAGCGTCCGCGCCGCGGTGCCGAGCGCGGGCAGGTCCCGGATCCAGGTCAGAGTCAACGCGGGCGCGGACTCGGCGGCCGCTATCCACGCCGCGACAGCCTGCCGGATCTGCATGTCCCACCGCGCCTTCGGGTCCACGGCGGCCGAGATCTGCTCGATCATCCGCCCGTTGGCGTCGGCGAGCAGCGCGAGGTAGCAGGATTCCTTGTCCGAGAAATGCTCGTAGAAGGTCCGGCGCGAGGTGCGGGCGCGGCGCACGATGTCGGCGACCGTCGTGCGGCGATAACCGTCCTCGGCGATACACGTGGCGAGCGCCGCCAGCAGCCTGGCGCGAAAACCGCCCTCGGCCTCCTTCGCGACGGCGCGCGCGTCCCTACTGGTCGTCCTCACCACCGTCACGCTATACCCCGTTCGTCCCGGTTCTTGCCCCGGAATGGTACATGGGCGTACCGTACGATGGTACGCTGTCGTACCAGGCCGGAAGGGGAACCGCCATGACGACCGTGAAGCTGCCACCCGGCCCGTCCGCTCCTCGCGCGCTGCAAGGGGTGTACGCACTGCTCAAACCGCAGCGCGGCATGCGTGAGCTGCGTGCTCGCTACGGCGACGCGTTCACGGTCGACGTGCCGATCTTCGGCCGCGCCGTCGTGCTCAGCCACCCCGGCGAGATCAGGCAGCTGTTCCAGACCAGCTCCGAACTCGCCGAGAACATCGAACCGAACCTCGGCCGCCTGCTCGGCCCCGGCTCACTGTTCGCGCTGACCGGCGACGAGCACCGCAAGCAGCGCAAACTGCTCGTGCCACCCTTCCACGGCCGCCGGCTCGCGGCCTACGAGCGCATCATCGAGCAGGAGTCCGAACGCGAGCTGGCCACCTGGCCGCAGGGTCGCCCGTTCGCGACACTGCCCTCGATGATGCGAATCACCCTCAACGCGATCCTGCGTGCGGTGTTCGGCGCGCAGGGCGCCGATCTGGAGCGGCTGCGCGAGGTACTGCCGCGCATGGTCACGCTCGGCTCGCGACTCGCGGCGATTCCGCTGCCGAGGGTGGATCTGGGCCGGTGGAGCCCGTGGGGCCGGTTCTGGGCCTACCGCCGCGAGTTCGACGCGATCATCGACCGGCTGATCGCGACCGCGCGTGGCGACAGCGAGCTGGACAAACGCGACGACGTGCTCGCGCTGATGCTGCAGAGCCGGTACGACGACGGCACCGCGATGAGCGACCGCGACATCGCCGACGAACTGCTGACCCTGCTGGTCGCCGGCCACGAGACCACGGCGACCACACTGGCCTGGGCGATCGAGCGGCTGCGCAGGCATCCCGAGGTGCTGCGGCGGCTCGTCGAGGAGGTCGACGAGGGCGGCAGCGCGTACCGGGACGCGGTCATCACCGAGGTGCAGCGCGCCCGGCCGGTGATCGATCTGGTCGGGCGCCAGGTCAAGGCCGATTCGCTGGAGCTGGGCCGGTGGACGCTGCCGAAGCGGCAGGCGGTACTGGTCAGCATCGCGCTGATGCACGACGACCCCGCGCTGTTCCCCGAACCACGCGAGTTCGACCCGTCGCGCTTCCTCGACGCGAAACCCGATCTGTACCACTGGATCCCGTTCGGCGGCGGCACCCGGCGCTGCGTGGGGGCGGCATTCGCGACGATGGAGATGAACGTCGTCCTGCGCACCATGCTCCGCGACTTCACGTTGCTGCCGACCACCGAACCCGGCGAGCGCTGGCATTCCCGCGGCGTCGCCAGCGCGCCGGGCAAGGGCGGGCAGGCGATCGTCCGCCGCCGCGCCCGCGTCCTGTCCCCGTCCGAACCCGTGACCACCTCCGGAGCGCTGTGATGACCGAACAGAAGGCGGATGCCGGCCGTGGCATCACCCTGGCCTACGAGCGCTTCGGCGACCCCGGTGCGCAGCCGCTGGTGCTCGTCGCCGGACTCGGCCAGCAACTGCACAGCTGGCCTGAGGAGTTCTGCACGCAGCTCGCCGCGCGCGGATTCCACGTCGTCCGCTTCGACAACCGCGACGTGGGCGCCTCCACGCACGCCCGCTTCCGGCCACCGAACCTGCCCGCGATGCTGCTGGGCCGGTTCCCCGCGCAGCAGTACGACCTCTCCGACATGGCACTCGACACGACCGGTCTGCTGGACGCGCTCGGCCTCGACAGCGTGCACCTCGTGGGCGTGTCGATGGGCGGCATGATCGCGCAGACTATCGCCGCGCTGCATCCGGCGCGGGTCCGCACCCTGACCTCGATCATGTCGACCACCGGCACCCGGCTTGCCGGACTGCCCGCGTGGTCCACCTGGCGGCTGCTCGGCGCCCGCCCGCCGAAAACGCGGGAGGAAGCCGTCGAGCACACCGTGCGCATCTTCCGGCACATCGGTTCGCACGGGTTCCCGTTCGACGAGCCGTTCGTGCGGGAACTCGCGGAACGTGACTGGGCGCGGGACCCGTCGTCGGCAGGCACCGGTCGTCAGCTCGCCGCGATCCTGAAGTCCGGCAACCGGACCCGGCAGCTTCGCTCGATCGCCGCGCCGACGCTCGTGGTGCACGGCGACCGCGACCGGATGGTGCACCCGACCGGCGCGCTGGCGACCGCGCGGGCGATCCGCGGTGCCCGGCGGGAAACCATCCGCGGCATGGGGCACGACTTGCCGCGCGGCGCGTGGCCCGTTTTGCTGGACCTGATCACCGAGCACGCATCCGTTGGGAGCGCCAATGCCACGACCTGACGTCACCGGGAAGCCGGTGGTGATCACCGGCGCCGCATCCGGAATCGGCCGCGCACTCGCGCAACGCCTCTCGCGCCTCGGTTCCCCCGTCGCGATCGCCGATGTGGACGCCGACGGTGTCAAGGCGACCGCCGCGTCGCTGTCCGGGCCGGTGCTGATCCGCGTGCTCGACGTGCGTGACGAGGCCGACCAGCGCCGGTTCGCCGGCGAGGTCCGGGACTGGCTGCCGGCGCCGCTCGCGGCCGTGTTCAACAACGCCGGTGTCGCCGTCAGCGCGAGCGTGCGCGACGGCGCGCCCGAGGACGACAACTGGCTGCACGAGATCAACTTTCACGGCGTGGTCAACGGCACGCGGGCCTTCCTGCCGATCCTGCTGGCGCAGGACTCCGGCGCGATCGTCAACACCTCCAGTGTGTTCGGCCTGGTGGGGATGCCGTACCAGAGTGCTTATTGCGCGGCGAAGTTCGCGGTCCGCGGGTTCACCGACTCGCTGCGGCAGGAGCTGCGTGGCACCGGCGTACGGGCAGTCACCGTGCATCCCGGCGGGATCAGGACGAACATCGCCCGCAACGCACGGATCCGCACCGATCCCGAGGGCCGCGGCCGCACGAAGGAGCAAATGGCCGCGCAGTTCGAGGCCATCACCATGACCTCGCCGGAAAAGGCCGCCGAGACAATCCACAAAGGACTCAAGGCCGGCCGGGCGCGGATCCTCGTCGGTCCGGACGCCTACTTCTTCGACGCGCTCGCCAGGATCACGCCCACCCACTACTACAGCGTATTGTCGTTCCTGCAGACCAGGCTGGCGAAGGGGGCCTCGTGAGCGAGCACGTCGACGTCGCGATCATCGGCGCCGGGCTGTCCGGCATCGGCGCCGCGCATCACCTGCAGTCGGCCTTCCCCGGCCGCGGCTACACGATTCTCGAAGCACGCGAGGCGATCGGCGGCACCTGGGACCTGTTCCGCTATCCCGGTGTGCGCTCGGACTCCGACATGCACACGCTCGGCTACCGGTTCCGCCCGTGGACGCAGTCGAAGGCCATCGCCGACGGACCGTCCATTCTGGACTACGTACGCGACACCGCGCGCGAGGCAGGCATCGACCGGCACATCCGGTTCGGTCATCGCGTCGTGGGCGCGTCCTGGTCCAGTGCCGACTCACGGTGGACGATCGAGGCCGTCCACAATGGAGAGAGTGTCCGGCTGACCGCGAACTTCCTCTACGTGTGCAGCGGCTACTACAGCTACGACAACGGCTACTGTCCCGACTTCCCCGGCATCGAACGGTTCGGCGGCACGGTCGTGCATCCGCAGCACTGGCCGGAGGATCTGGACTACCGCGGCAAGAAGGTCGTCGTGATCGGCAGCGGGGCCACCGCGGTCACCCTGGTGCCCGCGATGACGGACAAGGCCGCGCACGTCACGATGTTGCAGCGCTCCCCCACCTACATCCTGTCGATGCCGTCGAAGGACGCGCTGGCGGCGCGGTTGCGGCGGCTGATCGGGGTGCGCCGGGCCTATCCGGTGGTGCGCTGGAAGAACGTGATCACCCAGACGCTGCTGTACCAGCTGAGCCGGCGGCGCCCGGACACCGTGCGGTCGCTGATCCGCAAGGCGACCCTGCGCCAGCTGCCGCCAGGGTTCGACGTCGACACGCATTTCAAACCGCATTACAACCCGTGGGACCAGCGGTTGTGCCTGGTGCCCGACGGCGATCTGTTCCGGGCCCTGCGGCACGGGAAGGCCTCGATCGTCACCGATCACGTCGCGGGCTTCACCGAGACCGGCATCGAACTGGAATCGGGCGCCAGGCTCGGCGCGGACGTCGTCGTGACCGCGACCGGGCTGCGGTTGCTGGCCTTCGGCGGGATCGAGCTGCGGGTGGACGGGCGGGAGATCAAGCTGCCGGAAACCATGGCGTACAAGGGAATGATGCTCTCGGGCGTGCCGAACTTCGCGTTCACCATCGGCTACACGAACGCGTCGTGGACGCTCAAGGCGGATCTCGTGAGCGAGTACGTGGTGCGCCTGCTGCGGCACATGGACGAGCGCGGGTACGACGCAAGCGTGCCGGTGAACGACGATCCGGCCGTCACGCAACGCCCGCTGCTGGACTTCGACGCGGGATACGTGCTGCGCTCTGTCGACGAGTTCCCCCGCGCCGGCTCCCGCCCACCGTGGCGGCTGGGCATGAGCTACGCGCACGACCTGCTGACTTTGCGGCACCGCCCGGTGGACGACGGGATCATGCGGTTTTCCCGCGGCGGGGCGGCGGTCCGCTGATCCGGGTGCGTACCAAATCCGTCACGCCTACCGCCGTGGCCAGGGCGATGAATCCCACCGCGACCACGATCGCGGCGCCGAGGGCGTCGCCGTAGCGGGTCGCCGTGCTGCCCGTGGTGCCGACGCCCGCGAAGAACGCCGCGCCGATCACCGCCTGCCCCACCGCCAGCCCGATCCGCTGCGCCGTCTGCAGCACACCGCCGGCCGTGCTGCCCATCGCCGGATCGATCCCGACCAGCGTCAGGGTCTGGTTCGGGGTGACGATCGCGCCGGCGCCCGCGCCCATCACCAGCAGCGCCGGCGCCAGCACGAACGCCACATGCTGGGTGGGTGCGTGTGCCACCAGCACGGCCAGCGCGATCGCGCCCGCCCCGTAGGTCAGCGTCGCCGCGACCAGCAGTGGGCGGCCCACGCGCGTGACGACCCGGCCCGCGAGCGGCGCCGAGATCGCGTTGCCGATCGCGTAGGCGGTCGCCGCCAGGCCCGATTCCAGTGCGGTGTAGCCAAGTCCCTGCTGGTAGTACAAAGTCAGCACCAACGGCACCCCGGCGAGCGCGGGAAAGCAGGTCAGCGCGAGCAGTGAGCCCGCCGTGTACGACGGCTCGCGGAACAGGCGCAGGTCGACCAGGGGATCGCTGCGCAGCCGGGTCAGCCGGCGTTCACGGCGGAAGAACAGTGCCAGCAGGACCAGCACCGGCACCACCAGCGAGCCGAGCAACCAGCCGGGCAGCGCCCGGTACTCCACCGAGGCGAACAGCACGCAGAAGGTCGCGCCGCCCAGCAGAGCGGCGCCGAGGACGTCCAGCCGGTGCCGTCCCAGCGCCGGATCGAGCGGCAGCAGCCGCCGGGCCAGCAGGATCACGATGACCCCGATCGGCACGTTGACGAAGAACACCAGCCGCCAGCCGAGCTGCGCACCGCCGAGCGCGATGAGCACGCCGCCGACCAGCGGACCGAGTGCCGTGCCGAGGCCGACCGTCGTGCCCAGCACGCCGAAGGCCCGGCCCCGTTCGTGGCCGTGGAACAACTGCTGGATCAGGCCGGAGACCTGCGGATTGATCAGGCCGCCCGCCAGCCCCTGCGCCACCCGCGCGGCGATCAGCACGGGCACGCTCGGCGCGAGCCCGGCCAGCAGGCTCGTCGCCGCGAAGCTGGCCGCGCCGATCTGGAACATCAGCCGCCGCCCGTGATCGTCGCCGAGCCGGCCCGCGAGCACCGGGACCAGCCCGAACGCGAGGGTGTACCCGCTGACGACCCACTGCAACTCGGTCGGCGCGGCGCCCATCGCCTGCCCGATCGAGGGAAGCGCGACGTTGGTGACACTCACATCGAGCAGCGTCATGAACAGTGCGCTACAGCAGGTCAGCAAGGCCAGCCAGCGGCGGGGATCCGGTTCGGGCACGCCTGCCAACCTATCTCGCTGGGGCTTCGGGCCCGGGACGCTCGGCTGAGCGGGACCTACTCCCCTGTCGCCCCGAAGCGACAACAACCGCTCCCTGATTACGTCGGCGCCCGACCCCGCCGACGACTCCGACGGGCAGTCACCGGCCCGCGCGCTTCCTACGCTTGTTCTCCATGCGCAAGGGAAACCGGTGACGTCAGTCGACGCTGTGGCTGCACATTCTGACCTCCGTGGGCTGGATGGCCGAGGCCGCGACATTGTGCGCGCTCATGGTGATCGCGACGGGCACCGACGATCGCGGGGTTCGCGCGGGTGCGATGGCACTGGGCACGGCGGCCAGCGCCCGCGAGTCGCGCCTTCCGCGCGCCCGAGTCGCCCCCTCCGTGCGCCCGAGTCGCCCGTTCCGTGTGGCCAAAATGAGCCTTCGGCGCGCACGAAACCTGACCCTCGCCGAACCGGGAACTCGCACGCTCAAAAACCGGAACTCGCGCGCTCGGAACCCTCAACTCGGACGCGCGGAACCCTCAACTCGGACGCGCGGAACGGCCGACTCGGGCGCGTGGAGGGCTCGACTCGCAGAGTAACCCCATTCGGGCACGAACCCCTCGATCGAGTGAAAACGGGAACTCGGCGGCGCCGCGGATCAACTCTGCGAGCGTAGGTATCCACTATTTCGGGAGCAACAGCAATGGCGACCAAGTCCGTCTACACCGTCCACGGCATGAGCTGCGGGCACTGCGCGTCCTCCGTCACCGAGCAGGTGACCGCGCTCGGCGGGGTGCAGAAGGTCGATATCGACGTCGAGAGCGGCCAGGTCGTCGTCTTCAGCCAGGCACCGCTGGCGCTGGAGAAGGTCAGCGCCGCGGTGACCGAGGCCGGTTTCCGCCTCGAAGCGCGATGAGCGAGACCGCGGTCGCGCTCCGGCACGAGGAACTGCTCATCGGCGGGATGACGTGCGCGGCCTGCGTCGGCCGTGTCGAGCGGAAGCTGGCCGGGCTCGGCGGAGTCCGGGCCACGGTCAACCTCGCCACCGAGAAGGCGAGTATCACGTTTCCGGCGACGATGACGACCGCGGACCTCATCGCCGCGGTCGAGGCCGCCGGGTACACCGCGACGCTGCCGGGCCCGCAACCCCGCGAGCAGGCGGACACACTCGGGCGGCGGCTTCTCGTGTCGCTGGCGCTGGCGATTCCGGTGCTGGCGGTGTCGATGGTGCCGCCGTTGCGGTTCCCCGGCTGGCAGTGGGCGGCGCTCGCGCTCGCGACTCCGGTCGTGCTGTGGGGCGGCTGGCCGTTTCACCGCACGGCGTGGACGAACGTGCGGCACGCGGCGGCCACAATGGACACTCTCGTCTCGCTCGGCGTCACGGCCGCGTACGGCTGGTCGCTCTACGTCCTGCTCGCCGGCGAGCAGGACACGTACCTCGAAGTCGCCGCCGGGGTCACGACGGCCGTGCTGGCCGGCCGCTTCTTCGAGGCACGGGCGAAACGGCGGGCCGGCGCGGCGCTGCGGGCGCTGCTCGAACTCGGTGCGAAGGACGTCGCCGTGCTGCGCGACGGTACCGAACACCGGGTGCCGGTCGGGGAACTGCTGCCGGGCGACCGGTTCGTGGTGCGGCACGGCGAGAAGATCGCCACCGACGGTGTGGTCGAGGACGGCCGGTCCGCGGTCGATCTGAGCATGCTCACCGGGGAATCGGTGCCGGTCGAGGTGCGGCCGGGCGACGAGGTCGTCGGGGCGGCGGTGAACAGCGGCGGGCGGCTCGTCGTGGGTGCGACGCGGGTCGGCGCGGACACGCATCTGGCCCGCATCGCCGCGCTGGTCGAACAGGCGCAGGCGGGCAAGGCGCGGGTGCAGCGGCTGGCGGATCGCGTGTCGGCCGTGTTCGTGCCGGTGGTGATCACGCTCGCGGTGATGACGCTGGGCTTCTGGCTCGGGCTCGGCGCGGGCGCGACGGCGGCGTTCACCGCGGCGGTGGCGGTGCTGATCGTGGCCTGCCCGTGCGCGCTCGGGCTCGCCACGCCGACCGCGCTGCTGGTTGGCTCGGGTCGCGGCGCGCAGCTCGGGATCCTGATCAAGGGGCCGGAGGTCCTGGAGTCCACCCGGCGAATCGACACGATCGTGCTGGACAAGACCGGCACCCTCACCACCGGCAGGATGAGCCTCGTCGCCGTGCACGCCGGCGAGGGCGTGGACGAGCAGCAGGCGCTCCGGCTCGCGGCAGCGGTCGAGCACGCGTCGGATCACCCGATCGCGCGGGCGATCGTGGCCGGCGCCCCGCGACCGCTGCCGCCGGTCTCGGATTTCCGGACGCAGGACGGCATCGGTGTCACCGGTGTGGTCGAAGGTCGTGCCGTCGAGGTCGGCCAATGGCTCCGACGGCTGCCGCGCGAACTGCGCGACGCGAGGCGCGAGGCGGAGAAGGCAGGCCACACCGTGGTCACGGTCGCGTGGGAGGGTCGCCCGCGGGCGGTGCTCGTCGTGGCGGACACGGTGAAACCCACATCGGCGCAAGCGATCCGTGAGTTGCGGCGGCTCGGGTTGCATCCGGTGCTGCTGACCGGGGACGCCGAGGAGCCGGCGCGGTTCGTCGCCGGGCAGGTGGGCATCGACGAGGTGTTCCACCGGGTGCTGCCGGAGGGCAAGGCCCGCGTGATCAGTGACCTGCAGGAGCGCGGCCGGGTGGTCGCGATGGCGGGCGACGGGGTCAACGACGCCGCCGCGCTGGCGACCGCCGATCTCGGTCTGGCCATGGGCACCGGCACCGACGCCGCGATGCACGCCGGTGATCTGACCCTGGTGCGCGGTGATCTGCTCGCGGCGGCGGACGCGATCCGGTTGTCCCGGCGCACGCTTAGGACGATCAAGGGAAACCTGTTCTGGGCCTTCGCGTACAACGTGGCCGCGCTGCCGCTGGCCGCGGCGGGCTTGCTCGATCCGATGATCGCGGGCCTGGCGATGGCGTTCTCGAGCTGTTTCGTGGTGGCCAACAGCCTCCGCCTGCGGCGATTCCGGTGACGGCCGGGGACGGCGTCTCAGCCGCCGCCCCCGGCCGTCAGCGGCTGATCTCCGCTGCCAGCTCCCGCGCCAGCTCCGGGGTCGCCGCCACCACACCCGACCAGCGGCGGCTCAGGTCCGGATCGATCTCTACCGGGCGGCCGAAGGCGTCCACCACGGCACCACCCGCGGCCGGCACCAGTACCGCCGCGGCGGCGATGTCCATGATGCGGTGGGTGTCCGAGCCCGCGTCGGCGAACGCGTCCGTCGAACCCTGCGCCACGAGCGCCGCCTCCAGGCAGCTGCTGGACAGGATGCGCACCCGCGAGGCACGCCGCGTCACCCGCAGCCACGTGTCCTCGTTCTTCGTGTGCGGGCGCAGCAGGCTCACCGCGGCGCCGTCCAGCGACCGCCGCCCGCTGGTGCGAAACGTCGACGGCGCACCGGTTTTCGCGTGCCAGCCGCGGCCCGTCTCCAGCCAGATGGTGAGCGACTCGACCGGTTCGCCGTCGATCGCGACCACCCCGGCGAACGCGGAGAGCGGCACTCCCGCGACGGCGTTCGCGGTGCCGTCGACCGGGTCGACCACGAGCGTGACCGCCGAGCCGTTGTCCACGATCCCGATCTCCTCGCTGATCAGGTTCACCCGCTGGGCGTTCACCGCTTCCGCGACGGCAGTGTCGACCAGCAGGTCCAACCGCGTGGTCGGCGTGCCGTCCGCGCCCATCGCGGTCTTCTCCGCCAGCTCCGCGAGCGGGAACCGCGCCCGCGCGTCGTGGAAGGCCGCGAACGCCGACCGTGCCACGGTGGCCAGCGCCGGGTGCGCCGCCTCCGGGATCTCCGGCGTCACCGCGCTGTCCCAGCCGAGAGCACCGACCGCACGGCGGGCCACGGGCGCGTCGGTTCGACGAGCACCAGGTCCGCCCGCATGCCTTCGGCCAGCCGGCCGCGGTCGGCGAGGCCCGCCACTTCCGCCGGGCCCGCGGTGACCAGCCGGATCGCCTCCGGCAGCGTCGCGAGGCCCTCCTCGGCGAGCAGCATGGCCGCCGCGAGCAACCCCGACGGCAGGTAGTCCGACGCGATCGCGGTGACCAGGCCCCGGCTCACGAGCTCCCGGCCGGACGCGTTGCCGTTGTGCGAACGTCCGCGCAGGATGTTCGGCGCTCCCATCACCACCGGGAAACCGTTGGCACGGGCGGCTTCCGCGGCTTCGAGGGTGGTGGGGAACTCGGCGACCGCGCCGCCGCGCTCCCGGAGTTCCGCGATTTCCGCCGCACTGCTGGGATCGTGGCCGAGCAGCCGGATGCGTGCCGACCGCGCGGCCAGCCAGGCGAAGGCCTCCTCGCGGACGTCCAGGCGGCCGTCACGTTCGGCGATCAGCTTGTCGACATGTTCCCGTGCCTCCATTTCGGACAGACCACGGCGGCCCATGAGGTAACGCTCGTAGTACTCGCGGTCCGCGTACTGGCCCTGCCCTGGGGTGTGGTCTTCGTGCGAGACCAGGGCACCGTCCGGGACGGCGTCGAGGCGTCGCTGCAACGCCGCGAGCCCCTCGGGACAGCGCACGTCGAGCCGATAGAGGATGCGGTGGTCCACCGGGCCGCCCAGATAGGCGTCGAGCGCGTCGCACAGCGCCTCGGCCGCACGCACGGATCGCGGCATGCCCCGGCCGGTGCTCTCCTCGAACCCCACGCCGTGGAACACCGTCGTCACGCCGGCGGCACGCAGTTTGCCCTCGAACGAGAGCATCGCGAACTCGACCGGCAGTTCGGCGCCGGGCCGGGGCAACCGCTCGTTCTCCAGCCCGTCGCTGTGCGTGTCGACCAGACCGGGCACGCACAACAGTCCCTCTCCGTCCACATCGGACCCGATACCGGCCGGATGTGGTTCCACGGCGACGATCCGGCCCGAGCGGACCACGATCCGGGCGTCGTCGACGATGCTGTCCGGCAGTACCGCCCGCACATGCCCCAGCACGTAGTCCGCGGGCGTGGTCGCCAGCGTCCAGGGTTCGGCGACGGCGGTCATGCCACGGCCTCCAGCAGTTCGGCAGGACTTCCGGACTTCTCCGCCAGCCCGCCCGACATCAGCACCACCCGCGAGGCGAGCCGCCGCATCGCGTCGATATCGTGGAACACGGCCAGCACCGCGACGCCTTGCTCGGCAAGGGTTCCGATCAGTTCCAGCGCGGCTTCCCGGTTCGCCGGGTCCAAAGCGGACACCGGTTCGTCCAGCAGCAGCAACCGTGGCGGCCGGACGGTACCGGCCGCGAGGTTGACGCGCTGCCGCTCACCGCCGGAGAGCACGCCGCAGTCGACGTCCCACAGTCCCTCGTCGAGGTTGAGCCGCCGCAGCGCGAGGGCCGCCGCCTCCCGCGCCTCGGCCCGGTCGAGCCCGCGACGCCGGGCCGCCGCGGCCACGACCTCCCACGGTCCGGTCCGCGGTGGAGCCGCCAGGAACTGTGACACGTAACCGATTTCCCGGCCGCGCAACCGGGCCATCTCGCGGTCCGCCAGCCCGGTGAGCTCGACCGCTCCCCCGGCGGAGCGCAGCAACACCGTGCCGGAATCGGGCAGATACGTCCGGTAGACACAGCGCAGCAGCGACGACTTCCCGGCCCCGCTGGGCCCCGCCAGCGCGACGTGCTCACCGGCATGCACGTCGAGGTCGACACCGTGCAGCGACGCGACGGTCCGGCCGTCGATCGTGTGCAGCACGAAGGATTTGCGCAGCTCGCGCACGGACAGCACGGGTTCCATGTGGTTCACCTCCTGGCCGCGGCGACGAGCCGCTGGGTGTAGGGATGGTGCGGATCGTGGAACAACTGGTCGGTCAGGCCCGCCTCGACCACGCGCCCGAGCTGCATCACGACCGTCCGGTCGGTGAGTGCCTCGATCACCGCGAAATCGTGGCTCACCACCACGGCGGCGGCGTCGCGTTCGGCGAGCAGCCCGCGCAGCAGGTCGAGCACCCCGGCGGCGACCGAGGCGTCCAGTCCCGTGGTGGGCTCGTCGAGCAGCAGCACCGGCGGGTCGGTGGCCAGGGCCTTGGCGATCTGCACGCGCTGGCGCATACCACCGGAGAAGGTGCGCACCGGGTCGTCCATTCGCGACAGTGGTACCTCGACGCGGTCGAGCAGTTCGGCGGCACGGCGCCGGATCGCGTGGAAGCTGCGCCAGCCCGCCGCGGTGAGCCGTTCGGCGATGTTGCCGCCCGCCGTGACGTCCAGGTCCAGCCCGGCGGCCGGATCCTGGTGCACCACGGCCATTTCACTGATCCGCAACCGGCGCCGCTCGTCGGCGAGCAGCCGGAGGATGTCGGTGCCACCGGAGTGGACCGACGCCAGATGTACTTGCCCCGCGGTGGCGGGCTGGTCCCCGATCACGCAACTGAGCACAGTGGACTTTCCGGAACCGGATTCGCCGATCACACCGAGCGCTTCGCCGGGGGCCACGTCGAACGAGACGTCCCAGGCCGCGACGATCGCCCCTGTCGACGGGCTGATCGCCGTGCCGTGCTCGGGGCCGGTGCCCGGCACCGCTTCCGCGCCGCCGCGGCCGTGGATCTTGCCGACGCCGGACACCCGCAGCGCCCACTCCGGACCGCCGGGAACGCGGACGCGCTCGGCGAGCGGCAGCTCCGCGACCTCCGTCGCCACGCGCTTGCGCGGATCGGGCAGCAGATGCAGCGGCGCCCGCTCGCGATGCGCCGTCACGTCCGCGTCACCCTCGCGCACCCGGGTGCACCATTCGGTGTCACTGCACAGGTATCCGTTGCCGGCGCCCGCCTCGACCAGGAACACGTCGTCGCTGCCGCACAGCTTGCAGCGCGCGCCGGGCGCGTACTCGACCTCGAACGGCACGTCGTCGAAGGCCAGCGGGCGGACGTCGGTGTGCGGCGGGATGGCGTAGATCTTCTTCTCCCGGCCCGCGCCGTAGAGGTTGAGGTGAGCGCAGTCGTTCAGCCGCGGGATGTCCCAGCGCGGGATCGGGCTCGACGCCATCACGTACCGGTTGCCGACCAGCACCGGATAGCCCGCGCCCTTGGTGACCACGCCGTTGCGCACGATGTCCTCGTACAGACTGACCCAGATCTTGGCGTAGTCGTCCTCGGCGTGCATCCGCGCGCATTCCGCGACCGACTTCTCCACGCCCCGCAACGGTTCCGGCACCGGCACCTGGTAGACGAGCACGTGCTGATCACCCAGCGACTCCTCGGGAATCCGGTGCCGCGTCTGGATGATCGTGGCCTCCCGCGTGTCGGCCGTCTCGGCGCAGCCGGTGGTCGCCGCGATCATCCGGCGCAGGTTCGTGGCGTTGACCCCGGCGTCGTCGCCCTGGTCGATCACCTTCACCGTGTCCTCTTCGCCGATCACGGCGAGGGTCACCTGCAGGCCACCGGAGCCCCAGCCCCGCGCCACCGGCATCTCCCGCGAACCGAACGGCACCTGGTAGCCGGGTACGCAGACCGCGGTCAGCGCGGCGCGCCGGATCTCCCGTTTCGCCCCCTCGTCCAGGATGCCCTGCTCGTGCCCGATCGCGGCGACAAGGTCCACAGTGGACGTCATCAGCATTCCTTCCCCGCCGGCTCGGCGACCCGCGCCGCGGGCCCCATGCCGGCCTCTTCGGCGGCGCGCATGACCTGCTTGCGTTCGACGATCGAGCGGAACGTCACGTAGTGCGGCAGTTTGAGGTGTTCGAGGAAACCGCCCGAATCGAGGCCGTCCGTGGTGAGCAGCAGCAACTGCTCCAGCGGGCCCGTGCGGCCGAACCTGCGGTTGGCGATGTCGAGGTTGGCCATGGCGATGACCTTGCGTTCGTTGTGCCCGAAGCACAGCCCGTAGCCGACGTCGAGCTTGGTGCGGTCCTCGTCGGCGCCGTCGAGGTTCTCGATCGCCTCGGCCTCGCTGGCCCGGAACTGCCCGATCCGCACGGGATTTCCGGTGTGCGGGTGCCGGACGCGCAGCGGCACGCGGCCGTGCCGCACCTCGCCGAGGGTCACCTCGTGGACATCGCCGTCCGGGCCGAGGATCGACCGGTACCACAGGCCGACGAGACCGCCGGTTTCCGCGCGTGCCATCGACGCCAGCACCGCCGACCGCGCCGCGGGTGGCCGCGCGGGCTTGCGGGTGATGTCGACCGGCTCCGGATCGTCCCGCAACCGGTTGTCGGCGATGAGGTCCATCTTGCGCAACAGGTCGAGGAACCGGCGCGGCCTGCGCTGCTCCTCGGTCCGCTCGCGCGCCGCCCGCGGTTCCCGCTCCGGTGGCTCCGGCTGGCCTTCGGGCTGTTCCAGCAGCCGGCCGGTGTAGTCGGTGGTGCGGCCCAGCAACTGCGGCCCGTCCGGCTCACGGAAGGCGGGCACGATCCGGCGCAGCACGACCATCTCGTCCGGGTCGACCGGTTCGCTCACCGCGAGCCGCGGCAGGGTGGACCGGTGCGCCCGCACCAGATGCGAGGCCTCCAGCGGATCGCCCTCGGCCTGGCGTAGCGCGGCCGCGGCGGTGGGTTCGTGATAGAGACCGCCCTCGCCCATCACCCGGTCCACGGCGAGCCGGAACCGCGTGGTGATCTGCCCGGTGCTCGCCCACGGCGCCGGCGCGTGGTCCCGCGCGCGCCGGACCAGGTCCTCGGCGGCGAGAATGGCCTGCAGCCCGCCGCGTGCTCCCGAATACCCCATCAGCCGTCCTTCCCCTCGATCGTGGTGCTGCGCGGAATTCCCGCCATCCGCCCGTCCGGTGTGATCAGCAGGAGGTCGATCCCGGCGGGGAACCCCGCCACCAGTTCGGCCCGCGCCGGGCGCAGACCGTCCACACCGGACAGTGCGGTCGTTCCGGGGACACCGGGCCCGGACAATACCCAGTCGTCACCCTCCACTTCGGACACCGCGAGGCACACCAGCGCGCCGTCCTCCGGCGCGAATGCGCTGCCCCGGCACATCGTGCGCAATTCCGCGGCGGTCACCGGCCGGGTCGCCACCACGAACCGGGCCGTCGCGACCGGCGCGGCTGGTGCCGAGGTGACGACACCGACCACATCGGCCCAGTCCTCGCCCTCGTCCAGCACCGCCACCCCGGTGCCGAGATCGGCCAGTGCCAGCACGGGAAGCAGCACAGCTGGGGTCGTCTCCACCCGCTCCCGCGGCAGCGTCACCACCCGGCCGGGGCGGGACAGCGCGTCCAGCACGGCGCGGAACACGTGCCGCGACTCTTCCGGGCGCAGCGTCGCCGCCGCGATCCGGTCCAGTAGAAGTCCCGTCATGTCAGCTCCTCGAATTCGACGATCGTCGGCGCCAGCTCCGCCCATTCCGCGGCCTCGCGCTCCTCGGCATGGCGGGCGACCTGGCGGCACAGTTCCTCGACGCGGGCCGCCCGCGGCCGCGCCGCCTCGACCTCCGCGTCGAGGACCGCGGCCGCCAGCGTCGCGGCCCGGTCGTCGCCGAGGCGCATCGACCAGCCACGCTGCCCGGCCAGTTCCACCTCGGCGCGGCAGGCCAGCACGTCGCCGAGCAGGAATCGTTCCGCCAGCACGGGTTCACGCACCTGCGCGGCGACCGCGCCCACCTCCGGCCCGGTCAACACCCGCACCGGGGCGCCGTCGGCGAGGCACTCGTCGGCCAGCGCCACGAGCTCCTCCCGCCCGGCCTCCGCGAGCAGGGCGCACCGCTGCTCGCGGGTCAACACGTCGGTCACCGCTCCTCCTCAGTAATGGTTTCGCTCATCTCGACGATCACGCGGACCGCGTCCGCGCGGGTCCACCCGTTGCTGCACATCAGCACCTGGCCGGTCGTCGCGTCCCGGCTGAGGCTCTCGATCAGGTAGACCGGCATGCTCTGCTCGATCTCCAGCGCCCGCAGCACCTGCGGGGGCGGCAGTTCGAGGCTCACCCGGCACCACGCGCGCACCGGCCGCACCCGGCCCATCTGCCGCAGCACCAGGTCGATCGAGTCCACCGCGTGCAGCCCAAGATCGAGATCGGGCACCACGTCGACGGGAATCCACTCCTCGCCGAGGCCGGTCAGCAGGCCGTCGATGTAGCGGGTACGCAGGACGTGGTGGACGGGTGTGCCGGGCTCGCGTTCGAGCCGCCCGGCCTCGGTTTCCGGCAGGCCGACCCGGTCCACGGATTTCAGCACCGTGCGCGGGGTGGCCCCGGCCGCCTCGACCGTCGCATGCCACGACGGCGGGCGGCTGCCGGAGATCACGTAGTCGATACGGGAGTTGACGAACGTTCCGGCGCCTTGGACGCGGCGGACCAGCAGCCGCCGTTCCAGTTCCTGCAGCGCCGACCGCGCGGCCGCCCGGCCCACTCCGAACCGGCTGGCCAGTTCGGGTTCACTCGCGACCCTGGTGCCGGGGGCGACGCCGGCCAGCTCGGCCGCGAGCCGGTCGGCGATCTCGAGATACCTCGTCATGCGGACAACTGTCGTTCGCCGGCTTGTCCGGACAACTGCGCTCAGGTGACACGCGCACGTCCGGGCAGGTGAACATCCGGGGCACTTGTTTCTACCGCCAGATGTCGCGCAGCAATCCGCCGAAGAACTCCAGGTCATGGGTGTGCGCGCCGGGTACCTTGGCCGCGTCGTCCCAGCGGCGCAGGCGCGCGGCGTCCGCGGCCCACGGGTGGCTTTCGAACCCGGCGACCTCGCCGGCGGTCATCGGCCCGCCCTGCTTTACCAGCGAACGCTGCGAGGCCGGGCTGAGCGCACCGGCGTACTCCTCGTCGACGACCACGAGGTAGCGCTTCGCCGGCACGTGCTGCCCCACCAGGTAGCCGGCGCGCTCGCCGCAGTGACGCAGGCAGAAGTCCGCCCCGGCCACCTCGTGCGGCTGGTGGCCGTAGTGCTCGACCACGCCGGGCGCGCGGCCGATGTCGTGCAGCAGCGCCGCCGCCACCACATCGGCGTCGGCACCCGCGGCATGCGCGTGCTCCGCGGTCTGCAGCGCGTGCGCGAGCTGGTCGACGGGTTCGTCGCCGTCGTAGTCGCTTTCCAGGGCACGCAACACTTCGAGCGTGTCCTCCACCGTGAACTGTCGCATTCTCCGACCTCCCTAACGGACCACGCGGCGTAGCCACACCGCGAGCAACTCGACCAGCAGCACCGTCCCGAAAACCAGCAGCAGCACCGCCGTGACCACGCCGAACTCGACCACGCGAGACGCGTTGAGCAGCTGGAAACCAATCCCGCCGGCGCCGACGATGCCGAGCAGCGTGGCCGAGCGGATGTTCGTGTCGAGCTGGTAGAGCACGTGCGCGACGAACGCGGGCGCGGCCTGCGGCAACGTCGCGGAGAAAAAGACCTGCCAGCGGCTCGCGCCGGTCGCCCGCAGCGCCTGTTCCACGCCGGCATCCACTTCCTCCAGCGAGTCGGCGACGAGCTTGCCCAGCAGCCCGACCGCGCCGACGCCCAGCGCGAGCGCACCGGCCACCGGACCGAGGCCGGTGATCACCACGAACACGATCGCCAGGATCAGCTCGGGAATGCCGCGTACGCACACGATCAGCAGCCGGAAGTACCGGGCGGCCGACGGCGCGACGTTGCGGGCCGCGAGCGCCCCGACCGGCACCGCGAGCACGGCACCGATGAGTGTGGCCGCGAGCGCGATCTTCACCGTGGTCCACAGATCGGCCAGCAGCCCGGGAATGAACTCCGGCGGCAAGAACAGGCCCAGGGTGTGCCCGAGATCGCCGAGCGAGCCGAAGAACCGCGTCACCGAAAAGCCGGCACCCCAGATCGAGGCGAGCACGATGATCGCGGTGAGTACCGCGTAGCCCGTCTTCCTGATCCTGCTCGTGGTCCACTGTGGACTGATCTGGCCGGCGCGTCGCGGCGGCGGGACGGTGACCCCGGGCCGCAGCAACGCCTTGCGCATCGCGCCCGACAGCAACTCCACCAGCACACACAGGATGAGCACGACGAGCGCGAGCGCCATCCCGCGCCGGTAGTCCAGCTCCCGCAGCGAGGTGGCGATCGCGTACCCGAGCCCGTCCACGCCGACGAAGCCCAGCACGACGGAGATCCGCAGGTTGATGTCCAGCCGGTGCAGCGCGGTCGCCACGAACGCGGGCAGCACCTGCGGCAGCACCCCGGCCACCAGTTCCTGCCCGCCGGCCGCGCCGCCCGCGCGCACGGCCGCGCGCGGGCCCTCGTCGATCTGTTCGATCGAGTCCGCGTACAGCTTGCCGACCATGCCGACCGAATGCAGGCCCATCGCGAGCACACCGGCCGTCGCGCCGAAGCCGAACAACCGGAAGAACCCGATGGCCAGCACGACATCGGGCACCGCGCGGGCGGCGACGATCAGCGCCCGCGAGGTGAACCGCGCGCCGCGGTGCGGCGTCGTGTTGCCGGCCGCCGGCACCGCCAGCACGACGCTGATCACCACCGACAGCAGCGTGGCGCAGACGACGATCGACATCGTCTGCCCGGTCAGCCGCAGCAGTTCCCCGGCAGGCGGGAAGTCCAGCGGGAACATCCGCCCCGCGAAGTCGACCGCGTTGCTTGCGCTGTCGGCCAGCGTCGCGACGTTGATCCGGAGATCGGCGAACGCCCACGCCGCCAGCGCGAGCAGCGCCAGCAACGCGAGCGTGCCCGCGACGGAACCGGTGCGGGGACGGGCGAGCGTCCGCACCGTCATGCGGCGGCCGCCAGCGCGCCGGTGCCGTAGATCGCCGTGGCCGCTCCGTGGTCGAGGGTGTGTGCGGGCTCGTTCAGCACGACGCGGCCCGCGCGCAGCCCGACGATCCGGTCCGCCCACGACAGCGCCAGCTCGACCTGGTGCAGGCTGCACAGCACGGTCAGGTTCCGTTCACCGGCGATCTCGCGGATCAGCCGCATCACCTGCGCCGAGGACTCCGGGTCGAGCGAGGCGACCGGTTCGTCCGCGAGCAGGATCTCCGGCCGCTGCATCAGTGCCCGCGCGACCGCGGCCCGCTGCTGCTGCCCGCCCGAGAGGGTGTCCGCGCGCTGGAACGCCTGCGGCGCGAGGCCGACGCGTTCCAGGTGTTCCAGTGCCTCGACGCGCACGGCCCTGGGGTAGCTGAGCAGCCCGAGCCGGGGCCCGCGCAGCCTGCCGAGCGCGCCGGTGCACACGTTCTCCAGCACCGACAGGCTGCCCACGAGATGGAACTGCTGGAACACGAACCCGATGCGGCGGCGCAGGTCCCGCAGCTTCCCGCCGCGTGCCCGGCCGACATCGGTGCCCAGCGCGTGCACCCGGCCACCGGTCGGCGTGTGCAGACCGTCCACGTGCCGCAGCAACGTCGACTTGCCCGAACCGGACAGGCCCAGCAGCACGAGCACCTCACCGGGCGCCACATCGAACGTCACGTCGTCGAGCGCGACCGTACGGCCGAATCGTTTGGTCACGCCCTCGAACCGCACCGCGCTCACGACGCCTCCGGTACCTTGCGGGACACCCGCACCCGGTCGGCTCTCGTGAGCGGGGCTTCGCCGATTCTCGCTCACGACGCCTCCGGTACCTTGCGGGACACCCGCACCCGGTCGGTTCTCGTGAGCGGGGCTTCGCCGATTCTCGCTCACGACGCCTCCGTGCACTGCTTGGCCTTCGTGACCTCGCAGACGTGGCGCACGCTGTCGTAGAAGGCGTCGTCCACGGGCGCGTAGCCCCAGTCACCAGCGTCGTCGATCGGGCACTCCGCGCTGGTGCACATGTTGCCGGCCTTGAGGTAGTCGGTGTTGGCCTGTTCGCGGAACACCTTGGTGATCTTGTCCTTGAGCGCGGGGGCGAGGTCGTCGCTGATCGCGACCGGCGAGCCCGCGATGATGTCGGACTTCCACACCGTCGTCAGCTCGCCCGGCTTGAGCTGGCCCTTGCTGATGAGCTGCGTGTCGACCATCGTGTCGTAGGCGAATCCGGCGTCGCACTGCCCACTGGCCACGGCCAGTGCGGAGGCGTCGTGCCCGCCGGCCATCACCGGAGTGATGTCGGTGTCGGGGTTGACGCCCGCGTCGGTCAGGCCCGCGCGGGGGTAGAGGTAGCCCGAGGTCGAGTTCGGGTCGACGAAGCAGACCTTCTTGCCCTTGAACCCGGCGAGGTCCTTGATCGGCGACCCGGATTTGACGATGCCGTAGGAGCGGTAGCCCGGCGTGGCGCCCTTCTCCTTCGTCTGCGCGGCGATCGCGGTCGCCTTGACACCGGCGGTGTGCGCGACCACGTACGACAGCGGCCCGTACTGCGCGATATCCACCTTGCCGCTGCGCTGGCCCTCGATCACGGCCGCGTAGTCGGTGGCCTGCTGGAACCGGATCGTCTTGCCGGTTTCCTTCTGCAGCAGGTTGATCACGGCCTGGTAGTCCTGCTGCAGACTGGTCGACTCCTCGCTCGGAATCGCCGCGAACACCAGTTCGCCGGGGTCGCGGGTGCTGCTGCCACCGTTGTTCGCCGCGCTCTGCCCGCAGGCCGTGAGCGCGAGTGCCGCTCCGGCCAAAGCGAACGCCCGCCACCACTTGTTGACCATTTTTCCTCCTCGTGCGGTACGCAGAGAAGGCTGGTTGCCGAGCGTGCCGAGGTGGCGAAGCGAAGGTTACGAGCGACCGAACGGCCTGGGTTTTCTCCCGCCATTCGACCGCATGACCCGGAACTGTCGGTGCCCGGCGCTAGATTCGTGGTCATGACGTTACTGGGGGTTTTCGAAGACGACGAGTACCTGCCCGAATACGGCACGCTGGTGATCCGGGACAGATATGCGGCCGATGGGCTGCCCGCGCTGGCGGGCACGCTGCTGGGTGAGCTGGCCACGTCGGCGCTGTCCGGCACCGTCGCCACCGCTGGGGACGGCTGGCTGCACGGTCACGCCGGCGATCCGCATCAGACGGTGCGGATCGAGGCACACGACAGCGAACCGGAGCCGGACACAGAGAACTGGGAGGATGTCGCCGAATCGCCGTACCACAGCCGCGGCGGCCGGGTCGGGCTCAGCTCACTCACCGGTGACTCCCGCGACGACGGGCTCGAACTGGGCGGGCGCGGCACGTTCCGTGCCCGGGTGTCGCGGCGGGCAGCGCCCGAGGGCGTGGCAGGCGATGTCTGGCTGATCCAGTTCTGGCCCTCGCCCGCCGGCTTGCCGCGTCTGCTCAAGCGCACCCGGCCGGCCCCGCAGCCGGGCAACGCGGGCTGGCAGCAGGTGCTCGGCTATCCGGTCTTCGAGGTCGCCTATCACCTTGCCGGTTACGGAATGCCGCGCGCCGAGGGCTGGCTCGACGAAGCGCTTCGGGAAGTTCCGGCAGGCGACGTCTGCACGCAACTCGGCGTGCCCGTGCCGGAGACGCGGCAGGACGCCATCCCGCTGTTGCTCGCGACCGGTGTGCTGGAGGAAGACGGCGGCTACCGGCTGGGACAGCCCGCGATCGCGACATCGGTTGTGCGGCTGCCATCCGATCTGGCGGAGCGGATCGAGGCCGACGCGGTGCGCTCGCGGTACATCTGGCTCGCGGCGGATCTCACGCTGCTGGCGGCGTGGGCGGATCCGGCTGACCCGGCCACGGTGGCCGAAACCCTGCTGATCCCCGAGGACGAGGCCGGTCCGCTGATCGACTACGCGGTGTCGGACAACCTGATTCGCCGCGACGGCACGGCATTGACGCCACTCCCCCGGCCCGCTCCCCGGTCCGCGCCGACGCCGCGTGCCGTACGCCGGGGCGCGCGGTCGATGTTCCGCATCGCGGCGGAAGCTCCGGCACTGGCGCCGGGTCCGCCGCCCCTGGGTTTCGTCAGTGGAGACGGGAGAGTCGTCGTCTGGCGGGACGGCGAGCCGGTGACGCTCGCACGCGTGGGCTACCGGCATCTGTACCACGTCTTCGAGACCACACGCGGCGTCTACCTGTGCGGTTCGGACAGCCCGGACACGCTGGTGCACCGGGACGGCCGGGTCGAGCAACTCCCGCCGTGTCTCGGGATCGGTCCCGTCCGGCGCAGCGCCGACGGCCGCTTCGTGGCCGGGGTCGAGATGCACGTGGGGCGGCGTTCGTGGAACCAGGTGCATCTGGTCGACGTCAGCGAGGGCACGGTCACGAGCCTGCCGAAGGAGGACGGCCTGCAGCGCCAGGTGCTCGGCGTGCACGACGGCGCGGTATACCTGACGGCAGGGACGCAGCCGGTCACGATGCGCTGGCGGCCGGGCCAGGACCCCGAAGCGCTCGACGTGCGGCTGCACCAGATCGACCCGGTGACCGGCACGGTCCTGGCCGAGGACGCCGACGGGCGCCACGTTCGCACACCCGGCGGCACGCGTTTCCCGCTGGGGCCGCAGGATTGGTACGACCTCGCCCCCGGCGGCGGTGTGCTCTACCGGTTCCGGCATCTGCCACCGAAGGCCCTGTGGCGTACCCCGGACTCCGGAGAGGTACGGGAAGTGGCGCTGCCGGACGGCTGCGAGACCGCCACGGCCGTACCCACCGCGCCGCGCTGGGAGAGCACGCGCACCCTGCTCTTCACCACAACCCACGGCCCGCACACCCGGGTAATCCGTTGGCACGTCCCGGATTCCTCGTTCACGGAGTTCACCCTGCCGGCCGACGCGGGCTACCGCCCACTTTTGCTACAGCCGGTTCTCTGACTCCGGACAAGGAGAACACTGTACAACGGTCCACTTCGGAAAACCCGCTCTGTTACCCCGGCATGTTCACCGCGTAACCCGCGCCCGGTTTTCGCTCTACAGCACGGGTTTCGGCCGACAGTCACGGAAACGCGGGCAATTCCGTTGTCGATTGACGTAACACAACCTACTCTCGCGTATCGTTGTGAGTTCCGGTTTTGGTGCGTAAGGTCCCCGTCCACGAGGATTTCCGGGGGAGCGGGAGCCGGATATTCACGGGACAGGGAAATGGATCAAATGGGTTCGATGACGGAGCTGGGTTTTGGCTGGATCACACCGGTTCTGTCGTATGTGATGGCTTGCGTGGGCAGCGCGCTCGGATTGCGCTGCATGGTCCGCGCGCTTTCGGCGACAGGCCGTTCCCGGCGCAACTGGCTGATCAACGCCGCGATGGCGATCGGCACCGGAATATGGACGATGCACTTCATCGCGATGCTCGGCTTCGGGGTGCGGGGAACCGACATCCGCTACGACGTGCCGCTCACCGTGCTGAGCCTGCTCGTCGCGATCGTGGTGGTCGGCATCGGCGTGTTCGCCGTCGGCTACAGCCATTCGAAGGTGCTCGCCGTGCTGGTCGGCGGCCTGGTCGCGGGACTGGGCGTCGCCGCGATGCACTACCTCGGGATGGCCGCGATGCACCTGTCCGGCGAGGTGGGCTACCACGCCGGCATCGTCACACTCTCGGTCGCGATCGCGGTCGCCGCCGCCACCGCGGCACTCTGGGCGACACTCACCATCCACGGCCCGGCCTCGGCGGTCGGCGCCTCCCTCGTGATGGGCGTCGCGGTGAGCGCCATGCACTACACCGGCATGGCCGCGGTGCAGGTCGAGGTGCACGAATCGCATCAGGCGATTTCCGGTGCGACCCCCATGCAGTTCATCTTCCCGCTCGTCGTGGTACTCGGTTCCTATCTGTTCCTGACTTCGGCTTTCGTCGCATTGTCGCCGGGCGCGAAGCCAATGCCCGGACTCGCCTCGAACAAATAATAATAATCGGCCAGCAATGCGATTATCGCGCCGAGTAGGAGAACTGCATGTCCGTGCGTCATGCACCGCATGAAGTCAATTCCCGGCCCATGGCTTTCCTCCGCGGACTGCGACCGAAATCGGTGCGCGCGAAGATCGTCGCGCTGCTCATGGTCCCGGTCGTGTCCCTCATGGTGCTGTGGGCACTGGTGACCGTCCAAACAGTACAGACCGCGTGGACGTCGCGGCAGCTCAAGGAGCTCAACACCGGGCTCGCCGCGCCGGTCGGCGCGCTGGTGAGCAGCCTGCAGGCCGAGCGATCCGGTGTCTCGCAGTACCTTTCGCTGCCCGGCGGTGATCAGGCGAGCCTGGCACAGGCGCATACCGCGACCGAGAACGCCCTGCGGGACCTGCGGCAGCGCATCGCGGAGGTCAGCGCGAACGTGGCGGCCATCGCGCCCGAGGTGACCGCCCGCCTGCAGCGGGTCACGGCCGATGTCGGCACCCTGCAGGCGGATCAGTCCGCGATCGCGGCCCGGCAGCAGGACTGGTCCACCACCTTCGGCGCGTATTCGACGGCGATCCAGAACGCGCTCGCGGTCGAGGCGGCGCTGCGCGTGATCCAGAACGTACCCGCCGCGCGCACGGCGCTGCCACTCGCGCAGGTCGGCGAGATGCTGTCCAGGCAGGACACCGTCGTCACGTCCTCGCGCGCCAGCGGCAGGCTCAGCACCGAGGGATACCGCACGTTCACCGACGCGCTCGGCGGCCAGCGCACCCTCGCCACCTCCGTAATGCCGGACCTTCCGCAGCCGCAACAGGCGGCGTACCAGCGTCTTCTCGCCAGCGACGACTACCGGTCGCTGTCGCAGGTGCAGGATCTCGTGCTCAGCGACGTCAACGGCCGCGCCACCGCGGCGGCATTGGCGTCCGGGCAGTGGGGCACCGCGCTCGCCAACGTCGGCAAGGAACTCGGCGCCATTCGCGCCGAACTCGAGGCCGCCGCCACCGCCGACGCCGACGCCGCGAGCAACTCCGCGCTCACCAGCGGTGCGATCACCGTCATCCTCGGCCTTGTCGCGGTGCTGCTGGCACTCGTGATCTCCGTGCGGATCGGGCGCAGGCTCGTCGGTGAGCTGATCAGCCTGCGCGACTCCGCACTCGAACTCGCCAACCGCAGGCTGCCACAGGCCATGCGGCGGCTGCGCGCGGGCGAGAAGATCGACGTGGACGCCGACGTGCCGCTCGTGACGCCGGCCGACGGTGAGATCGGGCAGGTCGGGGACGCACTCAACGTGGTGCGCCGCTCGGCGCTGAGCGCCGCCGCGGAACGCGCCGAGCTGCTCACCGGCGTGTCCGGGGTCTTCGTCACTCTCGCCCGCCGCAGCCAGTCCTTGCTGCACCGCCAGCTCAGCCTGCTCGACGCGATGGAGCGGCGCACCGAATCGCCTGCCGATCTCGAGGACCTGTTCCGCCTCGACCACCTCGCGGCCCGGATGCGCCGCCACGCCGAAGGGCTGATCATCATGTCCGGTGCCGCGGCCGGGCGGGTGTGGAGCAAACCGGTGCCGATGATGACGGTGGTGCGGGCCGCGGTCGCCGAGGTCGAGCAGTTCCAGCGGGTCGAGGTGCGCCGGATGCCCGAGATCGCCGTGCAGGGCGCCGCGGTCGCCGATTTGCGGCATCTGATCGCGGAACTGGTCGAGAACGCGACCTCGTTCTCGCCGCCGAACACGACCGTGCTGGTGCACGGTGACCTGGTGGGCGCCGGATTCGTGATCGAGATCGAGGACCGCGGCCTCGGCATGGGCGCGGAGACCCTGGAGCGGGCCAACCGCCGCATCGCCGAGGCGCACCAGCTGGACCTCTTCGACCGCGACCAGCTCGGGTTCTTCGTGATCAGCAGGCTCGCCAAGCGCCAGTCCATCACCGTGACGCTGCGGCGCTCGGCCTACGGCGGCACGACGGCCGTGGTGCTGGTCCCGAAAACGCTGCTGGCACAGGCCGAGGACGTGGCCGTGGAAAGCGCTTTCTCCGCCCGCGACGGTGTACTCGCGACCTCGGCGCGCGCCGTGCGCCAGTCTTCGGTGCGGGTGTCCTCGGTCGAGCCGCCGCCGGCGCCGCCACGGCAGCTGCCGCCCGCGCCCGCCCCGGAGCCGGCCCCGGTCGCGCACCACGACGACGACGCGACCGGCGGTCTGCCGAGGCGGAAACGGCAGGCGAGCATCGCGCCCGGGCTGCGCGGGACCTCGGCCGGGGAACCGGCCCCAGCCGCCGCACAGAACTCGCCCGAGCAGGCGCGCGCGACGATGTCCGCCCTGCAGCAGGGATTCCTCCGCGGGCGCAACGGTTGATGCTTCGAGACAAGGAGAGGCCAGATGGTGGACGCCACCGACAACAGCCAGGAACCGTACTGGTTGCTGGACGAACTGGTGGGCAATGCGCCGCGGGTCCGGCACGCGCTGCTGCTGTCCAACGACGGGCTCGCGATGGCCACGTCGTCGGGGATGCTCAGGGAGGAAAGCGAGCATCTCGCGGCGGTCGCGTCGGCACTGAACAGTCTGGCCAAGGGCGCGGGCAGGCAGTTCCAGGCGGGCACCGTGCGCCAGACGATGGTCGAGCTCGAGGGCGGGTTCCTGTTCGTGATCGCCGCGGGCGGCGGCACCTGTCTGGCGGTGTTCACCGAGGCCGACACCGACATCGGCCTCGTCGCCTATGAGATGGCGCGGCTGGTGGCCCAGGTCGGCGAGCACATGTTCACCCCGCCGAGGGTGAACGGGGACAGGGCCGTCGCGGAGCGGATGGGGCCGTGAGCCGCCCCGGTGACCAGTGGTACGGCGACGATTCCGGCCCGATGGTCCGGCTGTACGCGCTGACCAGGGGGCGTGCGCGGCCGTCGGGTGAGGTCCTCGACGTGATCGCGCTGGTGGTCGCCGTGACCGACCCGGAGCAGGATCTGACTTTGAGCCCGGAGCAGGCGACGCTGCTCTCGTTGTGCCGCGACACCATGCTCTCGGTCGCCGAGCTGTCCGCGCGCGCGAACCTCCCGCTCAACATCACCAGGGTGCTGCTCGCGGATCTGCACGAGGACGGGCACGTCCAGGTCACGGAACCGACCGCGCCGAACAGGCTGCCCAACGACTACATCTTGAGGGAAGTACTCAATGGACTTCGTTCGCTCTGAGCCACGCACCACGCTGATGGCGTTGAAGATCCTGATCGCGGGTGGTTTCGGGGCCGGCAAGACGACGATGGTCGGGGCGGTCAGCGAGATTCCGCCGCTGCGCACGGAGGAGCAGCTGACCGAGGTGGGCAGCGCGGTCGACGACGCGTCCGGGGTCGAGGCCAAGACGACGACCACGGTGGCGATCGACTTCGGCCGGATCACCTTCGACAACCGGCTCGCGTTGTACTTGTTCGGCACGCCGGGACAGGACCGGTTCTGGTTCTTCTGGGACGATATCGCGCAGGGCGCGCTCGGGGCCGTCGTGGTCGCCGACACGCGCCGGCTCGAGGACTGCTTTCCTGCGGTGGATTACTTCGAGCGCAGGGAGATCCCGTTCGTCATCGCGGTGAACTGTTTTCCCGGCTCGCGGCGCTACCGGGTCGAGCAGGTCGCCACCGCGCTGGACCTCGACCCCGGCACACCGGTCGTGCTGTGCGATGCCCGGCAGCGAACGTCCGCGAAGGAAGTGCTGATCGCACTGGTGGAACGGGTGCGGCGGGGCCAGCAGTGGTGATTGTCCACATCGGACACGTGTACCATTTCCGGATATGAGTGACATCGCCGCCACCCGGGCCTTCTTCGGCCCCCGCGCCGCCGGCTGGGAAGTCCGCTTCCCGGACGACGGCCCCGCGTACCGGCGCGCCGTCGCCGATCTCGCCCCGCCCACCGGCGGGGCGGTCGCGGACGTGGGCTGCGGCACCGGCCGGGCGCTGCCGGAACTGCGCGCGGCAGTCGGCCCGGGCGGCACGGTACTGGGCGTGGACGTCACAGTCGAGATGCTGACGGAGGCAACCACCCTCGGCCGACGGGAAGCGGCGGTCCTGTTGCTGGCAGACGCCCAGCACCTGCCGATCGCCACGGCAAGCCTGGACGCGGTGTTCGCCGCCGGACTGGTCTCCCACCTCACCGATTCCACCGCCGGCCTGGCCGAGCTGGCCCGCGTATGCCGCCCCGGCGCCCGGCTCGCGTTGTTCCATCCCGTCGGCCGCGCGGAACTGGCCCGCAAACAAGGCCGCAACCTCTCCCCCGGCGACCTCCGTGCGGAGCGGAATATCCGGCCCGCGCTGGCTGCGACTGGCTGGCGGTGCGATCTTGTGGAGGATGCGGCGGAGCGGTATCTGACGCTGGCTACCCGGAGAGGCTGAGGCAGCGCGACAGCGCGACAGCGCGACAGCGCGACAGCGCGACAGCGCAGCAGCGCGACAGCGCGACAGCGCAGCGCGAGCACACCGAGCCGAACTCCCCGCGCGTCAATTCCTGCCTTAATACAGAGCGACGAATAACCAGTCCAACCGAAAGAGTTAAAACATCAGTTCGATATTCCGGTAAGCTCGACTTCGTGACCACCTCTCCCGCTTTCACCCCCGCTCCCGTGTCGGCCCTGCCCGATGCGGAACTGCTGGATGCGTTGCGGGAGAAGGAAATCGAACGCCGCCAAGGCTACCGCGACGAGCTACGGCTGATCGCCGAAATCGACGCCCGCGGCCTCGCAGTAGCCCGCGGATATTCGGATGTGGCGGCGCTGGTGCGGGAAATGTTCGGCCTCAACCCCGCCGACGCCCGCCGCATCGCCGAGCACGCCTACCACCTGAACGCCCACCTGTGTCCCTCCGGCGCGCGGATCGAGGCCTCCCTGCCGCGCGTCGCGAACGCGTTGGGAGACGGCACCATCGGACCGGAGCACGTCGAGACCATTGTGGCCGCGGTGCGCGCCCTCCCACCCTCAGCCTCGGCCGAAGACCGCGTGGCCGCCGAGGAAATCCTGTGCGAGGCCGCCACCGCCAG